>Ga0208629_100602_pt1 | contig 16794 bp, 6 predicted proteins | sample LakWasMet19_HOW5_2_FD_183865 | JGI IMG/M metagenome (GOLD analysis project Ga0208629, IMG submission 183865) | Freshwater sediment methanotrophic microbial communities from Lake Washington under simulated oxygen tension - Sediment Metagenome... | ecosystem: Environmental > Aquatic > Freshwater >...
GGGGGAACTGGAGGTTTGGAGGTGGCGCGAAGCGTCGAGCAGGCGGCGGGGACGGAGGGCTGCGCATCAGTCGGAGCAGAGGCCGGGCAGCGCCCCGCCGGAGCTGAGACAGCTGCCGGAGAGGACCCGTGGGCGAGACGCCGGGTGCAAGCGCGTGATCACCACATGATGCCGCAGCTGAGCCGCGTGCACGTGTCGTGCACCGGGCCATTCAAACCTTCCACGCGTCTGCCTCCACGGAGCCTACTGAGGGCCGAAGGGCGCGGGTGGCCGCCACTGCGCCGCGCCTGCGGGGCTGATAGCGTGCAATTGGCTGGCATGACAGCTGCCCAGCCCTGCGCTGCGTGCTTGCGGTCGACTCTCTCTGCCCAGTGTGCAGAGGGCGCGCTTTATGAATCCCCTGCGCGCGCATGCATATGCGCGCATGCATATGCCAGGGCGAGGCGCCTGACCCCGACATTGCTCACGTGAACCCGTGTGCACGCGTGCGCGCGCGGAAGCTTCGAAGGCCTAGGCCTTAAGGAACACACGGGCACGTGCGGCTGCTGGCGGCACGTGCTCTCTTGAAACGAATTCCTCAAGCTCCTCACACCCTGTCGATTCTTGACCAATCATGAACCCTTTCTGGCGGTGTGTGTGCGAGTCACAGTGCCGCCCGAAGCCCAAGTGCCGAAATACGATTCAATGTGCGCATGCGTGGCGCCGTGGGGCCGGCGCCGACGGCGGATCGGCCGCACCTCTAAATCGCTGCGCGACCACGCGCACGTATACGCACACGTTGCGATTGAGACGGACGCGCGTCTCGTCAGCCGTACATGTCAGCTGGCTCTGGGCGCCCTACGTACACGGCGCACGCACGCACAGCGCTGCCCCGGACCGCCTGCCCCTGTACTCCCGCCGCCGCCCCTCTCGCCCCCCAGGGCGACGGCGCCTGCCGTCGCGGCGCCGGCAGCGTAATCCTCCGGCGCATCTGGCCCTGCGTCTCTGCCACCGCTGCCGCCACCGCCGCATGGCCGCTCGCCACCGCCTCGGCCTTGCTCGCCCCGCGAGCGATTGCAGCGGCCATCTGGTACTGACGGCAGGGCTGCTGCACGACGCGTATTGCGATCTCTCGCCGCAGGAGCCAGCGGAGTATGCCGAGCAGCGAGCCTACCCGCTGCCTTCGTTTCCCGGCTTCTCCCCACTACCTTCCACTGCCTCCTCCGGCCCCTCCGCCAAGCCGCCGCCATCGCTCTCCTCCTCACCGTCCCCCTCTTCATCCTCTGCCCCCTCGGCTTCATCCTCTACTTCCTCGTCTTCGTCGCCGAAAACGCGCGTGTCCGCTTCAGCTGTGTATGCGACAGCCTGCGGTCCCCCGCTGCGCAGCTGCCACCGTATCCAATTCATCAAGGCCACGTGATCACCTCCCCATGCGGACAAAAAATCGTCTGGCGTGAGCAGGCACTGCGCCTGGCGCAACGCTTTCGCAAGCGGGAAGTTCCCTCTGCGGGCAGCGTGTCCCATCGCAGTACGGGATGGTGGGTAGCCCGCCGCAGCAAGCATCGCAATCCGCTCACACGCGACATCGGGCGTCGCGTGCTCCGCTACGACGGCAAAGGCATCAAACTCAGTCGCGGCGAACAGCGTGCCCGGCGGCTCCGGCAGCGGATACTTTTCGGAGAGTAAGAAGCGGATAGCATCAGTTGCGTCACCGGCGACCGCAGCCCGCCACAAGTGTGCCCCCTCGGCCGCTGGATACTTGATGTCACGCAGGAGCCGCAGCAGGCCGTATTGTCCAGCCTTCAGAGCTTCTCCGACGTCGTGCGCGCTGTCAACGAGGCTGGTCGGGAACGGATAGCCAATGCTGAGCAGCCAGGGCAGCGCGGGGTGGTAAACGTCCTTTGGCGTTGCGATATCGGGGACTATAACGAACGCCCGCCACAGCTGCCCATCCGACGGGAGCGGCACCCCCTCCGCGTACAGGGATTGCATGAGCTGCAGCTGCTTTGCATGAAAGCGGGCATGCTGGTAGGCCTTGCGTCTTGGCCCCTCCCGGCGCTGAGATTCAGACGGCGGATCCATGTAGTCGGGCTTGTGCCATCCGCTGCAAAGTGCAAGCGCTCCATATAACAACGGCCGTTTCTGGCAACCCTCCGCCAAGAGCCACTCAAGAGCTCGGAACGCACCGGCAGCAGCAGCGCCTTCTGCTGCGTCAGCGGACAGCGGGTGACCCATGGCAGCCACCTCCTGCACAAATGCGAGGTCATCAGTGCCTACCGCGATTGTCAGCACTCCGGGATCCGGCTCGGCGCCCCAGGCGTGGGCCAGCCGCAACAGTTGCCGGTCGCCGTGTTCAGCGGCCGCTGTCGCCAGCCCCGCCTTGAGCAGATCGTAACCAACAGCTGTAGCCGCGCGCAAGCTGCGCAGTCCGTGAGTCCGGCGAGATTTGAGAGCCACATCGAGCGACAGCTCTGTGAACGGCACGTCTAGCTCGTGCGCGAGCGTGAGCATAGCGACATCGCAGTGACGCAGCGCCTCCTCCAGGATGCGGGCGCGCTGCTTGGGGCTGCCAACGTTCCGGTCAATGCACAGCCAGCGAATCGCGTCAACGCGCCTCGCAGCGATGGCTGCATTCAGCGCCTTCTCACCGCACGGGCAGCCAGCCGCCGCGGCCCACTGCGCAACCGCCAAGTGGCCGGCGCGAACGGCACTAATGCACACGTTTTCGTCCCACGGGCAGGATTTGGCGCGCAGCCACTGGAGCATGGGTAGGTTGCCTGTGCCTGCAGCGGCAGCGCATGCGGATTCGGTGATGGGGCAGTTGCCATTCCAGAGCAGCGCCATGCTGTCCACGCAGCCAGCCCTGGCGGCCGCTGCAAATGCGTCCGCAGTGAAGGGCATGCCGCGTAACCGGAGCAGCTGCAGCGTGTCCACCTGGCCTCGCGCCGCGGCAGCCACAGGCAGCGCGCTCTCCGGGGTGTCATACCAGCAGTAAGCGTCTCGCCCGGGTGGTATCGGGCGCCCGCTCAGCACGCGGCCCAACAAAAAGGCTCGATATTGCCAGGGGGGTATGCGCCGATCGGCTGCTGCAGAGCGATCGGCTGGCAGCTCACCGGGGGCACACGCCGGCGTAGGTGCGGCCTCCAGCCAATGAGGCTGGCCCCACAGGCCGGCCCGATATTGGGAGTCGCAATGCTCGTGCGGCGAGCACCCGAACGCGCGGAGTTGCGCGAGGGACTCGAAGGCACGCGCGTTAATGCCCCGCAAGGCCCGCCTTGCAAGAAGCTGTGCGTCGGAGCCGGCGGGCGGTTGCGGACGCGACGACGCGTCGGCTGGATCAGTGACTGGATCAGCGACGGGTTGCGGTTCGCTGCATGCCAGTGCGATGGTAGCCAGCCTGTCGGGCACGAGCGCCGCAACAGCTCGCTCCAATGATCCCACGGTGGAGGTATTGAAGTGGCACTGCTCATGCCAGGACGGGCCCTCCTCGGGGTCAGGCGTGCGCAGCACCTGACCAAGGGCGCTCACAACCGCGAAGTCCACGATGCGGCCATGCAGGACCTTCGGTAGCTGCGCGTACTCCGTTATCTCGAGGGCGGTGGCGCAATCATCCACGCTGAAGGCAGCTAGGCTTTCGAAAAACGGTTGCGTGCAACAGTGAAACAGGCTCAGTGGACGTGGCTCTTCCGCGAGCAGCGCTGCCAGCGCGCGCAGCAGGCGAAAACATGTGGGAAGTGGAACACCGCTGCCAAGGAACGGGTGCACACACAGCCGCCACCCGGCAGCGCATTCGCCTTCACTCTCTTGCTGCCACGTGACTGAGTTGGTGCGCAAGAAGCGGATGGCATCGGCATCTTCGACTGCGTCGTCACCAGCCCCGGCACCACCATCGCAGTGAAGAAGAGAAACATGAACTTCGTCTTCGCGTGTGTGTCTCGGACGCTTCGCCAACTCGTCGCTAGGTTCCGGAGCCGAAGCAGGTACTGCGTCAAGCCGCTTGCTGCCCACGGCTGCGTCCATGGCGGAAAGCAAACGGTTGCTGCGCGAATGCGAGGGAAGATACACGCGTACACTGCACGCAGCGAGTGTAGCGTCCCGTCGCGGCTTTGGCAAAAGGTACGCTCAGCTGAGCTCGACACCAAATCGCCGAATAATTGGCCCGAATTCACTGATGGCAATTCAACTTGAAGTGTCAAGTGTCGCTCCGAGTCTGAGCTTGATTCGAGTAAGGAGCCACTTCACGACCACCCCAATTCAAGGTATAGGGTGAGTCGGAATCGGACGTGACTCACGACTCGGTCGGACGCAGTCTTCGCACCTTCTGAATGTTCGCAAGGCACTGCTGAGCCTGAGCTGTCAGTGATACCGTACAGCGCAGGGGATGCATGGCAACTTGCATGCCATGGTCACCGTGACCACAAAACGTGACCACGGTGGGCATCCGCGGAGCATCGAGATCGGCCCGGGCAGGGTGTTCCCCCCGGGGCCGGGCGCACTGACAGTCTGGCACCGTGTCACACGACTGCCAGTGGCCTGCCAGTGGGGTTCAGCGCTCACTGCCGACGGCGCATGACGTAACGATGTCAACGTTCAACTGTCAGTCTGAGCCTCAGGCTGCTCAAGGGCGGCACAGCATCGCGCCGAGCTCGGCACCGCGCTACTAGAATACCATGCAGTGCTCGGCGCCGTGCTGCCGCAGCAAGCCATGCAGTGTTGGGCTGGTACAGTGCCACAGTGCAGTGCCACCAGTGGCTGCGGGCAAGCAAGTACTTAAGGCACACCATGTGATCCGAACGGGTACACTGCCATCGCCCCGAGGGTGCGTGGAATACCCACAGCAGTGGGCCTCCGAACAGCGTCGGGAGCGCGCTCTCCCAACGTCGTCTGGGGCCACCCTTTCCTCCTCACCGCTGCCCCAGCACAAAGCTCGAGTATGTCTTGTGCAGGTCTGCTGGGGCCTCAGCGCTGCGCCAGCACGAATGTGGGGTAAACTGTGTGCAGGTCCACTCGCTCCAGGAAGATCTGCTGCGGTGCAGCGCCGCTGTACCCGCAGCCGTGCCCTCCCAGAGAAGCGGAGGCAGCGCTGGCGCTGCGGCGCGGGCTGCCGGCCCCTGCGGCCATGGCCCTTGAAGCCGCAGCGGCCACAACTCCTGAGGACGCGGCTGACGCGGAGCAGCTGCCCGCCCCGCCAGCGCCTGCAGCCACGCCTGCCTCCGCCCCCGCCCCTGCAGCAGCTGCCCCTGCAGCAGCTACGGGTGCGGCACTCGCTGCGCCCGCTGCTGCGCCCGCTGCTGGTGTGGGTGCGGGCCGCGTCACGCTCACGTGCATCGTATAGGAGGGCACGTGCTCGCGCAGGCGCGCCTTCGTCCGCACCTCCACGGCATCGCCCGGCAGCAGCTCCACCGTGCGGGACAGCAGCACGACGGCGTTGCGCCACGCGCAGGCGGCGGCGGAGGCGTCCTGCGTGCACGTTGAGAAGGAGAGCGGGTACGTGTGCGACGGCGGCAGCGCGTCCTCAGCTCCGACGCACCCATACGGAAAGGCGGCCGCCGGCGGGTGCCGACGGTCGCGCGGCATGCCCGAAAACCCCGCCCATATGAACGTGGACACGCTGTTGATGGCGGTGGGCGCGGTGACGGTGAAGACGGCGCGCCGCGACTGGTGCATCTGCTCCGCCATGCCGCCGGGGGCACTAAAGTCGAGGAACTCCCAGCACCCGCACTGCGGCAGCGGCTCGCGCGCGCCGCCGCCGTCCGCGTACGAGGCCGACCAGGCCATGCCGCCGTCTGCGCCGCCTCCGTTCGGACCGGCGCCAGCGCTGCTGCCGCTGGCGGTGCGGCGGGTCACCCTGCGCGGCGCAGGGGCGTCGGGTAGCGGGCACGCCGCTGCACCAGTGGAGGCACTGCTCCCGCTGCTACCACCGCTGCTGCTGCTGCTACCGTCGCTGCTGCTACCGCCGCTGCTGCTGCTACTGCTGGAGGAGGAAGAATAGTCGCCGCTGCTCCCGATTCCGCTGCCGCTGCTGCCACTCCCGCTACGGACGCTAACGCCGCCGCTGCCACTCCCGCTACGGACGCCGACGCCGCTGCTGCTAGCCCCGGCGCCGGCGCCCTGCGCGGCATCCAGCCATCCGGGGTCCACCAGCGGCAGGGCGGCCACCTTGTGCGCCTTCAGGCGGCTCACCAGCATGAACTGGTCCGCCACGTACAGGTCCGTGTTGTGCGACACGTGCTCGGGCTTCACCAGGCTCAGGTAATAAAAGGTCGCAGCGGCGGACGGCACGTATACGGGCGGCGGCGCGCGCACGCCCATCTTGCGCATGTAGCTGGCCTGCAGCTGGTGGATGACGTACGCGACGCCCTCGCTGGAGGCGAAGAAACCCAGGATCTCCTGCAGCACGCACTGGAAGGTCCGCCCGCTGTCCAGCAGCGTGCTGGCCACGGCGGGCGTGCCCACCAGGCCGCGGTGCACCTCCCACTGCAGCGCGCTCTTGCGGTCGCCGTACCGGTCCTTCAGGGCGCGCACCGCCGCGTCTGCGGACGCGCTGTTGCCCTCCACAGCGACGATGTGCGTCTCATCGTGCGCCTTCAGCACCATCTGTGTGAGCAGCGCAGACGCGCCGGGGCCCACCTCCAGCCACTGCAGCTTGCCCTCGCGCACGAGCGACTCGATGGCGGCCTGGTACACCTTGTTGCGCTTCGTGTCGAGGTTCATGCAGCTGTAGCCCTCCGTGTTGTACGTCTCGATCAGCTTCTCCATGCCCGCCGAGTCCGCCACCGCGCGGCACGCCGACGACACGGTGCGCGTCTTTTGCACCCACAGGCTCTTCGAGCGCGGGAAGGCGGCGATGATGTCTGCGCGCGTCTTGTTCAGTTCAGAGGACGCTGTCCGGGCTTTCGCGCGCGAAGCCGAGGACGGCGTTGCCGGAGCCACAGCAGCGGCGGCCGCTGCTCCCCTTCCCGCAGCGCGCTGAGGGCTCGACGGTTCACTCATTCCAGCGAAGATCGCGCAACAAATAACGCGTGCCCTCAACAGCGGAAAGGCTGCATCGTGTGGCGCGGAAGCAACGGACGCCGAAATCTCGGCGAGAATGCGCCAGACAGGACTAACGCGCAAAGGGTACCCGAGCCATGTATGAAATACAGCCATGAGCCGCTCAAGACGGGCGATTGGGCCTGCATTTCGTTGTTTTCTCGATGGATTTGGATTTGTTTTGGAATGCCAGACAGGGACACGTTTGTGGCTTCAGTGCTACTGAACGGTGGCCAGCCGAGCCCAGGAAGGAACGGTGACTGAGGAAAAACTTGAAGAGCCAAGCGGGGCTTGAACATCTCATCGACACCGACTCTAATCGTCCTCGCAGCGAAGCCTTGACTTTGCCTGACTCTGGCTTGACTCTCACCCAGCCTCACGACGATTCTCACTTTACCAGCGCCGCAACGGCTGGGCGCTGCAGCAGGCACACGCCAGGCCAGCCGTGCCTCAGCCACAGGCCCGGCGCCTCTGTTTGCCTCCGACCCAGACAGCAACGATGCGTCCAGCAGCGACACCAGCGCCAGTGACTCTGAAACCGCCACTGAGTCGGCCGCCGGCCCTGGAACCGACTCCGAATCAACCGGCGGCTCCGAGAGCGAGTCGTATTGCCCATCACTCCCCGACCCCCCATCGCCGCCGCGCGCCAGTGCTGTCTCCGCGGCGAGGAGGGGCAGCGCCCCCGCACGCCCACCTGCCCGGCAGAACCGCCGCAGCGGCGGGACTGCAACGGCCAACAACGCCGGCTTCGCTGCGCGGAACGCGGGGCTCCCGGATGTAGTCGCCGCCCGCCGCTGCTAGGTCCGGCGCTCTGGTCGGCTGCCCCGTAGACCAGAGCGCCGCCGTCCCCCGGCCCGGACGCCCCCGGGCGCCCAGGCTGGCGCAGCCACCGCAGCTACCGACACCATCCGCATCGGCTTCATGAACGTTGGAGGCCTTACGAGCGCCCTCGACTACATCGCCCACCTTCAGGCCTCCGCACGCACTCGCGTGGACGTCCTCTGCTGCGCGGAGAGCAGATGCCACTCCACCAACGAGCTGCAAGTACTTGCCCACGGCATCGGGGCACGCTGGGTCGGAAACATCCACGAGCCCTCTTTCAGCCCCTCTACCGGCTGTCGCAGCACTGCCTGGGGCGGTGTGGGAGCCCTCGTCTTCAGCCAACACGTCACTGCAGCGCGCATCAGCGGCGTCAACACAGGGGTGTGCACCATTACCCTGCATGTCGAGGGCAAGCAACCCATCAGCTGCATCATCGCCTATATGCCGCACGAGAACTCCCCGCATGCCGAATATTTCCCCGACCACATCCGAACCATCGAGGACATGTACCGGCGCGAACGCCGCTTCACGCAGCAAGTCCTCGTCATGGGTGACTTCAACACTCGACTGGGCAACTCGCAGCACCACCACACGACAGACCGTCACCGCTCCACTGGATCCCGCCGCGACCAGGTGCAGAGCCTGCTGAACCGCCTGCAGATATGCCAGCTCCACGGCCGCTCTGAATCCGACCCTGCCTCGTGCACCAGCTGGGCGCCCGTCCGCTCCGGAACGATCGTCTCCCAAGAGCTTCGCGACGGTGGCGCCGAGGTGGATCTGATCGCGGGCAATACCCTCTGGCAGCAAGGCGTTGTGAACGACGTCGCCGACTTCGCCACGCTTCCGACGCCCAAGCTGGGAGACCACCCACGCCTAATCCCGCCCAGACACGCTCCCCTTACCGTCTTGCTGCCGCTGCGAGACAAGATAGACGGCCAGGACCCACCTCACGAGAATCCCCCCCGCCGCCCCCAGCCCCCTGCGTACCCCGACAAGATCTGGCACACCGCTGCGGAACACGCCCTCCCGTTCCTCACACGTCTGCGAGAAGCCGCCTCACAGGCGCGCGACGGCAGCGCGGCGCTGATGCCTACCTACGATGCGATGATGACAGAGCTCTTCAACACGATCGAACAATCCTGCGCCGGTCACCAACGCACCCAGCTCCCCCATCGCTCCCGCCATCGTAAGCCGATCTACTTCAAAGGCCGCCGCATGCCCGAGCAGCTGCTCCTGGCACGCGACCTCGTCGCTGCCTGGCGCAATCTGCTTGACGAACAAGCGCGCAGCGCGAACGGAACCATCCCTCGCGAGCAGCGCCAGCTCATCGAAGACGGCATCAAGGCGGCTATGCGGCACAAAAAGCGCATGGCGCAGCGCCTGCGCCGCACCTGGATACTGCAGAAGGCGGGCATGGACGAACACATGCTTCGCTGGGACGCCCACACGGCAGCAGTCAACCTGGGGCGAGAGAACAACCACAACCCTCTTGTCTCCGAGGGGCACGCTCCGATCCCCTCAGCCCCCGATCATCCCCCGGCTGAGACGCGCTTCCGCACGGAGATGGCTGCCCGCTCCCTGGAGACCCGTGACACCGTGCCGGCGTCGACGGACCCCGAGCAGCTAAGCTTCATCCCCCGTGCCCCTGAAGGTGCCTCGACCGAGCTGGAGGCCGACTTTCAGTGGCAAGAGATCATGCGACCAGTGTTTCCGGTCGGCATGCGCCCTGAAGCCACCTACCACTGTCACCCCACCTGCGCCACCTGCCGCGAGTTTGAAGAGGACCGTGCCGCTTACGACGCCTCTGACCCACACTCCACACCGCCACAGCTCAGCTGCCACCTGCACACCAGCACCGCCGCCGGCCCTGACGGGCAGGTGGCGGAATGGCTCTCATGGCTACGCCCAGAGGATCACCGCCAACGCTTCGAGTTTCGCCAACAACTCTGCACTGCCATAGCAAGCTTCTTCAACGGTTTCAAAGCCGCCGGGCGTGTCCCAGACAGCTTCAAGACCGGCCTCAGCATTGTTCTCTTCAAAGCAGCCCGCGACGGGAGCCACCCTGACCGTGCTGACCCCGACAACTACCGCGTGATCACCATGGGCAATGTCGTCTCCAAGCTCTACGGGCTGGTGTGGCTGGCCCGGCTCTCACACTGGAGCGAACGGCACCGGCTCATCGAGACCAACTACGCCTTCCGACCTGGTTACAATTGCGAGCAACACGTGATTGCGATGATGGAGGTCCTGAAGGAGCGCACCCGCAACAACCTCCCCACTTGGCTCCTTTTTGTGGACTTCAAGAAGGCCTACGACAACGTCCACCTGAACACACTGTGGACGGTAGCCTCGATTGCAGGAGTACCACCCAGCATCGTCAACCTGCTCCGTGAATGGAACTCAGGGCGCACCACCATCCCCTACATCAATGGCAAGCGACTCGCCCCGTACCCTCTCCTGAAGGGGGTACCGCAGGGCGATGTACTGTCGCCGTGGCTATTCAACCTCTTCATCGAGTCCCTGGCGCGCCAGCTCAAGAATACCCCAGCCTTCCAAGGCGTGCAATCCCACGGCATCCGCGTTACGGACTTTGAATACGCCGACGACGTCGTGGCCTTTGCCGCCAGCCGGAATCAAGCAACCGAGGCACTCGCCATCACCGCCCGCTGGGGCCGAGCCTGGGGATTGGAGCTTGGTCTCGGCCGCAAGAAGACCGAGGTCATGGTGTTCGGACCGGGCCCGCACAACACACTCCCCCTCACCGCGGAGGGCATCAGTGTGAACGTCACAGACGAATACCGCTACCTGGGCCTCAACACCGATGCGTCCATGTCCTGCAACGTCCTCATCGACCGGTACGCTGACAAGCTGCGCGACAACTTCAACCGCTTCTTCCGGCTGAACGGCGTCATCAGCAAGATGTCCCTCCGCGCGCAGATCATCGTCTGCAAAACCTTCGTGACCAGCACCGCCAACTTTCTCGCGTCCGCCCTCCCGGCTCACACGCCTGCTGCGACGGCCGCACTGGACGCGAAGGTGAGGACCTGCCTCAAGCACATCCTGCGCCTGCCGGGCACCCCAGTCACGGGGACACTCTGGGTGGAAGGCAAAGTTCTGCCCACCCTCGGAACGTGGGTACGTGAGCGTTACCGCGTTTTCCTCGAGTTCCTGCTACACTTCAACCCACGCCTTGTCCTACACCAGCTAATTGACGCTCAGCTTCAGCCTGCCGCACTTCGCTCTGCTGCCGCCTCCGGACCTCCACACCTCCGCTCCTCCTGGGCTCTAGACACCCTCGGCATGATCACTATGCTGGCTCTCCGCGGCATCAGCCCTCCTGTCCCTGCGCACCGCCGCGGCATCAAGGACGCTGCGGCGGTGTATGGCCGCATGGCAGGACTCTGCATGTGGCAAGACGAGAGTCTTGCTGGCCCTTCCCTCCGTCGCGCGCCCCTGCCAGAGTACACCACAGACATGTGGCTTCATCCACCACCTGTCACCCCCGCTGCCTTTGTTTGGTGGCGTCACGGCGGCTACACTGCTCTGGCCAGCTCCGTCGGCACGCACAAGAGCTCCACGCCACTGTCCACGCTCGCCCCCGGATGCAGCGGCTGCATTCTCGGGAATGTGCGGCTCCAGAAAGGGGTCATCGACCGAGCCCTGCACATCCGGCAAGGGCGTATGGCCTACCTCACGCGCTGCAACGGGGCCCGCGCCTTCACCATCCCAGAGCACTGCGCAAACTGCACTGCCGCGGGACGCGCCGCGCCGGACGACCCGTACCACCACCTCATCGAGTGCCCCAGTACTGCGGAGCTCCGCGAGCGCTACCGCGACATTGCTGCGCTCACAATCCGAAGAATTGTAGCCTCCGCGCTGGAAATAGCACACCGTCTGCGCACCCCACAACCGCTACTGCTACACAGCTGCCACGCCGTGGAAGAGGCCCTCTCCCGCACCCGCTGGGCCTCACCCGAGGGCAACGCAATCCTCTTTCGCCTGGTGCTCTGCCAGACGTGGGCCCTTGACGATCTCCCTGCCCACACGCGGCACGACTCGGCGGGTCGGTGCTCACTCGCAGCCTCCCTGGGACGGCTATTCGACGCCATCAACCTCCCACCGTACCTGACGCAGGCCCTGTGCACCCGCTGGGCTGTGCTAGCGCTCAAGGTCATCGCGCTCTGCGACGAGCACCGCGAGCGGAACCACCCGCGACCATGGCGCAGGCCGATTGCTGAACCGCCGGCAACGGTCAGCGAAAGGCTGCTCGTCCTGGAGTGACCTCGCCCTCCCCCCTCCACTGGCACTGCTCCCCCTGTATCAACACAAGGTCCCCCGCCTCCAAGTCGCAGCCTGGAGCCGCCGCCCAGACGGGCGGAGGTAGCCTGCCGGAGGGACGACGAAGGTCGCCGCCTTTGCAGCGCACTGCGGCGCCTCGAGTCGCCCGCCCGCACAGCCCTCCCAGCAGTGCTCTCAGGCTGAGTCGGTCACCGCCGCCGGCGCCCCCGGGCCGTCACGGTCACCGTGACGGTGCCCTCCCCTCTTGCACAAATGAACACGCCACGCTGACAATCAAGGCGTTCGGCGCTGCATGTAACACCCGGTACTGCCCTCTCGGCAGCCATTGACAACCAATGACCCGAGGATCGTCACCGTCACAGTGTCACACTCAGGCTGCCTGACGCTCAGGCTGTCAGTGTCTGTCGGCTGTGACTCCCTCGGTGTCTCGGCCCGCTACGATTGCCGCACGCCCTAAGAGCGCGCGGCCGTCGCCTGGAAGCAGTGCACGCAGGCTGCCCCTCGCGACTAGCCGGCCGGCGAGTCTGTATGGATCTGAGGGATCCGGACCCTGTCACTAACCATGACATGGGGTCCTTGCTCGTCTTCAAGTCTCTTGATTTTTTTATTTTTTTTCACTGCGAAACCGATAAATCCTGGCCCCAACCCTCCTCGCTGGATGACGCAAACTGTAAGATTGGAGTGGATGGCTCGAGGCTGTATCACTTGATTGGGGCTTTTTCCCCAAAACGCCGACCGCGTCGAGCGAAGCCCCGCTATCCCCCGTGCTCGGTCGCGCGCCGAACCTTCGGCGGCTCGTGCATTTGCGGCAAGCACGATCGGCCCTGGGTTCGTCGGCCATACATAAGGGTAGTGGCGTACTCTTTCACCAGCAGGCACCACTACCGAACGAGCAGCATATCGGTGTATGTCACTGCCAGTGTGGCACATTTCAATTTTGGGTGTCGGCAAATGCCTGCAGTTGTTGCAATCAGCCTGCTGCAACAGCGTTGGTTACGGCTCTTCACGATACTGCAGCTACGGTAACCCGCGCCCTTGCGCTGTTCGCAGAGCTGTCGGGGAAGCCCAGGAGGTGCTGTGGATTGACTCCGAGCAGCATCAGCAGTACCCGCCCAGGGCACCGTAGAAGTCAGAACCCCCGCTGCCACCGCCAAAGCCGCGCCCAACGCCAGCCCCGCCATAGCTGCGACCACCGCCCCCTCCACCGTTCTTGGTGCCCCCGCCGCCCCCTCCACCGGGTTTGCTGCCTCCGCCGCCAGCGCTCGGCTTTCGGTTGTCGCTCGCTTGCTTGGTGCGTACGATCGGCGAGTCCTCATTGCGCTGTCTGAAGTACTCGACGACCTGCTCCAGCAGGCGCGGCGGTGCGCTGGGTGCCCACTGCAGTAAGCCATCCTCGCGCCGCAGCATGTGCGCGTAGGGCTGGAAGTCGTTTTCCGTCAGGATGTCCCACCGCTGCACGTACTTGCGGTCTTCCAGGTCACCATGCCAGTAGTGCTGCACCACGCCTGGCACGTACACCAAGCGCGTGGGCGGCTTCGTGCCGAGTACAGTTGCTTGCCATGCAAGGATCGCGGCGCGGTACTCCTCAGACATGGCCTCAGGAATCGTCTCTGCCGCCCGACCCAGCATGGCCATAGCCATGTGCCGATCCACGCCGCCGAGCGAACGCTCTGGCAGGACTTCCCCTCGGAAGGCGCCAGACAGCAGCCGCACCAATGCGCCGCTCATCGCCCACGCAAAACCCGGATGCCAATACTCCCTGCTAGTGTTTCCCGTGCTCGCGTACGTTTTGCCCTGCGCGTACTGGTAGGCAAAGCTGTTGATCACGTGCGTTGGCTTCTTGTCCGGTCCCAACATGCGCGCCTCCGCAAACATCTGCGCGAGGGTGTATGCCGACGGCGACCGATCGATAGCGGCGATCGTATCCTTCACCCAGTGAGGCGAGGCAAACTCGATATCGGCATCCAGCCAGGCAATGTACCCAGCCGCCGGGTCAATGCTGAGGATGTGGTTGATGCCGATGTTGACCAGGTTTTCCTTGCTCCAACATATTTGTGCGGCTGGGGCCACGCGAAACAGGTAGTCGAAGCCTAGACGCGAGGGCTCTGGCTCAGTCCCCCCATAGCTGAGGTCCACGACCACCGCATGCACAGCAACGCCGGATCGTGCACTCCGCAGCGCCTGCTGTGCTTTCAACAGCCGCGCTTTGAATTCGTCAAAAAGTTGCTGACGCCGTCTGAAGCCTGCTGGGTTAGAATATGGCACCACCACGTACAGCGTTTTCACAGGACCATCAGGGGTTGCTCCCTTTCCGGCTGGGGGTGCCGGTTTGGCTGAGTGTGATGGCGCGCACCCCATGTCGCGTCGGTTTCGCGGATGTGTGGCGCGGTTGAGAATCTCGAGGTTCGCGAATTTTCGTGCTTGCGGGTTCAAGGTGAGGAACGCTGCTGGCGCTGTCTCGCACAGAGGAGCTTGCATGTCGTCCTACTTGCATTCGCAATGCTGCTTCACGGCCGTCAACCTCTGCAGGATTCATCAACCTAAAGTGTGAAAGCGGTGACCTCGGTGCACAACAAGCGCTCAGGTGTCTTCACACAAAGTGTGTGCCCAACCAAGCCCTGCACCGTGCGTGCTCCTGTGTGGCTGACGTTTTGGTCGATTTCGTCAGCAAAATTCGGCTGCGGCATTTGTGGAGAGCTGTTGACAGCCCAAGCCGCGCTCTTGCGGAGACGACGAATGAACTGAGGCCTCCTTCCACAGCCAACGACCCGTGCAATGTCGTGGGTTCGATATCGACTAGATCTCTCCTATGCGGGCCACGCCTTCAAAGGCTCCGCGCGCGCCAACCGCTCGACTCACTCGGTCATGGGGGCACTGCATTCTTCTCTTGTGTCGCTCGTGGGCGAAACGAACATTGGCGACTTTCAGGCCGCCAGCCGTACCGACGCCGGGGTGCACGCTCTGCAGAACGTTGTCCACGTGGACATCCGGCGATTGCGCGGTCAAGTTGGACCCGAGGGAGCGGAGCCGTTTCCCGCAGAACGCTTGCGTTTGGCACTGAACGCCGGTCTGCGATCTCTCGAGTATGCCAAGAACTTTACGCAGGTGGAGGCGGCAACTCGCGTGCCTGATAGTTGGCATTGCCGCCGACAGCTCGCATTCAAGACGTACATTTACAGGCTCGCATTCCCGCAGCTTGGCAGTGCAGTGTCTCCTGCGATGCAAGCGGAGCCGCCCTTGTTTAGCATGCCGTACTGTTACTACGTCCGCGAGCCGTTGGATGTGTCGGCCATGCAACGGGCGACGCGTCACCTTGTCGGCACCCGGGACTTCTCTGCGTTGCGCGGCAGCGGCTGTACCAGCACCACTAGCATCAAGTCGCTCTATCAGGTGGATGTGCAGCCAGACGACCCTGATTCCTTTCACGACCCCCGTGCTGTGGAAGGAGTCGCTGGTCAGTTGAACGGGGCATCGGGAATTCCGCAGCCTTACGAAGCGGCCCAGGCATCTAGCTTTTTGCACGGATTCCTGCCGCTGCCAAATTACCGAGCACGCCCGGAATTTGGCAGTTCTCAGCAATACAGCCAGCGCGCACCGGTGTTGACTAGCTGCAGCCTGGTCGTGCGCGGCAACGCGTTTATGTACCAAATGGTTCGGAATATGGCTGGGTTGCTGGTACAGGTGGGGCGCGGCAAGGTGCACCCTGACGCAGTCCCAGACGTGCTGGCGATGCAGCAGCGCATGAAGCTCACTTTTGTGCCGTGTGCACCGCCGCAGGGACTCTTCCTTGCCGAGGTGAAATACCGGGATGAAGTCGCATTGCCAAGCATTGGGGCAGCTGTCCTTGCCGATGACAACACGGCAGTGGGTATTCGAGCAGGGAGTCGCGCGTCCTCACCTGCCGTGAGCGGCTCTGTGGGCTCTGAAACTGAAGCGGTGACGGGAGAGCTGCCCTGCGAAGAGCCTTTGCCACCGGAACGGTGAAGTCGCAGGCATGGCGACACCATGGAAGCGCATCCGTTGCACCACTGATTGCGGCTGGTCAACACCGGTGGGAAAGACCAATTCGGTCGGTGTTTTCACACCTGAGCAATCGCCTCTGTTTGTCCACTTCGCTCACCGCGGTGTCGGGGTGACAGAGTCTCCCTGGGCATGGAGGCGGTGGCCTCTCCTCCTCTTGCAGGTGGTTGGGGGATGCCGCACACACGTGGCGCAAACTAACCATGTCACGCTTTGCTGAAGGCTCAGCCCTTCACTTCCCGAGACTGAGGTGCACTCCAGACCGGGAGCCATGTGACCACTGGTGTGGCACCACAAGCCTCTGGTCGGCAATGACACGGACCCGTTCGGGCGCGCGAGAGCCCGTGCGGCTCACCCTCCGGCTGAGATAGCCTCGCAGGGTCTTCGTCAAAGCTTGCACCGCAATCAGGATGCCGGTGATTGCGCATCTGGCATTCCGTCTTTTGAACCGCATTGCGCTGCGGCATCTGGCATTCCGCCTTTCGGACCACCTCTGACAGCGCCTCTGGCCGTCAGTATTGGCAGACCATGTCCGCCAAGCACCAGTGCCAGTGGCACCTGACTCGAACAGTCGGCGACATTGTTCAGACTGCCACTTGCAGCCTCAGGCTCCGAGGGTCTTCAATTCGCCGCCGACGCCCC
>Ga0208629_100605_pt1 | contig 16692 bp, 10 predicted proteins | sample LakWasMet19_HOW5_2_FD_183865 | JGI IMG/M metagenome (GOLD analysis project Ga0208629, IMG submission 183865) | Freshwater sediment methanotrophic microbial communities from Lake Washington under simulated oxygen tension - Sediment Metagenome... | ecosystem: Environmental > Aquatic > Freshwater >...
GGCTATCCATGCCCATAGGATAGTAAAACCTTCCTTGAACTGGTTTTGTGAGCAATGCTGAAAATAAACCGGCTGAAAGATACGCAGCAAAAGCATCGCGCTACGGTTAAACGCCTCGTTGACCAAGGTATAAGTCGCCGCATATAAACCCACCTCCGCCGCAGTCAACATATAGCCGATCACATAGCGATCGGCCAAGCCGTTCACCCAAAACAACAATTCCATTGGAATCAACGGCAAGGCATAAGCCCATACATCAGGTCTAAAACCGCTGCGTGATCTGCCGGAGCACTGGTTTTTATCGGCTTTCGACGGCCAAGTCATCGACGAGATCCAGCTTGCCACAATGTAGCCCAGCAGCACCCATTCCACCTTGGCGCCACCCCACCCGACCAGCAGGATCGCAAGCAATGGGCGCAGGATGCTGTCGCAGGTCTGGCGCAGGCTCGCCCCTCGTTGTTTACGCTCGCCGATCAGCAACTGGATACCCAATTCGCGCCGCACGGTAACCGCCAGCAGAATGCCTGCCAGCATGAACAGCCCCATATCGGTGTGAGTCAGATAGCTATATACGGCACTTCCCGACATCAGCAGCACTATCGCCAGAGTCGTCGAGCGCGTCGCCAGGCTTGTCACCCCTTTATACAACGCTGCACGTTCTCCAGGATTTTGGCATTCCGGCAACATTCTCATGCCGGCGCAAATGAAAGGATAAGAAAAAACGGCAACGCCCAGTGCGACAAATCCGTTCAACAAAGCGACTTGCCCGTAGACAGCCGGGGTGACCTGTTCGGTCAGAATTCGAGTGCCCGCCAACAAGGCCATGGCTGAGGCCAATTGTCCGAACAACGCCCAAAATGCATCGCCGAACAATCGCCTTTGTTTCAATCCACCGAACCGAGAAGTTTTCATTTGAAGCCCCGTTGTCAGGATGGACGTTGGTAATAAGGAATAGAGGTGATCGGGCCGGCCGTTGCCGAAACGGGAGCGGAATTGGAACCCGTACCTAACACCAGGCCTAACAGAAACATTAATATCGCATTTTGCGGAAAATATTCCCACATATTGAAAGTCAGCCCGGCGACAAAGATGAACATCACCACCAATCCTTTCTTCGGGTGAACGGACATCCGTGTGGTTGCCCATAAAAAACAAAGATACGCCAACAAACCAATCAGGCCGTAACCGTTCAACAGAAATAAATACAGGCTGTCGGAATCGAACTGGCCTGGAAAATGTTCTGCACCGAACAGGATATTGATGGTATTGGAACTGAGCCCCAAGCCCCAGCCGAACAGCAAATCCATCGGATCATGGATGGAGCTCGCAAACACCCGCTGCCACAAATCTATCCGGCCATCTTCGGTCGGATTGGCATCGTCACGGCCGCTGAGCAAGGGGCTGGAAGCCAAGAGCAGCGCCCCCACGGCAAGTATCGGCGCCGGCATTATCAAAGCCCAGCGATCGCGCGGCCGCAGCAGCGCATAAACCTGAAAAAACACCACCAGCAAGGAACTGATGAAGGCCGTGCGCGAACCGCTCAGCAAGGCCAAAAATACGCTCAAGGCCACCCAGTTGCGCATGCCCGGAACCAGAGCGAACAAAAGGGCGCAAGTGGCCATGGTCGCGCCGAACAGGTTGGGGCTCACAAAGGTGCCGAACGGACGGCCGCCGCCCAAAAATGACACCCCGAACAAAGGCGGCGCCCACAACGCCTGAGCGATCGCCAAAACCGCCTGAAGCGCGATGTAATAGCGCAAATACTGCGCAAACTTATAGATGACATAACTGCCCTCCCCCAAACGGCTGACCACGAAGCCGATTAAGGCCAAAGGCAGGTATTCGAAAACGCGCAGGCCCGCCATCGGCACGACCAAGGGCAAGTCCAGATACAAGGCATAGCCCACTTCAAAAAGGACATAAGTCGCGACCACGCTCAAAAATGCCAGCACCGAACTGATCATCGCCCCGCGCCGCAAGCGGGGTTCAAAAAACGCATAGGCGACCAGCACCACCAGCATCAGCTCGCGAAGGACACGTAAACCGAAATCCTGCTCGCCATAGACTTCCTTGACCCCTGCCCAGGCCGACTCGACCTGAGGCAACGATGCGACCGTCGAGGCGCTGACCAGCGCGATCAGTAAAACCGGCAAATCCTTTTCGAAGCGTAGCTGCATCGCTTAAACCTGCATCTTGTTATCGTCTATGTCGTCGATGAATGCATCGACAGACAGATAGTCGCGCTCACGCTGCTGGCGCTTAGCGAACAAGCCGCCCAGCGCGTCATAGCCTGCCTTCAATACCGACTCGCTTTTGGGTTCCAGATCGCTACTCTGGTAGGCATAGCCGTAATAAGGATAATAAGAAGAGCCTTCTTTCATGTCGTTGATGATGAAGCCGTTCGGTTTCACGCCGACCTGTTGGAAGCGCCGGAAACTGACTTCCAGCTCATGCGCGGTGTAACGGCCTTCCTTGACTACCAGGAAGGTAGCATCGGCTTGCTTGCCGAGGATCGCAGCGTCGGTGGCCCCCAAAATCGGCGGCGAATCGATCACGATATGGTTGTAAAAATCCTTCAATTGTTCCAGGGTTTCGGCCAGCTCGCCGAGCACCAGCAATTCCGCAGGATTCAGCACCATGCTGCCCTTCGGTATCAAATCGATCCCGACCTCGGGCAGACTGACGATCACCTCGCCGAGCGTGGCCGTGCCGGCCAACAGATCAGACAGACCCGGCTGTTTGTCGATCGAAAAGGTTTCATGCAGACGGCCGTTGCGCATATCGGCATCGATGACCAAGACCCGCTTCTTGATGCTGGCCAGCAATGCCGACAAATTGGTACTGACAAACGATTTGCCCATGCCAGGCGCCGGGCTGCTGATCATGATCACTTTGCTGACGTTGCTCGCCATCGTCGCTTCCAGCGTGGTACGCAAGCTACGCAGCGACTCTACGGATATATCCAAGGGGTCCTGGCTGACCAGGATGCCGGGTTGGCGCTCCTTGCCCGGGCCAAGCAAACGCCCCAATTTGTGCTGCTTCTTGCTGTGCGGGATGGCGGCATAAAGCGGCAATCCCACCTGATATTCGAGCATGGCCGGATAATTGTCGTGGCGCTGCAAGGAGTGTCTGAGGAACACCAAAGCCGAACCCGCGCTCAAGCCGAGCAAGCTCGCGATCGCTAACAACAGGCTGGGTTTTGGCCAATACGGCTTTTCCGGAGTGACCGCAAAATCGACGATGCGGGAGTTACCCAGCGATCCGGCCGCGGCAATGCGCTGTTCCTGGGCGCTGTTCAGCAGCGAGGTGTAAAGCTCGGTATTGACCTGCACATCGCGCGACAGACTCACCACGCTCTGTTGCGTGCGCGGCAGATCCTTGATCCGCTTGTTCAAAGCCGCCAGCTTGCCATTGACGTGCTTGATTTGCGAGTTGGTCGCGATCATGTCCGGATGGGCCGACTCCAGGCGCTGGCTTTGCTCGTCGTACTTCTGTTTGAGTTGGATGCCTAAGGTCTCCATTTCCGCGGCCTGCTTCAACAATATCTCGGCCTCGGCGGAAATGTCGACCGCGCCATGCTTTTGCCGGTAAGCGCTTAAGCCTTGCTCCGCTTTTTCCAGGCGTTCTTTGACGATCGGCAGCTGGCTTTCCAGGAAGGCCAGTTTTTGCCCGGCTTCCGCGGACTCCCAGTTGACCGTCGCATTCACATAAATAGTCGCGATGTCGTTGACCGATTTAGCCAGTTGCTCCGGATCGCGGCCTTTCAGCTCGACGCTGAGAATATCCGTGTCCTTCGAAACCTCTTTGACCGAAAACGCCTTCTGCAAGGTTTCGATGGCAGCCAACGAGGTATTTCGCTTCAATTCGAAATGCGTGCCGGGACGCGCTTCAAGCTCGGTCAGCTTAACGGTCACGGGCTCACTCTCGCCGATGTCGGCGCTGAGGGATTGGCCTATCGATCCTTCGGCCAGCAGCTGATCTTTCGGCCCCTGCAGGCGGAAACGGCCTTCTTCCAAAGCGATCAAGGTAAACTCTTTGTCCAGATAACGATCAGGCACCGTGAAGGTGGCGACCTTCAGCTTTTCGCCGCCCCAGGCCCAGCTCCCAAATCCCCACCAAGCCCCCGCGATGCCGTCGTGGGCGTCATGTTTACGGGCCAGCGTTTCGCCGATGAGCGGAAAATACTGCGGCGAAGTTTCCACCGTCAGGTTCAGGTTTTCCACCACTTTGCCCAGCACCGAACGGGAGCGCAAGATTTCGACTTCGCGCTGCGCTCTGGGATTTTCGGCTTCGGACGGTGACTTGTTCGCTTCGCTGCGCAGGTTAGCCGCAAGCAGCGCCTTGTTCTTGTCGATCCTGAGCAGCGCGTCCGCCTTGTAGGTGCGCGGCGCCAGCACCAGATAGACTGACGTCACCAGCAGTACGGACACTAAAGCCAACAGGATGGTCTTTCTGCCTTCGATCAGCAGGTCGACATAATCTCGAATACTGACGCCATGCTCCTCGATCCGGGACGGACTCAAGGGCGGTAACAATGTGGCTTCGTTCTGTGAATACATTTCCATATCCCAATTAGGTGAAAAGAAATTCTCTTTCTCTGATGCCATTACATTCCCATGAAGGCGGCGCGCGACATCACCGAAGTGAAAGATGACGGCAGGATCTGGTTAAGTACACGCGACCATTGGGTGACGCCCGCGGTGCCCACGAAAACGGTGTCGTGCGCTTGCAAGGGAAACTGGTCCGCAAGGATCAAAGCATCCGGCGACTCCGCATCCAATTGGAAAATCTCCGGCTTCATCTCGCCCGGCCGGATCACATAAATTTCTCCCGGACGTGAAGAATTGAAGTCAAGTCCGTACGCTTCCGCCAGCGCCTGCGAGAGCGTCATTCTTTGGCCATTACCGATTTGCAGGGCCTGCTGCTTGTTGACTTCGCCCATCATGAACACCTTATTGTCCCGGCGGTCGGGGATATTCAATACGTCGCCGTCCTTGAGCAGCAAGTTTTGGTCGGTGCCGCCTTTTTCGTACAGTTTCATCACATCGATCTTGTAAAGCTTGCCGTCGCGGGCCAGCGTGACGTTGGTCGTATCGGCTTCCTCGTTCACGCCGCCGGCGCGGCTGATGGCTTCCGCAATGGTCAATGGCGTCTCATTCATGGACAGGACTCCCGGATGCTCGACCTGGCCGACGACGGCAGCCCGATGACTCTGGAATGACAGTACCCGAACATCGACTTTGACGTCCTTGAAGTATTTGGAAAGCCCTTCGGTCAATAACTGCCGCGCCTCGGCGGCGGTTTTCCCTCCGACCTGAACGTCGCCCACGTAGGGGTAATAAAGCGTACCGTCATCCTGAACCGTTTTGCCCGCCAACTCAGGGTCGATTTTCTCGCTGCCCGGGTCGTTCAGCTCCGGATGTTCCCACACCGTGATTTGCAGCCTGTCGTGTGGGCCAATCTTATAGGCGGTGGTGGGGGCATTATCGGTTGGGAGAGTGTTGACCCCCTGTTGTTTCGAATTTTCCCGCTCGATAATCAGATCGGCGGTAATCGGGATGATCTTCGCTTTTTCCTTGACTAACTTGCCGTCCTTCATCGTGGGAACCTCGATATGCGACAAGGGGCTGTTGGTTTCCATCTCCATGCCGGGCGTCAAGGAGCACGCCTGCAGCAGCAAGACCGGTATCAGGGAAATTGATCTATACATGGCAAAGGTTTCCTTAGTAAGCATTTTTATTGATAAAACCGGTTAGAACGGTGCGCAGTGCAATTTCCAGATCGAACCAGACGGACCAATGCTGGATGTAATACAAATCGTGTTCGATACGCCGGTTCAGGTCGGTGTCTCCGCGCCAGCCGTTCACCTGCGCCCAGCCGGTGATGCCGGCCTTGACCATGTGCTTTTTCATATAATTCGGCACCTGATCCTTGAAGATTTCGACGAAATCCGGGCGTTCGGGACGCGGTCCTACCAGAGACATATCGCCCGTCAGCACATTGATCAGCTGCGGCAACTCGTCCAGGCTGGTTTTGCGCAGGAAACCGCCAAACCGGGTCGCGCGATTCTCGCCAGGCTTTGCCCACACCGCGCCGGTCTTGGCTTCAGCGTCCACCGGCATCGAGCGGAACTTCAACATCGTGAACTTACGGTTGTTCCAGCCCACCCTGACCTGTTTATAAAACACAGGCCCCCGCGAACTCAGCTTCACGCCGATCGCGATGAATAACAACAATGGACTGATCAGCAGCAGCAGGATGAAGGCCAGCAATCTGTCCTCTATCTCCTTGATATAGCGGTTGACGCCATGCAGAGGTGAAACCGAGACGTCCAGCGTCGGTATGCCGGCGACCGTGTTCAGACTGAGGAACTTGCTTTGCTTGAAGGCGAAACAGTCGATCACCAGCCGAATGCTGACCGGCAAATGCCGCAGTTCATGCTGAGCGCGTTCGGCCAGCGCTTCGCCGGGGAACGCAACCCAGACTTCATCGATCGCTTCCTTGCTGACGATGCCCGCCAGGTCTTCCACTTTTCCAAGGTGCGGCAGTGAAAAATCGCCATCCTTGATCGGGCCTTCAGTCTGATCATCGACATAGCCGATAACCTGTAAACCGGCCCAGGATGAATGGCTCAACTGACGGCCGACCGCAATCGCCATTTGGTTCAACCCGACCATGACGATGCGGCCCTGCGACCAGCCGTGAGCACGCATCCATTGCAGCACCTGGGAAAGCAGACCGCGTGCAGTCAGGACGGCGACCAATCCCAGCACCCACCAAGTGGCGATCCAGCGATAACTGGAACCGAACCAGAACTGCAGGCGCACCAGGGCGACGATCGAAATCACCAAGCCGATGGCGGATACCCAAGCCCGGATGATGCGCGGGATTTCTCCCCGCATCGCATCATTGCGCCAAGGCCGGTAGACCTGGCCGATTTCGAAGAAGATGATGGCCGCCAACACGCCCAGCGCGATCACAATCCGATAGTCCTGATCAATGGCGAACTCTCTCAGCCAAAGATAATGAGAAACCCAAGCGGCGCCAATTAACATGGCGATGTCGATGAACCGCAGCAATAGGATCACCGTGTGTCCATATTGCTTGAAGAGTCCGTTGAAGATGTTGCCTAAACCGAGTGGCATATTCGCTACTCCCCTATTCTGTCTGTGTTCAATGAAGTAATTCCCAAAGTCATCGCGACCTGCATTACGCACGAGTCACTAAGTTGGCATTAAGAATACAGAGACAACATGAGGGGAAACCGAAAGGTTTGATTAAGATTTGATGAGGATTTAGTTAATTTTAAATGAGGGTTTGTGCCGAACTCTCCTGTTCGATGTGGATATTTCGGCCAGCGCGCGCCGTGAGACCGCAGATAAGTTTACAATTTCACTTACCTACCTATCCACCTGTCAACCGCTGATAATCGGCTCGTTCCAACACATAAATCGGGCTGGCTGAGATGGGGATGTTCGCGTTACCCGAGGCGTCAACCGGCACTTCCTGGGCATGCCCTACCACATCCACCAGCACCCAACGTTTACCGGAGTCAAGCCGCAGCGGCCAATGGCCTCTCACCTCATCGGTACGCCAAATCATCAAGGTGTCGCCGAAGTAAGCCGCCTGGACAGCATTGTCCTTGGTATCGACGGCTCGATACGGCAAACCATCGATCAGGGCGCCCGCCGTATAGAGGGCTGCCTCGCCGGGTTTGTGACCCATCGAATAATCCCAGATCCGGCCATAAGCCAGGTCGTATTCGTGACCGATGCAGAACGCCAATCCCAAATAGTCGCTGCGGCTATTGACCCAGGCGATCATTTTCGCGGCCTGCTCGGCCTGCCAGCGGCGTCCGGTCAGGCCGTGCATGGCCTTGGCGCCGGTCTCTCCGAGCCAGAAAGGTAAACTGTTTTTCCTGCCCAGGCCCGCATAAGCGGCCAGCACGCCGCGCTCATCTTCGTTTTCGCCATTGCCGATCGGACCGCCGAAACGCGGCGCTTTTTGCGGATAGGCATGTACATCCCAGGCATCCTGATAACGATCCAGGCCCAGTTGCAGCACCTGTTTGAACCAATCCTCCTCGCCCGGCCGCACCAGGCTGCCGCCGACATAATGGGCGTCGCTGCGCGCTTTGTGCGCCTGTTCGAACTCCCATTTGGCCCGTTCCACCCAGTGCGTGGGTTCGCGCAGCTTTTGCCATTCTGGCTCGCGGCGGATGTCGATCTCGTTGGTCGCCTTGAAGAAGCGGGTAAATTCTGCGGCAGTGTTGATGAATTTTTGTCCGTCCGCCGGATTGTCGTTCAGCCAGGAGCTATCGCCCGAAGAGTCCGCAAACAAAACCAGGCCGCGCTGCTTCGCCCGCTCCCACTGCGGCCGATACTGCGGATCGAACCCCGGATAGCTGCCGTAGCTTTTGTAAATCCCCATCCGCTCCAGCCAGGTAAAATAGCCGCCTGGCTGCTGAAAGCTCTTGTCGCCATCGGCCAGGGCGTAATAGTCGTTGTTCCAGAGTTTTTTGCTGTCCAAACGCCGCTTTTGCTCGGCTGCCCCCCGCACAACCGAAAATCCGTCCGCAGGATAATTCATGATCAACCTATCTTCCGGCGTATAGAAAGACGGATAAACCGCGTAATAGCCGGCCTCTTTGATCTTGCCGAAATCGACTTCGACCTGTCCTGGGAACAGGCCGCTGACTTCCTTGACCGCGACCTCGTTGCCGCCGTAATCGACCAGACGCAAACGCAGTTTGGCCTGAAAACGCGGCAGCGGCGCCGGCAAGCTCGTTTCCTCCAGAACCGAATGCCAGCGCATGTCCACCTTCAGCTTGATAGGATCGCCCGGATGCGGCAGATTGGCCGGCGCATCCACGAAGATCAGCGGCCGCAATCGGGCTGCGATGCGGTTAAGCGCCGGATCGGCCGAGGGATCGGTCAGTTGCGTCTTGAGCGAATCCAGAGGTCGGCCTGAGGCATCGGTAAACTGAGAGGTGAAATAAAACCTTTGCCCCTGATCATGCTGCATGACCAGCTTAACCAGCAGGCTATGCCAGCCCGGAGACAGCTTCAGCGTGGCGACTCGCGGCGCTTCGGGCCGATCCGACAATGCCGTGGCGACCAGGCCTTCGGTGGTCAGTCCGTGCAGCAAGGTTTTTATTTTTTCCATTGAAGATGAAGATCCGGTGGGCGGGTGCGGATCATCGCTCAATTCGAAAGGCTGGCCATCCAGCCAAGCCGTGGTTCTGATACCGGATTGTTTAAGATGCAGCAGCGCCTGCGTGGCCTGATCGGCATGCAGGTAAATCTGGGCATAGCCGCTGCCGCGTGACCAGCCGTAGGCGTGGTCGGTGCTGGCCTCGATGTCGGCGCTGCCATCGGCTTGCGTAGGCGCCGCATGCCAAGTCAGCATCTTGCCGCCCATCATTTGCAGGCTCAGGTAGGGTTGCCCCGGATTCGGCCTCAGCACGGTCTCGCTATCCAGCCCGACGATTGAAACGCCTGCCAGGCCGTCCTGCAATCCCCCCACCAGCCAGGCTTCGGGCGCACCGGCCTTCAGCGGTTTTGGCTCATCGGAGGTGACCGCAGGCGGCACAGGCATCGTGCCGGCTTTTTCGGGACCGGCAAGAAACTTGACCACCTCCGCTTCGCTGCCGGGCCCCGCCAACACGCCGAGCACACCGTAATGATCGTCGGTCATCACCGCGGCAGGCAATACCGGCAGGTTCAGGCTGCGGGCCAGCGCATCGGCGTCCTGCCCTACCCGGTACGCTACCGACAGCTTTTGATAGCCGGCGCGCGCGGCATCTGAGGCCAGACCCCGAAACAGGATGTCATCCTTTTCACCCTTGCCATCGAGCAGATACAGGCGCCGCTTGGCATCCGGCAATGGCTGGGTCAATGCCAGAAAGCGATTTCTGGCCTGGGCTTGTTCGGCGCTCATCCAGTCGCCGAGCGGCGCCTCCAGCTTCAGCAAAAAAGCGTCAAAGACCTTGGCCCCATCCGCCTTGCCGGTATTATGGATTTCCAGCCAGTGATCGCCCGGCAATACGGTGACCGTAACAGGGGCTTCCAGCCATTGATATTCCCAAGGCGTGGTATTGGTCAGCACGAAATCGCCGCGTGTCGCCAGTTGCTCGGGCTGCGCCCCGGCCTTGACGGTGAAGTTTTGCGCCACCTGAGATACCTCGCCGCCGCTTTTGTAGCGGGCAAACATACGGTACTGTCCCGGCGCAATCTCAGGCTTCAGTGCGAAACGAAAATCGGCATCCCAACTGCCGAAGCCCTGGTGAAAAACCTGGACCTCGTCCTTTTCGGTCAATATCGATGCGGCACCGGAACCGGCCGTACCCTCGCCAAGCTGGACTTGCAGCGTATTATTTTTTTCGGCTGCGGCAAAGGCGGGGGCCTTGCCTAAATCCAGCAGCACCACCGGCTTATCGGGCGTACCGCTTGCCGGCAGCGCCGACAAGGGCGATGCCAGCAGAAAGGCGTCGAAAACCTTGGCATCATGCCCTGCCCCGCTATCCCTGACCTCGATGACCGCGTCATCGGCCTTCAGAGCGACCGGCGTTTCCGCGGCTATCCAGGCGTAATCCCAACCCTTCGGTTTCATCGACAGAGAGCCGCGCAGCTCCAGCCTGGATGCATCGGGTCCGGCCCAGACTTCGAAGGCCTGCACGCAGACCGCAGGATCGCCGCCCTGCCGCCAGCGCGCCCAGAAAGTGTACGAACCGGCCGGAAAGCCGGAGCCGAGTTTGAAGCGAAAGCCGACTTTCCAGCTGCCGAAACCCGGATGCAAAGAACTGATTTCATCCTTGTCGGTCTGAATCGAAGTGTCGCCTTCGTGACCAGAGATTTCGCCGGTAACCACTCTCGCGGTCTTGTCCTCAACACGGCTTGATGCCGGCTCACTGCCGAGTTCAAGCAGCAGAACGGGCCTCTCGGCGCTGCCTTGTACCGGCAATCCCGGGATGACGCCGGCATGGCCAAGAGACGAGCCGGCCAGCGCCAGTAGCACCGCCTTTACCATCATAAAAAATAAGGTTAATGGCTTCATAAGCTTAGGAAAAGTTGGATATGGAACAAACTGATACGCGCTCAAGTGGGCGAGCGATGCGATGCAAAATGTGTATAATAGGGGCTATTCGGTCGGATTAGCCAGTCAATGTGCCGGATGCACACTCGGATTTTTCGATGCCGAAAGCGCATTTTCCCCCAGCGCACCATCCCAAATATAGTGATTGTTGGAGAAGGACTTTTGACGATCAAACACGTCAAATTATGAAAGAGTTTATTACCCACTTTGTTTTGGATATTTTCAAAAAACCGGATGTATCGAGATTTGCCTCGGCACTATCGGAAAAACTGAATGCCATTTTAAGCCAAATTAAATTCAAAAAAAGCCTATCATTAAAATCCCTGATCGTTTTAGGCTTCGTGATTGCGGTGATTCCGCTGTTTTTAGCCGTGCTGTACGCGGCTTTCGGCATGCGCGAAACCTCGGCCTTGGGCAGGACCATCAATTCGCAGGTCTTCGAACAGACCAAAACCATACGCCAGGTTTTGCAAAAGACCGCCGATATTGAACGCAAGGCCCGGCTGTTCATCCTGCTGTCGGACCCCGCCCTGCGCCAGCCGTATGAACGGGAATCGTATGAAACGGCGCGGGCATCTTTCAAACAAGCCTTGAACGAGCTGCTCAAACTCAATGTGGCGAACAAAATCGCGCTGCTGGTCAACGAATTATCGGAAAAGGAAAATCTGATCTATCAACAGGTCATCAGTTCGACGACTGACGACAATCCCGGCTTGCCGGTCGATGAGGCATTCCAGGGGCTGCGCGAAGCCTCCAACACCCTGTCGCGCGAATTCGAAAATCACGTCGATCATGAATTCAATGAATTGCGCGTGCAGTCGGAATCCCTCGAACAAGGGCTGTTAATCAAGGCCGCGGTCCTGTTGTTCATCTCATTCATCTTCATCGTGACCCTGCTGGTCATCCTGTCGCGTTCGCTGCGCCAACTGGATGTATCGATCCGCCGACTGGGATCTGGAGAGCTCAAACAACCGATCACCGTGACGGGTCCCGCGGACCTGCGCTATCTGGGCGACCGTCTGGAATGGCTGCGCACGCATTTAATCGAACTGGAAGTTTCGAAACAACAGTTCATGCACAACGTGGCCCGCGAAATCGAGCAGCCGTTAGCCAGCATCCGCGAAGGCACGGAACGGCTCGTCAACGAGGCGGATAAGGACACCGACAGCGCGGAACAGACCCTCGCACAGAGCCTGAGCGCTAATGTTGAAAAACTGAAAACGGTGTCCGAGGAATTGGTTCGCTACAGCCAAATCAACGAAAAACCGGAACTGATCCGTAAGCAAACCGTCAATATGAAGGACTTGCTTGAAGCGGTCATCAAGGATTTTGAAACGCCGCTTCAGGCCAAATCGATTACCCTGAAAAAGCTGGTCAGACCGATCGAAATTTCCGGCATCAAAGAACAGCTCAAAAACATTATCGAAGAGCTGATGTCGAACGCGGTGAAATATTCACCCGTGGGCGGCGAAATACGCATCATGCTGCGCGACTCGGGCGCCCAGATGGAATTGGAAGTCGAAGACGAGGGTCCGGGTATCGAGCCTGATGAACGTGCGCATGTATTTGAACCTTTTTTCCGCGGCAAGGCCGCCGAAGGCGACGATGCTGCCGAAGGTCCGGGCCTGGGGCTGGCCATCGTCAAAGAATATGTCGCCAACCACCAGGGCAAAGTCGATGTGATCGACGCAAGACAAGATCAACAGGGCGCCCGCCTCCGCGTTCAAATACCGATTAGCCAAGACGCCTGAACCATACGCTACACCACTCTCTATGCTGCCATTACTTTCAATTCGCAACACAATCTTAGTACTCGGCTTTTTGCTGCTGACCGGCTGCGCCGAGTTCAACTCCGGCTCCGGCTGGAACGCTTATACCCCCACCTATTACAATCATAACGACCCTTATTCACAGTCTGACTTTGACGAACTGCTCGGTTTCGGGGCGACCATGGCCAATATATCCCCCGCGTCACGCGCCGAGACCTGCCGGCTAATACTGAAGCGCCAGAAAGATTCCCGCTCTTCCAGGGAAGGGATTCAGCTCCACCTGATGATAGGCCGCCTGCTATCCGATGCCTGCGGCGACATCCCCAGAATTCTGAACGGGGTTGGCTCCATTTCCGGCCGCCTAAACGATGACCGGACGCGGAAACTGGTCGCGATTCACACGGAAGCCTTAAAACGGTTGAGCAATCCGTCAAGACGGCTCGGCACCGTGGAACGCAAGCATAAAACGTCTCCGACCGAACTGGAACCGAAAGAGTCAACCGGATCGAAGCAGGATGAAAACCGCCTGCTAAGAGAAAAACTGGAAGCCATACGGTCCATGGAAAAACAGATGGATCAGAGCGACGACATCAACTAGAACGCATGTTTCGTTTTCGCTTGGCCATTGCGATCGCCGTTTCGTTCGGTTTTGTGTTGTTTTTAGGCATCGCGCTGTATTGGGGGTCAAACCAGGTTTCCCGCTATTTTCAGCGCAGCCAAACGGCCTATGAAGCCTTCGATCATTATGAGCGCTTGTCCCAGGAAGCCTATCGCCATTTCAAACAGCGCATGGACAGGCTGATGACGACCGCCCCAACTGCCGAAGCCGGCGTGGAAGCCTCCAAGCATCGTCTCTATGAAGCGATGCAGATACTGAGAAACACCGCGATAAAGACGACCGACGAGGACATTCACGCCGCCGATGGGTCGGTGCAAGCCGCCGAGCTGGAAAGAGTGGCCCATTTCACCGCCTTCCTGGATGCCAGCGAATACCGCTTCGACGAAGTCGAGCGCCTGCGTCAGCAGGGCCAGATCGAAAAGGCCGTGCAGGCACTGTCGAAATTCTCGGAAGAAGAAATCGATGGAAGATTCCAGCCCCTGATCGATACGGCGATCAGCGCTGAACGCGAAAAGGCCGGCAAAGCCAAGCAAGAACTGGAAGATTTGGTGGCGCAGTCGCGTTGGGTCGCCATTTTGGCGTCACTGCTTGCCGCGCTGTTCAGCCTCACCTCCGGCATATTACTGCTTCGGGGCGTCAGAAAACCTATCGAAGCCTTGATGAAGGGCACCGACGAGATCGCTTCCGGTAATTTGGATCATCGCATCGCACTCGATAGCCGCGATGAATTCGCCTATCTCGCCAGCCACTTCAATCAAATGGCTGAGGAGTTGAAAGTTCAGCAGGATAAACTGCGCGAGGGACGCGCGGTGCTGGAAAAAAGAGTGGCCGAACGGACTTTCGAACTCAATAGTTTAAATGAAGAATTAAAACGCATGGACATCGCGCGACGGGAGTTTTTAGCCGACATCAGCCACGAACTGCGCACGCCGATTACCGTGATACGCGGCGAGGCCGAAGTAACCCTGCGCGGAAAAGAACGCGAGGCCGAGGAATATAAAGACGCCTTGCAGCGTATCGTCGAGTTGTCGATGCAATTGGGGAAATACGTCAACGATCTAATGTTTCTGGCCCGTACCGAAACCGCCAACCTGCAATTTGAATGGGATTGCGTGGACCTGTCCGAACTCGTGACCAGCGTGGTCGAGGATTTTCAGGTGATGGCCGAGGAAAAGTCGATGTCTGTTGCCCTGGATGCATCTGCCGGCCCCGTGCGGGTGCGCGGCGACAAACAACGGCTTAGGCAGGTGCTGTTCATTTTGGGCGACAATGCCTGCCGCTACTCGAATCCCGGAGGGTGCATCACGGTCGCCTTGCGGGTGGACGGAAACGAAGCCAGTTTCAGCCTGACCGATCAGGGCATAGGCATACCGACCGAGGATTTGGAGCGCATTTTCAAGCGCCACTTCCGCAGCCAGAATGCCCTCCATGCCCGCGAGGACGGCACGGGCCTCGGCTTGCCGATGGCCAAATCCATCCTGAAGGCGCACGGCGGCCGCATCAGCGTCACCAGCGCGGAAAACTCGGGATCGACATTTACGGTCTCGCTGCCACTGCTTTCGGCCGAACCGGATCACAATGCACTCTATCAAAACTAACTTCATTTTATAGGTATCGGCACCATGCGAGTTCTGCTAGTCGAAGACGATGAGCGCATCGTCGATTTTATTCAGCGCGGGCTGAAAGCCGAAGGCTATACCATAGAGGTGGCCCGGAGCGGGCCGGAAGCGATAACGATGGGGATCGAGGGGCAGTTTCAGGCCATCATTCTGGATTTGGGCTTGCCCATCATGAATGGCCGGCAAATTTGCGAGCATTTACGTAACAATGGCGTCGACACCCCGATTCTGATGTTGACGGCCCGGGATACGGTGCAGGATAAGGTGGCCGGCCTGCGCTCCGGCGCCGATGACTACATGACCAAACCTTTCGCATTCGAAGAACTGCTGGCCCGAATCGAGGCGCTGATGCGCCGTCGCGGCGGCGAACCCAAGACCGAAGCCAAGGAATTGCGCATAGCCGACCTGGTATTGAATGGGGAAACACACGAAGTGAAACGGGGCGACACCCCTGTCGAGCTGACGCCGAAGGAATTTGCCTTGCTGGAATGCCTGATGCGCATGCAGGGCAAGGTGCTCAGCCGCACCCGAATACTCGAACAAGTCTGGGGCTACAGCGCCGATCCTTTGACCAATGTGGTGGATGTCTATATTCGCCAGTTGCGGCGAAAAATCGACGATGATTTCGAGCTAAAACTCTTGAAGACGGTGCGTGGATACGGCTACAAGCTGGATGCTTCCTCCTGAATTCAGGAAGGTGTCAATGCCGCGATTATCCGTAGCGGTGCGCCGCTGCCTCTGGCTATTTTCATCGGCAAAGCCACGATATAAATCCCTTTGGCCGGCAGCTGCTCCAGATTGGCCAGGTTTTCGAAACCCGGTTTGTTATGGCCCAGCAAAATCCGGTGGGTTTTAAACGCCTTCGATTGGCCGTAATCGAGGCTTGGCGTATCCAGCCCCAAGGCCTTGATATTTCTATTTTCGACCAGCCACTGCGCCGCGGCCGGCGCAATGCCTGGAAAATGCAATTCCGCTATCGCGGCCTGACCGGTTTTCGCGGTGCCGAAATAGCTTTCCCGATCAGGGTAAAATGCCCCATAGCCGGTTCTGAACAAGACGATCGTATTGTCCGGCATCCTGCCGTGCTCCCTTTCCCAGCTTTCGATATCCTCGACGCCGATCTGATAATCCCTATCGGCCAAGGCCTTAGGCGATACGTCGATCATCACCGCCTCGCCGGTTAGGCTGCTCAGCGGAATCTGGTCTACCGTTAATTTATTTTCCGCGAAATGAATCGGCGCATCCAGATGCGTCCCGCCATGTTCGGGTGTACACAGACTGTAGGAGGAATAGTAATAACCCAACGGCGTCTTGCCTTCCGCTTCCGCGACGTGTTCGAACCCTTTGTTATTGTTCGGCCAATACAAGGTCGTATTGTCAAAACGATGGCTCAAATCGATCCAGGAGAGATTATCGGGTAAAGCAAGGTGACTCTGCTGTTGGGAGCAGGCGCCAAGGCCTGCAACACATAAAAAAAGCCATTTTTTGATCATGTTCCACTACTCGACAGGAAAATTAAAATAGGTATCGGGAAACGGCTCGTTTACCAGCGTAAAGTGCCACCATTCCTTCAGGTGAGGTTTGAATCCGT
>Ga0208629_100607_pt1 | contig 16670 bp, 1 predicted proteins | sample LakWasMet19_HOW5_2_FD_183865 | JGI IMG/M metagenome (GOLD analysis project Ga0208629, IMG submission 183865) | Freshwater sediment methanotrophic microbial communities from Lake Washington under simulated oxygen tension - Sediment Metagenome... | ecosystem: Environmental > Aquatic > Freshwater >...
TGCCCGCCTCGCCGCTGCCCGCAGAGGCGCTGCGCTGAAGGGGCAGCGAGGAGCCCTGAAGGATGCCACTGCTGGCTCGAGGCAGGACGCCTGGAGACGCGAATGCGCCGCCGCCGAGTGCGAAATCGTGTCCTGACCCTCTGGCATCATCGTCATCGCTGCCACTGCCTCCGGCAGCAGCTGAGCCGGCTGCATGGGCAGCGGGATTGCTCTCGCCCTCACCGTCGCTCGGCACCTCCACTTCAGTCAGCAGCATCCACTTGCTGCCTGACCGAGCCGTGCGGCGAGCCCCACCGCCCGCAGCGCCTGCGTGCACCGCCAAGCTCCCGTCGTCTGCGCCCTCGCTCTCGCTCCCCGCCTCCAATCCCCGGCCCTCCGGCACTGCTGGCAGCGCGGTGGCGGCGAGCCCAAGGTGCGGCCGCCGCCGCCCAGTTGCGGCAGACAGGAACGCAAAAGCATCAGGGCCGGTGCGAGCATCGGCGCCGTCAGCGGCCGCGGCAGAGGTGGCCGCTGACGCAGCCCTCGGCTGGTGCACCCGGGACTTGTCCGCAGCCGCCGCAGCAGCCGCCTGCAGGAGCGAGGCAGACACCGGCTCACGCAGTTGAGGCCATGGGATGGCCTGCGTGGGGTGGCAGGCCGCGGCGTCAACCCCGAGCACAGCCAGAGCGGCCGGGCCCGCACCGCGGATGAGGCGGGCGGGGGCGGTCATGAGAGCGAGCAGGATGTTGAGGGCGGGCGCGAAGAACGACGGGTCGGAGGCGTCGCCCTCCCCCAGCAGGGACAGCAGCAGCGCTAGCAGGCTCGTTTGCTTGGGTGGCACAGGGAGTGGGGTACCCGGGCTGCGGGGCCGATGCGCTCCCCGCGAGGGCGCAGAGGAAGCGCTGCTGGGGCTCGCCGCACCTGCTGGCGACGCGGGCTGCGTGAAGAGGTGCATGCCGGCACTGAACACGGCGCCGCCCCCGCTGCCGGAGCTCAGGCTGCCTGTGCCTCCGACACTGCCGGCCTCGGGCACGCCGGGCAAGCCAGGACAGCCGCTGCCCCCTCCAGCTGCGCTGCGCCCTCGCGGTTCAACGGCGCCCTCGCCGCCGCGGCGCCCCTGCTGCTTGAGCAGCAGCAGCCCGTCATTGGCGAGCGCGAGCGCTGCGAAGGCCACAGACACGCTGCCGCCCACGTGCGCCGCCGGCTCCACGCCCCCCACCAGGTGCAGCTCCAGCAGCTGCAGCAGCGCGTGCAGCGCTGCCCCCGCGAGTCTGGCTCGGGACTGCAGCCCGCACCGCCGCCTTGACCGAGCACGGACCGCTTCCGCCTCCCTGTCTTCCCTTCCCAAGCGGTTGGCGGTGGTGCCGGCTCGGCAAGACAGCCCGTCCACAGGCGCACTGCTGTCAGCGGCGCCATTGCTGAAGCCTTCCTCTTGCAGCGCAGGAAAGCGCAGAAGTCCGGCATCCTCCTCCTCGTCGTCTGTCCGCGGAGTGCTGCCGTCCTCCTCGCCCGCTGCGCACTCAGGGGCGGGAAGCACGCCTGCGCCCACGATACCAGGCATCGCTGCGGCCCCGTTGCGGTCGGAGTCAGTTGCAGATGGAGGGACGCTCAGCCCCACACCGGCAGCCGGCGCCTCCTCCGAGCCTGCAGTCGCCACCACGCCCACGGCCGGCAGTGCCGGAGCCTCATCGACGGCCCTTGCAAGAACAGCTTTCGTGGCAAGCCCCGATGCTTCACCGCTCGCCGGTTCGTTGTTAAGCCTTAGCTCTGCCTCGGTGGTGCTGCCAGACGCCACATCCGTGGCCCTGGGGTGGCGCCGCTGAGCTTGAGCTTGCGGGGCCGTGAAATAGTCGTCGTGCTGAGGCACGAGGGGTGCAATCACGGTCGCGCTGGGCCCGCGAGCAAACCGCTGATGCTGCGCGGATGGTGCGCGCAGCGCTGTCACCCGAGTACCGCCGCCCTCGCCGCTGGCCGCGTGCCCACGTGCTCCGGCCGCACCGGGTGCGGCAGGTTGGGCTGCCTCCGTTGGATGGGAAGCCACAGCACTCGCCGGTAACTCGTCCGCCCCTCGGCGATCGCTTGGCGTCTGGACCCGCGGGCAATGCCAAAGCTCCCTTGCAGCACGCAGCGGAACGGCGGGTGTGGCTTGCAACAGTGGTGCGTCAGCGTCAGGTGAAGCCAGCTCCCGACGCAACAGGCGAAGCGCGGACAGGCGCTGCCCAGCGCCAGCAGCGAGGGCGTGGGGCGCCCGCACGTTCGCAAGGGCGCAGCCCAGCGCTGCAGTCGTGCCCAGTGGCTGCGAAGCAGCGGCCAGGAGCATGCGGGAGCAGCTGCTGGCGATGGCCAGGCATGCCAGGTCATCGCCGGAGCGGCAGAACAGCTGCTCGAGCAGGCTGCACACCACCGCGTTGACGCCTGCCTGGCGCGCATTGCGCTGCGTAGTCGGTACAACGCTTGCAGGCCCAGGCCTTCCATAATCGGGCACAGCAGCATCGCTGCCGCACACCGCCACAGCCCGCGCCTTCACCAGTGACGCCGCTTCCAGCAGCTGCACGGCAGCGATGAATGAGAGGTAGCAGAAGGCAGCTCGCGACCCCATGGCAGCGAGCAGGAGGGGCCCAGGGACGCCGCCCAGCTCCGGCAGGACTGCGAACGTCGCCTTGCTGCAGTACCCGAGGGTAGGCGCGGCTGTCAGGGAGCGAGCCAGCAGCGCGCCCCAAACCTCCACGCCCTCCCTCGAGGCACCGGAGGCGGCCCACGCGGCCTCCACAGCGGCCACGCCCCACGCGCCGCATGAGGGGTGCACCAGCCTCGACAGCAGCATCGTGTACAGACGGACGTGCTGCCGGGCCGCCGCGAGCTGCTGGGAGGCAGCCTGCAGTATGGCGCGGCTGGCGGGGGGCAGCTTGCGTGCGCCGAAGTCTTGCGAGAGCAAGTATCCAAGCACCCCGCTGCACGCAGCCGCCTGCATGGGGCTGGCGGAGGGCGCGGGGCTGCTGCTGTGCTGCTGTAGCAGCAGGGCGGGGGCGTCTGGGCGCAGCAGGGTGGGTGCGTGCACGAGCGCGAGCACCGCACCAGCGACAGCCTGCAGCAGCGCCGCATCAGCGCCGCACTGGCCGGTGCCGGGCCCGCTGTCGGAGCCAAAAGCCGAGTCCCACAGCGCATCGCACTGCGGGGGCAGCAGCAGCACGTGCGGGGGCGCCACCCCCTTCACAGCCAGCAGCGCCGCCACGGGTGCTGACTGTGTGGCTGATGGCGCATCTTCCGCTGTGCCCGCGCCTGCGTCTGCGGGTGGAACGCTCGCCTCACCCGCCGCCTGCCCTGCCGGAGCACAAGCGTCTGCCCAGTCAAGCATGGCATCCGCCAGGCCGGCTGGGTCGGCGGCTGCGCTGTGATACGGCGGCAGGCTGCCGTCCTCGCCGCAGGTGGTGCGGCACACGACAAAGGCCACGGGGGGCTCGCCTGCAGCCTCGCCCTCTCCACTGGGCCGCGACAGGGGCGCAGTCATTGGTATGCACGCGGGGGCAGCTTCGGCCAGGGGGGATGCCGGGTGCAGGCGGAGCGTGTGTGCCAGTAGACGCGACAGCTCGCCACCCTCCGCCCCCTCACGAAGGGTTTGGAGGGATGCACGCAGTCCCAGACCCGCGGATTGCAAGTCCGGGCAGCCACTTAGCAGCACTGTGTGTCGAAGCATGCTGGCGAATGCCTCTGGGCCACCCGCGCTCTGAAACTCGCCCGCCAGCTTCACCTCCTGCCCCCGCTCTGACGCGAGGCCCACGAGGTGTGCGAGGCCGTATGCTGCAGCCAGGGCGGTAACCACGCGGAGGCACATAACTTGCAGCGGCGCGGTCGCAGCGGTGCCTTCATCGCGGAGCGTCAAAGCGCCCGCCACGGGAACGGGTGGAGCGGAGGCGCTGGCGGTTGAGGCGGCAGCTGCTTCCTGCAGCCCCACAGCCCGGACGACGAATCCCAGCGCACCATCGCTTGACCCTGTGGTCGGTCGCAGCAACAGCGCCAACACTGCATCAACGGCTTCATGCCTCGCTCTCGCCGCGGGTGTGGCTCGTGTGAGCACGGAGAGGGCAACATTGAGGCAGCACCAAGCGGAGCAGAGCACCCGCCGCTCGGTGAAGCTGGCAGCCGTCGAGGCTCCTGTCTGGTGTTCGAAACCTCGTAGCCAGATAAGCGTCGCACACGCAACGTCGTGGGCCAGGGATAACGCAGCTTCCGGCACTGGGCTCTCCGGAAAGCCGAGGGCATGCTGCGCAACCTCCGCAAACGCCTGCTCCAGCGGCGGACCGGCCAACGCGACACGCCGAGGAGGGCACACCGGCTGAACGATGAGCTGCAACCTGGCACTTGCCATCTCCAGCCAACTCACTCGCGAGTCGTCAGTGCTGCCACATCGTTGAAGGCCGATCGCGATTGCCTCCAACAGTGCGCTCGTCAATGACGCCGCCACTGTCAGCCAATCAGGAGCGTGCTCCCGTTCGCCAGTAAATAAGCTGTTACAACCATCGTCAAAAGTGTTGGCATCTGAAAAAGGAACACACCTTAATAGCTGAGTTGCTAGGCGGCCTGCAGAGATGCACTCCTGGACGGTAGCCGGGGTGCCGGGTAAGAGCACGGCCCGCAGATCAGCGCCCAATCGCGCGGCATCGGGTCGCACCGTATCGGGTGTGACTCGGGTGGCGCCGACAGCGGCACTAATATGCCAAGCCACCGTGAGCTGCACCCGTATCCGAGCGGCGCACGCAGCGTCGCCTGACGAGGCTGCAAAGGCCCACATGCGCTCCAGCGGCCCGCTCATTTCGAGCGGCAAGATGACGAGATCAAAAAGAAAGCCAGATTTCTGCGCGATAGATGGGTCATATACTCGCGCGCATCGTCCCAGAAGGTCCTTCAACCTGAAAAAGCGGTCTCTGCTCCCCTCAGTTCGTTCGGGAAGCGGAGGGGGGAAAGTGTGTCAATGCGAGAGGCTGCCTGCCGGACGCCTCGAAAACAGTTCGCAGCTTGCCTTGAGCACGCATATGGGGGCTGTCTAAGGGAGTCTGACGCTTGAGGCTTCACGCTGGATTTGGACGACACACGCGATTCATCCACCGTATCGCAATGCAGAAAATCGACCGGTTCTCATTGCAGTCAAGCGTACAAAGTCGTCTTAAGTCGCAGCAGTGTTATTAACCAAGACGCAAATCATGATTGGAAGATTGGCCTGCTCTGACTTGTTTCGGTGCACGCTACAAGCAAGCGACTGAAGAATGCACGCGATGACGACATGCGGCAGGTTGCTCTCGTCATCGACAGCAAGGCTGTGCCCCTCTCTGCTCCACGTGGGTGGCAGCCAGCGAGTACTCTCTCGGTCGGCCTTGACTGGACGATGGATGTCGCTGGAGGCTCCTGCATCAGCAGCGTCCAGCCCAGGACCAGTCGCCATCACAAGCGATGCTGGCGCTCAGCATGGTTGTGTTCGAGCAAGCGACCGTCAGCGAAAAACTGAAACCGATGAGATGCTACGTGTGGACCATGCCGGCGAGGTGGGGGCAGTCGCGATTTACGAGGGGCAAATGTGGATGCTTCGTGGCACTCCTGCGTACCAAGAGATCGTTCGCATGCGGCAAGGAGAAATTGAGCACCTGGACACAATGGAGCGGTTGGTCTCGACGCGGCGGGCTCGTCCAACGCTGCTTTTGCCCCTGTGGCGAGCGGCTGGCTTCATGCTCGGTGCAGGGACCGCGTTGCTTGGCCCGCAGTCTGCGATGGCGTGCACGGTGGCTGTGGAGACGGTAATCGGCCAGCACTACAACGAGCAAATTCGGCACCTTTTGAAAGAAGCACCTGCTGGCGGCAAGCTACCCGCGGACGACGCCGAGTTGGCTGCCGTGTTCAAAAAGCACCGAGATGAAGAGCTGGAGCATCTCGACACTGGGCTCAAGTGGGACGCGGAAAAGGCACCGGCGTACGATGCGCTCACCCAAGTCATCAAGCTGGGTTGCACACTTGCGATTTCAGTGGTGCGCAGAATATGAGCTTGATGCTTTGGCAGCCCGGCCGAGCAGAATGATCGGCGGCCGCCGGCGACCCGGAATGCGCCGGACCCCGGACTCCGGAGCGGCCGCCGGGCCCGACTCGTCGGACTCACTCACGGGACACTGTGGCACTGGGCGTGACACTTGCCAATAGCCGCTGCTGAGCTTCCGTTGAATGGTGTCGGTACCGGAACGCAGTTCAGTCACCAAGGGTCGCCTACGATATACTGAACCCAGAGTCGGACTGCCAGATTTTTTGCTGACAGATGACCGCCTGATGCACAATGATCACCGCACACCAGCAAATGTGTGCTCGCAATCTTGATGTACCAATGTGGCTGTAGATTATTGACGCTGTCGACTCGGCTTATCGCGGCGTTAGTCGCGCGGGGTTTGCCATCGAATCCAAACGGCTGCGTCCCACACAACCCACACCCGTCCTGGAGGATGGCGGCTGCGGAAGTTGCGCCGCAGACGCTGCTCGCAGCATTGCTGAGTAACGATGTAACGACCTTGAAGTCGTGTTTGGATGCCCTTTCCGGTGAGTGGCGGGTGATGTGTCGGCAATCATGTGTCGAGTTCTTGCGGGCGGCTCTCGCTGCCTCGGCATTCCGCGATCACAAGTGGACGGCATGGATGCCCTTCGCCTCACTGCAGACGCCATTAACCCCGTCGGCGCTGCTGGCAGGAGATCGTCACCGGCAAAGACGGCCGCTTCGGGGAGAAAGCAGACAAAGGCGGCAAAAGCGGCCGCGGCTGGCGCTGCAGAAGCGGCTGCGGCAAGTGCTGCGCTGCAGCCTGTGACAGCAACGCACGCCTGGGTTAATCTTTCCGTGGAAGAAAATGTCGCATCAACGGCGGCGGTCTGTGCTTTGCTGCTAGCGTCTGTGGGAGATCTGTGCGCTCCGGCAGATGCTGTCACCGCTGGAGCCGGTAAGGCAGCGAAGGCCAGCAGTGGCGCCTCGCCGGCCGTGTCCATCCCGAGGTCGACGCTACAGCTGTTTTTCTCCGCTGGACAGCCGTGGGAGGCTCTGCTGGCAGGTGTGCTGGCCAGGTGCGTGTCAGCCATCGTCCACGGTTCAGAGCTCACCTGCCCCGTCCCCTGACCTCTCCGGCTTCCGCGACTTCCACCTCCTCCCGCCTGCTGCTTTCCCCTCGTCGTGCAGGGGTGAGTTGGATGAGCAGATTCGCCTGCTGGCCGCGGCGCTGCCGCACCACGGCAGCCGCGAGCCCATCACCGCGGCCCTCGCCGTGCTCGACGCTGCCGCCGCGAAGCTGCCGCACCACGCTCTGTACGCAAAGGCGGGCCTCTTCTCCTCCCTTGCCTCGCTGGCTCTGTACCACCCGCTGCGGGAGGTGCGGGAGACCGCCTTGCAGCGCCTGGGCGCCGCCCTGCAGGCCATGGGCGCGCCCGCCTTCACCAAGGGCTGCGAGTGGAACGCCACCGCCCCCGCGCCCAAGCCCGTGCCCGGCGCCCCGAAGCCTGCAGCACCGAGCGACTCGAAAGACGGCGGCGGCGGCAGCTGGGCGGCCGTCCTGCCGCAGAGCGACAACGCAGCTGTGCTCTGCCTGCTGGCGCGGCACATGGGCGGCGCCTACGTGCGCGGGTTCAGCGACGCGGCGATGGAGGCGAGCTGGCTCAACTCCGGGGGCTACGGCACGCGCGAGGACGAGGAGACAGTGGCGCGGCAGCTGCTGTCCGCGGGCGGCACGGCGCTGGTGGCCCGCCTCTCCCCGCAGGAGCGCCTGTGGCTGTGCGTGACGCTGGAGGGCGCCGTCATGCGCCGCGTGCAGGGCATGGTCTCGCGCAAGCTGTCGGAGTCCGCGCGCGCGGTGCTGGCCTCCTCCGCCGCCGCTGACCCCGGGGGGTCGACCTTTGAGATGCCGGGCATGGGGGAGGGCGCCCCCGCGCTCGGCACCAGCGTCTGGTACCTCTCCGCGGGGGGCGCCGCCCCCGCCTGGTGGGACCTGCAGGCCGCTGACACGCTGGTGGCGCTGCTGCGCGCGGAGCCGGAGCTGGCGCTGGTGGCGCTGCGGCACGAGTGGGTGGGCGAGTTCTTCTGCTGGCTGGCGGGCGAGGATGCGCGCCACTGCGCCTCCTTCGCCTTCTCCACCGCTGACGGCATGCTGCGCCAGCCCGGAAGCTACGCGCCCCGCGCCAGCTACGCGCCCCTGCCGGGCCAGGCGGAGGCGCTGCTGCAGCCGCAGCGCACCCTGCTCGCCTCCGTCTCAACCTCCGCCTGCGCCATCGTCGCCGCGCGCGCCGCCCTGCCCGCCGCCGCCAGCGCGGCCAGCAGCTACCACGGCGCCGAGGCCCTGCCGCTGTCTGTGGCGACGAGCCTGTCCGCCGCCGGCATGGCGCGGGCCGTGGTGGAGGCAGCGGGCAGCGCGGGTGCGGTGCGCGTGGCCGTGCCGGCAGACAGCCTGCAGCGCATCCGCGGCGACAGCGGCGGCGTGCCCACGACATGCGCCGAGTGGGCGGCCGCGGGAGGCGGTTTCGACGGCGCCCGCAGCAGCTCCGCAGCTGGCGGCTCGGGGTCAGCTGCTGCGGTCGCTGCTTCCGCCGCCTCCGAAGCCGCCCTGCGCGACTCCGTGTTCGGCGACGTCTTCCGCATGCCGATGCCCCTGGAGAACGTGCACGCGCTGCTGGCCGCTGCCGCTGCGGTGCCGCACTACGCGGAGGCCCTGTACTCGAGGGCGGCAGCTGCTGCGGAGGCGGCGCCCGTCTCGCTCGCCGCCTTCGCGCAGCTCGCTGCAGCAGCTGCAGCTGCTGCGCCCTCTGCGGCAGGCAGCGCGGCCAGCCCCTCCCCTTCACCCTTCAACCGCGCCTTGGCCGCTGCGTTCCCGCCTGCGCTCAAGGCTGGTGGCTGGCACGGCGACGAGTGTCCGGAGGAGGCCGCCTCGCTGCGCTGCCCCACCGAGCTGCAGGTGTGGCTGTGGGTGGCGGAGGCCGCCGACGAGGCGACGTGGGAGGCGAGGGGCGAGGCAGGGGCGCAGAAGGCGGACCCCTACGCCTGGCCGACGCAAGTGCCCCGCAGCTTCACGCACAGCAGCGGCGGCCCCGGCAGCGCCTCCAAAAGCCGCGGGCGCAAGGGTGCGGCGGGCGCCGGCGCAGGCTCGAGCGCGAGCGCAGGCTCCGGCGCGCCCCTCACCCTGCACACCACCCGCACGGCAGGCCTGCCCCTCGTCAACGGGCAGCCCGTGCTCTGCAGCACGCCCGCACAGGTGGCGGCAGCGGTGCGCGGCGCCTGCAGCGGGCTTGCACAGGACCTTCTGCGTCGCCGCAGCGCCGCACCTGCCGCTGTGCCCACGCCTGCTCCCGCGCACGTGGCGCCCGCTGCGCGGCGGCGCAAGGCAGCCGCGACAGCGCCAGCTCCCGCGCCTGTTCGCAGCGGCACGCGGGCGGCGCGCGGGAGGAGCAGGGCGCCCGCAGCTGCCTCCAACAGCAGCAGCAGTGGGGACGGCAGCGTGACCGTGCTCGATGACTCGCCGCCCCGGACGGCGCGCTCCTCTGCGAGCCCCGGCCCTGGCGCGGCGGCGGCTGCCGTGGTGGTTGAGCTGCCCGCCGGCAGCGGCAGCGGTGCAGCAGCTACTGCGCCCGCGCTGCCCCTGCCCGCCCTCACCCTGCCCCCCGCGCCCCTCATGTGGCCGGCAGACTACGCCACGCCTGCAGAGGGCGGAGCAGCGTTGCTGGCCGGCGTCGTGCAGACCGTGTCCGTCGTCTGCCAGATGGTCGCCCTCTCCGTGCTGCCGCCTGCGGCTGTCGCCACCCGCGCCTCCGGGCTGCCGCCGCCAGCCTTCCACCACCCCTCCGCAGGCATGCCGCCGGAGACGGACCGGGACCTGAGCCCGCTGGGCCGCTGGTTCACGCTGCTGCCCTCGCAGCCGCCGCAGCGGCGCGGGGAGGAGGCGCACTGGGCTGCGCGGGGCGCCCTCAGCGAGTACCTGCGCCTGCCCGCCCCGCTGACCGCCATCCCGCAGCCGGTGCTGCTGCGCTGCCGGCGGTACGCGGCGGCGCTGCGGCACGGCCTGCTGCCGTCTGCGGCGCCGCCCCTCGTGGCGGCAGTGCGGCGGGTGGTGCGGGCCATGGGGAGCGAGGGGCGCGGCGTGGCAGGCGAGAGCTCCGCCCTCGTCCGCGACAGGCCGCGCGCCCCCTCGCTCTCGATGGCGCACCGGGCCATGACCTCCTGCGCCTCCTTCAGGTCCTACGCCAGAAACGCGCTGGGGCTGCTGGGCGTGGAGGAGCACTCGCTGCTGCAGCTGACCGCGTCGCTCTCGCGCCTCGTCCCAGCCTACGCCCTGTTCGCGCCCACGCACTACCGTGCCCCAGCGGTGCCCGGACCCGCTGCGGCTGGCGCCGCGCCAAGCGGGGAGGGGCGCGTGCGCGGCGCTGCCGCAGACCGCGCTGCCGCTTCGCACGCCTCCGGGGACGCCAGCGGGGCCGCGCCAAGCAGCCCGCCCGCGCTGCAGCCGCTGTACCTGGTGCCGTACGCCCGCTACGGCCTGGACCAGGCCCTCGCCGCAGCCGCAGCCGCAGGCAAGGACGCGGGCGCCCAACTCTCCTCCTCTGGCTCCGCCTCCGGCTTCAGCCTCTTCCTCGGCGGCGGCTTCTTGGGCCACAACCGGCTCGGCCAGGAGCAGTACCAGGCTGACCCCGCGGAGGCGCGCACCGCCGTGCCGCGGCCCCAGGGCATCGAGCGCGCCGCCGCGGTGCACAAGCTGCTGGGCCGCGTGGCCAACACGCTCACGGCCGACCCCGTCGTGCTCGCGCGCACCTGCCCCTCCGCAGACTTCCTGCGCGCCTGCGCGCCCTACGGCGTGAGCGCGGGGTCGGGCGAGGCGCGGCCCCTCACCTTCTGGCGCCTGAAGGAGGACACCGCGGCCGTGGGGGCGGGCAGCTACCTGTACAACGCGGCCAACACCGCCATGCTCGCCTTCGTGCCGCCCGCCGGGGCCTCCAAGCCCCCCATGTACGCCGCCTGCAGCAACATCGTCCTGTCGGCGGCAAGCTTCCACCGGGGCACGGCGCTCCGCACGGCGGCCCCCGCCAAGGAGGATACCGGCGCCGGCTCCACGCATGCGCCCGGCGCCTCCGCTGCGCACGACCCCTACTACGGCGGCAGCGCCCACTACTACACGGTGGGCACCGACCTGCCGCTCCTGCCGGCCCACGAGGCGTCGGTGCGGCGTGCGCTCGGCCGCTACCCTGCAGAGTACGTGGAGGTGGCGGAGGGGCGGCGGGCCCTGGAGAGCGCGCTCGACCTGCTGTTCCGCGTGGTGGATGCGGTGGTGCTGACCGGGCTCGATGCGGAGGGGCTGTTCGGGCCCGAGGCCTCGGAGGGGGGCGCCCGCGAATCGCCCTCGTCACGGCCAGCAGCACCCGGCGCAGCGCCTGCTGGTGCCCTAGCGGTTGACCCCGCGTTCGCTGGCTGCTTGCCAGCGCGCGACGTGCGCAGAGCCGCGAGCTCCGTCCAGATGGCTTGGCCCCCCGTCGACTTCCTGGGCGCCGCCCCCTCGCCTGTGGGCCTGGTGCTGGGCGTGCTGCAGACGGGCGGCGTCGTGGACCTGCTGGACAGGCTGCGCTTCGGGCTGCTGTCGCCACCCCTGCGCGCGGCTCGGCCCCCCTCGCAGCAGCTGGAGGAGCAGCGGCCGCGCGGGGGCGGCAAGCGGAGGGCACACGCCGCGGTGCATGGCGCGCGCGATGCCGCTGCTGCGGCTGCTGCGGTGGAAGTGCCGCCGCGTGCTGTCGTCGCCGAGGGGGCTGTGAACGCGGCCCCCGCTGCCGCCCCTCCTTCCGCCGCCCCCGCTGCTCTCGGCGCTACCGGTGCTGTGGCCGATGCAGCGGCCGGCGGAGGCGGGGCTGCGGTGGCGGGTGGGCTGCCCGTGGAGATGCTGGACGAGCCAGCCGGTGAGGAGGGTGGCCCATCCGCTGCGGGCGGCGGGGGAGGCGCTGCCGCCGCCGCAGGGGGCGCCAGCTCCGCCGTCATGGTGCTGGACGATGAAGCCTCGAGCGGCGGTGGCGGCAGCAGCAGCGAGGACGAGTCCCTGGACGACAGCGATGGCTTTGGCGACGAGGATGATGAGGACGATGAGGACGGCAGCATGGACGACGAGGAGGAGGACGACGAGGAGGATGACGACGAGGGTGCGGGAGGCGACGATTGGGACTGCGTCGAGGAGGACAGCGATGAGGACAGCGAGGACAGCGAGGGGCGCCACATCATCAGGCACGTGTGGGACGCGCCCGGCACCCCAGCCCCAGGCGCCGCTGCGCACGCCGGGGACGTTATGGCGCCGCTGACGGCTGCCGAGGAGGGCACGGCTGTGGACATCGTCGCCCGCGCCATCGCCCTCTGGCGCCGCCTGCAGGCGGTGTGCGTGGAGCGGCAGCCGGCACTGGAGCCCCTCGCCGCGCTGCTCCGGCGGAGCGGGCTTGCAGTCGACTCCACTCCCGCCACCGGCCCCGCAGCGCCTGCGGGCAGCGGGCATCGAGAGGCGGCGGAGGCGGCGCAAGAGGCGGCATCCGCTGCCGTAGGGGGGCCCCGTGCGGCCTCCCCGCCGCTCACGGCAGCCCCGCACCACCTCATCTCCGCTGCAGAGGCCCTCGGCGAGGTGACGCAGCCGCGCCCCCAGCCGCGCGCCTCCTGGAGCAACGCCCTCTACTTCGCCTACACGCACAGCGCGGCCCTGCTGGCGGGCGCTGACCCCTCCCTCCTCTTGCGCCGCCTTGCCGCCACCCTCTGGCAGGGCGGGTGGGCGGAGCGTGCGGCCTTCCTGCAGGCGGGGGCGCGGCCCTCGGGCGGCAGCGGCTCCGACGACGGCGACAGCGAGGATGGGGCGTTCTCGCCCGACGAGCGCGCTGCGGCAGACGTGTATGGCGTGCTCACCCGAGCCCTCGCCGATGCGGTGGCGGCGGGGACGGCGCCGCAGCAGCGCGACTGGGCGCTGCTGCGCGCCGTGCTGTCGGCGCTGCACGCCCCGCTGCTGGAGGCGTTCCGGCGCGCCCCCACGCCCGGCTTCCTGCGGGTGACGCTGCCCGTGCCGCGCCTGCCCTGGCTGCAGCGCGCGGGAGGGGACGGCGCGGCGCTGGCTGCGCTCGCCGCCGCCGTGTCTGCGGGCAGCGGTGCCAGCGACGAGGCTGCGGCCGCCTGGGGCGCCCTCTCACGCGTCCCGCTGCTGCTCGCGGATGAGCGCGCAGGCGCGGGCGTGGGCGAGGATGGGGAGCCGGCGCCTGCTCGCCTGCAGGCGGCCCTGGCTGAGGGCCTGCAGCGGGACGGCGTCTGCCTCTCCCACAGGTTTGTGCCGGCTGCGGACTCCAGCGGCAGCTCCGCGTCCGCTGGCGATGCCGCCGGCCGCGCCCGCCGCATGGCAGAGCTGTTGCTGGGCCAGGAGGCGCCGGGCCGCGGCCGCCCGCAGGCGCTGCTGCAAGAGGAGGAGGCCGTCGCTGTGATGGTGCCTGTGGGGCTGGCAGCGGTGCACGGCAACCCGCTCTCCATCGCCCTGCTGGTCGCCGGCGTGCCAGCCCTGCTCCCATCCGAGGAGGCTGCCGATGCCACGGAGCGCGAGGGCGCAGCGGCCGCCCCGTCGCTGCCCCCGCCAGCCCGCGCCATCTCCCTCTCTGCGCGCTCGACCTCCAGTGGGCTGGGAGCGGCAGCCTCGCGCGGCAAGCGCAGGCGCCCCAGCGAAGACCCCGTCGCAGCGGCCGGCAGCAGCGGTGGCGGCGCCGACGCTCAAGCCGGCCCTCTGAAGCGCCGGCGCGACCGCCAGCTCGGCGCATCGCATGAGAGCCAGCTGGCGCTGCAGGCGGACGATGAGGCGGGAGAGGAGGCGGGGGAGGGGTTGGCTGATGGCGTGGGCCTAGACGGCCGCAGGGTACGGCCGCGGCCTGAGTCCGGGCGCGAGGAAGAGGGCGAGGGCGAGGAGGGTGCGCATGGCCCAGGCGGAGACGGGGACGCAGGGCGGCAAGAGAGGCGCAAGCAAGCCCACCCAGCCGGGGTGGTGCAGGCAGGGCGCTTTCCGCCCTTGGCTGCCCCTCCGCCCCTCCCACCCTCTGCTCCAGCCTCCTTCGTCGGCGGCCTCTCCGTCACTCTCAACGCTCTCTGCGGCGACGTGCAGGCGGGCATTCTGGCGGCGCTGCCCTGGCCGTCTGTCTCGGCCCTCCTGCGGCAGCAAGCCGGCTTCGCCGCCTGGGGCGCCGCAGCGGTCGGCTCGCGCATCAGTCTGCACCCTCGCTTCATCTACAGCCCGCTGCAGGCTGCGGTCGCGCCCATGCCGCTGCCCTCGCCCGATGCCCCTGTCGGAGCAGGTGCAGGGTCCTCCGCCGCTGTGAGCGCGTCCGGTGACGCGACGGCCGCTCGCAGCGCGCTGCCGACGGCGCGGCCGCCCTCCCTGAGCAAGGGTAAGGCGCCAATCTGGCTGCAGGGCGAGGTGGCGGCCTTCGACGCCGCCTCAGGCCTGCACACTGTGCGCTACGATGCAGCCGCGCCCAGCTACAGCGAGCGTGTGTGCCTGCCCCTCTCGCGCTACGCCTTCCTGCACGACACCGACCCGCGACCGCAGCTGCCCGCTCACGCACCGGCAGCAGCGCCAGCGAGCGCACGGGGCGTGGGCGCAGGGGCTGCGTCATCCTCAGGCGTCTTTGTGCGCTCAGCCCTCGCGCAGGGGCTGGCCGACTTCATGCAGCGCGAAGAGGCAGACGGGCGAGAGGGCTCGGGGACAGCCAGCGGTGCTCACGCTACCTCGGTGTCTGCTCCGCCTGCTGCTGCAGCGCCCGCGCCATTGAGCGGACCGAGCGCTGCACCCGTGGCCGGGGCTGCTGCTGCTGCTGCTGCTGCTATCTCCTCCTCCTCTGCAGCCGACGCCGCGGTGCCGCCTCCACCGTCCGACGCCCCCGTGCTCGCAACGTCTGCGCCCGCGGCGGCAGCCCCGGCGGTTGCGCCTTCCACTTGGCCCTGCTCCGCCTGCACCTTCGCGAACGAGTGGCGCCACCGCATCTGCCAGATCTGCGGGCAGGGCGAGCCAGCGGAGACGCGGGCGCTCCGCGAGCGGCTCGCAGGGGCTGCCCGGGGCAGTGCGGCCCCCGCCGGCTCGGCCTCCTCTTCCTCCTCCTCCTCGTTAGCCGCCGGCGCAGCGAGTGCGGGCGGTGCCGCGGCTTCGGCCGCCCCTGCAGCGCCCGCGCAGGTGCCCAACCACCACCCGAAGGCGGGGCCGCGCGGGCAGCCCACGGACGACCTCGCCTGCGGCGTGTGCACCTTCAACTGCTCGCCTGGCGTGGAGTGGGAGGACGAGCGCCAGGGCCTGCTGCGGCAGACCTTCTCGCGGGGCGTGGGTGAGGAGGTGGGCTTCGCGCCCTGCCCCACCGCTGCCGCGGGCGCCTACTGCCGCGCCTTCGTGCGGGTGCGCTGCTCCGTGTGCGACAGCGCGCTGCCCACGCCGGCGCGGGACGAGGCGAAGCGGCGCTGCCTGGAGTGGGCGGCCACCAAGTACCCGGCTGTCTCCACCTACGCCATGGGCGGGCCCTCCACCTGGGTGCGCCCCGCGCCCGCAGCCGCGCCCTCCGCGGCTGCCGCGTTGTTAGGCGCCTCGAGCGGCGGCGGCGCTGCGGTCGCTTCCGCGGCAGCGACGTCCCGTGTGCGCGCTCTGCTGCGCGTGGCCGGCGTGACCGTGCCGCCGCTGGAGCGCCTGAGCGCGGAGGCGGCCCGCGAGAGGCGGCGAGAGCGCATGGCTCTGGAGGGCGACGAGGAGGACGAGGACGCGGATGCGTACGACGAGGTGGACGAGATGGACGACGCGCAAGCTGCGGAGGACGAGGAGGCTGAAGTGCTGGAGGACGACCTGGCCAACGCGGGCAGCGCCTCTGCGGAGGTGATCGGCTCGGAGGCGGGCCTCGCTACGGCGCTGGAGGCGCTGCTGGCCGCCCCCAGCGGCCGGGCCACAGGTGTTGAGCTCGCCGCGGTGCTGACCTCGCACGATGCCGCCACTAGTGCTGATCAGATTTCTGCTTCTGCGGTGGCGGTGCTGCGGGCGCTGCGGGCGGGGGCAGCCGGCGGCGCCGGCGCCTCCGCTGCGAGCTCCGCCGCACCATCCTCCTCCTCCGCGGCGAGCGCCGACAGCGCCGCTGCGGCACCCGCGGTAGCGCCGGGGCCTGCCGTGCAGTGGTGCTACTTCGCCCGCGTGCAGCCGCCGCCGCCCTTCGTGGCGCAGGCGGGCTTGTCGTCCTCGCAGGCAGCCCTCGCCGCGCAGGCTGCGGAGCAGCAGTACCTGTGGGACCAGGAGAGCGTCTCCGCGCCCGTCTGCGTGCGCACCTTCGACGGGCACCGCATGCCCCTCGGCTACCGCGTGGACGCTGTGATGCCCACGACGGGCGAGTGGGCGGAGGCGCGGGTGCTCGGCCTCGCCGCGGTCTTCCCCGCCAGCGAGGGCAAGGACAAGGAGAAGGGGGAAGAGGCAGAGGCGGGCGCCGGCAGTGGGGCGGCCGCGGCTGGTGCGCCCCCCGCGGCCCCCCGCGCCCCCACCCACGTGCACGTGCGCTTCATGGGGGACGCGGCCCCCGATGCGCTGCTGCCCCTCGCGGGGTGGGTGCCCGGCTCCACCTCGCCCGCGGAGACGGCGGTGGCAGCCACCGCAGCAGGGAGCAGCCTCGCAGGGGCGCCCGCCGCCGCG
>Ga0208629_100609_pt1 | contig 16628 bp, 2 predicted proteins | sample LakWasMet19_HOW5_2_FD_183865 | JGI IMG/M metagenome (GOLD analysis project Ga0208629, IMG submission 183865) | Freshwater sediment methanotrophic microbial communities from Lake Washington under simulated oxygen tension - Sediment Metagenome... | ecosystem: Environmental > Aquatic > Freshwater >...
CGGCCGTCACGGCAGCGGCCGTGCTGGCGACGCTGCCCCAAGCGCCTCGCTGCGAGGCGTGCAGCACGTCCAGCGCGGCGAGCACGCGGTGCGTTACTTGCACGGCGCGCAGGGTCGCAGCGATGATGATGAAAAGGAGGCCGATGTGGAGGGCGATGGGGAGGGCGGTGAGGAGGGCGATGAGGCGGGCGAAGGCCACGAAGAGGCGGCGGGCGAAGGCAGCGACGCGGGCTCAGAGGCGCAGGACTCGGATGCGGGCTCAGAGGCGCAGCGCTGGCTGGAGGCGGAGGACTCAGAGCCGGAAGCCGAGCACAGCCAGGCTGGCGCTGCCCACGGGCTGCACAGCAAGGCTGGCGCTGCTTACAGGCTGCAGCGCGGTACAGGGTTCGACGACGCGCTGCAGCGCGGCGGAGCGCTTGCTGATGAGCGGGGCGCAGCGTTCAGCGATGAGCGCGGCATAGGCCGTGGGGGCTGGCTCGCCGCAGCGCCTGCTTCGCACATCCGGCCCTACCAGCCTTTCGCGGGCCCTACGGTCGTTGCGGGTCCTGCGGCTGTCGGCAATGGCAGAGGCAGGGCGCTTGACGACGGAGAGGCTGCCGCTGGCGGGGCGCGGAGCGCTGCCATACATCGTGCAGCTGATGGCGGCAGGGTCAAGCAGCAGGCCGATTCGCACGAGAGCCGCGGCGAACTTGCTGTCAGTGCTAGCACAAATAACTACCGCGGAGGTGGGTGGGGGCGGGGCGGCGATGCGCCAGACGCACAGACAGCCAGCTCTCGCCACGCAGCTGGGGCGACTGGCAACCCAAGCGCTCACAACTGGGCTCTTGCCGGCGGCTGGGCTGCGTCTGGAAGTGACCCGCGCGTCAGTGGTGCAGTGTACAGCAGAGACCACGGGTTCACGCTGCAGGCGCCTGCGCAGGCGCAGGTGCGAGGAGAGGAGCCTGTGTCTGAGGCAGAGGTGCTGCCGCGTGCCGAAACCCGTGTGGCAGAGGGGAGTGGCGCAGCGCTTGGGAGTGGCAGGGGCGAAGTCGCCTCCAGCGGCTCTGCACACGCAGCTGCGCAGCGGGCGGTCGCTGCCTCTGCGCCCTCCGGTAGCCCTACCAGAACCGCGCTTCCCCACAGCTCATTTGGCGTCCCTGTCTCACCGGCTGAGACGGTCTTGCAGGCGGCGGTGCGTGCGATGCAGCAAGCGGGACTGTCCCCAGCGAGCGTGCGGCCCACTGAGGCTGTACCAACGGGCGTTGAGGTGGGGAGCGCATCCGACGTGCGTGCAATTGCCGCGGGAGACGGCGCAGGCTCTGTAGGCTCTGCGGGCGCATCCGATGCGCGCGCAGCTGCTACAGGCGTGCGTGCAGCAAGCCCTTCAGCCGCAGCAGGGGGTGCAGGCTCTGGCACATTCCACGGCAGCGTCCAGCGGGGTGCGCCACTGTTCGATGGCGAGGCTGCTGGCGTGAGCGACGATTCTGGGCAGCAGCAGAAGCAGCAGTCGCAGGGAACACCCCTTGGAAATGCCGCGCTTGCGACCAGCGGCGGCGGCGACAGCAGCTCTGGTAGCAGTGGAAACTCCGGCGCCGCGCAACCCCCTGTGAGGTCTGCAGGGACGCCGTTCTCGCCCCCTGCAGGGCGTCCAACCCTCCCTGCCGCTCCAGGCGCATCCGTGCTCCCAGCGAGTAACACAGCAGTGCCAGGAGCGGGAGTGCTGCCAGCCGCCGCGGTGTCTGGAGCGGCAGCACGACGCTCCGACGACGGAGCCTCGCAGCAGCCACCGCTAGACGCGCTCTCTCAGCAGCTCCCGCGAGGCGACTCTGGCACCGGCTCCCTCGTGCCTGCAGCTCACTCGTCTGCAGCATCATCCACAGCGTCAACCACAGCAGGGACGGCTACAGAGGTGATGCGGGCCCAGCCGAGCGCCGCCGCCTCGCGCCGCAGCAGCGTCAGCGTAGCGCCCGACGCCGCGGCTGCACTGCTCAGCGTGCCGGCTCTGCCTCCAGCGCCCGCGCTGCCGTCGCTAGCGTCCCTGGCCAGTGCAGCGGACCGCAGCAGCAGCAGCAGCCGCGGCAGCCGCCGCGGCAGCATTCGAGGAGCTCCTGCAGCTGAGTCTGCAGCCGCCAGTGTTGGCGCCGGCAGAACTGAACGCGATGCCGCAGAGCAGCAGCAGCAGCAGCAGTCCGATGCAGTGGCTGGGGCGAGCGGAGGGGCACGGGAGAGCCACATCATGTCTCGCGAGGCCGTGCGTCAGCCCGTGCCCTCTCTCGGGGACCTCTTGAGTCGGTTGGCTGGCAACACTCCTTCGGGCGCCGCTCACTCGGGCAGTGCTGCGTCTGACCCTTCGCTCAGTGAATGCCACAGCAGCAGCACTGAAGGAAACGTGAGCGCAGTTGTGGCTCCGCCTTCCAGTGGCCGCGGTGGCAGCCGCTTCGCGACTGGCGAGGGTGCTGCTGGCAGTGATTACCGGGCAGACGAGTCCCCTGCAAGTGCTCCGGCCGCGGACAGTGATGGCAGCGGCCACCGTGGCTTGCACGGCTCTCGCTCCGCTGTGGCCAGCGCTAGCGGACGTAGCATTGGTAGTGAGGTGGGCAGCGGCAGCAGCAGCGTGCCCCCCTTGAGCCCCTTGGCAGATGGCAGCAGCAGTGCGGGCGGCTCCAGCGGCACTGGCAGCGGTAACAGTGGCAGCGGCACTAGCGGCAGCGGCAATAGCAGCAGCCGCAGGGCGCTGAGCCCTGGGGGCCGCTCCGCCTCTGCCCGCCGCAGCGTCCGCTTCAGCACCCATGTGGGCGTGGAGGGCGAGGGGGCGGGCAGCAGCAGCATCAGCAGCAGTAGCAGTCGCGACAACCACAGCGCACCTACAGTGCACTCTGGGCCCGCTGCTGCGGCGGCTGACTTTGAGATTGCGCAACACTTCGACATGACGACAAGCGCGGCCGCCCCGCATCCACCAGCCGCAGCCGCAGTCGCAGCCTCAGGCTCGGCGTCGGCAACGACACCTGCACCAGCATCGCCCCCGGCAGCGACAGAGTCGCAGGCTGACCTCTGGGCAGCCATTGCGGCAATCGCCGCGGGCGGCTCCTCGCCCAGCGATGCTACCAGCGGAAGCGGGTCGGCTGGCCAGGCCACGACATCTGCCCGCCCCGGCCAGCTGTCTGGCGGGCCGTCCGGCGAATCGGTTGTCTCCCCGTCTGACCGCACGAGTGGCGGCATTCCCACGGCCACAGACGCCGGCGACCGAGGGGCTAGCGTGCGCGGCACCGGCTCACCCCTGCATTCTGCGGCTGGAGCAGCTGCGCCGCTGCCTGCGAGCGTGACCGAGTCCCACACGCAGGCAGGGAGCGCGGCAGCAGAAGAGGCTGACGAAGCGGCAGCGGCAGTGGCAGCGGCCAGGAGTCTCCCGGCCGAGATGGTCGGTTACGTGCCCGCGCCGCAAGCTGAGCTGCTGGTACCTGTGGCGGGTGGCTTGCAGGCGCCGCGGCCCAGCTACGCGCCTGCAGCAGCGCAAAACAGCGCAAGGGCCGGCTCCAGCGCACAGCTCCCGAGAGCGGCTGCGACTGCGGCTGCAAGTGTGGCTGTGCAGGGGCAGGATGCGGCGTTCAACGCGCGCGTATCCGCAGACGGGCGGCAGGGCGGCCGCGTGGGCGCGCCCAACAGTGCCGCACATTCCGACCCTGCAAGCGCCAGCCGTGACGCATTTGCGGGGCTGAGTGAGAGTATGCCGGATGAACACAGCTCTTCCCTGGGCCGCCCGCTGAGCCACCGCCGCAGCACTCGGACCGACCCCGCTTCTGCTGCCGCCTCTGTTGCTACATCTGACGGGATTGCATCCGTCGGTCCCGCCTCGCACACCGGCATGGCTAACCGCAGCGGCGCAGCGGCTACCGCTGCCAGTGCAGATGCAACTGCCGCTGCCGGTGCAGTTGCGGCGACCGCTGCCACTGCAGACGCAACTGCCGCTGCCCCTGCAGACGCAACTGCCGCTGCCACTGTACATGCGGCTGCCGCTGCCGCCGCCGCTGCAGCCCTCGCCGATGCGCGCCGAGACGTCGCCGCTGCGGCTGCGCAGGTGGAGGCGGAGGAGGCGGCGGGGCTTGAGGCGTGGGAGCGCAACGCGCAGCTGTACGACAGCATTCGCGCGGTGCTGGCGGGTGGACAGGCGATCGACTCTCCTGCGCTGCAGCCGGCAGCAGGCCTTGGAGCTGCTGCTCTGATACCACTCGCCCCGCAGGCTGGTGCGTCGCCGCCTCTGGAAGAATTTGAGGCGGCCGCTGCGGGAATGCCGTCGGCAGACGCGGCTGAGCCTGCGAGGCCCGCACACGTGGCTGGCCCGATGTGCGAGCAGCAATCACAGTCGTTGCTGCAGGCCCGAGAGCCTCCGCAGACGAGTCAGTCTGGTGCTGCTAGCGGCCAGCGGCATACTTCGGGATTGCAGGGGGCGCCACACGAATTCGCCGCCTCCGCTGCCCCGGCGTCTGGTGTCGGAGACAGTGAGTCCGCGGCCAGCGGCGGCTCCCGCCGCATGGAGCAGCGAGCGCAGTCAACGCGGCTGGAGGGGCGGGCAGGCGAGCACGGTGCGCCGCTCCCTGGTGGCGTGAGTGCCCCTCACCCGGCAGCACTGGCGACTGAAGCAGCGGGCTCTGCAGCTGCAGGAGAGCGCGGCTCTCAGCGGCTGACGCCACCGTTGGAACAGCCGCTTGCAGGCGGGGCCAGCGGGGGTGGGGCGGCATCTGACCTTCCCCTCGATGCTGCTGCAGCGATGCTGCTGGCAGCTGCGCCGGAGGCATCGGCGCCGGAGGCATCTGCGCTGGAGGCATCCCGAGGCGATTGTGCTGCCGCTGATGAGTCTGCCTCGCGGTTGAATACACGCCTGTCAGGCTTGCTGCGGGCTTCGCAGCACAGCCTTGCGACCGAAGGGGCTCCGGCCTTCGCTGCAGAAGCGAGCGCAGGCGCTTCAGACGGCAGCGAGCGAGCGGTCGCGGATCACAGGTCGATCGCAGCGTCAGAGACAAGAGGCCACGACGAGGCCAATGTTTCTGTCTCTCCGCTGCAGGGTGCTCTTGGCTTTGCTTCGGCTGCAGGCATTGCGGTTGGTGCTGAGACAGGCGGCCCGGCCCGCGGCTCCTCTGCATCTACCCGCGATGCACCATCAGCTCGTGCAGGCCAAGGCCTCCTGCCTGCGGCCGAGGCTTCCGCTAGCGCTGCGGCAGAGGCTTCCGCCAGGGCTGCGGCTGACAGGGCATCTGCTGCCGCAGGGTCCGCAGTCTACCCGAGTGGCTCCAGCAGCTCTCAAGAGATCCCGCTGCCGCGGCCTGCCTCTGCAAGGGTGCTGCCACAGCGCGGCGACACCTTGCCCGACGCCCGCAGCTCCGCCCTCGACGAAGCGTCAGAAGGGCAGAGCGACCTTGCTGTGCATTCACAGGGGCCACTGGGGTCACTCGACAACAGGCTTTTGCCCGCTGAATCGACGCCCGCGACTGTTGCCAGCCGCCGGTCTGTGCAGCTGTCACAGCAAGGACCGGCGCGCGGCATCGACGGGCCTGCGGGCGAGCAAGAGCCGCGGCAGGAGTGGCTGGAGCCACGCGCTGTTCCTGAGGGCCTCGGGAGGCACGCGCTGGAGGCGGACCAGGGGCTCGGGGCTGCGGCGGCGGGGGAGGAGCCGCAGCGGTACCCGCAGGAGGCGTCCCCAGAGCTCCAGGGGCAGCCGCAGCCGCAGCCACAGCAGCAGCACCGGCAGTCGCAGCGCGGCCTCGCTGCTGCGCCGTTCTCCGCTGCCGCTGCTGCACACGCCTCTGTCGCTGCAGGCCGCCCCGCCTTGCCTGCGGCAGCCTCCATCCCACGGCTGCCTGTGGAGACGCTTCCCGTCCAGCCGGGCGGCCTGGCTGCGGCTTTCAGCAGCCGCCTGAGTGCTCGGCTTGCAGCGCTGAAGCCGCAGGCGAGCGTCGGCAATCTGAATGCCCTGCTGTCGGGCGGCAGCGGCGACTCAAGCGTCAGTGCCCGCTCCAGCCGCCGCGGCTCGCTGAGCGCTGCTTCTGCTGCTGCTGCTGCTGCTTTTGGGACCGCTGATGGGAGCACGCCGCAGGGCGCAGCACCCGCTCAGCAGCCGCAGCGGCTCCCCGCCCCATCGCTGCAGGCCTCTGCCGTGGAAGGCGGCAGTTCAGGCGTTGTTGCGGGCTCCGCTGCGCTGCGCAGCGGTGCGGGAGCGGTACCTGCGGCTGCGTCTGCGGCTGCAGACGTGGCTATCGCTGACCCAGGCGCTGGCCGCACGCCGCTGGAGGCGGCGCTAGGAGCCGTCGGCGGCAGCAAGCGAGCTGCGAGCGACAGCGGCGGGGACGGGGGCGGCAGCGGCGACCGTAACAGCCGAGGCAGCGGCGCGCTGTTCGGCCACGGCGGCGCCGCTGCAGGCCACAACGAGTCCAGCAGCGAGCCCAGCCGCGACGCCGCACAACGCGGCTCCGCGCGATTCAAGGACACGGACACGGTGCCTCCGGCGTACCGCCAGGACGACGGCAGCCGCGACGCGCCGCCGCCCGCCCACCCAGCTGACTCCGCCTTGCAGTGGCCGACGGAAGCGCCCTTGGGTGCCGCAGGCCGGCAGGAGGGGCCTTTGCTCTCCGTTGGAAGTCCGACCGGCACGGGCAGCGGCAGCGTGCCCATCGGCAGCGCGCAGGCGCTGCGGGCGTACGGGGCGCTGCAGGCGGCGCTGGGGCCATCTGCGTCATCTTGGCCTGACGCATCGCCGCCTGACGCGTCGCCGATTGATCTCGCATCGACGGGAGAACATCTGGGCCCCGCACCGGGCGACCAGGGGCGCGAAGAAGCAGCAGCAGCAGCGCTTCCCCAGCGCAGTGGCGCGCTCGGCGACCGTGCAAACCTCGCCCACACCCGCCGTAGCCGTGGCAGCAGCAGCGGGCAAGCCAATGCCTCGCACGCGGGGGGCAGCAGCAATCGCCTCCTCGGCCCTGCCAGCCTGCACGCCATCAGAGATGAGGCCAGCGGGCGTAGCAGCGCCGCTGCACCTGCGTGGACTGGCGACGCCTTGCCTGCAGCCGCTCAGGGCATCGGTAGTGCCTCCAATGGCGACGCGGTGGCTGCCGCCGCTGCGATCCATGGCGGTGGCAGTGGCAGCGACAGCAGCGGCACGGAGCATCGAAGCTGGGCTGACCGCGAAGCATCTACGCCCGCTCACGAGACCGGCTCTCGCAGCCGGGAAAGCAGTGGGTCAGAGGCCGTGCCGCCACCCCTCGATGCCTGGGCCCACAGGGAGGACCGTAGCACTGCGTCTGTGCCGCCTTTCTATGAGGTCTCCACCCACGCGGAGGGCCGCAGCGCTAGCGGCGACGCACACTCAACGGGTCACGGTACGGAGAGGGCCAATCGGCGCGACAGCGCGACTGGCCGAACTGCTGTTAATCGCGCCCACGGCAGCGATGCGTCGGAGCACGTCGCTCTCAACCCAGCACACGGCCGCCGCCCCAGCGCTGCGGGCAGCGGCAGCCATGGCAGCGGCGGCGGCAGCCCAGGCGCCGCAGGCCCTGCCTCCGCAGCCCCAGCGTCCGCCGCCGCGTCGCCAGCCTCCTCGACTGCGGGCTCACCTGCGGCCAGTCGCCGCGGCAGCATCGTCGGCAGCTTCACAGGCCTCTTCCGGCGGCGACCGTCCGCTGCCACTGGCACGGCGGAGGACGCTGCGGGCGCTGCTGCGGCTGCAGCGGCTGGCGTCTCAACCCCGGCGAGCGCAGGCGCTGCAAGCCCTGCAAGCCCGGCTGGCAGCGGCCGCAGCAGCAGCCCCGCACACGGCAGCAGCTCCTTCAGCCTCCCCGCCTCCTCCTCCTCCGCTCACTCGCCCTCCGCCTCAGCGAGCAAGCCCGGGCGTCTGTCTGCGGCGGCAGCGGCTCTGCGGGTCGCCCTCACGGGGCACAGCAGCGGCGACGCGACCAGCCATGAGGGCCACAGCGGCCACAGTGAGGGGCGGGGCAGCCGCGGCAGCGTCGCAGGGGGAGGCAGCCGCAGCCGGCACCGGGACAGCAGCGACGACGCCGGCGGCTCTGCTGACACCCGCTTCGTGCAGAACCCGGCTGCCCTGCTGCTGGGTGGCAGTGGCGGTAGCGGTAGCGGTAGCGGTGGTGCCTCGCCGCTGCACCGTGAGGCTGGGGCAGCCGCGGCGCCGCGGCCGAGCGTCGTGCCTCGACCCGGCGACGCGTGGGGCGTGAGGGAGGAGGAAGACGACGACGACGAGGAGGTTGAAGACGCCAGCGAGACTGATGCGGCGGCGCACACTGCGCAGCAGCAGGTGCAGTCCCATGCTGGCGACTACAGCAGCCTGGGTCGCAACCGGGAGCGTACGGCAGGGGTGCCGCCAGTGCGGAACCCTGCTGCAGGCCTGGGGGCCGCGACAGACGCCAGCAGCAGCGGCAGCGGTGGCAGCGGCGCCGGCCGCAATCCGGCGCTGGGAGCAGGGCCACGGGGTGAGGGTCGGCTGGCTCGGGGCATGCGTGGTGCTGTGAGCGTGCGGGGCAACCCAGCGCTCGGGCTGCAGCTGCCAGCACCCACGCCGGCACCACAGCAGCAGCACCAGCAGCCATCACACGCCTCGATGCCACCGCAACCGCAGCTGCTGCAGCAACGCCAACCACAGCAGCTGCCTAGGCCTGAGGGTGGCGCTGCAGCGGCTGCGGCAAGTGTCACCAGCTCCGCTGCCCTCTCTGCGGCAGGGGAAGCACCCATCCCGCCAGCCTCACCGGTCCCACTAGCCTCACCCGCCCCGCTAGCCTCACCCGTCCCGTCAGCCTCACCCGCTTCGTCATCTTCCGTTGCCTCCCCTGCGCAGTCCCCTGCACATTCCCCCGCCCAGCCACGGTCGCAGACGTCTCTGCAAGCGTATGTGCACTCTCTCCGAGGCGCCACTGGCCGCGGCGCCTCTGACCGCAACGTCCGTGAGCGCAGCGCTGCTGGCAGTGCTTCGGCGAACGAGGCTAGCAGCGGTGCCGCTGGCTGGGCGGGAGTCGGTGCTGGCGGCGGCGCTGCTGCTGTCCCCGCAGGCAGCGCTGGGAGCGGCTCTGGCGCTGCTGGCGGGAACGCCGCTGCGGGTGAGGCGCAGTATGCACGAGGCAACCACGTCGGCGGCGGCGTGGCCGGCAGTCAAGAATCCAGCGGCCGTGTTTTCCCCAGCGGCATCGACGGCTCCAGCGGCTCCAGCGGCAGGTATCCTGTGGACAATGGCGGCGACAAGACCAGCGGCTCGGCTGTGCCTGCCACCGCTGGGTGGGGGCGGGGCCAGCCGGAGGGGTACGGGTGGGAGCACAGCCACGCTGCCGCTGCTGTCGCTGCTGCCGCTGGGACTGGAGCGCCCGGCAGCCGTGCGGCCGCTGCCCACGTCGCTGACGTCGCTGACGGCGCTGACGACGCTGGCAGCGGCGGCAGCAGCGGTGCCGACCACCTTGCGCCAGCACCCGCCGGCCGCGGTGGCCGCGGTGGACGCGGCGATGCTGGCAGCAGCAGCAGCGCTGCCGCTGTGCCGAGTGGCGCCGCCGGCAGTAGGCCGGGCGCAACGGCCGCCCCAGCAGCGCGGCGCCCCGTGCTGTCGGCAGACCTGTACCATCAGCCCACCAGCGGCAGCAGCGGCGGCAGCAGCGGGAGCGTGGCGCGCGGCAGCAATGACGACAGCCGCGTCGTGGATGCTGGAACACATTTTGCGGGCGGTGGCAGCGGCCGCAGCCTCCCGGACTTCAACACGCACGAGGGCGTAGCCGCCGCTGCTGCTTCCAGCGCTCACGGCAGCCGCGCTCCCGCCAGCGGCAGCAGCGCTGGGGCGCCCCAGGCAGCCGCCGCCGGCAGCAGAGGCCCCTATTTTGAAGGCAGCGCGGGCGAGACGCCTGCAGTTGGTGCTACCGCCCTGGTGACGCCTGCTGTGGGCGCTACCGCCTCGGCTGCCGACAGCACGGGCGCCCCTGCGCCGGCAGCGATGATCGCTCCAGCGCGGGCGCCTACCGCCTCCCTCATCGCCGCACACGCGGACTCTGCGGCCGCCGACCTGGCTTCCTACGACGCCCTCGTGGAGGCGCTCGCAGCGCTGCCGGAGGGCGCTTTTGCGAGCCTGCCCGCCTCTGAGGCGGGCTTTTTCCCGCCCCTGTCGCCCGAGGAGCGCCTGATTGCCGCCCAGTATGGCCTGCAGGCGGTGGCGCTGCGGCGCATGGGCCGCTGGCGCCCCTTCCCGCCGCGCCGCCAGTCTGGCGTGCCGCTCCTGACGCCCGTCACGCGCGTCAACCCGCCGCCGCCGCCCCCCGCGCGGCTGCCGGGCACAGGGCGTGCTGTTGCGGGTGGCGCTGGCGCCGGTGGTGACGCGAGTGGTGCTTCGAGTGCCGCTGCTGGCGGTGGTGTTGCTGCCGGTGCGAGTACTGCTGGTGAGAGGGCATTTGAGCCGCCCGCTGTGTCCCCGCGGGACCTGGCAGCGATCGCTCAAGCGCTGTCGGCGCCCCCGCCCCCCTCCTCCTGGAGACCTGCCGCGCCGCCCCGGGCGCCCGCGGCTGCTGCTGCTGCTGCTGCTGCACCCGCTGCTGCGGCGCTTGCCCACGCCACTGCACTTGCTGCTGCCGCTGCGCCCACTGCCAATTCTGTCGCTGCTGCTGCGCCTGCTGCCGGCCCTGTGTCTGCTGCTGCCCCCGCTCGCGCTGCAGCAGGCGCAGCGACAGCCGAATCCACTGGTTTTGGCACACGCGCAGCCGCAGGCTCAGCGGCAGCTGGACCCAGGCCGGGCACAGCCACAACCGCAGGCACAGCAGCAGCTGCAGGAAGAAAGCCAGGCGCCGCAGAAACTGCAGATGGAGACGCAGGCCCAGAAGCAGGCGTAGGCCCAGCCCGCATAGACCCTCGCACGCAGCTGCCTGCGGGGATCGACCCCTCGGATTTCCACCCGCCGCTGACGGATGCGGAGCGGGAGCTGCTGCGCGCCCACGGCAGCGTGGATGCGCTGCAGCGCATGGGGCTGTGGAAGCGGCTGCCGGGGCGCCGGGGGCAGCGTGCGGGCGGCGACGGCGGCATGGATGCTAGTGACAGCGGTGCCGGCAGCGGCGGTGGTGGTGGAGGGATCGACGCTTCAGCTGGCCACGCGGGCGAGGCTCGATCCGCAGCCAGCGGCGGCGGCAGCGCCCTCGCAGCTGGCCGCGGCGGTGTCGGCGACCCCCCAGCTGCTGGCGGCCGCGGAGCAGACGGCTCTGCCCGCGGGGCGCCGCAACGCGCTGCGCCGGCAGCGCACCCGCCCGCTTCCCGCAGTGCCGTGGCAAGCCGCCGCGTCCGCGAGTCGACGCTCTCGCCGCTGCGCGAGGATGACACGGAGAGCGACAGCGGCGCAGGAGACAGCGACGGCGCATGCGCGGCTGGCGGCGGCACGGCTGGCGGCGGCACGGCTGGCGGCGGCAGGGCTGGCGGCAGCGGCCGCAGTGGCATGCGTAGACGCAGCAGCGGCGGGGCGAGCGGCGGCGGCAGCCGGCGTCGTCATTCTCGCAGCGTGACTCAGACACAGGCTGCTGAAGCCGCCCTCTCAGCCCCAGCAGCCGCCCGTTCAGCTGCTGCCGCTGCGGCCCCCCTTGCCCGCACGCCCCCTGCGACGAGCGGCCGCGGTGCCGCCGTGTTTGGCGTCGCCTCTGACGACGAAGACGACGAGTATGGCGACGAGTACGAGGAGTCCCAGGGGAAAGTGGAGGGCGGTGACGGCAGCCATGGTTCGCTGGGACACAATGAGGGGAGCTCTACAGGCCGCCGCCGCGGCAGCGACGACGCTCCTCCAGTAGCTGCTGTCGGCCGTGGCCTCCACAACTCCACCAGCAGCAGCCACAGCAGCGACGAGCGGAGCAGACGTGACGGGCAGGGCGGCGGCGCGCAGGGAGGCTTCGCCCCGCATCGCGACAGCGGTGCGTCCATCGCCAGCGGCGCCACCCGCAGCTCCCGCGGCAGCGGCGCGGGAGCTCCATCCGCCGTGCTGACTCGCGGCCTCACCTCCCGCTTCGGCGCGGGGCTCGGTGCAAGCGCTGCGGCCCGCGCCACAGCCCGCACCGCCGTCCCGTCAGTGATGCGGCGGGGCTCACTGCCCACCTACGCCGCCCCCACCGCTGCGGGGGCACTGCTCAACGGCCCGCCCGGCGCGGGCGCGGGCGGTGGCCGCAGCAGGGCGGGGAGTTTCACCTATGAGGGCAGCGGCAGCGGCGGAGTCGGCAGCGGCGCCCTTGGCGGAGGCAGCGGCGGCCGTGGGCTGGCCCTGTACAGCGAGGGCTTGAGCGGCAGCGGCAGCGACGGGTATGGGGAGAGGGAGGGGCATGGCGGCGACCATGACGGCGCCCGCTACGATGGCGATCCCGACCACCGCTCCCGTTCCCCTGACGACCCCCGTTACCCTGACGGCTCCCATTACGAGCACGGCTCCCGCTACCCTGACGGCAGGCAGCACGGCAGGCAGCACAAGGACGGCAGTGGCGATAGGGACTCGTACCGCGTTGACGCCACAGCAAGTGGGCGCGGTGCCGCACACCGCAGCCGCAGCAGCAGCCCCGTGGCTGCACACACCCGCGCCGACGCAGGCGCCGACGCGCGGCCGCATCGTGTCGGTCGGTCGTCGCTTGCTGAGACGGGGGCTGAGTTTGCGGCCGTGCTGTCGCGGCTCGGAACGGATGCCAGCGCCGCGCTGGGGCTGCTGCAGCGCGAGCAGTAGCGGCGGCGGCGCTCGCATTGCTCACCCCCGCAGCAACGCCCGCTGCAACGTCGCTTCGGCGACAAAAATCTGTCGCGGCGGCAGCGGCAGAGACTGTCGATCCAAGACTCTCGCATCCCGACGGGGCTTGTCGGACGAGTCACAAGGTGCGGGCCGCTGACTGGCAGCCGACCGCGGTACATGCGAGGAGTCCTATGAGGCCCGCAGAATGCTCGTTGGCACCTCTCTCGTTGCCATCAGTGATTTCTGAGACCGTCTGTGACATCCAGGCCACTGACGCCCTGGGTGAGCTTTTCAACATTCTTTACTTCAGCGATTTGCCTGTAGAGTCTTAACCCTCCCGAGTGTGCGTCAATTCGTCCCGAGTGTGCGTCGATTTCGTTTCGAAATCCGATCAAACTGTCGGATCCGAATTTTCCGGACTGGCTGATGAATCTGCTCGTATCTCGGCGCGCCAAGATCTCGAGAGTCCTTTGAGTAGAATTGCCGCGTGCAACCGTATACATCGACCGTTATTCACTTGTTTGATCGGGCGAGTCATGAGTCTCTCCGACGGTTGCGAAAAGACGCTTGCAGCAGAATTCGAAAGTTCTTGACCTGGCTTCCAAAGCTCTGATACTGTACCGTACTCGATGGCAACGCCACACGTGGACGTGGTATCCCATAGCGGGCAGCCCTCAGCCCAAACTGTCGCCTCCGGCATCACCGTAATGGACCAAAGCAGTATGGTGTGGGCGCTCAAAGGCGAAGTGCGGCAGCTGCAGTTCCGGGTTGCTGATCTGGAGGACAGTGTACTGGCGAGGCTCGCACGTCTAGAGGCCGCCGTGGGCATGGGTAAAGACGCTGCGGCTGGAAAGTTCGCGCCGCTATCAGCGACGTGCGATCTGGCCTGCAGGGCTGCCAGTGGCCCCAGCTCAAGCTCAGCACAGCCACAGCATCCTGAGGCTCCTCACCTTCAGCTGGTGCTGGGAGAGCGCAACCTGGGGCTGCCACCCGCTATCGCTGCGCAGTATCTTCGAGACGCACTGCAAGGCAGCCGCTTCGCGTCTCCTGCGGGCGAAGCTGGCGATTCCGCTGTCGCTCCTGTCGCTGATGCTGACAGCACGCGCTCTGTAGGTGCGGCGTGGAGTGCCGTTGACACACAACTGCGCAAAGCAGCAGGGCCTCACGAGAACCTGCCAAACCTCGCTGCTATCGCCACAGGTGATGGTCACACCTGCATCACACAGTCCCCCACTGAGACCGGCAAGGCTGCCGGCGCCGCGATCCGTGCGTCCTGGGCTATGCTTGAGCCCACAGCGCCCGAGGCCGACAATTCTGTGACGTCTAGCGGCAGCCGCACGAGCGTGAATGCCGCCAGCGCCGTCGCGAACGTAGGCGAGGCAGGCGATGACATATGGAGTGAGGTCGAGGCCGCCGCCCCCGGGGAGGGCGACGGTCAAGGTGACGAAGAGTGCGAGGGCGAAGTAATCTCCGAGCGTGGCAGTGCCGACGGCCTCCCACCGCGGCTGCAGAACGCGCGCCCGACGGTAGCTGCCGATAACCCTCCAGGCGAGGCCCCCCCTGCGGGGGCAGCAGCGCCGCGGCAGGTTGCAGTTGTGTGGTCGGGGACACGGCTCGAGTGCCTTCAGTGCGACCGCGTGTTTGACCGGCCGAGCCACCTCGCCCGCCACGCTCGCTCGCACTCAACGGAGCGGCCGCTCAAATGCGCGCAGTGCAGCGCTGCCTTCAAGGTGGAGAGCAGCCTGCGCAGCCACGTGCGACACGTGCACGCCGCCCAGCCGCGCGTTACCTGCGACCGGTGCGACGACACGTTCGCCAGGGCCGTCGACCTCCGCGCACACGTTCAGCGCACGCACGCCGCAGGGCCGGTGTTCCCGTGCGAAGAGTGCGGCGCGTGCTTTGCGGCCGCGCACCAGCTCAGCAAGCACTCCCAGAACGTGCACAGCGGGCCGAAAGCGTGCGCTGACTGTGGCGCCGAGTTTCCGACGTCCAGCGCGCTGTTCAGGCACAGGCGAGACGTGCACATTCATGCTGACGGGCCGCCAGTGTTTGCGTGCCCGGTGTGTGGCAGGAGCTTCACCGACTCCAGCGAGCTCTGCGGGCACGCGCGGACGGCGCACGCCGGAGAGGCACCGCACGCATGCAGTCACTGCAGCAGTGGCGGCTCCAGCAGTAACAGTGGCGCCAGCGGCGGCGACAACAGTAGAGCGTTGGATGTGAGCAGCAACGGCGGCCGGCTGTCTATGGCTACGACAGCTCAGCGAGGTGCAGCCCTGTCGGCCTCGAGCTGGCGGGCTTCAAGCAGCGGAGGCGGCGCAGCCACGACAGCAGATGACAGGTCTTGCACAGCAGCTGGCGCAGGTGTTGGAGGCAAGCGAGGCAGGCACTGCCTGGCGGCCTCCGCCCCACATGACGCCCCAACCGCTGCTGCGGCAGCTTCGGTCGACTTGGTTGGGTGTGCGGATGCTGCGATGGGAATCCTCAACGCGCGTCCACCCCGAAAGCACATGCGTGTGGAGCAGGCACACAGCGCCTCCCTCGTGGCTAACATGACAGATGTGTCAGCCACCCTTCTCCGCACTGCCAATGCGGGCGGCTTAGCCGGTGCCGGCGAAGCCGCTAGCCCAAAGTCGAGGCCAACTGCAGGGGCTGGGTCTCGGGAGGCGGAGCGACCTCCGCCAGCGTCCCGCCCTCGCAGGGCAGCAGCCCAGGCTGCCGCCGCAGCCATTCGCGCGACCGCAAACGATCCTGAGGCCGCGTCGCCAGATGACGGCGACAACATTGCAGACAACGACACCAGCATCCCAGACAGCGCAGGCCAGCCCAGCACGGGTGGTGGGTCGGCGAACGGCGACGATGCCGAGGAGGGCGTCTGGAGCGAGGAAGAGAGCGCCGACGCGGCATCTGAGAGCGACTATGACGACGCAGACGGCGATTTCGATGGCGGCAGTGTTGATGACAGTGAGAGTGAAAGACCACGGCGAGTGGGCAGGACTGGGGCAAGAGCGCCCGCCCCGCGGCAGCTGGAATTTGCAGCCACACCCGCCGGCACCACCCTAGACAGTGCCGCGGTACCCACAGGGCGGGTGGCGGTCGTGTGGGGAGCGGTGCGGCATGTGTGCCCGCACTGCGGGCGCGAGTGTGTCCGCCCCCGCGAGCTGGTGCGACACATTCGCACGCACACGGGAGAGAAGCCGTACGCGTGCGAGCGCTGCAGCGCCGCCTTCTCTGAGGCCCGAAGCCTCCGCCGGCATGCGCAACGCTTGCACTCGGAGGGGAGGCCGTTTGTCTGCAGGCGCTGCGGAAGGGATTTTTCGGATCCTGACAATCTCCGGACGCACGAGCGGAGTGTCCACGGGCTCCGACGCCACCGCTTGCGCCTGACGACGCCAGCGAAGGCCTGACCGGCTGGTGTAGTCCAGGGTGGTGGCATCGCCTTCGACACGTCGGTACACGTGCCTCTCGACTTTGATTCCCGCCATTCACGGGACCTTGACGCCAAGGCGTCCCCCAGAAGCATTGTTGCAAGTGAGTGCTTCCTCCCATTTGGCAATATTGCTGCAATTGCGAGGTTGTCAATCCGAACCCCGGAGCCGGGTGCCGGCTGCGGGTCAAAGGCGGGGAAGCGCAGCAGTTCAACAAGTTGCGATCAGAGTCTCGGTCATGGTGTCAGCTGTTGGACGGCGCCGTCGTCCCCAAGTCAAGGAGCAGCAGGGCCAGCCACGCGGACAGCATTCCGAACTCGCATCTGACCGGGAGGTCACGCTTCAACCGGTTCGAGCCCCGACCCGCGCATCCTGGATGCTGCATCCATATCACGCCATTCCCTGCTGCGCCTGTAGCCCGCACCTCCTGCCCCAAGTGGTCTGGAGCGGAGCGGCTGTAGGCGGCAGGGTGCAGGGCCGGAAGGATGCGTCCCGAGGAAATGAACGGAGGCATC
>Ga0208629_100611_pt1 | contig 16619 bp, 12 predicted proteins | sample LakWasMet19_HOW5_2_FD_183865 | JGI IMG/M metagenome (GOLD analysis project Ga0208629, IMG submission 183865) | Freshwater sediment methanotrophic microbial communities from Lake Washington under simulated oxygen tension - Sediment Metagenome... | ecosystem: Environmental > Aquatic > Freshwater >...
GCACGTCTGGTGCCGGTCTTCCGCGCAGAGGAGCAGCTGGTTGCGACCGCACTGCCGTCTGGGGCCACGCTCCCCCGCTCCCTGCTGCAAGACAACACGGTGCGCGTCTTCGCCAAAGGCTGTCCGTCCGGCCTGAGTCCGGATGTGGTGCCGCAGTTTGCCATGACGGCGGCCTCAGGAGGCTCTCTTGCGGATGCTGCCGCTGGTCAGCCTGCGTCCCCCAAAGCGCGTGCCTCCCCGCGAACCCCGTCGTCAGCCGCCTCGGTGGCCGCAGCGCCCGCGCCGCTCAAGATACGGCACATCTGCAGTGTGGGCGAGGGCTGCGGCCTGCCCGCTGAGAACTGGTTCGCTGAGGCTGTGGCGGCGAAGGCGAAGGCCGGCGCCGGGGCCGGCGGCACACAGCCAGCGAGCGCTGCTGCTGCCAGCCAGGCCCTGGTTCAAGTAGCCAAGCCGGCCGAGATCGGCCGCTAGCTCAGCAGGCTGCAGCACCCCGTGTGCAACTGTGCAAGTCCCAGCCTGCGGCGGTTTCGGTGAAAATTTCGCGCAGCACCGGTGAACTCGAAGTTGTGAAGCACATAACGGCTCCGTCGAGATCGCAGGGCTCAGACTGCACATTCCCGTCCTCGATGCCAACCGCTGGCGTGATTTCAAATTCCATTCGCGACGGACGTAGGACGATACCACGAACTCACTTTGGTGCGGATTTTTGCTTTTCGCCAACGAGCCTGCAACCACGGTCCTGCTGGATCGCAGGATCAGCGTGCTACCTACTTCTTCTTGCTTCTGCTACTCCGGCATCTTTTGCAATCATGGACGCCGCCGAGGCAGAGAAGGCCCGCCGCAAGGCAGAGAAGAAGGCAGCAAAAGCTGCGAAACACGCTGCTGCGGAAACCGAGGAGGCCACGGCGGGTGCCGCGGAAGCGACCGCAGCTGTCGTGGGCGTGAAGCGCAGCCGACCCACCGAAGAAGTGGTCGACGATGAGCCGGCCGCAGAGGTTGTGGAGTCAGAAGAGGAGCGCGCCAAACGAAAGGCTGAGAAGAAGGCTCGCAAGGAGGCAAAGCGGGCACGCAAGGCAGCAGAGGCAGATGGCGATGGAGCCGCTGGCAGCGATGCGCCCGCAGCTGGGGCCGGGGCGCTGCCCACGAAGGCCTCAGGCGCCGGCGCGACCTGGCCATGCTACCGCCCCGCGCCCGAGGTGGAGGCAATGAGCTCGAAGGCGGTGGCCGCCTTCCACACGGAGAAGAACATTGCCGTGGAGGACCCGCTGGTGGCCGCCGCAGAGTCCGCTGCCCTGGCGTGGAAGCCCGTCACGGAGTTCGCGCATGCGCGGCACAGCGTGGGCGCGGATGTGATGGCGTGCACCTCCACGTTCAAGACGCCCTCGCCCATCCAGGCGCAGGCGTGGCCCATCCTACTGTCCGGGCGCGACATGATCGGCATCGCGGCCACGGGCTCCGGCAAGACGCTGGCCTTCATGCTGCCCGCCCTCGTGCACATTCAGGCGAAGCGCGCAGCCGGCCGGGTGGGCGCGGCGGGCGCTGCTGCGGCGGCGGGCGCGGGCCGCGGCAAGCGCGTGTGCTACCCCACCGTGCTGGTGCTGGCGCCCACGCGCGAGCTGGCGATGCAGACGGCCAAGGTGTCGACGGAGGCGGGCGCGGCCGTGGGCGTGCGCACCGTGTGCATCTTCGGCGGGATGCCCAAGCACACGCAGCGCGAGGAGCTGCTGGCGGAGGGCGGCGCGCACGTGGTGGTGGCGACCCCCGGCCGCCTGCTCGACCACATGCAGGACGGCGTGCTGGACCTGTCCGCCGTGTCTGTCCTCGTGCTGGACGAGGCCGACCGCATGCTGGACATGGGCTTCGAGAAGGACATCCGGCAGGTGGTGGCCGTCGTGCCGCCCGCCTCCACGTCCCGCCGCGGCGTCGCCTCCCTCGACGGCAGCGTGCGCCAGACGCTCATGTTCTCCGCCACCTGGCCGCCCGCGATCCAGGCAATTGCAGCGGAGTTCCTCGCGTACCCCGTCAAGGTGGTGGTCGGCAGCGTGGAGCTCGCCGCCTCCGCCTCCATCACGCAGATCGTGGAGGTGCTGGAGCCCGCCGCCAAGGACGCGACGCTGCTGCGCCTGCTGGGCAAGTACCACGCCAGCCGCAAGAACCGCGTGCTCGTCTTCTGCCTGTACAAGAAGGAGGCGGACCGCGTGGAGCGCTTCCTCAGCGGGCGCGGCTGGTCGTGCGGCGCCATCCACGGCGACATGAGCCAGGAGGCGCGTATCCGCGCCTTCAACGCGTTCAAGGAGGCGCGCGTGCCGCTGCTGATCGCGACGGACGTGGCGGCGCGCGGCCTGGACATCCCGGCCGTCGAGTACGTCATCAACTACACCTTCCCCCTCACCATCGAGGACTACGTGCACCGCATCGGCCGCACGGGCCGCGGCGGCGCCACCGGCACGGCGCACACCCTGTTCACGTCCCTCGATAAGGCGCACGCGGGCGAGCTGGCGAACGTGCTCAAGGAGGCAGGCGTGGCCATCCCCGACGCGCTCACCAAGTTCGGCCTGCACGTGAAGCGCAAGGAGCACGCCCTCTACGGCGCGCACTTCAAGGGCGGCGCGGACGGCAGCGCGCCGCCCGCGCCCACCCGCATGACCTTCGACTGAGCATGAGCGGGCGGCAGGCTGGCTGACGCTGTCTGCTGCGCATGCGTGCGGGGCCCGGGGTCGCAAGCGTACGCGGCAACTCGGACCGTCAAGTTCACGCCGTTTGTGGCTAGCGCTGGTGTCAGGACTTGAAGTTGGCCTCTGAGTTCCATTGCTTCTATGTCCCCCTTCGGGGCTCGTTAAACACGTTGTACTTGTACCCGGCCCGCGTCGTTTCCAGGAAAGGTGTCAAATCTCGACCATCTTCCCCGACAAGGGCCGAACACATGCGCTGCGAAGACGGCGCACAGTGAAGCACTAGCTAGACGGCGCGTGCGCATGCGCTTACTCGAATTCGAATGGATCCGGAATTCGAATGGATATCGATCGCCCGTGACCATGAGTTAGATATTTAGCAGGTGCACCATTGAATTCACAAACGCGTGCGCGGCATTATTGTATTGTTCCAGATCACTTCGCCGGCGGCACGCTGTTCTTCTGTAGCTCAGGCCTAGGAACAGCACGCGCGCTGCTCTGCCAGCACGCGGACCAAGCCGGCCCTGTACCCCTTAACCAGCATGCGCAGGTGAGGCGCAAGGCCCGCAGAGGGGTGCCCTGCAGGCGCTGCCCTCGGCCCACCTTCCACCACCCGCTCCAGCGCCTGGAGTTGGCGCCGGTACCAACAGAGCACCAGCTCTGCCACGGTTGTCGCCGCGCTGCCTTCGCCAGGCGGCATCGTGACAGCGGGCGCCGGGCCCATGTGACGGTGCTTGAAGTCAGCAAGGTCGGGATCTTCGGCACTGAGGAAGTCTCCAAAGCGTTCCACGGGGTCGCCAATCGCCGTGGAAGCACCGGCGGGTGCGCTGTCCGGCGATGCTGCCTCAAGTGCCTCCTCCACGAGAGCAGCCGCATGATCCAGCAAGGGCAGGCAAAGCTGGCAGCATCGGATAAGGAAGCGTATTGGGGCCGTCACGCTTACTCCATCCGTGGTGCTGCTGGGAGCTGGCGCTGGTCGCTGTCCTATCCCGGCACCTGCAATGCCTCCGGCAGGCTCACTGGCAGCCGAACCCTTCGGCAGAGCATCTGCGGCGCTGCGCTGGCCGTCAGCCGACAGCAGGTTGCTGTAGACACTTTCGTCCTCCGCCACAACAAGGTCACCAAGCAAGGCGTCGATCCAGGCTGCGGAGCCGACGGTGGGTGCAGGTGAGCGGGTAGCAGCGGTGGTTGTCGCATTCACGACTCCCGCATCGTCGAATGCAGCGCTGCTTGCAGCGGCCCCTGCCCCCGATGTTGCCGCCATGTGCACCAGGTGTGGCGTCAAGCGCACGGGCAGAGCGTCCATGGCATTGTTGGGCAGCGTGAAGCCGTAGTGCGATGCAAGCTCCCCGTTGCCCTTGGCCCCGTAGCTGATCAAGACCTCCGCTGGCTTGTCCTGCGAGCCAGCCACCGTCGTGCCCAGAACCAGCTGGAGGAGGGAAGTGTGTGATCGGCCGGCAGCAGTGCTCTCAAGGCCGGCAACAAAAGCGACTCCGCTCGCCCCAGAGGCTGCTGTCTTGCCCTCTGCCCCAACAACAACAGCAGCAGCAGCAGCATCGGCAGCAGCAGCGGCCGCACGGGAGACCTTGAATTCAGAGAGGGCCCCTGGTCGGTGGTTGGCAAAGTCGGCAAGCGGGACCATGGCAGGAACAAAGCTGTCGGTCGCAGCAGCGCGCCCAAACGAGGCGCCGAAGCGAGGGCGCTTGGAAGGAGGTGCTGCGTCGCTCGTCAACGATGCCGCACCAACAGGCCAGCAGCTCACGTCAGCCTCTGCTGCCTCTCGAGGCACGCGCATAGCACGGGATATGAATTGAGAGTGCCCCCACATCACGTCAGCGAGCGAAAGGCCACACAGATCTGCCACATGGGCTGCGTCATGCTCTAGGCGCTCTCGCGCTGTTGCCAGCGACACCCTCAACGGAGTGCCATGCAGCTCCTCAGAGACCAACCGGACAACTAAGCCGTCACCTGCGTGGAGAAGAGACTGTACCGTCGGGAGCAGCGCCACGTAGGACCTGAAGGGGCGACACGCATGGCAACCCGAGCAGCCCCTGGTAGAGGCGATGGCGGCAGCGATCAATCCGGCGGCTGACAGGCCGCAAGAAAGCTTCGAGCTGACAGCTGTGGAGTGATGGCAGCATATTACCCGTAATGCCGCGCTTGGAGTGAGCAACATGGAGCATGGCACGCTCAAAACGACGTTTGACGCTTGCACCCGAGCTGTCGCCACCACACGTCTCTGAATGCCAACATCTCCCGCATGGGTCTCCTCGATCGTCACAGCCGGATTTAAGGAACCGCCGCGAACCGCAACGTCGTGAAGGAGCAGCTGCAGCGCCTCCGTCGCCGAGGTGCATTCGGCCATTGGACCGTTGGTTGATGACTTGATTGTGGGTTGAGTACTCGCCGCTTTCTTTCAAATCCCGGGTGCCTGTAGAGGCTACAACTACCGCACGCGTCAGCTGTGCTGCAACAAGGGCAGAGCGCTTTGCCGCCATCGAATTCGGCGATCAACGCGAGGACTCCGTCGGACTCGAAACCGTTGCGGCTCACTGACTGCCGGTGCCCGCGCTCGAGTTCAGTGGCCACGGTACCGTGAGAGCCTGGATACGCAGTCCAGGCTGTAGCTGAGCCACGGTATGCTCTTCATCTGCAGAGTCGACTCATTCGAGTTCGAGCCACCAGCAGCGACGTCACGCCTGCTGCGCCTTAGGCTGGAGGCGTCACACACCGCGACTCGGAGCTTCACGTCTGTCCGTTCAAGCCGCTGGCCCTCGAGCCTGCAGCTGCCGCAGCAACAGCAGGCGCAGGCGTGCGCCGCTCTCATCACACCTCGCCGCCCACCAAGCTCTCGACCACAAACAGCAGGATGGCGGCGTTGGGCACCGTGCGCAGCAGGTGCACGCCCATGCCGCCGTACAGCCCGCGCAGGCCCTCCTCCGCCAGGATGAGGCGCGTGGACTGCACGATGCCGCGGTACTTGAGCACGGCGTTGCCGTCGCCCTTCTGCTCGCGCATGCGCGTGCGCAGCACCTCGTGCGGGTAGGTGAGGGCGGAGGCCGCCAACTTGGACAGCGCGGACAGACCGAACGCCCAGCTCTGCGTCGGCAGCAGGCTCAGCACCGCCGCAACCCCGGCGGCAGGGCCGCCGACGCCGGCACTCGCGCCCGCGACGGCGCCGGACTGAGTCGACGCATGCGGAGCCGTGGCAGCGAGGCCGGCGAGGTGCGCTGTCGGAGCCCCGCCGCCGCCACCAGAACCGAGCAGCAGGCCTGCAGCGCGCTGTCCGGCCCCTGCGGCCGGAGAAGCGGCCACGGGGGCTCGCCCAGTGTGCGCCTGGAGCATGCTCCGCTGGTCCACATCGCCCGGCCGAGCAGCGCCTGCGGCAGCTCCAACAGCGCCTGCACCCGCCGCAGCGGGCGCCAGCAGCACCCGCTTCAGCTCTCCGTAGATCGCAAACTGCACCGCCGTCTCAATGACGCCCAGGTACGAAGCCGACAGACCGCGGTAGAAGGCACGCCAGCCCTCCTCGTGGTAGATGCGACGAGTCGCGTCCCAGACGCCCCGATACGGCGCGGCAGCAGCCTCGCAGCTCGCTGCCAGGGCGCCGGAAGCCCGTGGGGCACTGTCCAGCGATGAAGCGGCGCTAAACCGATCCGCGGAAAGCGACTCGAGAGCGAGCGCGGCGCCGGCAGGCCCGCCGGGTCCCCCGCTGACTGAGCGAACGACCGCGCTGGATCCAAACAGGGCAGGCAGCCGCCGCCAGAACGGCTCAATCGGAGTCTCCTGCAACTGCAACCTTAGCCTGATGACCCACCACGGCGACATGAGAGTATTTGTCACCAAACCCGCGAGACTCGCACCGGTCAAATGCAGGGAAGCGCCGGACAAGCCGACTCCCTCCGCACCCAGACGCCGCTTGCAGATAGAATAGCACCCAAAGTACAGGGCTCGTGAAGGGCCAACACCAAACACGGTGGGCATGAGCCCGCGCCACAACGCCAGTACCCCCTCCTTGCGAACAATTTGCCCCAGCATTCTGTGGGGTTTCAACCCTGCTCGAAAGCCCCCAGAACTCTGCAGGCGCGTCCGCAGGATGTCGAGCGGGCTCAGAATAACGGCTGCAACGGCGCCACCGACTGCCCCCGCGAAAAAGTGTGTCGACGCAGGAACATGCCGAACCGCGGACTGAGAAGTGATGGGTGCATTTGATGGACCACGAATTGATGTCGGTGACTCGTGCGGCTGCGAGGCCGCATCCGCAGAGAGGCTCATGGCAGCGCCTGTCGCACGAGATTGCGGCTGGGATTGGGCAACCGCGCAGGCCAACACCCCCGGCGTTGCTGTGAGTTCGAGACGTTTCTCCGTTCTGACCAGAGTCTCCAGACCGACGGAGATGAAAACGCTGCGAGATCTTCGCAACGGATCCCGTCACGGCACTGTAGACCAGGGTCCCAGCTGCGTGATGCACGAGTGCACCCTTGGGGGCTTGCGTTCGATCCGTTGGCGCGCGTGCCTCAACCCGGTACCTCGCAGCCAATTCTTGACGAGCCGAATGCGCCAGCGCGCGAGCACGGATGGATGGTTCGGGAAGCGAGTTCGCAACGGAGCTCTATCAGTCATGCCTGAACACGACACGGTCCGCTCTGAGGGCGCGGTTTTCTCGCCAGGCTGCGGAGGCGGCGTGTCTCGCGCTGATGTGTCAGTTGGAGAGGCTGCAAACGGCGGGACCTGATGGAGTGTGCGAGGGCGCTGCAGCCGCTCAGTCGACTTGCGTCGATCTTCTGTAAGCCTGTTTTTTGTGCTCTTGTCACCCGCGTGAACGTCGAGAGCTTCCTAAAGGCTACCTCGAGCCCTCTCGGCCATGGTTCCAGTCTGCAATGGCTCACGCTCGTTGCACGAAGCTTTTACGAGCACTCTGACCTGCTATCCATCTTGGAGATCGTACCGGATCGAGGAATGGCATGGGTGAGGAGCTTGGTGAAGCTCGCGTCCCACATCACCACCGAAGCCGAGGAGCACGGCTGCCTCACAGCAGCAGGCGCAGCGGCTCTGCAGATCCCGTGCTGGCTCTTGGCTTCGCTCGCCAGGTCCAGCCCCATGCACTGTGGCATGGTACTCGCTCTCGCCTCAGACTTGCGTGGGCCCCTGGAAGCTGCAGCCGGCTTGTACCGGGCACCAGGTTCAGGCGCTCGCCCAACCGTCCAATCGAACGGAGGCCCCTGCTTATTCTCTCAAAGCGACGACCCTGGTCTGGACACCGAGGCATGGCTGTCGCTGATAGCGCGCAGCCTTGCGGTGCCCGAAGCAGGTGGCGCTTGCCGGGGTGCAGGTGCTGCGGTGCAACGGGTGGCCGCCTCCGATTCCGGGCTGCGTGCCGCACGGGTGCCCGGCAGCCAGTGGGCGATAGCTGAGGCGAAGGAGATCCTCAGCCAACGACTCGCTTCTGGTCGCCCAGGCGCTCGGTCACAACCACGGCTGGTGCATCCGGATGGCGAGAGTCGTGCGCCAAGCGGCCCGCCCCGCTCCGCTTCATCAACGTGCCCACCCCGCTCGCCCTCGCCATCCCGAGGAACGACCGTGGCGCAACGACCCGCTGCAAGCGCCGAACTTGCGTCTGTTCATGGCACGGGGCTGTTTGGCAACTCCTCCTGCGCGGTGGAGCAGCATCGTACGGCCTTCTCAGCACCGCCTCACGCGGCGATGTCGCCCCGACACTCCCGCCTGCACCACGCCTGGAGCCCGGACCTGCTGCGCAGCGACGCTTCCTTCGACCGCAGCGGGCGCCGTGACGACGGGCAGGAGTGGGAGGCTGGCGACCTGCTGCTCGCAGAGTCGTGCGGCCAGCGCGTGCCTTCGCTGTCCCGGCAGGAGGAGCCCGCTGCCGGCGATGGCGCTGACAGTTCCGCGCCTGACTTTGGATGTGAGGGGCAGCTGCCGCGAGCGACCAGCGAGCGCGACATCGGTTGCGTACCTACCGAGGCCGCGCACCACGGTCTATCCGTGCAGCGACCACATGCTTCAGCACCCCTTGCAGGCGGACGCAGCGGCCTGACGCGAGAAGGCATGCGTGACGTGTATGCAGCCCCGGGCTCGGAAGCTTTCGCCACGTCCTGCGAAAACGCGCAGTGGGTGGACGCGGAGTCGCCCTTGCTGCCCGCTGCCTCACGCGCAGCTCGCGCGTACGACACCCCCGGCGGTCCCGGTCTCGAGGGTGCATCGGCTTGGCGGATGGCTGACGAGAGCGCCTCGAGCTCGACCCGCGCAGCTGCTGTCAGGGGCCAGCAGGGCCTCGAAACCTCCAGGGGCATGCTTGCTGCGCAGAGTGCGGTTCCTGCATCTGCATGTGGATCCGCACGCAGCCCTGCCCCTGCAGAGCTCGCAAGTACGGGCAGGGGTGCCGGCCAGTCGCTTGCGGTCTCTGACCTTGAGTATGGTGCATCTGATCTGGAGTGTACATGCGCCGCAGAGCGCAGCTTTGCCGCTGCTATTGGTCAGACGCCAGGCTGCAGCCAAGGCTGCCCCTGCCGGATGCGGGCCTCTGCAGTCACAGGGGCTTCCGCAGCCCTCGGCTCACACTCGCAACGTCCGCGTGGAACGTCGCTGGGGCCATCAGGTGTCCCGTTGGCCTCACTGCACAGTGACGCCGAGCCCTCAGTGCAGGACGGCCGTAGCAGCGTGGCTGGGTCAGCAGTAACGCTGGGGCATGCGTCCCGAGCGGCCATCGCTGCAAGTGCCCAGCGGCGACAGCAAGATTTGAGGCGAGCTAAACGGCGGCTGGTGTCCTCACTGGCGAGCAGTCCAAGCACCAGCGATAGCGACCGCTCGGCTCACATACATGATGGTCTTTTGATTTCGCGCGGGCTATCGAACAGGCCATTTGCAGACCATACTGGCCGGAGCAGGGCGGATGCCGCCAGCAGCCTCGCTGGCTCCTTCGCAAGCAGGGACTTTGCGGAGGCCACCGGGGCTTGGCACGCCGACGCCGACGCGCCAGCGAGTGGCACCTTTGTGGAGGCTTGCGGGAGCCCGCCCACCACCCCTCCGCCCTCCGCTGCAGCTTCCAGGTGGGGGCTGGTGCGGTCCGACAAGATCGGGCGCAGCGCTGGGAGCATGGCGGTGCAGCATCCGCTGCAATCAGCTCGTGCCCCTGAGCGTGGGCAGTGCGATGACTTCGAGGGTGTTGGCGGCCAGCGTGACGTTGCGCGCTCTGCTGCCCGCCGCGGCGCGCTGCTTGAACTGCTCCTGAGCCCTGTACCGCCTGCCACGCCCCGAGAACCACTACACGGGCAGCGTGCCACGGCAGCGGCAGTGGCACCCTCTGCCGCCCGCCCGCCTCCCCGCGCTGCTGAGCCGCCCCGCTCGGCCCTCAAGGGCGGGCGCGCGGCACAGCTGTCGGTCGCCGCAGCCCTGCACCGTAGCGTGCGCTTCCAGCGCTGTGCGGCGGCGGCCTCGCTGTCCCTCGGAGAGGCTAGGCTCCCGGAGAGCGCGCAGGACCCGCTGTTCGCGGCGTCAGCATCTCCCATTGAATGCGCCGCCAGCGCACCCACGCCAGACCGAGGGCTGCGCTTTCACCCGCCGTTCGTCGCCGCCTCGCTCGCTGATGGGTCTCCAGCGCTCGACCTGACCTCGCCGCCTCCACAGCGCCGTCGCCTCGGCACGGCAGCGAAGCCACCGCTGCAACCCGCAAGCGCACGCAGCCAGAGCTGTGGTCTGGCGAGCGCGCTGGGTGCAAGCGGGTGTTGCGAGCGAGCCGCATCGCCGCTGCAGCTGCCAGCGAGCCGTGACCATGGCGCAGTGTGCCCATCCGATGCTGCGATACTGGCGAATCCTTGTGATGCCCGCCGACGGCGCCTGTTTGCGGACACGCCGACCAGCACTCCTTCCGGCAGCCCAAAACCTGGGACACGCGCCATTGCGCAATCCGCCTCGCGGCTGGTGCCGAATGCTGCTTCGACAGCGTGCGTAGGAAGCGCCAGCCCGAAGCCTCCGCCTCAGAGCGCTGTGTGTGCTGCCGAGAGCAACGAAGCCGATGCGACGATGCCCCCCTCCTATGCCACTAGTGACGATGGGCAAGCGGACGGCCTCTCGTCGTGCGAGACCTGGCCCGCACAGCAGCCGCAATGTGATGAACACGGCACATTCGACCAGGCACCCAGCTTGCAGGCTGCATCCCCCATGCCGCCTGCCCTACCGCTGCCGCTCCCACTGGGCCCAGCTGCGGCGAAGATCTCTGCGGAGCTTCCGTGGCTCGGCCGAGCGGTGCTGGGGCAACAGGCCGCCCCCGCGCCATCCGCTGCCGACACACCTGCCGCCGCTCCCCACTGCAGGCCGAAATTCTTGCAGATGCGACCGGCCGCACCATCCGCTGCTGCTCAGCACCCGGAGTCACGCATTTTCGACGGCAGCAACGCAAGTGCGTGCGTTGGTGACGGCATCACGGAGCCGTCTCTGTCAAAGGCGGCGGGGCTTCCGTCACGCGCCCCCGCCAAGCTCGGAATGTCCTCGCAGCAGCCGTACCACTGCGCCACTGCGAACCAGAGGCTCCCAACGCAAAGCGGCCGTCTGACTGCAGCTGGCGCCCCCATGGCCAGCGCATGCCCCATCGGCCGCGCTGCTCCGCGGCAGGTTGCGCGCGTGGTCCCCGCGCCTTGCGAGCCGCGCGCCGCCAGCGGGCTGCTGGCGGGTGGGCGACTCCCCCTGCGGGTATCTGGTAGCAGCAACGCTCTCCAGTCGATCGGCCCTTGCCAGCTCAGCGCTGCTACTTCAGGGCCGAGTCGGCGGCTGGGTGCCCAGAGGCGCCGAGGCTTTGCATCGCCTCCGGAAGCCGTGAGCCGCTGCAATTGCGGCGGAGAGGAGGAGGTGCAAGCCGGGAGAGGCAGCCCGATCCGAGGCAGCAGTCCCCAGTGCGATGTGCCCGCGACAGCGACGGCTGGCGGAGTTGGTCTTGCAGCGAGCCCCCTGCGCGGCAGCGTCACCATGGATGACGGTGAAGCGGAAGCGGTGGGTGAGCGGGCGAGCCACGGACGCGGCGATGCTGCAGAAGCAGCAGCGTGGCGCCAGGCGGCAGAGAACCGAATGCCGGTCGCGGAGGTGCAGCCCCGCAGGGCCGCCACCCTTGCCCTGGCTGTGAGCGCAGCCGCAGCAAAAGGCTACCGACCCCTGACTCTGGCAACAGCTTCCAGCAACGCAGCCCGCAGCAGCGGTGCTGCTGCCTTCGGAGGCGGTCCGTTGGACTCGTGGCTGCACGCGAAGGGTGGAAACGGCGGGGTCGGGGGCACAGAATCGCACCTGGTCACCACGTCAGGCGCAGCTGCGCGAGTGCCTGGGGCGAAGGCGGCTAGGGGGCACCGCTGAGCGAATCGCATCTGCTTCCAGCTGTCTAAACTTCAGGTTACCGGCTTCGCTTGGCCCACCTCGAAACGCTGAGGGCAGCGTAGAATGATGGCTTGCTGCGCTGTCTCAAGCGGTGCCGGCCGCTGATTCAACGCCAAACGCGACCACCCGAATACCCGGGCCCAGCCGACTTCGAATTCGACTCAACGACATACCAACCTTTAGAATCATGGACATGTGAAGACATGATCGCAGCAACTGTATACACACTTCAACCGAGGCTACGCGTTCGTATACCGTACCGGTACCTCGCGTACGGTGCTTCAGCTGTACAGACACCTACTAACCATGCATACGTTGGTCATGAGTCAGTCTATAGCGAGGCCCCTCGGCTATATTGCAGCGACATGCTGCGCTAGTGTGTGCAGACAAGCAGGCACTGGACCACAGCACGCGACTCGGAGCCTCCTGAGGTGTGTCCAGAATTTGCGCAGTCGCCTTGCCAAAGTGAAGCACGGTCGTCTCAAATGCAAAGTGCCTGGCTTGCTGCGGCCCCGCAGCAGTCTCAAGCTGCCCCGCGCCGTTGTTTTCGACGCGGGCTTGTCTGACGTCGAAAAGGCCCTCGCAGCTGACAGCGCGCTGACGGCGCCGATGCGGCGGCCCTGGGGCGGCCTCGCAGGCTGGACGCGAAAAAGCTGACCGGCTTGCCGCCCCGCTCACTTGGCGCTGGTGCCACCCGCGCCAGACTTGACGCCACCCGTGCCAGGCTTTGCAGCGTGCTCGTGAGTCTTGGAGGTGCACTTGCAGCCGCCCTTGCCGCTACAAGCGTCGCAGCCGGTGCACGTGCACGACCCTCCCGCGCACTCCATCTTACAGGTGCAGCCGGTGCATCCACAGCCGCAGCCAGCGTCCCCGGCTTGCGGCGCACCCGTGGTGGGCTTTGGCGCTCCGGCCCCAGAGCCTGAGCCAGCTGTCGACATGATGGTGTCTCGTTCGGTAGAGCCTTCAAGAAAGATAATAGAAATGACAACTTTCGCACGTTCCCAAAATGGTGTAAACTTAGGATTCTGCCCTGCGTGTTTCGCATGAGGGCGAGTTCGTTCGTGCAGGGATCAAAGAAGGATGTTGAAAGTTCCGCCGTCTGATGACGCTTTTGTTCGTGAAACTTCGCACAAGGCAAGAGAGTGTCGCGAACCGCAGGCCAAGAAAACCGCCGCAGCACCGGCAGTGAATTGCTCTTCTACATTTGCGGACATTTTTACGTTCAAACACCGGGCATTCCAGTGCCAAATATCAATCGCTGCAACCTTCCAAGTCTCCAAGAACTCGCCTTCTCTGACCGGAACCGAAACCACCGCGATCCACGAGCGCCATGTCGCAATCTCAGCAAAAGACCGTCCCTGCGGCCGGAATGAGCGCAGAGGACGCGTACAACACAGCCGCCGCGGAGCCGCCTTCAGCGTACGTGGCGCGAGGCGACCCGCTGATGCCGAAGGTTAGTGTGCGTCCATAATAGTGCAGAAATGCAGCAAATTCACAGCTCGCCGACACGCTGTGCCCATCAAGGCCGAGCTCAGCTTGCACTCGTGCGTGGTCGGCTGTGGACTGTTTCACGGCACTGGCAGTCGCTGGGCTCTTGACAGCGCGAAGTCGTGGACTGCGCCTCGCACCCCACCTCGATTTTGATTGAGATCACCATGACGACGTCTTTCATCCACGACATGCACATTGCAGGATCTGGGGTCCTCCGCGATGCACCTCAAGGACAAGGGTGGGGCTGTCGGCGAGTCGGCCCCCTCCATCGCCATGCCGCACGGCGACGCAAGGCTCAAGCAGTTCGCGGACGTCGTGCCCGGGCCCTGGCGATCCGGCGACGCAGCCGTCCAACATCACGAAAAATAAGCGCTGGCTGCTGTTGGGAGCTGTGTGGAGCGCTCGTCCACCATCCTGGTGTCGCTGACACCTCAAGGTTGGCGGCTGTCAGATGTGCCCACGATGTCGCTGGCGTGCGAGAGCAACACAGTTTGGCGTTGTGTAGCTGCACTTGGAAGAGGTCTTGGGTGGAGCTATCGAAGCCGTGGATCTGTTGGTCGGCATGCTGATCGCTGCCCATTCAACTTGAACCTCTTGAAGCCCAGCCGACCGCGGCGGCGCTCGTTCGCCGCTGGAATCACCATCTATCAAACAGCCGTGTACCCCATTACAGCACACATTTGGGCCCGAACTGATGCTCCGCTCAGTTGGATCGCGGCCACCAAGTGATCGGCGAACCATCGACGATCCCAACGATCGCGAAGGAGTGCTCGCCCTGCGCTGCAAACTGCAAGCACAGGTCACTAGTGTTATGGTTACATTAACTCCAGCAATCAACCAACTATGACAAAACAGTGAATTTTGTGACGTGCGGGCTGTGCTTGTGGTGGTGAAACTTTGCGCCGATCACATGTGTTGTCTGTCCGCCGGACTGTTTGCAACCGCGAAGCCTCCGACCTCGTCTGCCACGCTTAGTGCGCGCACAACAGCTGAATTGTGGCGAGTGTGCCGTAGGTTCGCACCTTTCTTGGTTGTTACTCAGGGTCAGGTTGCCGGCTTTCTGTTGAACGCCGTCCTCAAGAGGCGCAACGGTCAGCGGCGGTTTGTCACACATGTGCCATCGCTGAACCGCAGCTCGCATTGTAGCCCAATCACTATGGCGGCTGTAGCAGCTGCCCCAAGAGCTAATGCGGCTGCCCCGCCGCCGGCGCAGGCCGCCGGAGCGGGAGGAAACCTGCCAGTGCCGCAGCAGCTTCCCCAGTTCATCGTTCCAGACGTCGTGGAGGACCGGCGTACGGACAGCGCGGGCAACATTGTTGTGCGCAAGTACTTGCGCGGCAAGCTCTTGGGCAAGGTGCGCTGCGCGAGCGTGAGCGGGTGCCTGCTCGCGGACGAGGGCAGCGCAACGTTTTCGCCGCTCAACGGCTTGCGATTCGTTAGCACCGTGCCACCTAAACTGGCTGCCCATCTCCCAATGGAGCCGACTCTGCGCTGCCCGCTCCGCATACCAGGTCTTGCTCTGATGAGGTGCCATGACTGTACACGGAGACATGCGGAATGAAATCTATCGAACCTGCAGGGCGGATTTGCGCGTTGCTTCGCCTTCACCAACCCCGAGAAAGGTAGGATCGTGGCGGGCAAGGTGGTGGACAAGGTGTCCCTGACCAAGAACAAGGCCAAGCAAAAGGTTTGCACAGTGCGCCGACCTCCGTATTCTCGGTGTGGGGCTGGGACGGCGTTTCGATGCAATACGCTGCCTCCGTTTCGTCAGCGCTGCTGCTGTCCAGTCGCTGCGCTGATACTACGGTCCCCGCGATGATGCACCGTGATATTGCACGACCGTATCCCGCGTGCATTACGCCGGAGCCTGTCTGCCGCGCTTGCTCTCCTCCCCACCTGGACACCCTTGGCCTCCGCTTTCCCGCGCGCCTGCAGCTGCTTGCCGAGATCAAGATCCACCGCAGCCTGAGCCACCGGTACGTGGTGGGCTTCGAGTCCTTCTTCGAGGACCGCCACAACGTGTACATCATGCTGGAGCTGTGCGGCAACCAGGTGCGTGCATGCCAGGCAGACAGCAGGCCGCAGGGCGTGCGCTGCTGCGAGCCGGTGTCCACTGTGTGAGGAGGGCAACGCGTGGTGCGGACGTGCGGACCAGGCGAAAGTGCTTAGACTGCAGCGCTGGTAGTGGCTTCGGCACCATCCCATTCGCACTGCTCACTCGGCCTCGTGTGTCAGGTGCCGCTGGGCACGCCAGCCCGACCCGCGCCGTGCTCCTTGCGCCCCCTCAGCCTGCGCCTCGCCTGCTGGCCCCCTCCACGCCACCCTCCCTCCATCCCTGCGCCCCTCCACGCCTGCCTGCCTGCAGTCCATGATGGAGCTGGTGAAGGGGCGGCGGCGCCTGACGGAGCCGGAGGCGCGCTACTACGCGCTGCAGCTGCTGGACGCGACGCGCTACCTGCACTCGCACTCCATCATCCACCGCGACCTGAAGCTCGGCAACCTGTTCGTGTGCGCTGACATGGAGGTGCGCGTGGGGGACTTCGGCCTCGCCACGCAGCTCACGCACCCCGGCGAGCGCAAGCGCACCATCTGCGGCACGCCCAACTACATCGCTCCCGAGATCCTGGACGGCAAGGAGGGGCACTCCTTCGAGGTGGACGTGTGGGCGCTGGGCGTCATCATATACACGATGATCATCGGCAAGCCGCCCTTCGAGACGGCGGACGTCAAGAGCACGTACAAGCGCATCCGGGAGAACGCGTACGGCTTCCCCGAGGGCGCGCCCATCTCCGGCGAGGCGGTGGCGCTCATTGAGGCCATCCTCGTCCCCGACCCCGCCGCGCGCCCCTCCCTCGTCGCCATCGCGAACCACCCCTGGTTCACGGGGCCGGAGGCGGTGGTGCCGCGCCGCCTGCCGCGCAGCGCCGTGAGGGAGGCGCCCGCCTTCGCGCCCTCCGAGCTCGTGCCCGGGCACGTGGCCGTGGCGGAGATGCTCGCACGCCCCATCGGCTCCCTGCTCGTGCGCTCGTCGGCAGCGAGGCAAGTACCCGCAGGCGGCGCTGCGGGCGGCAGCGGCTG
>Ga0208629_100612_pt1 | contig 16616 bp, 16 predicted proteins | sample LakWasMet19_HOW5_2_FD_183865 | JGI IMG/M metagenome (GOLD analysis project Ga0208629, IMG submission 183865) | Freshwater sediment methanotrophic microbial communities from Lake Washington under simulated oxygen tension - Sediment Metagenome... | ecosystem: Environmental > Aquatic > Freshwater >...
GCAGCGGGCTGCCCAAGGGATGCTCGCGCCTGCGCGGGTGCCGCCAGCGCTGGCGATTTGGCGACCCTGCGCTGGCTGCGCGAGCAAGGCTTCGCATGGGACGTGCGCTGCTATGTTGCAGCTGCAGAGGGCGGCCATTTTAATGTGATGCGCTACGCTCGCGAGCACGGCTGCGACTGGGGTGCTGGTAACCAAGTGTGCAGGGCGGCTGCGAGGGGCGGCAGCGTGCCAGTGCTGCAGTGGTGCGTTGAGAACGGCGCGGCCTGGGGCCCGCGCACATGCGAGGCCGCGGCGATCGGCGGCCACCTGGACGCCCTGAAGTTCGCTCACGGGCGCGGCTGCCCCATGAACGAGAGTGCTGCAACCGCAGCTGCGCGACACGGACACACCGCCTGCCTGGCTTACATCTTTGAGCACGACGGCGGTAGGTTCACCGACTCAGGCCTCCTGCGGTACGCCGAGCAGTCACGGCAGGTTGAATGTGTCAAACTCGCCGTGGCGCACGGCTGCTGTGACCCCTCTGGTCGCGAGCCGGGTGCATGGTGGGCTGGCGTTAATGGACGTGTCGAAATGGCGCAGTGGCTGATGGAGCGAGCAGCCGCTCGGGGCAAGGACGCTTGCGCCAGCGTTGCGAGCGACATTCGCCGTGGGGCTGCATGTCGAGGTCGGCTGCCAGTGCTGCAGTGGATGCTGAGCGCAGGGCACCTGGACGTCGCTGACTCGGATCTAGCCATTGCGGCTCTTGGAAGCAGGACTTCTCAACCCAGCACTACGATATCGGTGCTGCAGTGGCTGCACGACAACGGCATGCGCTTCGGTGCCAGCGCCTTCGAGGAGGCGGCGGTGCTGGGGAACATCGAGGTCATGACGTGGTTGCGTGACGTGGCCAACTGCCCGATGAGCCCAGCTGTCTGGGATGCTGCGGTTGACGCTGCTGCCGACTCCGGCGACTCGGATGCCGATGCGTGCGACGCTGCGCATGATGTGCTCAAGTGGCTGTGCGTGCAGCCTGTCCGCCCATGGGATGGAAAGCTCGTACTCTGGGCGCTGCGCGAGTCGGATGCAGACCTCCAGGAGTGGGCCATCGCCAACGAGCCTGACGCCGCCGCAGCGCTGCGGACGCGCGGCTGTGCTGAAGCTATCGCCTCTGATTCCATCGAGAGCGTGAAGTGGGCCCGGAAGCACGGCGGCGAGTGGAGCGCAGCCTGCACCGATGCTCTCGCGAAGGCAAGCTTCACCATGGTGCAGCACTGCGTGACCGCTGGCTGCGGGGTAAAGGAGGCCATGTTCAACCACATCGTCTCAGCCAAGGATTCGACTTGGGGGGAGTTGGAACCTTTCCTGCGACTCCTCAAGGACAAGTGCCCATGGAGCGCTGCGACGACGGCTGCAGCAGCAGTCGGATACGATGAACATACGGCCGTCGCCACTGTTAGGTGGCTGCTGGCAAACGGTTGCCCCGTCGACGCGTCCGCGTGCGCCGCAGCCGCGCGGCAGTTCCCTCTCTCGCGGGTAGTTGAGCTGCACAAGCTGGGCTGCTCTCTCGACGGCAGCACCTGCTCCGCAGCCGCGCGAGCGGGCCGGCTGGATACCCTGAAGTGGGCACACAGCAACGGATGCCCCCTGGATGGCTGTAGAGGTCTTGTGGTGGAGTCGGCTCCTGTGCGCGAATGGCTGCGTGCGCAGGGCGTGGTGTGCCGCAGCCGCTAGTGCTGGGCGTCAGTCATTCACGTGGCCATTCCGCTTTCATGGCCTGAGTTGCAGGCTGAGTATGCCACATGCATGCGAGGTGCCGAGCCGAATACCCGTTGAGGTGCTGCCGATTCGGCGAACACATGGGGTGTAGTTTCACAACACGTGTCTTCGAAATACATCCATCATGATGACCAGCCTTTGAGAGCCCCGACACAAGCAGCACTCTGTTCCACCAGCCCGCAGCATGCTTCGACTCGAGCTGGGTGGCGCGTGCAGCTGCAACGTCGATGCTAATTCGAATTAATTCGAAGGTTCGGTGCCGCAGAAGCATGCATATGCCGCATCATTCACGACATGTGCAGCTGAACACAATGCGATTGTGAAGGCCATTGGCGCCGCGCGTAGGCACGTGTAGCTCTCCTGTTGTGGCACTCTTCATGCTCGAGCTCTGGTTACTTGTACCTAGTTTGCAGTACTCGTACATCCGTCGTTTGCATTCTGCATGAATGCATCTGCCTGCCGGCACCTGGGTACCACGTGTGCACCAAGATGGCCCATGCGATTAGCGCCATGCGGGTCTGCTGCCGGGCTGCCGCGTGGTTCAGAGCGATTGACTTTGGCCGCCCGGCCGCCCCCGCATGATGCCATCAGTGAACCTCCGAGTCGCCGTGCCACCGTGACAGTGACGCCGGCGGTCACGGCTCGGGCTGGCAGCGCCGCGGCCGTTCCGATCAGTGAACACGGTACAGTCTAACCATGCCGTGCCCAACCCATGTACAACGCCGTCTCGCTCCGAGTCGCGTTAATATCCCGCAAACGCTCCAGCAGCGCAGCGACACGCCGGCGGATCCGGATGGCCCGGGGCCCGGGGATTGCAGCCCGGCTGAGATTCAAACATGACTGGCAACTCCCTAGTGGTACTACAGTGCGTCACAAGCACGATCTTCTTCACAATTACTGTCGTCTTGCTCACATTACGGTACGTTGGCAGGATCATTGCAAAGGGTGGGGGTACCGGCGGATGGCTAGTCTTGGCTCCCGCCGGGGGCCCTGAACTTCGATTGAATGCGACACGCCGCGTCCACGAGTACTCCCGATTGAACACATCAGTCTTTGAAAGCGAAGTCGAATTGACAGACAACGGCTCTTCGACGCTTTTCCGAGACTTTCATGCCAATTTAGAGACTCCCTGGTGCAGCTAAATCTCCCATGCCCAATAAACCTTTTTATCTACCTCTGATTGTGGCTTTATCCTGGATCCAGTTGCGATAAGTGGTAGAACAGAGGCGAAGGCTTTCGGACCGAGCCGGGCAAAATGAAGCGGTCTCGACGTGCACCCGGTGGCGCAGCGTCGCCACCGCGATCGTCAATAAGCTCAGTACGTACGCCAAATGAAGTCGTCGACACAACACGAGGAGCTTCCGTGCAGCTTGAGGTCGATGCAGCCTCAGAAGCCGCAGCTGTGCACAGCACAGCCGGAGCCGGCCTCGCGACCGGCGACCCGCTTGTCAAGCGACCCAGACGCAATTCCGAGCCGACTCACGCGAGTGCCGGTGACGACACCACAACTGGCGTCTACAATGTGGCGCCCATCCCGCGCCCCCTCGTCTCGTCCATCGAGTTTTCAGCCGCCGTGGGTAAACTGGTTGGGGCGCCGCAGGCTGCTGTCGCCCCCGCCGTCTCTACAGACGAGCCCGGCAAGGCAGCGACGGCGGACATGGCTGCTCTGCGGGGGCAGGAGCGGGCGATTGAGGCGACGCATCCTACCGTGCCGCCCTTCGTGCGGGAGCACTCGCAGCTGTGGCACGACACGGCCCACAGCGGTGACGGCGCCGAGCCCTCGGATGTGTCCTGGCTCTTGTGCTTCGAAGGCTGCCCAGTGCCGCTGGAGCGCGCCCTCGACGTCCTCCAGCTGCTGGCCCAGCTGCACGCGACTGCTCTTCCCCCGGCCACTCGAATCTTCCACGTGCTGACGCTGCCGCTGGAGGACTGCCTTGCGTCTGTGTCAGATGCTGACCTGGCGGCCATGGAGCAGGTGGGAGACTACCTGCAGCTGCCGAAGGCGCTGGTCGCGCAGGTGGCACAGCACGCAGCGGCCCGAGCTCTGCGGGTTGCGGGCACGAGCCCTGCCGACCTGCTCGGAGCCCTGCGGGATGGGCCGCTGCTGCCGGTGCTCGAAGCAAGTTTGATGGACCTGCCCAACCTCGAGGAGGCCATGACAGATCAGGTGCCCGAGCTCTTCCCGGAAGTGGACCCGGGCCTCGACGCCGATCCTGCAGCGGACCCAGACGAGCTGGAGCTGGACTTGTACTGGGACCTAACCCCGCGGGAGAAACAGAAGCGGCTGCTCGCAGACCCGTGCTTTCTGCAGGGCCTATGCAACGCGCCCTGCCAGACTCTACAGGGCCGCACTGGCAAGGATCCCCGGGCTGTGCATCTGGCTGGCTTGCTGCTGGCTGGCCACCCGCTGCCCGCCAAGCTGGTCGCGTCGCACATTGCTGTGACAGCCGCGATTGCGGCGGGCAACAAGGACGCGCTGGACCGCATGATAATATCACGTCGGTTCCTTAACGACTTCAACGAATACCGGTCTCCCTGGGGTCCCACCGCGCTCAACGCCGCAGCGTACTTCGGACGCACCCCGCGTGGCACGAAATTGCTCGCGTGGGTGTTTGAGGTGGTCAGGGATGACTGTGGCCTCCACAGCCACCTATCAGACGGCGCGAAATGGTGTGCGGCCGCTTCCGGCAGCGTTGCGACAGTGAGGAAGATCTTCCACAAGTGGGGCGACGAGGAACTGGCGGCTGCCGCTGCGGGCGCGGGGCACCTGCCGATGCTGCAGTGGCTGCGGACCCGAGGCTGCCCCTGGAACGCCAGTACGCTGGCCCACGCCGCTGCTGGTGGCCATCGGGAGGTGCTTGAGTGGGCAATCGCGCAGGGCTGCCCGAGGGATGCTCGCGCGTGCGCGGGTGCCGCCAGCGCTGGCGATTTGGCGACCCTGCGCTGGTTGCGCGAGCAAGGCTTCGCATGGGACGTGCGCTGCTACATTGCAGCTGCAGAGGGCGGCCATCTGGACGTGATGCGCTACGCTCGCGAGCACGGCTGCGACTGGGGTGCCGGTAACCAAGTGTGCAGGGCGGCTGCGAGGGGCGGCAGCGTGCCAGTGCTGCAGTGGTGCTTCGAGAACGGCGCGGCCTGGGGCCCTGTCACCTGCGAGGCCGCAGCGACCGGCGGCCACCTGGACGCCCTGAAGTTCGCGCTCGGGCGCGGCTGCCCCATGAACGAGAATGCTGCAACCGCAGCTGCGCGACACGGACACACCGCCTGCCTGGCTTACATCTTTGAGCACGACGGCGGTAGGTTCACCGACCCCTGCATTCTGGAGCACGCGGAAGCATCGCTGCAGGCTGAGTGTGTCAAGCTAGCCGTGGCGCACGGCTGCGAAGACTCGGGTGACGACGGATCTGGTGCGTGGTGGGCTGGCGCCAACGGACGTATCGACGTGGCGCAATGGCTGGTGGAGCGGGCAGCTACCTGCGACAGCCACACCAGGGCTGTGGTTGCTAGCGACATTTGCCGCGGCGCTGCGTACGGGGGCTGGCTGCCGGTGCTGGAGTGGATGCTGGAGGCGGGGCACCTGGACGTCACACACCATGGACCAGCCCTCACAGCCCTCGGGGACGGCGCGAGTGAAGCCGATGAAGTCCTGCCGGTGCTGCAGTGGCTGCACGATAAAGGCGTGGAGTTCAATGCCCAGGTCTTTGAGAGGGCGGCTGGGCTTGGAGACATCAAGGTTCTGACGTGGTTGCGTGACGTGGCCAACTGCCCGATGAGCCCAGCTGTCTGGGACGCGGTCGACGCTGTGGTCGACGCTGCGCCCGACGCTGCTGGTAGCACGGACGCGCTCGAGAATAAGCATGCCGTCCTCAAATGGCTGTGCATGCAGCCAGAACGACCATGGCGCGACAAGTTTGTGCTCTGGGTATTACGCGAGGGCTCCACGTACTATGGCAGCGGCATGGAGTGCCAGTGGGCCATCGCCAACGAGCCTGACGCTGCCGCTGCGGTGCGGACACGCGGCTGTGCTGAAGCTATCGCCTCTGATTCCATCGAGATGGTGAAGCTGGCCCGGAAGCACGGCGGCGAGTGGAGCGCAGCCTGCACCGATGCTCTCGCGACGGCAAGCTTCACCATGGTGCAGCACTGCGTGGCCGACGGCTGCGGGGTGAGCGAGGCCATGTTCAACAGCGCCGTCTCAGTCGCGGGGGTTGAGTGGGCGGTGTTGGAGCCTCGTCTTCAATTCCTAAAGAACAAGGCGTGCCCATGGAGCGCCGCGACGACAGCCGCAGCAGCTGTGAAGGCGGAGGAGGGCAGTGCTGTGACCGTGGTGAGGTGGCTGCTGGCAAACGATTGCCCCGTCGACGCGTCCGCGTGCGCCGCAGCCGCGGGGCAGTTCCCTCTCTCGCGGGTAGTTGAGCTGCACGAGCTGGGCTGCCCTCTTGACGGCAGCATCGGCGTCGCAGCCGCGCGAGCGGGACAGCTGGACATCTTGCAGTGGGCACACAGCAAGGGGTGCGAGCTCGAGGGCTGCGCAGGCCTCGTCGTGAGGTCCGCTCCGGTGCGCGACTGGTTGCGGGCGCAGGGTGTGGTGTGCTGAAGCCGCTAGTGTTCTCACTCACGAGGCTCGAGCTCAAAACACGAGGCGTCCGCGATGCCGCGGTGCGCTCTGAGGTTTGAGGAGAATGATGGCGGTTGCGCTCAGCAGCGCTTTGGGCACATTGAAATTTCTCATCGGTGGCGCCTTCGTAGCCCAGGGCTTCCGCTTGATCACGTGAACTGACAGATTTGGAATGGCTCAGGACCGAGTTTGGCAGGTACAATACCGGGCCTGTGCGTGCGGTAGTGCCAAAATCGGCACACTGCCACCACGGCCAGTCGTCTGATCACAGATAAACTCTGAGAGAGTCTACTTGTACTGATTCATTACTAATGGCCATTGGCTGAGCGCCGAGCGCCGCGGGCGGCGGCTCATGATCCGGGCCCTGGTGTGCGTGGGACGAAGAAATCGAACTGTTGGAAAGCGTAAACAAAACCTGGTCTTAATCGGAGCAGATATATATCGACGGGATATTTCAAACGCAAACGGAAGGGTCGTTATCGTAGAAGATCCATAAACCATCTGCCTGTCTCTCCAAGACAAACCTCGAGGATTCTGAAGCACAGCGAGGTCGGGCGCTGTTAGCCTGCTCCGCGGGGCACTTTGATCTCCGTAGACTGTAGTGTTCGCCTGCAATCCGCCCACCTGCACCGCCTTCGAGAACGTGCTCGTTGAAGATGTTGCGTGCTGCTGTCTTCGCCGCACTTGCGGCTTCTGCCTTCGCTGCGCCTTCGAACGACGTCACCCTGACGTCCAATGCGAAGAACTTTGCGGTGCAGTTCAACGGTGCGTGCGCACGGCCTGATAAGTATGCGGGGGTAGTCGGGGTTGACAATTGGAATGGCAGAAGCAAAGAACGAATGTGAAGTGTTCGGTTTGCTGGATTTTACGCCACGCGCTGCCTCCCTGCTGTGCGTTCAACCGAGTCCGGCCCACACCTTATATTATGAGCTGAGGTGGCTCACGTTGAGTTTGAGTTCTGGATCGTGCCGCTGAACTGGCCGAGCTCGGACAGGTGTATCAGCCGACGCTTCTTCAGTTGTCTTCTCCGCGCTGCAGGTCAGAGCGGCAGTTACAAGATTTTTCTTGCCGGCAATACTTCCAACACGTTTTACAATGTGAACTGGAAGTCTCTGGAGGAGGTGGATGCGAGCGGCAACCACCTGCCGGGCAACCGCGCGATGCAACTGTCGTCGATGGACGTTACGACGGTGAGCACCGCAGCGGGATTCGGACCTACTGCGTGAGAGCAGCTGTTGGGTTCCTTCAGCGTGAGGGAGGAGCTCGTTAACATGTTCTGACCTTGCGGTGTCGCAAACCCGTGCCCCGAAGCTGCGAGGTGACCTCGTGCGTGTCGGCTCGTATCTTTCCTTTCCCTGCAGGGCACGGGTACGGACTCGAACGGTCAGCAGTACCTCTGGGTGCGCGGCACGCAGACCGGCAGCGGTGTGTACGGCACGCCCCGTCTGGACATCCTCAGCGCTCTGTACGTGTCGAACGCGAACGTGAGCGTTGGCAACGTGACCGTCATCGCGACCGCCAACAACCTCAAGCAGAGCGTCAACATCACGGGCTGGCAGGCGCTGAGCCCCGGCAACAGGCTCGCGCTGAGCGTCAAGATCTCCTCCAACTTCGGCCACGACAACAGCGCGGCACCCTCCTCCGCCGGCACGGGCAAGCGCAGCCTGACCCTGCCCGCTGACGGCCCTGTCTCCGCCCAGCTGATCTTCGAGACCACGTGCTACACGGGCAGCGAGCTCGCGCCCGCGACCGTGAACATGACCAACACGGGCAACATCAACACCTTCACCTTCCCCGCCGCCGACCGCGTGTGGTGGGACCCCGAGGTCAGCACCGTCAGCAACGGCAACGGGGCAGGCGCCGCGGGCGTGTCCGTGCTGGCGCTCGCCGTCTGCTTCCTCGCAGCCATGCTGGCGTGGCAGTAAGCGCGGCGCGCCCAGGGCTGAGCTGCGGCGCATGTGCTGCGCCCGGCTATCGCCCGCTTTGCTGCTCATCCGGCCCCGCTGCTTTCGCGGTTGCACTCTTCACATGCGCTGCTGTGTGTTTCGCCGACGACGGCTCAGACTCTTGTATCGTTGTGGTGGTTGCGCCTATATCGCTAACTCAGGCGTTGCTATATGGCTACTCTTCGGCATCGCTCTGTCGCTGTTCTCGGCTCTCCCGGCATCGCTCACCGCTTTGGACAGCCAGATATATGCGAACGTGTCTGCGTGCGTGCTATTCCACCCCGCTGCGTGTTTTGTCTCACTTTTTCCTCCTCATGTCTTGAATTAAAGCTGGCTTCGGCTCAAATTATGTCTCATAAGCTCGACATTTCGTGCACGCGTGTTGCGAACTTTCAGACCTCAGGCTGCCTGCATGCAGTGCCCCGCACGCGTCAATTTTTTTGCAGTGCATGTCCAATGATTCAACTCGTGAGTCAGAGTTGCACGACCTGGTGCCAGATGTGAGCGACAAAATTGTGTGATCGTCGTCCGCGCTCATGATCAATTAATCCCCCGATACGTACTACGGTATACCGTACGGTATTCGCCTAGCTATTCTGAAGTTGGAAAACCCCCACCTTCAAAATACACAACGATATCGGGATACAGCCACGGGCTACGAGGGAGTGCCCCCGTGAAGTCAACAAAGGCGCCAGCGAGAGGGCCCGAGTCCGCACAGCGGACGCGGCCAAATCACGGGCCAAACGTCTACCTTCAAATTGTACTGAGCAGCGGATCATGTGGCCCGGGCGGCCGTAGCTGGGGCTGCAACTGAAACCTCCGATTCTCTTACTCCAACCGCTTGCAGTTGTGAATGCGGTGCAGGCCTCGCCGGCAAGCCCGCCCAGACAGCTGCAAGTACCGACCCGCCCATGCGGTGGGCGTGCACTAGCACGGGGAACAGCGTGCACGGTACCAGGTACAGAAGAGCTGGCTGCGCGGAGTGCGTGGCCCTGCCGACGGCGAAGGTGAGCAATAGGCCCATCGCATATCCAACCACGCAGGTGCGAAACAAGGAGGGGTGCGCGTTTTCCCAGAGTTCGCGACGCAGCGCGCGCAGGGGGAAAAGTGTGTGCAACGCTCTGGTCACGGCGCTGCAGAAAGACTGCGGTGGCAGGCTTGCGGGGAAGTCGTTATCCACAGCTGCGTCGCTTGCTGGAGCCTCGGGCTGTGCAGCTGTACTTCCGGCAATTGATCCAGCAGTGCCAGCGACCGACAGCTGAGGCAAAGAGCTCGCGCTATCGTCCGCTCCGGGCGCCCGTGCTGGCACTGGCCCGCGCAAATGTGGATCGCAGCCGCTCGCAGCCTGGACAGCTGCTGCGCCTCGCTTCTTCGGGCCGTCGGCAGGGGGCTGCGCAGGCTCTATCTCGATCGAAACCAGCTCTGCAGAGGGGGCGCCCCCAGCAGACGCTGAGGCGGCCTCAGTCGTATCTACAACGGTGCGCGAGTCAGACTCGCCAGCGGTGCTCTTGGCACGCACACCGGGGCGGAGTCCCCTGTCCACTGTGAGCGCGAGCGCTGCGAGCATCGCTGGCAGCGCGATGTCTCCCAGGCCAAGTATCATCATGTGCACGATCCAGCCGCCGTAGCGGGGCTCGTATTGGAGCACCGGGATCTCCAGCTTGTTGGGCATGTCGACCTTGGGCAGCGGCAGCCACTCCTTCGGGATCAAGTCGCCGCCGGGCACAACCGCGGCGACGGCCTCAGCGGCGATGAAGACGGGGCTGTGCGCCTGCTGCTGCGCGACCTCGACCATCACGCTCTTCCCAAAGTGCTGCGCCGATAGGTATACCCAGTACACGTCGTAGAGCAGCAGGCCGAGCAGGGCGACGGCGGCGACCTTGAGTGACGGCATGCGGACGAACACGACCATCGTGATGCACAGGGCAACGCCGATGACATCGTTGAGCACGGCGCTGCCCGTCCACGCCCAAATTACTATTATTGCGATGCTGACACCCGCCGCGCTCACGTACGTGGCCAAGTCGTGGCGTCTGCGGCCGCTGCTCCTCGACCTTTCACAGCGGGTGAAGAGCGGGCTGAGGACGAACGCAGTCGCGGTACCCGCGGCGAGCATCATGTAAATAAACAGCGCATGCTGGAGAAACGAAAAGCACAGGTACATGACCAGCAGGCTGATCGAGGCGAAGACAGGAAACAGGAGCGCTTGTCGCAGCGTGATCGACGTTCCTTCGCCCTCTGACTGAGGCGTGCTGCCGCGTTGCGCCCCACCACCGTGCTTCTCGTTGAAGCGGTGTGATCGCAGCGACGCAACCGCAACCACACCTGTGGCCAAACACACAACGCCGACCACGGAGAGCACCTCCAACAAGGGGTTCAGCGGGATCGGAGAAGAGTCGGTCATTTTTCGGCAAAGGGCCGAGTCGCAGAGCACGACGAGCGCGAGTAACCCACGTGCAGTGCAAAAATGCAGAAATCTGACGAGAGCCGCACGTGGAGGGCGAAATCGCTCGCGCTCTTTACCCTGGGGACCGGATTCGCTCGCTTGTCTGGCGAATGAACCATTGACGCATGATCAAGACAGCCCAGCTGGAGCTTGCCGCGGGACAGAGATGACACGATACAAACAACCAAGGAAGCTTCATTGGTTTTGCAGTGCTTTGCAGGCTGAAGAGGCGCTTAGGCCCAGCGACGGCAGCGCGCGGAGTGCTCCGCTCACAAGTTGACCATGCGGAGCCTGGCGCTCCTCTCGCTCTGGTCCACTGGACTGGGTGCGCGCTGGGCGGTAGAAAAGCATGCCGCTAGAACCTCGCTCGTGCCCACATCAACGGATGCGCCGTGGACGAACTACACGCAGACGCAACTGTGGTTGACAAGCCAGAAGGTGGACCATTTCAACGCGGTCGACGAAAGGACCTTTTCCCAGCGCTACTGGATTGTTGAGAACTTTGTGGATGCCGCCACCGGACCGTTGTCTGTGATTTTGTACCTTTGTGGCGAGTACGATTGCCCGGGTGTGATGCCCACCCGTCTGTTTCCGTTGGAGCTCGCCTATGAGCACAACGCGTTGGTTGTGGTGCTCGAGCACCGCTTTTACGGCGAATCACAGCCGTTCGACTCCCAGGCCACTGGATACCTGCCGTACTTGAGCTCTCGCCAGGCCCTAGAGGACCTGGCCTACTTCAGCACCTTCATTCAGGGCCAGATCAACGCCAACTACTCAATGCCGGCTGGATTTTACTCCAAGTGGCTGGTGGTCGGTGGCAGCTACCCTGGCGCCATGTCTGCGTGGTACCGCATCAAGTACCCGCACCTGACCGTGGGGTCCCTGGCGTCCTCCGGCGTCGTCAACGCGTTTGTGGAGTACCCGCAGTTCGACCAGCAGGTGGCCGCCAGCGTCGGCGACGCGTGCGCTGCCGCCCTGCGCAACGTGACGGCCAGCATCGCGGCCGCCATGCCGGGCATAAAAGCCGACTTCCAGGCCGCGGAGCTGGAGGATGGCGACTTCTGGTTCATGGTGGCAGACGCGGGCGCGGAGGGCGTGCAGTACGGCCACAAGGACGTGCTGTGCACCGCAGTGATGCACGGGGACAGCGTGGCGGGCTTCCTGAACTACACGCTCAACTTCTGGATGGCGGGCATGGGCAACGCCGCCTCCGACTACGACAGCAACGTGCTGAGCCAGCCGAACGCGGGCGACGGTGAGTGTGTGATTGCAAACGCCGGCAGCGACTGGGCAGAGCGAGTGGGTCGCGCCACTCCTGTCGGAGAAAAATACACTCTGCTGCCGTGCGCGGCTGTTGTGAACGTGATCTGATGATTTCGAGAGTCTACCAACCCCTTCTTTTCGGTGCCGTCTGACTCTCTCATTCCCTCACGCTGCAGGTCGGAGCTGGTCCTGGCAGTATTGCACTGAGTTCGGCTGGTGGCAGGTCGCGCCCGCGTCGGGATCCATCCGCAGCGCCAACGTAAACGCCTCCTACTTCTCCGCCTTCTGCTCCAAGCTGTTTGGGCTGCCCGCCGGCTGGGTGCCTGACGTGGATGCGACGAACCGCTACTACGGCGGCGCGCAGCCCGCCGGCTATAACATTTTCTTCAGCAATGGGGTCGAGGACCCCTGGCGCTGGGCCTCCGTGCAGCAGACCATCAACCCCAGCGAGCAGGCGCAGGTGGTGGACTGCTACGAGTGCGGCCACTGCGTGGATCTGTACACCCCGAGCCCCGCCGACGCGGCAACCCTCGTCGCGGAGCGCGACCAGGTAAAGCAGCTCGTGGCGCAGTGGATGGCGTGAGCCGAAGGCTGGCGGGGGCCGCGTTCGCTCATACCGAACGACGTCGGCGTCTGCGGGGTTGAAGATTTCAACTGAGATGAGCGCCACGCATATGCATGCTCATCGTGCCATCCTGACCACGCCATTGAGGTTGAGTCCATCAGGATCAGCAGCGGTCGAGTGCAAACGTGAGCAGTCGCGTGACCAACGATTTCGACTCAACAACTGCTCCGCCGAACCCGAAATTGGAGAGCAAGCGGACAAATTCAACGAAAAAAAGAGATTGCACGGGAAGCACTGGTGGCATCCGGATTCACAATTGTACAAGCTACGTGCTTCAGATGCATGATGTTCGAACCTAGTCGTGCTGGCCCTGGCTCTGACACACGGGGCAGCGAGCTATCGTTGCGGCCGCTAGGCGGCCTTCGTCGCCTGGCCACAGCTGCCCTTCGCCCGCCGGCGTCTCCTCCACGGTAAGCCCATGCCCCTCACTCTGCGCGTCCCCTGCCGCCTTCACGTGCGCGAGGAAGCCCTGCGCCGTGCCCTTGCTGTAGGGCGAAGCGCCAAGCCCCAGCTTCGCGTACTCCGTTGCCGTGACGGTGATGCCGAACAGGCCAAAGTTGTGCACGCGGCTGAGGGCGGGCACGACAGCGCGGGGCGGCCAGATTCCAATGTGGATGAAGTGGGTGAGCGCCCAGTCCCACCCGTCCGTGAATCCGTCCCAGTGCGCCTCGTGATCGGCGATCGCCTCCCACATGGTGCGATTGAAGAAGTAGCCCGCGTTGGTGTGGCCCTCCTTGATGATGGCGGTGTATGGATCGGGGTTCGGCCCGGCGCTGAAACCGCCCACCGACAGCGCCCCGCCCCAACAGTCTGCGCAGCGTGCATGCACGCCCGCGAGCCAGCGGTACACGTGAAGGGACTCCAGCGGCAGGTGCATGTCGTCCTCGATGAACACCACGGGCGCGTCGTGCCGGCGCAGCTCTGGCAGAACGTCGAACACCTGGCCCATCATCCACGTCCAGTGCTGCTTCAGGTGAATCACGCCGCGCCGAGAATCCGGGTGGAAGCTCGCGACGGGGTGCACCAGCACGCGACGGATGGGCGCGCCCTGCGCCTCTGCGGCCGCTATGGTTTGCAGCATGCCTGGGTGTGGGCCGTCGAGCGACACAATAATTGCCAGTGCGGGGACGTTGCGGTCCCAGCCCTCAAGGCTCATCACATGGTCGTTGATGCGCCGCAGGCGGCTAAGGACTTTGCTGAAGTACTCGGGCCGGTTCCAGCCATACAGAACCAGCGGCACTGTGCAAGACCGGTCGAACGGCGGCTCAAAATCATCGCCAGCGCACCAGCGCTGCCGCTGCGCTCGCAGTGATTGAAATTGCGTTGGAACGAGCCCGCCCGCATCAGCAACCGATTCAAGCAGCTGGGTAAGGTCTGATTTGTATGCTCGGCTTTCTAAATTGATGAACACGGCGCTACCAATGGCAACTGCGGAGAGAACTGCGGCAAACAAGACGACGAAATTGGGGGCGTGGTGGCCGCCGCACACGGATGCAACATCAGCTCTGCAGTCACCGTTCACTGCGTCGTTGCTGGTGCTCAGTTCACTTTTGAGCTTCGGGGCTGGCCGCCGACACCAGTGCAGCAGCAGCCGCTTCCGAGTGGGTTCGGCCATGGGAGTGTCACTTCAACAGTCGAGGCCTGGAGGAATTGCGGCGAATGCAGAGAGCTCAGAGGCCGGTTTGCTTCGGCATAAAACGCTACAAATAGGAAGCTCCCCCGCTTTTCATCGTTGGGCCTGGTTAACGCTGAAACTGTACAGAAAATTGGCCAAAACTTCTGCCCCAGAAGCTTCGATGGCCAGCGACGCTCGCTGACAGCGACACTCCGTTCTTTGGTGCAGAAATCATGTGCTCCAAGGACTACTCGCAGAAAACTTGGCTTGTGTACATAGGGCGCGGAATTCCTTGTCCCCGGACGCTGGGGTGCAGTGGTGCTACCCATGGATGCGTTCGTTGTTCGCACCAGCGCCAAATCGAGTGTTGCGGCAGTTCAACAACTGACTGTGACAGCACAGCCGCGTGGAAGCGGCAAAGCCACCGCTAGTTGTAAGCCGTCGACTGCGGGCTCCAATGGGGGCAAATTGCATGCTAAGCGCTCATCAACTGGTGTCCAAACGCGAGTAGATGATGGGCGGCGGTTGGCGGATGCTGCCGCGGTCGCCGACATCGGCAGGGAGCTGAGAGAGCTCATGGCAAGGGATGACAGCGAGGGAAGTGCCGGCAGTGTTGCGTCGTCGTTGACAGCGCATGGGTTGGCTGCAACTCTTCGAAGGCTGGAGGCTTTGTTTGTCCATCACGAGATCCTTGAGGAGACGCGAATTGGCACCCTGGCTCTTCGTCTCACTCGGCATCCGCACTCAGAAGTGGCTGCTGCTGCAAGTACAATTTACTTGCGCTGGCAAGCCGACGTAGCTGCTGCGCGGGCCCTGTCAGGCTGTATCAGCAGCGGCAGCTGTCACCGTAGCGGCCTTGGCGGGGCATCAGCCGATGGGTCAGCAACCCCCTACTCCTCTGGGGACGCGGGGGTTAGTATGACCGATGTCAAGGCTGCAGCATCCAACCGTGCTGCGCTGCCGAGTTCTTCGTCCTCATCCTCAAACCACGCCGCAGCGACGGCGCCTCCTGAGGGGCGCTCCGCAGTTGAGGGGCTGGATCTGTCCCGTCCGCTGAAAGCCGAGGCTCTGGCTCGTACGAGCGGCATCGGACTCTCGGTATTCAGCGGGCACGACCTCGCCGCAGAGATGGAGGCTTGGGACTCGAGTGACCGAGCAGGCGCACGCAAGGGCAGCTGCAGTGGCGGCCTCGGTGCGGCGTCTGCTGGGGCGGGAGAGGCTTCGGCTCCTGCGGCCGCTAGGGCCCGGTTAGAGGCGGGTGCTTGCAGTGTTGGCGCTAGCGGCGGACTCCTGGAGCGGCGCGCACCGGCCAGCCTCGTTGGCGCTGCGGCTGCGGCAGCCCGCCCTGCTGGAGCTGCGGGTCCCCGCCATGTTCAAGCTGCAGTTGCCCGCCCTGCTGGAGCTGCGGCGGCGGGATCTCTCCATTTCCAATCGACAGCTGCCCGCCCCACTGGAGCTGTCGCTGCTGCCCGCCCCGCTCGCCCAGCGGCCTTGCAGCAACTAAGCTATGCGAGTGCAAGCTCGGTGAGTGCAAGCTTGACTGGGACGAGTGCTGAATTGGATGTGCCGTCTGGCGCAGCTCGCGCAGGCGGTGCAGCCGCGGCGGACCGCTCGAAGACAGCAGATATCCGCAAGGCAGACCGAGCGTAACAGCCGCTGTGTGCAGCTAGTACGGCAGACGCCGGCGCAAGGATGAGGGCTGCGGGAGGCTGTATCACTCGCCTCGCCCGATGGTGGATGTTCTTGCTCTAGTTTAGTCGTCAGCGCGTGTATGTTCGTGGGCGTGTACTTCAGCGGCCATGCCCGCTTTACGACAGCCCGAAAGTGGATGCCGTGGGCTTTTCTTTCGGAGGGGCTAACTGGCATGGCGGCATTGGACGTGGCTATCCCAAGGGCTGCACCCGGCGGGCCAGGCCTGCAGATGCCACCACAATCTTACGAAACGCCGCAGCGCCTGCGAGCAACGCGTGCCTGAGAGTCGCCACCTCAAGGCGACCCAACATGGCACCGGCACTTGCTCGTGCTCGCGCGTCGCTACCTCAAGGCGACACAGCATCGCACCAGATCTCCAACATCGTCGTCTATTCGCCCCTCGCCCCTGTTATTGCGGCAGGGGGTGCTGCTTGAGAATGGCCATACCGCGTGGCCACCATGCGGGTGCTGACCGGGCTGCGCATGCAGCCGCTGTGTCGTCTTGCCCGACCAGACTGGCCGCTTGAGCCCTCCTGAGTGCGAGTGAAAACCTTGATTGCAATTGCGGCCATGCATATGCACCTTTGAGGGCAGACTCGAGCTCAGCGACATTTTCGACAGTGCCCATGCGGGGCTCGCACTGCGTGTCGTTAGGC
>Ga0208629_100613_pt1 | contig 16615 bp, 2 predicted proteins | sample LakWasMet19_HOW5_2_FD_183865 | JGI IMG/M metagenome (GOLD analysis project Ga0208629, IMG submission 183865) | Freshwater sediment methanotrophic microbial communities from Lake Washington under simulated oxygen tension - Sediment Metagenome... | ecosystem: Environmental > Aquatic > Freshwater >...
TCGCCTTCGGGGGCGCCTCCAGCCTCACCGCTGCAGTGCTGGCGCTGCAGGGCGGCAGCGCGGACCGGCTGCTGCAGCCCTCCGGCCCCGGCGCAGCGCCGGGCACCGCCAGCGCGTACGCTGCCGCCTTCGGGGGCGCGGGGACGCTGGGGGGCGGCAGTGCCCTGGGCCCTGGCGGCGCGGGGTCCCTGGACCCCCTCGCGGCCCTCAGCGCCACCTTCGCGCCCTCTCTCGCCGCAGCGGCCGAGGTGCGGGCCCACTACATGGGTCAGGTCGCGGGCATGGCGTCATGGCACGACGGGGACCGCTCCGGCAGCCTGCGCAGCGGGCAGTCCTTCGCCCACGTGATGCGCGGCAGCCTCGCGGGCTCGCTGACCGCGCTGCTGGCGCTGGCGCAGGCGCGCTGGCGGGAGGAGTGCATGCGGGGGGTCGCAGAGCGGCTGGAGCAGGCGCGCGCTGCAGCTGCGCTGGCGCCGCCGACGGTCAACGGCGGCGGCGGCGGCGGGCCCAGCGCCCCGGCAGCTGCATCTGGCAGCAGCCTGCGGTCCCCAGGGATCGGATCCCCTCTCACCTCCCCGCAGGGCGCCGCAGCGCTGCCGGCCGCCCTTCACCCTGCCGCAGGCGCAGCGGGGGCGCACCCGTCGACGGTCCTCTTCACCTGCGGGGACGCCATCAACGATGTGATCGGCCTGCTGCCGCTGGACGCGGTGCCGGGGCTGGCGCATGAGCTCGAGTTGGAGGGGGCGGCAATTGACGCGGCCGAGGACGGGGGCGCAGGGGGCGTGGGCAGCGCAGCTTATGCTGGCGCCCCAGGCCGCAACGGGCGCGGGCTGGCGAGTGGCCCCAGCAGCCGCCAGGCGGCAGACTCAGCGGGTCCCAGCGCAGCGGGGTGGGGCGGGCACTCCGCAGCGGTGGTGAACCGGGCCGGCTACCGCATCGCCCGCCTGCGCCCCCACGCCACCCCCGGCAGCGGGGCCCTGTTCGCCGCGGGCGCTGGGGAGAGCGACAGCGAGGACGATGGCGGCCCCTCCGGCGTTGCGGTGCGCGGCCGGCACGGCAGGTATGCTGCTGCCGTTGGAGCCTCGGGCCCCCGCGGCAGCGGCGCCACCGCCTCTGGCCTCGAGAGCGATGGGACGGGTGGTGGGCGCCCCTTGGGCGACGATGGTGACGACGGCGCATCCTCTGTCTTGTCGTCGCTATCTTCAGGCAGCGAGGGCAGCAGGCGGCGCGAGCTACTGCAGCTGCCGCGACAGCGCGGCGGGCGTGCGGGCAGGGGCAGCCATGCAGCGAGCCAGGGCAACCGCGACAGCGCAGGGGAGGGGGAAAGTGAGTGGGAGGAGGAGGACCTGTGGGGCAGCGGAGACGAGGCGGACAGACGCAGGGGCGTCGTGGCGTCCAGCAGCGGCTTTGCTGGCCGCACTCAGGGCCGCAGGGGAGGCAGCAGCGGGCGCGGGGAGAAGGCGCCGCAGGGCCGCTCCAGCGCTATGCTGCAGGGGCTGGCTCGCCCCTGGCGCGCCCACAGCGGCCGTGCCGCCTCCTCCTCCGCTGCGGGCGTCGGAGGCCCACGCTCCCAGGGGCGTGTGGGCGCTGCTGGCAGCGGTGAGCGCACGGGGGGTGCGGGTCGCGGCAAGCAGAGCGGCGGCGGCGGCGGCAACAGCAGCAGCAGTGCTTTCTCCCTCAGCGGCCTGCTGCGCTCCGGCAGCGCTGCGCCGCCCGCAGGCACGGGCAGCGGCTGGCTGCGCGGCCCCAGCGGCCGCAGCAGGGGCGCAGGCGCCAGCCCCGCGTCGGGCAGACAGCTGCCCAACGGCGGCCCGCTGCCTGGTCAGGTGTCTGCGACGCCCTCTGCGGACGCGGCAGCGCCGCCTGCCTCGCCAGACGTCCACGCTGCCGCAGCTGGCCAGCGGGGGGCGGCGGCAGCAGGCGTTCTTTCCCACGGCCGCTCCACCGGCAGCATGAAGCGGTCCTCCCTGCGCCTGCCGGACTCTGTCCGGCGGTTCTTCGCGGGGGCGCATGCGACCCCCAGCGACGCGCCTGGCGCGCACACCGGTGAGGAGGACGGCGTCGCGTCTCCTGGGGAGGTGCGTGCTGGGGCAGGGGCAGCGGCAGCGCTCCCGATCACCGTCGCCGCGGCTGCCACCCCGGCGTCAGGCGGCGTCTCCTCGCCTCCGCTGCTGGCGAGCGATGCGCCACAGGCTCACACGTCGCCGCCGCGCTCTCCTGCGGGCGGGCGGCAGCAGCGGGGCAAGCGGTCGACCGGCGGCAGCGGCAGCGGCGGCCGTTCCGACGCTGCGCCCTCCTCGCCTTCAAAGGCCGATCGCGGGTCCCGGGGCGAGAGGGCGGCAGCGGGGCGGCAGCAGCGGGGCAGCGAGTCTGCGGAGGCCGCGGCGGAGGCGTCGGAGACCCGCCGGCGCTTTGCTGCCTCCGGGGTGCGGCGGCTGATGCGGCACTGGCGGCGGCACCTGGAAGAGCAGCGGCGGCTGATGTCGGACCTGGACGGACAGATGGACGTCGTCCTGCAGCGCGCTGCCGCCTTCCTGTGCTGGCTGGCTGCGGAGGCGGGCGGCGACGGGAGGGCGGGCGGTGCAGCTTCGAGGGCAGGCGGACGGCCGACCCCAGCTTCAGGTGGTGCGCTGCCTGCCGCTGGGTCTGCGGCCCCCTCCGCCGCCCTCTCCGCTGCGGCCGATGAGCTGCTGCCGCTGCTGGTGTGGCTGCCTGTGCGTGCCTTCTCAGCGCACGGCCTCGCCACCGCGGTGGAGTGCTGGGGCTGGGTCGCCACGGGTGCCCCCGCCCTGCGCCACCGGCTGCTGAGCGAGGTGGCTGCGGCGTGGGCGTGGACTGTGACGAACCGCTTCGGCCTCTTCTCCGGGGACGGGCACAAGCGCTCCCCCACCGCCCCCGTCGCTGCGGCGGCCCTGCCCTCCGCTGCCGCCCTCTCAGGGGTAACCGCCCCCCTCTCCTCCACCGTGGTCACGCTGCCGCCTGACATCCTCAGCCCCCCAGAGCCGCACGCTGCCACCCTCGAGGCGGCGTCAGCTCGGCAGGTGGGCGGGGCGGCCTGCCACGCGCCGATCCCTCTGCTGCCGCTCGGACTCACAGACGCCGCCCCGCACGGCGTGCTGCTGGAGTGGCTGGGTGCCCAGTTCGCGAGCGTGCGGGCCCGCAGCGGGGAGCTGCTCGCGCCCTTTATGGCCATCGCGCACGCCTCGCTTGCAGACCCGAGCCGCCTGAGCACGTACCCTGGGGCCTTCGGCACGCGCGTGCGGCTGCTGCACCTGTGCAGCTCTGTGCTCGCGGCGGCACACGTGCCAGCCCACGTGGCGCCTGAGGTCGCAGGCGGCGCGGTAGGGCGGGGGGCGCAGGTGCGCTGGCGGCAGCAGGCGCAGGCGCAGGGCAGGCTGCCCGGCGACGGGCTTGCAGGCTTTGCCGGCAGCGATGGTGCTGCCTCTGCCCTGCCGATGACCCTCGGCCTGATGGGATCCAGCGCTGCAGGCGGCAGCGGGGGCATGGCCCAGGAGCTGGCGCTGCGTGATGATGCTGCGGCCCTGCTGCGCGGCGGCGCAGCAGGCGGCAGCAGCGGCTTCGGCAGTGCGCTGAGCAGTCTGAAGGCGGCGGCTTCAGGGGCCCGTCGCGGTGCAGGCAGCGGCTCCAGCATCGCAGATCTGACTGCCGCAGCGCTGGCGCTGCAGGGCGCCGCTGGGGAGGCGGGCGCTGCCCTGTGCAGCTGCAGCGAGGGCGGCGGCTGCGATGGGGGCATGAGCGCTGCGGAGCTGGAGGGGTACTTCCGCCTCGCAGCGGACGCAGCGGCGGTGTGTGTGCCGCTGCCCGCCCTGCTGGTGCCCTCCGCAGCCGTGCAGGGCAGCGGCACTGCACCAGCTGCTGGAGCTGCCACAGAGTCGGCTGCCAGCAGTGCGTATGCGACTGCCCTGCCGCCTGCGGCGTTGGGCGCGGGTCTCGCGTCCCTCGCCCCTGTTCTGCGGCCGCAGCCGCTACTGGCTGGTACAACTTCCCCAGGCGTTGGGCGCCCCACTGACGCCCACGCAGGCCCCACTGCAGCCCTTGAAGCGCCGTCCGCAACTGCCGGTGCAGCCGCGGCTGGTGCCCTCTGCCGCACCGGCGACCGCTGGGCGGGCGTGTCCGCAGGCTCCCTCGCCCTGCTGCGTGAGCGTCTCTACCGCTCCGTGCTGGCGTGGTTTGCACTGCCGCCCGTGTACTATGAGACGTACACCAGCGCAGCGCAGGTGCGGGGCGACTGGCCGTACCTGGTTGCCCTGTGCCGCAGCTTGCAGGCGGACGCTGCCCTTGCGTTCACGAGTGACGTGCAGGCTGGGTCTGTGACTGTCCCGGCAGGTGCTGCCGGTCTGCGCTCGACTGACCCCTCGCCATTCTCAAGCCCGCTGCAGCCGTCGCAGCAGCAGCGGCCGCGCGGCTTCAGCAGCGCCCGCGGCATCAGCCACTCTATGAGCGGGATGCACCTGACTCGCGTGGGATCCTTCCATGCCCTCCGCCTGCCCACTAGCCCCTCACAGGAGGCGCTGGCCCTCAGCCGGCAGGCGTCAGGAGACAGCGCTGCGGGCAGCGGCGGTGGCGGTGGCCTGCCGCCCACCCCAGTCGCGTCGCTGCTGCTGCGCGGACCCTCGTTCAGGGCGCGGGGCAGCGGCGCAAGCACCGGCATTGCGGCAGCGCGCCCCCGCAGCAGCGCGGGCGGGGTCAGCCCACCCCCGACCCCCGCCTCGCAGCAGGCGGGGCGCCGCCCCGCACCCCTCCGCTACAGCGTTGCCGGTAGCCTCAGCGGGCCCTCGAGTGGCCCAGTCACATCCGAGGGGGCAGCGCTCGGCACTGCAGCTTCGTCTGTCTCCGTTGCGACGGCGCCTGATGCGCCGTCGCTGCAGGGCGGGCGCCGCACCAGCGTGGGCGCTGCCGCCACAGGCGGCCTTGACCTCCGGCGGGCGGTGCTCACACGAGTGTCCTCACAGCAGTTCGGCGAGGCAGCCGCTGCGGCCTACGGCAGTGCAGGCCAGCTCTCGTACGCGAGCGCCTCCTCGGGGGCGCACGGCAGCGCCTCATTCGCCGGCGCGTCAGAGCTTGATGCCCTGTACGCATACTCCGTGCCGGGCACGCCTGGCGTGGCACCCGTCACGCGGCTGGTGCCCAGCCTCCGCTCCCTCAGCGCCCTGCAGTTCGGCGGGCACCGCGCCGCCAGCGCGGGAGCGTTCGGTGCCCTTGCGGCAGGGGCGGGTGCTGACTTCACAATGGGTGCAGTGCTGGGCCCGTGGGCTGGGCCGCAGGGGAGCGGAGCGGCAGCGTCCATTGCTGCCTTCGGCGCCCCGCTGCTTGCGTTCGGAGGGGCTGCCGGCGGCCGCTGGGCCGCTGCACCTGCCGCGTCTGGCTCTGGGGCAGCGTCGCAGATGCCGCACTCGCAGCTGCAGCTTTACGTGCAGCTCGCGACACAGGCAGCAGCCGCTGCCGATGGCGGCAGCGGCAGCAGCGTGTCTGCTGCGGACCACCTCAACCCGCACGTGCAGCAGCTGCGGGAGACGGTGTCTGAGCTGGCAGGCTCCATGTCGGCTGCCCCCACCCTGCTGGGCAGGAGCTCCACCGCGGCGTCTGCTGCATCGCTTGCCCACCTGTCTGCCTCTCTTGACGGGCAGCCCTACCAGCTGCTCTTGGCTCAGGCGCGGCAACAGCAACAGCAGCAGGCTCTGGCGTACGGCAGCTACCCCGCATCCCCCAGCCTGACCTCCCCGCAGCTGCAGGGCAGCACGGCTGCCTACTACACCGGCGCCGCCGCAGCGTCGCCCTACCCCACGGCCGGCAGCGCGGGCGTGCGTGCGCTGCGGGACTTGTCTCTCCTGCTGCTGGGGCACGAGGTCGACCGCATCGTGGCTTGGCACAACCCCACGGGCAGCGAGGAGCGCCGGCTGCCGCTGGAGCGCGAGTTCAGTCTGGAGGCTCGCCTTGAGGCGCTGGCTGGCGGCGGGGCGGCGGGATCGGGGAGCGATGGCGCGAGTGCAGCGTCTGCCGCGAGCGGCGCTGGGTCTGTCTCTGGGGCAGCCTCCGCCCCCGGCGCGAGCTCCTCTGGGGCGGCCGCATCGGGTGCGCCCACCCCCGGCGCTGGCGGCCCCTCGCCGGGCCTGCTGGGGCGCGGCGACTGGACGCGGCTGATGGGGGCCGCCTGGGGCGTGTCCCCGCAGCTGGCGGTGGCGGTGTGGAAGCGGTTTCGGCGCCTGCCGGAGGCCACGGGTCCGCTCTCTTCCCTCTGCCTCGCCGACCCCGCGGCTCTCCGCTCTGACCCCGACGCCATCCCCCTGCTGGTGACCCCGCAGGCGGTGGCGGACAACCACCCAGCCCTCTCCTCCCTGCTGCTGTGGGCGCCCGCGAGCTTCCCCACCCTGCTGGGCCTGCTGGCGCGCGTGTCGCACGAGGACGGCGCGTTTCCCCCCGGGGTCACGGCAGAGGGGTTCGGGGGCCGGCTGGGCGGCGGCGGCGCAGGCAACGGGTTCACCCCGCTCTCCCCCGCCAGCAGCACCCCCATCAGCACCAGCAGCGCTACCAGCAATGGGCTGGGGGCTTCGCGCCCGCGAGCCCTGCCGCTCGCTGCCCACCCCTCCGTTGCCGCGTACGTGGTGCGCTGCCTGCGCCGCTTCTCCCCCGACGCCGTGTGCTTCTACCTGCCGCAGCTGGTGCAGGCGCTGCGGGCGGACGGCAGCGGGCAGCTCGCAGAGTTTCTGTTCTCCACAGCGCAGGCCAGCATGCTGGTGGCACACCAGCTGATCTGGCTCCTCGTCAGCGAGTCGCGGCAGGACGAGGGGGGCGGGGGTCACGGGAAGGGGGAGGCGCCCCCCACCGTCGCGCCCTCGGCGGCAGCCGACCCCCACGCGGTCGTGTCTGAGCTCTCAGTCACCGCCGCGCCGCCCCCGTCCTCTAGTGGAGGCGACGGGGGCGCGGGCGGGGTCAGCGGCCACGGCTTCCAGCGGCAGCTGCAGGGGGCCGACCCCCTGCCCGCCAAGGCCGCAGCCCTCGCGGAGCGCATCATCCGCACCTTCCCGCCCACGGCCCGCGCCCTCTTCCACCTGCAGTACTCCTTCTGGGACTCCGTCACCAACATCAGCGGGCGCCTCAAGACGGAGGTGCCCGCAGACCCGCTGCAGCGGCGGGCAGCCATCCGCACCTTCCTTAAGGACCTGCAGGCGGCCGCGGAGCACGACGCGGTGATTGCGCGGCAGCGGGTGCGGCGTGAGGCGCGCGCTCAGATTCGCAGCATCAGCGGGGCGCAGGGGGCCGCTGGCGGTGGCGCTGCAGCCACAACGGCGGCGCCAGCGGGCGGTGCGGCCGCTGGGACGCCCGCTGCAACTGCAGCTGCAGCCGCCAGCGTCACTGCGGCTGCGGGGGCCGCGCCGGGGGCGGGAGCGGATGCGGCAGCGGCCAAGCCCGCGGCTGTCGGAGCAGCCTTCGCCCCCACCACCAGCGCCATCATCAGCCCGCCTGCCAAGCGCTCCATCCCGCTGGCGGGGGCTGTGGGGGTGCTGGGGGGCACCCTGGACCTGACGCGCATCGACCGCGACGAGGCGGAGGGCGAGGGGGAGGCCGGTGCCCGCTCCGGGGTGAGCGGCGGCAGCGCGGCACACGGGGCAGCTGGAACAGCAGCGGCAGCAGGTGGCGCTGCGGGCGCGAGCGCGCTCCCAGGCGCCTCCGGCAGCCACGCACACCCGGCGCACGCGGCTGCGGCCTCCAGCTCCGCCGCTACCGGCACTGCCGCGTCAGGGGCAGCGGCGGCCACGCCCGCTTCCTCCTCCGCGTCTGTGGGTGACGCGGAGGACGAGGCGCGGGCGGTGCAGGCGCTGGAGCTGCTGCACAGCGCAGAGATCATCAGCGACATCTACCTGCCGACGGCCCCGCACCTGCGGGTGACCTCCGTGGACATGGAGTCCGGGCGGCCCATGCAGAGCGCGGCCAAGTGCCCCTTCCTGCTGTCCTTTACTGTCGTGCCGTACGACGGCCCCGACGCGACGCTGCGGCGCGCTGAGCGGCGCGAGGAGCGCCGCCGGCGCCTGCAGGCCCGTATGTCCAGCCACGCGCGCGGGCGGGCGCTCTCCTTCGCCCTGCGCCTCTCGCGCGGGGACACCGCCGTGATGAAGCGCGCCCGCGTGGCAGCGCAGCACGCGGCGTCCGTCGTGCGCTCCAACATCGCCGCCACGCGGGTGCAGATGGGCCGCAGCCTCGCGCGCACGCGCAGGCAGGTGGCGCACGGGCTGTCGCAGAGCCGGCGCGAGATGGCGGAGGGCGTCGGCAGCGTGATGCGGCGCCTCGCCTCATCGCTGCGCGTGCCCAGCGGCTCTGCGGGCGGCTCGCATCACCATGGCGAGGGAGAGGAGGAGGGACAGGGCGAGGGCGCTGCTGCTGCGGGCGGCACCCACCGCTCCTACGCCTTCGGGCAGACATCTGGCCTCACCACAATCCCAGAGGGCGAGGGCGAGGGCGAGGGCGCTGGCGACCGCCTGCGCACCGGCGGCGGCAGCAGCAAGCGGCTGCGCGGGCACTCCACGCCGCCTCCCCTGCTGGCCCTCGCAGGGGCAGTGAGCGCGGAGGAGGGCTCGGGTGCGGAGGAGGCGCGAAGGGTTGCGGCGCAGTCGCAGCCCCCATCCGATGCCCCCCTCCGCCGCAGCCGCAGCGCGTCGGAGGGTGACCTGAGCAGCCTGACAGACAGGGAGGCGCAGGGCAGCAGCGGAGGAGAGGGGGCGGGTCGGCACCGTCCGTCTGTCTCCAGCTCCAGCGCTCTGGCTGCAGGCAGCACCGCGGGGGCGGAGCTCGCTGCCGCGTACGCAGAGGCAGAGCGGGCTCGGGACCTGAGCGAGGGCGAGGAGGGCGAGGCAGGTGAGGAGGAGGAGGGACAGACTTCGGAAGGTGCTGCTGGAGCCAGCGATGGAGAGGGCCGACCCACCGGAGTTGGCCTCGCCGGCGCGATGACCACCGTCACTGCCCTGCCTGCCGCTGCGGCCAGTCCGGCGTCCAAGGGTGACCGCAGCCTCATGCAGCAGCTGCGCAGCCGCATGTCCCCGCAGGCTGCCGCAGTGGTGGTGCCCAACGGGTCCGCAGCGCAGCACGACGGCCTCGTGTCCATGGAGGGCGCTGGTGCCGGGGAGGGCGACGAGGGGGCGCCGTCTGCTCTGGCGGCCAGCAAGTCGCCCTCGCCACGCCGAGGCCTGGGTGCCTACAGCAGCTTCAAGCCGCGTGCTGGCACCCGGGCGGCCACCAACGGCAGTGCCGCTCGGGCCGGCGGCGCTGCTGGCGGCGCTGTGCTTGCCTCCGCCACCTCCACAGCGCTGGTGCGAGACGCTGGCAGGGCGCCTGCAGCAGGCCGCACGGGTGGCGGCGGCGGGCGCACCTTCGGCGTCTCCTTCGGACGCTCGCCCGCCCTCCTCGCTGCGACCCCCGCCAGCAACGGACGCGCCTCGCGCAGTCGCGGGGTGGCCGCACTGCCGCTGCCCCGCGCCCTGCCGCCCGCGGGGGCCAGCGCGGCTGAGATGGCCTCCGCCGCCTCCCTCGCCCGCACCATGCGCACCGCCTGCATCTTCAAGGTGCACGACGACTGCCGGCAGGACGCGCTGGTGATGCAGGTGATCTCCCTCATGAAGCACACGTGGGACGGGGCGGCCCTCGGCACGCTGCTGTACCCTTACCGGGTGCTGCCCACGCGCACCGGCCCGCGGCGCGCCCCCGGCGGCATCCTTGAGGTGATCCCGGACGTGCGCAGCCGCGACGAGCTGGGCAAGGCCGGCTTCCGCACCCTGTATGACTGGTTCCTGTCCACGTACGGACGGCCGGACGGCCCCGAGTTCGAGGCGGCGCGGCGCAACCTGGTGCGCTCCCTCGCCGCCAGCTCCGTCATCTGCTACCTCATGTGGATCAAGGACCGCCACAACGGCAACCTGCTCGTCAACAGCGCGGGCTCCATCATCCACATCGACTTTGGGTTCATCCTGGGCATCTCGCCGGGCGGGAACCTGGGCTTCGAGACCGCCGCCTTCAAGCTCACGCAAGAGCTGCTGAACATCATGGGCGGCAGCGTGGAGTCGGAGGCGTTCGCCTACTTCAGCGAGCTCGTGGCCCGCGCCTTCCTCCTCTCGCGCGACCACGCGGAGGCGGTGCACGGCCTCGTCGCGTGCTTCGCTGACTCGGGCCTGCCCTGCTTCCACTTCCCCGACACGCTGGTGAAGCTGTGGGGGCGGCTGCGGCCGGAGGAGGGCGATTTGCGGGCCTGCCGCTTCATCCGCGGCGAGACGCTCACGGCGGCCAACCGAATGACGACCATCCTCTACGACGGCATCCAGAAGCTGCAGAACAACATCCACTCCGAGACGTGGCAGTGAGCGTTCGAGGCGCACGGGGCGGGGGCCTAGGCAGCTCCCGGGGGCCACCGGCAGTTTGAGACTGCAGTGCCCGCAGTGCCCCCGGGGCCGAGCCCGGTGTTGCTGGCACTGCAGTCAGCGGCGCTCACTGGCAGGCTGCCAGTGGCCCAGTGCCAGGGGCGTGCCACAGCAGCCGGGTACCTGCCTGTCACCCTCTTGCAGTGACTCACTCGTCAGACGTCTCGGCCTCGTGCCAGACTCAGTCTGAGTGACACTCGGAGTGGCAGAGTCACTGTGGTACTGTGTAGTGACTCAGGCTGCCAGTGGCAGTGACGGTCCACTCAGTGGACGTCCTTGAAGATTCTTTGCTGGACATCGCCGAGCTGAGAGTCGCCAGAGCTTCCACTCCACTGCTTCAACGCAACAAACTTGACGACTCGGTCGCGATCGGGCCACGCGCGGCTAAACTTTCAGGGACGGACGGAGATTGAAAGGATTTGAGCATGTTCTTCCATCGATTGTGGAGACAACCCACGGCAAAATGACCCGAAACAAGAGGTACCACAAAGCATACAGGGCGACTCTTTGCGCGAAACCATTCGCGTTTTTCTGTCGCGTGGAACAGCTGAAATTGCGGCGAAATTCGCGGCCCGCAGTTCGCGATGGCAACTGCGCCACCTTCTGCGACCATAGTCGCGATTCCGCCCGTGCGAACAGAGCCCCTTGTATCCCACGTTCATAAGCTGAGCAATGGCGAGCTGCCGACGTGTCCACCGCCGAGGCGCTTCGCGTTGAGCTCGGGAGATGTCCTCAGCTGCAGCGCGGGCCAGATAGCACTCACCACTGCGATCGGCAGTGTGAAGCGCGTATGGGAGGGTTCTACATTTGTTGGCGTAGACACGCTGCTGGCAGACGGCCCCGCGGCACCTGGGCGTCCCCGGAAACCCCCGGGTCCGACCGAGTTGGACCTGCTGTTTTTGCCGCGTTCGTTCGCCCGGTCGACCCAGATCCGCCGCATACTCAAGCGCGTCCGCGTGGTGCTCGCCCCACAGGAGAACGTACTCGACGCGGTCGCCTTCCTGCGGCGCACGGCCACGTGGAACCCCTCCTTTCCAAAGCTCACGCACTCCATCAAGGTGATCGTGAACCCGCACGGCGGCGGCGGCACCGCGCCACGCATCGCCGAGCGCCTCATCGTCCCGCTGCTGCGCTGCGCGGGGCTGACGCCGGACGTGGTGTTCACCGAGCGCGCGGGTCACGCCATCGACATGGGCAAGGAGCTGGATCCCGCCGTGCACGACGGAGTGGCCCTTGTGGGCGGCGACGGAATCGTGCAGGAGCTGGTCAGCGGCCTGCTGACCCGCCCCGACTGGCGCATGCTGGTTCGGCGCGTGCCCATCTGCCACGTGGCGTGCGGCACCTCCAACGTCCTGGCCACCGGCCTGCGCACCAACCAGCCGGAGGAGGCCGCGTATTGCATGATCAAGCATATGCTGCGCCCGCTCGATGCCACGCTGGTGTCCAACGGCGCGGGCCTGCGCACCATCAGCATGTGCGGGGTGGGCTACGGGCTGCCAGCGAGTGAGTGGACAATGTGTTCGAGGGGCCGCCGCCGTGTTGCGATTGCAGCGTTTGTCGCCTGTCTGTTGTCCAACGCCGCTCCCGTCTGCATGCGCGCTGCCGACGCTGCCCATCAAGTGCTCGCCCCACCGCGCCCGCCCTGCAGGCATCGCCATGGACTCAGAGGCGTACCGCCACCTCGGCATCTTCCGCTACGCGTGGCTCAAGTTCAAGCACGCCACGCTCATCAGCCTGGGCGTCCGGCGCTTCTCCGCGACGGTTGAATACAGCGCCGACATCGGACTCGACGACGTGGCGCTCGCGCTGTACTTTTCGCGGCCCCTCGCGCTCCACCGCATGCAGAAGTACGGCTACCAGGGTCGCGTGCAGATTGTGGGCGACTCTGCGCAGGAGGCGGCGACGGCGGGCGGGGAGGGGGTCGCACGCGCACCCGACGCCGCCGCCGCGGACGTTGCGGCGGGTGCGGGCACAGGCGCAGGCGCTGGCGCTGGGGCGGGGATGCTGCCCGCGCCTGCGGCAGCGGGTGGCACGCGCCCTGCCACCGCCGCCGGCGCTGGCATCGCGCGGTCTGACACGGGAGGCACGTATGGTATCTCGCCGCAGCAGGCGGGCAGCGCCGACGGCGCCACCGGCGGCACCGTCGGCATCGCCGTGCGCCCCGCGTCAACGACCAGCAGAGGCGGTGAGAGGGCTGGTGGCGGTGGGGCGGTGGCCGCTGACGGCAGCCCGGCCGCCCCTGCCCCCGGGAGGGGCCACGCGCATGCGTTCATGGAGCCGGAGGGCGGCTCCGGGGGCAGCGGTGGTGCAGCTGCCGCGTCTGGCGGCGAGGCCGAGGCGGGCGCGGCAGCTGCTGCTGGTGGTCGGGGCGCCGGTAAGCCCGATCCTATGAGGGTAGCTCTCATGCGCATCAGCGGCGGGGCGGTGGGACAGTTCCTCGGACCCGGGGACACCGAGGCGGTGGTGCAGGAGGCGCTCGCGAGCCTGCCGGCGCAGCCGCTGCAGCGCGGCGGAGGCCGAGTGCTCGGCCGCGATAGTATGATGGATCTGAGCGATGTGGCAGAGGTGAGTGCGAGCTGGGGAGGGGCGCTGCGCAGTGTCCAGAGCGGGCAAGCTTGTGGTGCACCAGTTCGCGTTGCGTCAGTGGATGCTTCCGTTCCTCCGCCACCTTGTAATATGTGCCTCGGTCCGTCTACCACGGCTGTTCTCCTTTCGTCTCTGCGTGCGCTCTGCAGGCTGCCAGGGGGACGGGAGCGAGTGCGTCAGCGGCGGACAAGAGCATGCCACTGGGGGACAAGTTCGCTGGCGGGCCGACGAGCGGTCTTCAAGCCGGCATCGTCAATTTCAGCGCCAGCACATCGCAGGTGGTGAAGGCTGTGGAGCGGCATGAAGCCGCTGAGACGATGCAAGCGGCTGCAGCAGGCCAGTTCGAGGGGCCACCTCAGGCTGGGCCCGGCTTCGGGCAGCACGAGCTGCTGCAGGCGTTGGGGATGCAGCCGAAGCAGCCTTACTCCGCGCAGCCGAGCCAACCCGGCGCGGCGGCTGCGGGTGCTCGCGCGGGCAGCAGGCGCGCCCTCGCAGAGTTCGCGAATGAGGTGATGCTGGAAGACCCCCGGGCTGTGCGGGCAGCGTACAAGAATGAGCAGCGCCTTGACGCAGACATAGTGCACTTCCCAGACGCGGCGCCGCGGCATCGCACGACGCAGTCCACTGTCAGCCTGCCGGATGCGCTGGCGCTGGCGTCGCAGCAGAGTTCGCAGGACCAGGGGCTGCCGCAGACACTGCCCACCCAAGTGGCATTTGCGCTGCCGGAGAGCATGTCTGCGGCTGCCAGCAGTGCTGCTAGCCAGCCCCCTCAGCTGCAAGCCGCGGGCGGCCCACCTTCGGTCGTCGTCCCCGGCGCCAGTGTCGGCATTCCCGCCATCGATTCATCGGATGGCGGGGAGGGCGGCCTCAGCGGCTCTGCAGCGCAGCACCGCGGCGTGTCTGCCTCCTCGGCCACATCAGCAACATCGGCGACGTCTGCTGCATCCGGCCGCTCTGTGGAATCAAGCGCCAGCCGAGACTCAGGCTCCGCGGCTGCGCGCACTGCGACGCCGTCAGGCAGTATCTCTGCGGCGCAGTGGACTGTTGGCAGCATACCGGCCAGTGAGTACATTCATCCAGGACGCGTCATTGCCGCGCCGCCCTCCTTTCGCCTCGGGAGCGCCGCTCCTGCCGACGGCGGCGCTGCGGGCTCCGCAAGCGTCGGAAGCTTCTCTGGTCGTGCTGCGACCGGCAGCGCCCGCTTGCCGCCGATTGCGGAGCCGGCGGTGGAGGGCGACGAGGAGGCGCCAGTGGCCGATGTTGGCCGAGGCGGCAGTGCAGCCGGTAGATCAGCGCCTCAGGGACTCCCAGCCGTGCCGGCCGGAACAGGGGTGGCACAGGTGGCTGCCAGCGCGCCAGTCAGGGCAGCTGCGGGCGTGCCGCCGCCAGTGACTCTTGCAGCGGGCAGCTCCGCGCTGCCTCCCGTCACGCTGGAGCGTCGGCGCCCCAACGGTGGTTTTGGGGCGTTGGTCCACTGCCGGCCGGGCTGTGCAGTGTGCCGCACGCAAGGACACTTGCGCTTTGTGGGCACGCAGACGGTGGCGATCCAATTTGCGCAGCCCTCCGCGCTGACGATGGAGGAGGCCGCAACACGCGCGGGCGGGGGCGGCGGCGCGGGAGCGGGAGCGGGAGGCCACGCCTTCTCTTTGTCCGGCAGCGCTCCGTTGAGCAGGGCGGAGGCGATGGAGCGATCTGCCGCTGCCGCGGCGGCCGCGCCACAGAACCGCTTGCCTGTTACAGCCCTGTTGGCGGGCTCGACGACCCCTGCGCTGCAGAAGCCGCAGGCTGCGGCTGCGCCACCACCGGCCGTCGTCGCCCTGCCAGCGGGCTCACCCGCGGTGGCCACAGCGCGTCCCCTCATGGGCGGCGTGGGCTCTGCGTCGGGCGGCCTGCCGTCGGGCACCCCTGTGATCGTGCCGCCAGCCGGAGACACGGCCGCCGCGGACTTCCCTCTGGCGCCCTACGCCCTGACTGAAGAGGTGCTTCTCGACTCCAGCGAAGCGGAAGCCGCGCCCGCCACCGCGGCAGCGATGGCGGCGGCGTGCCCTGCGCATGCAGCGCCCCTTGCGACGGCCTCCGCGCACGAGCGCCGCCCCTCCATGCTCACTCGCACCTTCAACGTGATTCGGGGGCGACGGGAGAGCGCGGGCGCAGAGGCGGCAGCCCCCGGCACGGTGTCGTGTCCGCCGTCCCGCCTGCCAGGCATGGTACCGGCCCCAGGCCCACCCACTGAACATGCCGCTGCTGTACCGCGCCTGCGCTCCAACCCCCCAGTCGTCGCAGACGCCCTGCCGCCCAGCCCAGCGATCCCAGCAGCTGCCGTGCCTGCCTCCCGACCGCCAACGGTGTCCTGGTCCATCGCAACCCCTTCCAGGAGCAGCCGAGCGGGTGGTGCAGCCCCGCACCCAGGTGGCGGGGAGGGCGCCCGCGGTGTGCACGGGGCCTCTGCAGGCACCCACCCGCAGGCTGACGCCGATGCCCGCAGTGAAGCCTCCTCCGACGGCTCCCCTTCCTACGGCCACAGCGAGCACTACAGCCAAGACCTCGAAACGGTGCGCACGGCGAGCGACGCGCAGCCGCAGCAGGCGTGGGCCACCTCGCTCCCACGAGTGCACGCAGGAAACGTGCACCTGCTGGAGGCCGACGCTGGGGTGCAGCGGCAGATCCGGCAGCAGCTGTCCCGCCAAGCGAGCCGCGAGCAGGCAATCAGAGCAGGCACCCCTTCCGGACCCGCGCCGCGTGCGCCCCCGGCCACTGCGGTGGATGTCCGGGCAGTCAGCCCCTCACTGCAGGTGCCCCTGCTTGGCGGCGCAGGCGGCGAGGCCGCGCTGTCACCGCCACCGCCCCCACACCAGGCGGTGGAGGTGGCTGCGCCTCCATACGGCAAGGAGCCGGCGCCCGCTGACGCTGGCACCTCTCTGGAGACGGCGGCGGTCGCTGCGGGCGTGCAGCCTCGCGATCGGCGTCGGTGGCGATGGCCGGGCAAGTTGCGGGCGTTTTTTGTGTCCACGCGCAGGGAGACGTCCCCGCTGCGGGAGGGGCAGCCTGCTGGGTCTGCTGCGACTGCAGCTCCGGCTGTTGCTGCAGCTGCGCCTGCGCCGTCCGCATCCGTTGGCGTACCCGCTCCTGAGCTGTCGGCGAGAGGCGGCGGCTCTGCAGCAAAGGCGTGGCCGGCGAATCTGGCCGTTGGCGAAGGGGTTGTGGGGGCGACGATGGTCCCCTTGAACGACCCGCTGATCAGCCGCGCGCAGATGGTCCCGCAGCCCTCCCTTGCCAGCGAGGCAGCAATGCCGGCAGGGGCCAGGCGTCCGCGCAGCCGCAGCTTCCTCTCCCGCGCCGTCATCGGCCGGCCAGACAAGGCGGAGGTGGCCTACTCCAGCCGCGGCTTCGAGAAGCGGCGCGAGTCGGGCGACTACGTCACCATCGGGTGCGTGAACGTGGGGCCTGACGCCGAGTTTACGCACCCCTCCGACGGCTTCATCGACCTCGTCATTGCGCGGCGCGGCGGCTTCGGCACGACGCTCGGCCTGCTCACCCGCTACGTGCTGCGCTTCACGGGGATCACGAATGAGCGGCACAGCAGCCTTCTGACGTACGTGAAGGCT
>Ga0208629_100614_pt1 | contig 16613 bp, 4 predicted proteins | sample LakWasMet19_HOW5_2_FD_183865 | JGI IMG/M metagenome (GOLD analysis project Ga0208629, IMG submission 183865) | Freshwater sediment methanotrophic microbial communities from Lake Washington under simulated oxygen tension - Sediment Metagenome... | ecosystem: Environmental > Aquatic > Freshwater >...
ACGCTCACCGGCGCGAGCCTGTCAGCCGCGCGAGCAGCCCCGCTTGCTTCTCGGCCCGCTCTGCCAGGCGCTGCTGCTGCGCCGCAGCCCTCTCGCTGGCCCGGGCCGCCGCCTCAGCGTGCCGTGCAGCCATGCGCTCCGCAAGCGGCATCGCCTTGGCCGCAGTCTTGACGCGCACCTTGTTGGACTCCGCTGCCAAGCGCAGCTCACCCACGCCCGCGGCGCCGCCTGCCCCCGTGGGTGCCAGATGGTCTTCCAGCAGCAGGAGCAGGATCCAGGTGCCTGCAGCGCTGGGCACCTGCACATCAGCGATGCCGCTCATGCCGTTGCCGCTGTCCGTCGCCGTGCCCGCCGCGACGCTGCGGACGATAAGGTCGGGGAGTGTGGCAGCCAGCAGCACGGGCTGCGGCGAGGCTGCAGCAGAGGCCGCAGCGCCAGCGCCTGCACGCACCGTCGTGCGTGCTGAGGCTGCAGCGAGCCCTGTGGCACTCGCGCCTGGCCTACGTCCAACGCCCGCAGCGGAGGCGGCTGCGCTCCCCCCATCCTCATCATCCTCCTCGCCATCGTCGCCTTCCCCAGCGGCCGCCGAGGGATCGCCCACAGGCCGCAGCTCCTCCCGCCGCACGGCAAACAGCTGCCGTCCCAGCGTCTCCACGTAGCTCCTGCGCGTCAGGGAGGACATGGCGTCAAAGCTGGCGCCATAATCGATCAGCGCACCGGTCGCGCTATTCTCAGCGCGGGTCGTGCGGGCGTCGTAATCTCCCTTCTCCATCCACACGAGCACGTCGCTGTCCCGAGGGGCCCTGTTGGCGGTGGTGACGTGCCACGATACCGTCAGGGTGCCGCCAGTGATGCCTGTGGCTGACCAGATGCCTGCAAGCACGTCAGGCCCGCCCGCGGCGTCCGCGCCAGGAGCTAGCGCTGCGGTTGCGGCGCTGATGGTGGGTGCGGACCCGCCCTGCGCCGGTGTGGCGACGATGGAGAGGGCGCAGTCGTGCACCCACACGCTCGACCCTGCGGCCGCGGCAGCTGCACGGGGCGCGTAGCCGTAAGGCGGTTGCGCGCTGGCAAGGCCCTCGAAAGGATAGGAGACCGGCGCCAGGGCCTCGCGGGAGGTGGAGACCTTAGTCGCTGCCCCCACCGCAGTGAGCGCCACCCACGCGGTGCAGTACTCGCCGGGCAGCAGCTGGCGCGTGTGAGGCGGCCCGCACATGAACAGCTGATGGAATGTCGGAACCTCCTCGCCCCCTGCATCTGCACTCGAGCTGGCGCTGCCGGAGTTGAAGCTAATGTCAGAAGCCGACGGTGAAAGCGCTGCCGGCGCTGCCGCCGAGCCGTCGGGGCGCGGGCTGGCGACGCTGCCACCAGCACTGCTCACAGCACTCGCCAGGGATCGAGCTCCTGTCGCCGCGCCCGCCGTGTTCGTGTCCAAAAGGCCCTGCGCCCTGAAGGCCACGATTTTGCGCTGCAGAGCAGCGGGCAGGTCAGCGTCAAACTCGTCATCACTAGTCACCAGGGTCTGTGCAGCTGTCGAAGTCGGACCCTCCGTCGGCGTCGGCTGCGACCACCACCAGGTGACGCTGCCCAGCGCCGCCACTGGCGCAGTCCTGCGTCGCCGCGTGGCGGAGCGGTCAGGCCCCGCCACGAGTGCCGTGCTTGTACTCTCGCCGGCTGCAGCAGCCGCCGCCTCGCCAGCTGTGGGGATGAGGGCGAGCAGGTCAGCGCCGGACCAGGGCAGGGCCTTGCGGGCAGCCCGGGATCCGATCAGCACGTGTCCTCCACGCACGGTGAGGTGGACGAAGCGAGCCAGCGCGCGCATCACTACGGCGGACGCATCGGGGCTAAGGCGCGGCAGAACACCCGCAACCGCCCCGAGCGGACGAGGCACTGACACCAGCGCACCACCGGTGCTTGCGCTTGCAGGGGCCGGTGTCGCGGCGGCGGGCTGCAAGCTGACAGTGAAGGCTGTCCGGAAGACGGGCGCCCATGTGCGGGCGAGCAAAGGGTTGGTGCTGGGTACCAGGCCCAGGTATAGAGATGCAAAGTACCGGCCGGGCGCGATGGGCGCGTTGAATTTGAAGCCGCGCGAGTGTGCTGGCAGCGGCGTCTGCACCATCAGTGGCGCGCCGCCAAACTCCGCGTTCTCAATCAGCAGCGTGTCCGCCGTCCCCGCCACACCCGCAGGCACGTACCAGGTAACAGTGACGCTCTGCGCAGGCTGACACACTTGCGGGGCGACCTGCACAATCACCGCTCCCACCGCCGGCTGCGGCCGCAGCGCTGGGGAGGTTTGCATGGCGGCTGGCAGCTGCTGCAGAGCCCGCTCCGCATTGGCGGCGATGGTCTTGCAGTAAGGCAGGGTGGGGGATCCGGTCAGCAGTACGTGCTCAAATGACGCCGGGCCGGCGACCACCGCGGCTGGCGGAGCCCGCATGCCTGTGAAATGCGGAAGGACCCGCGGCACAGCGCTAAAGGAGTCACACGTAGTGCCACCGGTCCGCTGCCGCTGCAAGTCGAGCTCCACGGTATCAACGGTGGAGCCTGCATTGCGGTTCCCGAATTGATAGAGGTCATAGACGATGCCCCCGGCCCCGCTGTCAGTGACGCCGACGCCGCCAGCGCCGGCTGTCTGGCTCGCCTGCCACTCCGCCGCGAGAGGGTGCCAAGCCTTGAGAGACGGCAGGATGGACGCAGGGGCAGCGCAAGCTCGCTGCAGTCGCGCCGCGAGCACGAAGAAGCCGAAGCCGTTGCGATGCAGCGCTACTGCGACCTTGCCGTCGCTGCTGCCGCTGCGACTCGGCCCGAAGCCCCCCACGCGAGTGAGGTACCGATTGGCAGCGTCACGCACGTACCGCGGATGGCCAGACAGAGCGTCGTATGCGTGCGCCCACAGGCTGCCGTCTGCGCTGACGGCAGCCATGCCGTAGTTGTGCACAGCGACGTCGACGAACTCCGTCTCTGCGCGCACGGGCACGCGATGGCCGGACAGAGACCGCTGCCCCGGCGGCACAAAGTACAGAAAGCCGGCCTGGCTCGGGTGGTGGGTGATGGCGTCGACGGCTGCCGCAGCCTGCGTGGCGCCGTCGCTGGAGGAGGAGCGAGCCAGCGCAGGGGTTGCCGAGGCCGATGCAGTGCCTGCGGTCGGTGTTGCAGCTGGGGTCGGCGGTGCGTCCTCCGCACTCGGGGGCAGCACAAGGAGCAGCGGTGCAGCCCCGGAAATGAGGCCGACACTGCGGTGCCGGTCTGCGCCTGACGGGTCGAACACATCGCCGTGCGCTGCGGGCCCCACAGGGAGGCACAGCGAGGGCGCCACAAACACGCCCGGTCGAATCGCCTCGGGCCCGTTCCCGCTCCCGCCGCCAGCGGCGTCAAGGAACCCGACGCGGCCGCCGCGCTGCGCGAATGCGCCCAGGGTGGGGGGCAGCGCGCCCGGCCACGACCAGCGGAAGTCCCCCATGCGATACAGCAGGCCGTCGCTGGTGACGATGGCAGAGGTGTCGCCCTCCACAGGGCATGCCAGGCGCGCGATGCGCTGCGGGGGCAGCTCTGTGCCACCCGCCGTGGCGCGCAGAGGCCGTCGCGCCAGGCCTGTGACGGGGGTGGGGAAAAGAACCGGTCGGTTGTGGCCCACTCCGCAGCAGCCGAAGGCGTTGCGACCCCATGCGTACAGAATCACGTCAGCGGCGCGCCCAGCACCGCCAGCAACGGCCTGGCCGGGGATTGCCACGGTGGCTGCAGGCGCGGCGCCAGCGGGTCGAATGGGCTCGCACGCTGCCAGCACGTGCGAGTGACCGGCGGCGACGGCTGTCACAGTGACGCCGTCCAGGCCGCGAACCACCTGAGGCGTCGTGCGGTCTGCGGTGTCGCCGTGGCCAAGGGCGCCGTTTGCTGCATCGCCCATCGTGTAGACAGAGCCGGCGCGCTCGAGGAACACCGCGAAGCCTGAGCCACACGCAATTGAGGTGACGTGCTTGCCGAGCAGCGTGCGCACTGGCAGGAGCCTGAAAGCGCGGACGCGATCCTCCGCGTCGGACACGCCTGCGTCGCGCAGCGAGACGGTGCGGCTGACGCCGGTGGCGTTTGATGCGGCGAGCACGCGGCCCGATCGCTCTGAGACCATCAGGGACACCTCGTCCCGGAAGTTGGCGTACGCTGATACCGGCTCGCCGCTCGCTGCTCCGCCGTTACGGGCCGCACTGCTTGCCCACGCTGCCTGTATGTCCTCAGCGTGCAGGGTCGACAGGGATCCCGGGACAAGCCAGCGGCTGTGGGTCTCTGTTCTATCATTCAGTACCCCATGTCTGCTGTTGCGCTCAACCTCGGTGGCATTCTGCCGCATGTCAGCGTCTGCAGGCACCTGCATCAGCTCCGTCTCAGCGGTACCGCGGCCCCATACGAACGACCTGCCAGGGGCATCCAGACTAGGATCGTGGGCCACCAAGTGCGAGCGCCCACGCAACTCCGCAAGCGCATACTCCAGCGAGTTGTTGCGACTCACAGGGCCGCTAGCAGGGACGGCAGAGGGGTCGGCACTGCGCCCGTCGCCACCGACTGCGGGGGTGGGTGCAGGTGCGCCCACGGCAGGCGGGATGAAATCACGAGGGTCGGGGCCATATGCTGCGATGCCCAGGCCGTCGGGCGCTGTGGTGTCGTGCGAGGGGCCCACGTCATGCGGTGTCCGCAGCGGGCGCAGCCAGTGCTCCAGCGTCGCCGGCAGGATCGGGCACAGAACCCGGTGCGCAAGCCGCTCCTCATCACCCGCATCGTCGCTGGCAGGGTTGCCGCCGTCTGGGACATCGTACGCTGCCGCGGCAGATGGCACGCCAAGCACGTGTGCGCGCAGCGCCCCCTGCGCGAACCCGGTCGCGAAGTAGCTGCGTGGGGCGAAGGCGTCGAAGTCACGCCGGTAGCCGAACCCGCTGAAGTTGCTGCTGTTATCAACATGCACAGCGACCGCGTGCGGCACCGCGTGCCCGAAGGCAGCCACGTAGGGCGAGTGCGTGGCATGGCCGTGTGTGGCGCGAGGGTCTGTCAGGCCGTCGATACCAAAGGGCATGCCCGCTGCAGTGAGGAGCGGTGGTGCAGTGCCCTCCTCGCCCCCGTCCCACGACGCGTTGCGGTCCAGCCAATCCGCGTAGTGGCTGGGGCACGAGTGCGTCTGCCACAGGCGCAGGAACAGGAATGCGAGCGTCTCGGCGTGCTGCGCGCGGCCCTGGGCGCGCACAGCGCTGATCAGCCGGTCGAGCACGCGGAGCGTGTACGGGTGAAGTCCCACCTCCCACGCACCCACCGCTACCACACCTGCAGAAAAGCTGGCGTAGTGGCTGCTTCCGCCGCCGCCCGCGCCGCTATTGTCCTGCGCGGCCGTGGCGCTGCGCAGTAGGCTGGCCGCCCACTCAGTGGCCGCGAGGTCGGGAGACAAGCTCAGTAGCACATGGAGGGCTCGCGCGTACCAGCGCTCAGCGGCCCACCAGCGCGCATAGAAGGCGCCTGTGGCTGAGCTCTCGAAACCCGCACTCCCCAGCGCTGCGGCGCCTGGCAATGCTGCTGCTGCGGGCTGCGGCACCAGGCACGCGTCTCCCAGCACACAGTACGCGCGCGCAAGCACATGCGGTGGGACAGACAGAGTGCGAGCAACTGCGGCCGCTGCAGGCGCGCCGGCCCCCGCAGCTGCTGATGTTGCGGCCCTTGGCGGCGCTGGGGCCTGCATGAACTGCTGCAGTGCCGCCACGGCGGTTTTGACGCCCTTGCACGCGACAGCCGTCTCCGCGACATCGACGGCTGCCTCCAGCGTCAGGCGGTGATGCCTGCCAAAGGCCTCTCGGTACAGATGGAGAGCCGCCTGCGCGCCAAGCAGCGGATGCCACTGCGCCGTCAACCTCCCACCGCTCGAGTGCACGCTCTGCTGAGGCAGCACGCCCGTTGCGAGGTCTGCAGCCTGCGCGAACAGGGCTGAGGGAATGGAGGGCGGGCGAGTCTTGCCGCCGTCAGCGCCTGCGGCTGCATACCGCAGCAGGGCATTGATGCTCAAGCCAGAGGGTTCAGCAGCAACGCCACCCTCGTCGTCATCAGGGCAGCTGGCGGCGCCACCTTGCAGGGCCACGACAGACTGTATCGTAGCTTGGCTAGCTTTAACCAGCGTGTTGCGGCTCGGGTTGCCCGCGCCCTCGCTGTTGAGTAGCACGAACGCGCTGCCGCCCGCCACTCGCACGCCGACCGCGCACTCCGCAGCGGGTACGCGGCCAGTGAAACACACAGCAGCGCGCAGCTCTGTCTGAGCAGCGGCGCCCATTGACCGCACGTCTCTGCCCAGGGAGCCGCCTGATCCGGTGGCAGCAGCCGCCTGGGCGATGCCAGGGGCTGTGGGGAGCCCCGTGAGCTTGCTCGGCAGCTCGTGGCCGTTCAGGAACACGCGAGCTGTGCCGGAGGGCACGTCCACGGCCATGGTAACGATGTTTGGCGACCCCGCGCCCTCCACCCACGCCCCGGCACTGGCAGGCTCCGCGTGGCCAGCTCGCCCGCGGCTCAGGGGCGGTGCATGGGCACTGGGCGCGGCAGCAGCGCCATCGGCTCCGGGGGAGCCGGTGGCTGCGGCCGCAGCTACTGCCGCTGCGCCGGCCGCGGCGCCGCCCCGAGCGGCAATGGCACGCTGGATGAGGGGGAGCATGGCGGGGTTGCGAGATGCAGCTACCGTAGCGAGTGTCAGCGCCTTGGACCCCATTCCCGCTGTCGCCATCGCGGAGGCCACGCTCTGCGCTGCGGACGAGCCACCAGCCGCGCCCGCCGCTCCACCGGCCGCAGCGCGCGCCAGAGACGCAGACGTCTCCGCTGGGGACTGGGGCGGCGCGTGCAGGGAAGCAGGCAGCACCACGCTCTTGCGGCTGCCGTTGGAGAGCAGCTGCATCGCGCCTAGGTCCAGGCCCCACCAGCCTGCAGACGGACCCTTGACGCTGAACCCCAGCGGCAGTGTCGAGAAGCCGACCAGCAGCCCGGTGTAATCATAGCCGCCGTGGCATGCGAACTCGACAACCAGCGTGGAAGATGGCGGGCCGAGCGGGATGCTGCCGTCTGCAGCGACGGGCGCGAGCGCCGCGCCGGTGGCAGACGCAGTAGCGGGCGGTGCGCCCACGCAGATGTTGGAGAGGGCATACGCGCAGCTGTTGGGATCGGGGCGCAGCACTGCCGTGTCTGGAGCGTGCAGGACAGCGTTGGAGAGGGGCTCAAGTCCCCGCTCCAGCGCCTGCAGCAGCACGTCGCCGTTGCCGTCCGCAACAGCAGAGAACCAATCCATCGCTGGCGCAGGGGCAGGGAACGTTGTGCCTGGATCTCCGCCCTGCGTCGCTGCGCCTTCGTCGCCGCTGGTTGCGGGCACCAGTAGGCGGCCGCCAGGCAAGCTGCTGCACCGCAGCTGCACATCGCCCGACGACAGCAGCGGGTCGAAGCTCGCCTGCAGCGTCAGCATGATCTGCAGACCGCGCGCAACGGTGGTGGCAGGGCCTGCCACTGCAGGGTGCAGCTGGATGGTGGTGCTGACCAGACCGTCAGACAGCATGCTGCTCGCCACCACTCCCAGGTCCTCCACGTCGCCCTCGCCCAGCAGCTCGCCCGCGTCCGCTGGCGGAGGCGGTGCAGCGTCCACACTGGCCGCAGCCGCCGAGGCAGCCGCGCCGCTGGCTGCGGTTACCGGCGCCTCCGCTCCGCCAGCCCCAAACACACCGGTTTGAGCTCGCAGCGCCGAATTCCGAGCGTCCGCGGCGCCCGTTGCTACCGCGTGCAGCACCTCACGGGCTGTCGCCTGCGTGTTGAACACCCTCGAGAACTCAGTCACGTCCTCAGCCCAACCAGCTAACGCGCTGTGCGGATGCGAGCGGCCGACGTCTGCGCTGAAGCCGGTGAGCGTGTATCCGTAGTTCGTGCCTGTGAACCTGTCGAGCAGCGCGGCAGCGCGCAGGCTGGCCAGCCGGGTCAGAGGAGCTCCCGCAGCGTGCGCCCCACCGGGAGCATCGTCCGTGAGTCCGTTGCGCGCAGCCTGCAGTGCGTCAAGCACTGCGCGCGGGTCGTTGGCGGCCCACAGGGACCGGATCGCGAGCTTGGAAGCGCACATGGCTACCGCTTCGATGCCAGCCTCCTCGCCCTCGGAGGCCGCGTCCGCCTGCGCGCCGGCCACGTCGCGCTGCTGGTGGAAGACCGCGCTGACGTACTGGCCGAGGTCACGCAACGCCGTGCCCCCAGGAGCTGCCGTACCAGGCTTGAGAGGCACGTCGCCGGGGCCGCCATCAACGCCAGCGCCTGCGCAGGCAGCCGGTGCCGCAGGGTCCGATTCGGTGCTTGCGCGCTGCGCGTACCGCTGCAGCTCAGGGTGCGGCTGCGCCGGGCGCAGGGTGCGGGGAAGCAGGACAGGGTCGTGTGGGTGCCGGTACCCCAGTGGCAGCGGCTTGCTGAGGTCGCTTGCGATGCTGGGCGGCAGGGGCACGGGGGTGCGAGCTGCATGCAGCATCTGCATCCCCAGCGAGGCCCGCTCGCCCCCGAAGCCGAGCCCGCTGGAGGTGAAGTCGCTCACCCACTCGGGCCGCAGGCGCACGCCCAGCTGCTCGCACAGGCTCATGAGCACCTCCGTGCGCGTCAGCTGCGAGCGCAGGTCGAAGCCCGTCTCCGTCTCAGCGGGGGACAGCGGCGGCGCTTGCGTGGCGAACTTGAGCTGCAGGAAGGGCCGCAGCACGACGCGCCACAGCGCCTCCCCGTCCACCAGGTGGTCCTCCAGCGCTGCGGCCGCGGCGGCTGCAATAGCTGAGGCTCGGGAGCCCGCGTGGCCGTACAACAGAGGCGCGCCGGAATCCCCGTGTTCCGCTGTGCGGGCGGTGGAATAGCGGCTGCGCTCCGCAAGGTCATCTCGGCTCTCGACCTTCCAGGCGCCCACGGGGGCGAAAATGGTATTGAGGCACCATCGCAGTACGGTCTTGCGGGGGTCCTCCGGCTCCCCTCCGACCGCTCCTGCGACTGCAGCTGCGGCGCCTGCATCGTCCTTGGCTGCGTTGTCGACGCCAGCTGCGCCCTCGTCCGCTTTCGACGGCTGGTCGCGCTGCAGCAACTTGCGCTGCCGGCCCGCTGCCAGAGCGCCCGCGATGCCGCTCACGTTGCGCAGCACATGCCGCAGCAGCTGCTTCAGCACACGCGTAACCATCGTATTCATCAGCAGACCCCGCGCACGGCGGAGGAGGGGCGGCAGGGAAGACGCCCGGTCGAACGAGCCGCCGACCAGCACTCGCAGCACGCCTGCGAAGCGCACGTTGATGCCTGCGGCGTGCATGGCGGCCACCAGATCTGCCTCGCGGAACACGTACGCCGGCTGGATCCCTTTGCCGCGCAGGCGCTCCGCGAAGGCGGGCAGCACCCGCTGCATGAGCTCCGCAGTGGCCGCCTTCACCGCCGCGTTGTGTAGGGCAGCCTCGTGCCGCCCGAAGAAGCTGTACGCGTCGGAGCTGAGAGGCTGCGGCTGCGTGAACAGCAGCTCGCGCCGCAGGCAACTGTACAGGTGCTGCCCGCGCTCGCCCACCACGAGCGCACAGTCGCCATACAGCGGCAGCTGCACGCCCCGCAGCAGGCCGTGCCCCACACCAAACGAGTCGAGCACCGCTGAGGCGATGTGATTCACGCCGTACCGCGCCGCCAGCGCTGCGTGCTCTGTCCGGCCCACCAGCCGACAGCCCGCCCCCTCGTTCAGGTGCGGGTTCGCATCAGCCCGCGCGTACAGATTAGCCCCTGGAATCTGGATGCGGCGCAGGTGGCGGTGCATCCCAGACGACGCAGACGAGGGGGCAGCGCCTGCTGACCCCGCAGAGTCAGGCGCAGCTGCAGGCGGCGGGGCTGCGGAGGGGTCGACCCCCAGCACGGCGACTATCTCGGGGATCGGGTTGCCCCTGTTGATGTCCACGTGGGTCACGATGGTGGTGCCGCTCGCAGGCAGCAGGCGCTGCGCCGGCACCCCCGCCGAAGCAGCGCCCGCTGGCGGCGCACCGCTGCCGCCCGCGCGCCCGGGGCCCCGATATGCGTGCAGCAGAAAAGCGGTGAGGTTGCCTGCGGGCGCCTCTGGCGGGAACACGCGTGCTGTGTCCACCAGCCACGTCCGACCGTCCCTGCCCGCGTGCACCTCGATGTCGGCGCACATGGCCAGCTCCTTCTGCTGCGGGCCCGATCCCACCTGGTGCGGCTTCAGATTCAGGTAGCGGGACAGGGAGCGCATCGTCTCACGCACGCTTGCGTCCTCGTCCTTGACGGTGCGCGCAGCGTCAGCCGAGCCGTAGCAGAGGGTGTCGGCGCCGATGGGCAGCTTGCCCAGCGCCAGCACGCGGAAGCCCGCGTAATCCAGCACGGTGGCGAGGGGCACGCGCAGGGCTGCGGCTGCGCCAGCGCTCTTGGACGGAACGGAGGCCTTGCTGGGCTCTCCAGAGGTAGCCTCCGCAGTGCTGTCGCCCATCCCTCCAGACACAGGCGGCAGCAGCGCCTCCGCTGCTGCGAGCACCTCAGCGGAGCGGAACACCACGCGCAGGTTTCCGATCTCCAGGGAGGCGGCTTTCATGCTGAACTCATCGCCCCCGTACAGGCCCTTGAAGTCGCGCGAAAACTTGAGGAAGATGCCGCCCGCCACAAACTTCTCGCCGCCCGCGATGCCGCCGACGTCTACGCTGCGCAGCACGCGCTGCGACGGCGGCAGCAGCAGATCGTCTACGATGGTGCGCACCGCAGCCTCGCAGGCGGAGGCGAACTCTGCAGAGATGCGGTGCATCGCCAACAGGCGCCGCATGCGCGCCAGCGGGGTCGACGCCGGCAACTCCCACGCCGCGACCCACTCCCCGTTCCAGTCGCGCACGCCGGCCTCGCCTGCGGGCGCCGCAGGGGTGGGCGCTGAGGGTGCGAGGAGGCTACCTGCGGCTGCGGCGGCGGGAGGTGCGTGAACTGTCACAGCCGTACCTGTCCCTTCAGCGGCAGGTAGCACGCCGCCTCCCATCGCCTCGTAGCCTGACGGCAGCTCCGCAGGGGCTGTAGAAGCCTCCGCGGTCGGGATCCGGCTCACCCCGCCTGCCGTTGCCGCAGGTGGGCGCGCAGTGAGAGGCGTGCCAGCGAAGGCGTCTGGCAGCGCGTCGTAGCCGGAGGAGAAGGAGCCGTACGCGCCCGCGGCGTCGCTGGCGCCGGGAGGCATCATGCTGTCCGCATCCCCAGCTGCGGCCGCAGGGCCTCCTCCTACGGCAGCATCTGTCGCTCCGCCGGCACTGCCATCCATGGCGCCGTAGCCAGCGTCGAACGCACCGCCTGCAGCAGCGCCTGCAGCGGCGGCGCCACCAGCAACAACCGGTGCGCGGGCCACACCGCTCGCAACGGCGGCCGCGGCCGGCGGTGCCGCTGGGGGCTCTGGGATCGTCATACTGCCAGCCACAGGCAGGTACCCGTATCCGCTGACTGCGGCTCCTGCGGCTCCCGCGGCATCGCTCCCAGCGCCAGCGCCACTCACGCTGATGCTGGCGTAGCCGGTGGAAGCTCCAGCACTCGGGGCGCTACCCGCAGCCGTCGGCACGCTTCCGCCAGGCCCGAGTCCCGCGGCTGCAGCCGCAGCCGTCGCAGTGCTGTCTGCCGCCTCTGAGCTTGGGTTCTCGTCCTGCGGCAGGTATCGCAGCTCGTAGGGCGAGAGCAGGCCAGCCATGGCGGCGCTGCGCACGTCAGCGCCATACATGCTGCCGCTGCCTGCTGGCGCTGTTGCAGCGCCCTCCTGCGAGTCAGCGCGCTTCAGCGCCCCGGGATCGGCAGCAGCGGCGGCGGCGGCGGCCGCGGCAGCTGCAGCGGCAGCCTCCTCCTCCCGGCGGCGCTCCTCCTCTGCCGCTGCTTCGGCAGCGAGGCGGGCGGTCTCCGCAGCCTGCGCTTCCTCTGCTGCCAGCTCGGATTCGATAGCTTCCGCACTTGTACCGGTGCGGAGCGCAAGCCGGGCAATCACCTGGGACTGTCGCTGCACTTGGCCACATAGAGTCGCTACTTGGCTCTTCAGTGCGTCGACCAGCCCAGTCATATCCGCCATGCCCCTGCGCGTGGCCGCAAGGTGCTGTTCGCACATGATGAGCTGGTGTCGAAACATCCCGAGATCAGCGGGGCTCAGTGCACCACCGGGTGCGCTGCCGGGGAAGCCCGGAGCAGGCACGCCCCTGCCAGGAAACTGGGGCTGTCCAAATCCCGGACGCTGCATGGCTGGAATTGTTCAATGACTTGTCAATCCGCCATGCAACTCGAGAGGCTCAGACAGTCGTCCCGGCGGTGTTGCGCAGCAAGCGTCAACTGTACCAGTGAGTGTGCCGCAAATAGGCGGGCCGTGCCACGCAGTTGCTTGGAGCGCCCAGTGCCGAACCTGAGACTGTCGCGCGAGAGGGTTCTGCAAGGCGATTGTGGCGCGTGGCGCGCGAGCGAAGATCAAGATTTCTGCCGCTGCAGCGAGTTGCACGAGCTGCACGTGAGCGCGCAACACGCACTACCTAGTTTATCGTTGTAGAGCCAAGCCCGTATGCATGCGCAGGTGCGCGTCACTCCCGAATCGCTCCGGACGGCCCGCGACGAATCACGGCGACGATCCGCGCCCGACGCCGGTTTGGCGAGTCGAGAACTCAGCGACGAGGCTCCGAGTCGGTTTCGAGCAACCGGGTGAGCTTGGAGGACGCAGCCCAACTCATCCCCAACACGCCAAGGACTCCTCGGAGGATGCTCGAACTCAGCTCCGGAGTCCGAGTCGGTGCGGTGTCACTTGCGGTCACCACACTGCAGAGGGCCACCGTCCGATACTCTGACCAAGTCGGTTACTGTCGAGTTCGAGGCATGTCGTCGAATAATAAGCCAATTCGGCTCATCGGACGTCACACCGACAAAGGCGGAATGATAGTTGCCTGGTTCTTCCTGCGGCGACGGCCAGTGAGGAAGCCGTCAGCAGTGTCACAAAATGGGCAACTCATCCAAGCTGAACGATGCGGCACGTTACGATACATGCGGTCATGGTCCCGCGGAGAAACTGACCGGAAACATTGCCAAGGCGACCACTTCCAAGGCCGCTGTGGTCAGCGTCCGCCAACACACACGACGACCAGAGGTTTGGTCCTTCGGGAGTAAAGGAGCAGTTTCAAATCTGCGGTCGCCACGGTGCGACCAGAAGAAAAGACCGTCAACGGATCCACCGCTACCGCCGTGATTGCAGGCTGCTGGCGCATTGTGACCTCCGCTGCCCCCAGAGCGACGCGTACACTTTACGCGATCGTCTTCTTCTCCCGGTTCTCCGTACGCCTGAAGCGCACCGGGGGCTCGCGGATCTTGCGCTTCTGGGTGTTACGCACGCGCACGATGCGAGAGTGCACGGCGCAAGACACGCAGTAGTAGTTCTTGCTGTACAGCTTGAGCAGCGCGTACACTGCAGAAAGTGAAGGCGACGAGCATCAGCATGTACAGGTAGCAATAGCTGCCCAAATATGACTTCCCTTGTCCCCGCCCGCATGCAGCTGCCGCTTAGTACAATCGGAGGCTGTCGAATGGTACACCAGGCACCCCCTGCCGAGCCACCCCTTCGGTTTTTAAGCAGCGAAAACTCACCCTCGAACGCAGAGGCTGCCGAGGCTGGCGCTGCGGGGGGCTCCCAGTGTCGCCGCAAAAGTGACGCCCTGTGGCATAGCATGCGCATGCAAGCCAGTCGCGCTGTAGTGTGCGGGGAAGACTGCTGATCGGTAAGGGTAACAGCGGAGTATGCTGATCCGCGTCACCGAGAAAGAAAATGTACATCGTAGATGCGCTTGGGGGTGGTGCGCGTCCCTGCGAGAGCGCCAACTGAGGCCGCGGCTCGACTTCGACCGCACGCAGAATTTTTCCTGCACCGCCTGCGTGCGCTGGAATAATCTGGAGCCAAAACCTACTAACTTTACACCACACATGCACCCCCTTTCGGAGGAACAAGCAACGGACCGCGCGAGGTGCGCTTTGTGCACATGCCGCGAGTATGGTCCGTTGATGGTACAAGTAGTTGACTGGAAGTTATGGCGAGCACGCAGGCGCAGATGGACCGCTGGTTGAGCAGTGTGCAAGACCTGTCCACGCGCCAAGGGCGCAACGTTCTAGAATTTCAGTTCAAAGATTGGGGGAAGCTTTTAGGAGTTGCACACGCCGACGCCGGCAGCTGACTGCGACACAGACTGCAGTGGCACTGAACTACGGGAGCGCGGCAGCGCCGGCGCCAGGAGCCCCTGTCAACTCGGCCGCCGCGGCTGCAGGTGGTTCGGCCATGGCCACACCGCTTGCCATGCTTGCAAGCTGCAACAGGGCAGGAAAACGCCTCCCGAGGCCAATCATGACCTCGTGGAGTTTTGGGTCGCCCTTTGCCAGCTCCGAGATGACAGCGGCGGCTTGTTGCACGATACCACGAAGGATCGGCGCCTCCCTTGCACCGCCCTCGTGACGAGTAGTCGCTTGGTGGACGACGTTCACAACGACCTCGAACGCGCCATCGTTCACCAGAGCCTCCGTGAACTCCCGCGAACATCCATGCGCAAGAGCCGCAAGCAAGCAGACGCAGGTGTGCGTTGCAGACCAGTGCTTTGCGAGCGAGAAGGTCGCGGCCATCGAAACCACGCTCGGAATCACAGAGGGTTGTGCACGAATCTGCTCACACGCGGCGGGCGCCTGCGCCAGGTGGCATAGCGCGGTCATCATATCCACGAGATCTGCATCGTCCAAGGCATGCCCCATCAGCCTTTCGCACACAAGTGGGATACCACCGGTTCTGACAAAATAGTCCGCATGATGCACATCCACTCCTCTCACGATGGCGGTGACCACCCGACATGCGTCAGAAGCGCGTTCCGGAAACAAAGTCAAGCCCCGCGCAGCTGCGCGCCCTGCGACGGCGCACGTAATTTGCAGATCGATTTTTTCAGCTTCCCCGCCGAGAAGCTCGTACTGCGCGGCGGCGAACAGCGCGTAACCATAGCGGAGAACCGTAGAACGCTGGTCTCGCTCCATGATGTCCGCTACTGCCCGTGTGTTGCGCCTTTCGGCAAGCTCGCGCTTGGCATCAGCAAGCTTTTCGGTGCCATCCGTCAGCGTTGTGCATAGGTGCTTCATGATGGCGCCGTCGCATGGAATGCTGCTGGCGAGCTCTCGGAGGATGACCGTGAGCCAGCCCTTCACAGGTAGGGCGGCCTGCACCCACGTGTCCTTGCCAGCCAGTTTCTTGAAGAAAGAGCGTCTCAGGTCATTGAAGACGGGTGGCGCGGCCTCGGTGGCCTCAATCGCGGCTGCAAAGAGCTTGCGCAGCGCCTCTAGCCCGGTAGGCTGCGTGCACCAGTTGGAGCCCTCGGCATGATCCGACAGCTGGTCAAGGGTTCGAAGTGCTTGCTGCCACGCAAACTGCGCACCACTGGTGCCAAAAGGCAGCCCCGCTACCAGCGCCAGGACGTGCATGGCACCAGCTTTGATCAGCCGAGAGCGGGCAGCTGGGTGAGACTGACTCACCAATGCGACTGTGGCTATCATGTCGACGAGTAGGTTATCGGTATCAGAGGATACGGCGATGAGGCCTGCTGGATGAAAGAGGGAGTCTAAGAGGCCATCGATGTCCAGCTCACGCATGTAACCAACGAGCGCGATCGCCATCCGGATCCGTGAGATGTTTTCAATAACAGCTCTGCGAAATGGATGGGCAGCCCCCACGTGCGCCGTCACGAATGCCCAGCCACGCAGCGATGCCTTGGCGGTGAGAGCATCGATCAGCTCTTGGTCGCAGCTTACTCCTGCTGCGGTAGAGGACGGGCAATTTGCCAAGGCGACGAAGACATCTGCGACCGAGAACGACAAAGTCGCCTCACTCGCACACTTCGCAGCCGCCCGCATCACCGCTTTGAGATCGGAGCAGGACATAATAACATCTGCGACTGTGACGTCTTCCGGCGCCGCTCGGAGTGCGGCTGATAGGGCTGACAAGTGTCCGACGATGCTGGCCGGAAGATCGTCGCAACACTTCGGTTCGGCAATCAACCAGCGCTGTAGTCCTACAGCACTCTCCCCCGCCTTTTTGCAAGCGTCAGCAACGCAAGGAAGGGGATCTGCCAGGGGTTTGGGGTCACATGAGGTTGCTGAGCATGATGCACCGGCACCCGATGCTGGAGCAGCGGCCATTGGAATCAGAGAGAACCAGGACAAGGCAACGAAAGGCGGCAATTTGATGTTAATGCGCGCGCCTGCCAGTGGCATACTGTTCCCCTTATCTCGATTTGGAGGCTTGAAATAAGAGGGATCGACCGGAGCCAAGAACAAGGGCGGAGACTGACGGAACTTGATCTCAAAATCGGCAGCGCGGCCTCTTGCCCTGGAAACAGGCGCAAAATCGTGGCCTTCCGGGCTCATATACTTTGGAACACGAATGCGACGGGTGCGGCGACTGGAGCTCGATCCTTGGCGAGTGTGGTGAGCAGTGCGCACTCCGACTAGGGGTTTAGACTACACCGGTTTGGTAGTAAGTAGTAGCTACTACCAGCGTTTGTAGTAGCCCCGAGCGCCTTTTGGCGCGTTGTAGTACTGGTAGTAGCGAAATCGGCTGAAAATCG
>Ga0208629_100617_pt1 | contig 16498 bp, 8 predicted proteins | sample LakWasMet19_HOW5_2_FD_183865 | JGI IMG/M metagenome (GOLD analysis project Ga0208629, IMG submission 183865) | Freshwater sediment methanotrophic microbial communities from Lake Washington under simulated oxygen tension - Sediment Metagenome... | ecosystem: Environmental > Aquatic > Freshwater >...
TGGGTTCTAGCTTAGTGCCCATTGGTACTACCTCCAACCAAAGCGCCGATGTTAACTTGCTGGGTCAACATGGTCATATCAAGCACACGGAATCCATCTAACCCCTTAGGTGTGCTGAGAGCGAGGTGTCGGAGGGGTGTCCATCTCCCTCACGGGTGGATGGGGCGCCTCTCCGTCGGGCATACACGGCAGCAATGCCCCCGCCACGGGTGCGCTAGCCCCTGGCGACGCGGTGGTCGTGAGAGAATTCACGGGCGTGCTGCCATCTGGCCTCATTAGGTGTGCTGAGAGCGAGGTGTCGGAGGGGTGTCCATCTCCCTCACGGGTGGATGGGGCGCCTCTCCGCCGGGCATACACGGCTGTGATGCCCTCGCCACGAGTGCGCTAGCCCCTGGCGACGCAGTGGTCGTGAGAGAATTCACAGGCGTGCTGCCACCTTGCCTCACAGGCGTACTGAGAGCGAGGTGTCGGAGGGGTGTCCATATCCCTCACGGGTGGATGGGGCGCCTCTCCGCCGGGCATACACGGCGACGATGCCCTCGCCACGAGTGCGCTAGCCCCTGGCGGTGCGGTGGTCGTGAGAGAATTCACAGGCGTGTTGCCATCTCGCCTCATCACGTGTGCTGAAAGCGAGGTATCGGAGGGGTGTCCATCTCCCTCACGGGTGGATGGGGCGCCTCTCCGCCGGGCATAGGCGGCCGCGATGCCCTCGCCACGAGTGCGCAAGCCCCTGGCGACGCGGTGGTCGTGAGAGAATTCACAGGCGTGCTGACAACATGCCTCACAGGCGTACTGAGAGCGAGGTGTCGGAGGGGTGTCCATCTCCCTCCCGGGTGGATGGGGCGCCTCTCCGCCGACCATAGGCGGCTGCGATCCCCTCGCCACGGGTGCGCTAGCCCTTGGCGACGCGGTGGTCGTGAGAGAATTCACAGGCGTGCTGCCATCTCGCCTCATCACGTGTGCTGAAAGCGAGGTGTCGGCGGGGTGTCCATCTCCCTCAAGGGTGGATGGGTCGCCTCTCCGCCGGGGATAGGCGGCTGCGATGCCCTCGCCACGAGTGCGCTAGCCTCTGGCGACGCGGTGGTCGTGAGAGAATTCACAGGCGTGCTGCCATCTGGCCTCATTAGGTGTGCTGAGAGCGAGGTGTCGGAGGGGTGCTCAACTCATTCACCGGGAGTTGGCTCGCCTCATGCTCGCTAGTCATGAGTGAGCGCACAGGCGATGGCCATCTATGGAGCCCTGGGGGGTCCCAATCAGAGTTCTGGAGGCAGGGCATGTGGGGTCGTGCAGCAATCCAGGCTGCAGAACCGCTGCCACTGTTGCCCGCCGAGGTCTGCGATGATGCGCAGCATGTGGCCGTCGACCGCACGGCTATGGCAAATTATCGAAGACAGCACCGGCGAAGAGGCGGCGGATGGCGCCACGGAGGGGAAGATGGCCGGGCGGGCTGCGAGCAACGCATTCCCCGCCTCTGCTGTCCCCGCCAGCATCATCGGCTTCGCGGCCCGTGGCGCTCGAGAAAGCAGCTGCATCGTCTGGCACGCTTGCAGGGGAGGTGCCGCCATCACTGCGTGGGTGTATGTCGCACGAAGTCATGGCCTTCAGCACGCCTTGGCAGGCGTCCACGCTCAAAATGGAAACACCCGTCGGGTCTGAGCCGTCAACGCCCACCTCGTTGTGTCAATCCGTCGTGCTCAGCTCCTGGTGGCAGAAGGCGGGCCTATCAGGTAGCGGTGCATCCGCAAGAGATGCCACTTGCATACGCGGCGTGCCCTCAGGAGCTGCAGCGGAAGGGTCAGCCATAGTGCCAGGAGACACCAGCGGCACCCGCTGCTGGGGACGGCAGAGCTCCGACGCAGAGTGCCTGTCTGCTTGTTGGCTGAGAGTTCAGCTCCGCAAACATACTCGCCCACAAGGCATACCGGTCATCGAGAGCCCCCTCCTCGGCAGCTGGATGCGGCCCTGCACTCAGCATCCGTAGACTGCTGGCTGCGGATGTAGCAGCAACAGCCAGCCATGCATTGCTGCCAGCGCCGGCCGCCCTTTCAATGCGCACGATGGGAGCGCGGCGTGCGACCGCCCCGGCCCCAGCGCTGCTGAGGGCTAGCACTCCACCTCCCCCATCCACAGTTGGCGCCGGCTGTGTCAGACCCCCATACGCGGGCAAGCCGCCGTGCTTCTCAGCGCGGTTGTCCCGGCTGCAGGTGTGCACTGGCATGAGCATCCCGAGCACACTAGGGGCGACGCCAACCGCATGCCGAGACTGCGCCCCACGCTTGAGTGCCTTATCGAAGGGTCCCGCTCGATCGGTTCGATGGTCATGGCGGGCGTCACCTCAAGCCTGGGTAAGCCGCGGGGGTTGTGATGATGAAAGACGCTTAGCTTCGCGGCAACGCGCTCCACAAGCGAAGCAGCATGCACGGCGTAGCGCGCTTTCGTAGGCACCAGCGCGAATAGGGTCTGCTGGCCACTTGCCGCCAGCTGTACCAGGTCATCGGCCCGCAGCAGGAGTGTGTGTGTCAAGTTGGACGTCTGGAACCTGCATGTTGCTTGTGACCGCTGTTTTATAAGGGGGCACCCCACACTTGAACACCCCAACCCGGTGTTGGCTGCGATAGGGCATAGCACAGGGATCTAGGCGTCCGGGCTGCCCTCGACTTGAAGTCAAGCCTCAGGCTGCCCGGAGGTCGCACACACACAACAAAGGCGTCAATGCGGTATTCAGCTCGACACACGACTCTGAGACGAGCATGCATATGATACAATCTACACCAAGGCGAAAGAAAACAGGGGGCTCCTTTCATACAGAGTAGGTAGGTTACACGCGATTCACAATTCGTGGCCTAGTGCACAGTGACTAAGAAGGGCAAAGCTCCAGTAAGAAAGCAAGTTGAATACTTGCGCTTAACTTCCTCCTTTGGAGAGGGAGATGCACGTGCTCGCAGAGATCACAAAGGCGAAGGCGATGCCCAACAGCACCAGATTGCGCCTGCCTTTGATTTCACCGAAGGCGAATACGCCCCATAGAGCCCCCACAAGTGACGGCCCAGTTGAGATTATGGGGAAGGAGATGGATTGCCCCAAATTTTGCGAAGCGAAGAAGAATCCTACCTGGGCGACTGCCCACACTACACCCGACGCCATCGCCGGGACAGTGGTTTGGCTGAAGACCTGTGGGGAGTTTCGCGCTACGAGTCCGTTCGCGAACATGAACACAGTGGCAGTCAGAAAGATGCCGCAGAAGTGGGGAAACACGTAGTCGATAAGTTGTTGCGGGGCGCCGGGGAATGCTTCGGGGTGTGCAATGACAGCTTGCGGGGGATTGAAGTTAGCCCCTGCACGATTGCGCCATGCAGAGAGGGGAACAGGTCGTGTACATGATCGACACGATAGCCATGGAGGGCACATGCACCGCACACGTGACACCGCTACCCACCGTAGCACACGCCAGAAATCAGAGAGAATGTCAGCCCGAACGTCTTGCGTTGAGCAGGGCTGAGGCGATCGACCCACGACCTTGAAGGCGGCTGCTCAATGACATCGACCTGCAGACTGCCAGCCTCGGCGTGTCCGGAGTGCCGATCTGCGCCTGCTTCTCGTCCCGCGAGCAGGGCTTGCGCATGCTCGTGAGTCATCTTGCCGTCTTCGTCTCCCACGGAGGACTTGATGAGGAGAAAGGTGGCCATGGAGCACACGGCCAGCGCAACGCCGATGTAGTGCAGCACAGGGGACGCCGGCGCGGGGTCTGCCTTCAACCCTAAGATACCGAAATGGGCAGACGCCCAGCCTGTCAGCATGTTGCTGCTGCCCCACACACAGAGGCCCAGACCGAGCCCGATGCACTGAACAATTGGCACGACCCACAGGTTGCCGATGCACCAAATAGCGCCGCCCAGCATGGCGAAGGGCTCGAAGCGAGGGCACTGCCCTTCAATGCCGCAGAGCCCGACGTGAAATAACAAACCGCAGACGAAGATAGCAGACGTCATGGCCCAATTGAAGAAGAAGCCATCGCCTGTCGGGAACCGCTTCGTCACCACGAAGTTACTCCCGAAAAACAAGCACGAGACGAGGGCCATGCCGTAGCCCAGGGCAGGATTCGCCATGTCGACGACTCGGAGGGCGGTTAAGCCCCTAAGTGTTGCTGGCTGAGACCGACTTTCCCGCCGTCGAAATGCCCGAGCAAGACGGCCACGAGCCACAAGAAACCACAACCCGGCAACTCGCTCTGCTCTGCATTGGCTCCGATTCCGGCGACGAAACGAACATCGCGAAACCGTCTGTCTTTGGAGGAAACACAGTGGCGCAGGCTGCGCTCGTCGAGTGTCACCGGTCGCGCCGCACTCGGAGCCCGCCCGGCACTGACGTGTTTGTTTTGCAAGCTGCCCCGTGTCGTCACCGCGCCACGATGGCTGAGCCAGCAGGTACAACAGCGCGCACTGCCGTGTTGGCGTGGTCGCTACTCGGCGGGACGCGTGGCCCGCCATCTCTTTCTCCTGTGCCATCCCTGGATGTGCAGGACCCGAGGCTGCAAAGCCAGCGCAGACGCACTCGCTGTTGAAGAACTTCATCAGCGGAGGTGTCGGAGGTACGATGAGCCGCTGCCCGCGGATCAGGTCTCGAGCACCAGCAGCGTCGTCGCCGGTGGGCACCAAGGTCAGCCTCATCCTTCTCTATTCGTTGCAGGCATTTGTCTCGTTTTTGCGGGGCAACCTTTTGACCTGATCAAAGTGCGGCTGCAAACGATGCCCATCGTGGCTGGACAAGCGCCGCTTTACACTGGCGCGGTCGACTGTGCGATGCAGACCATCCGCAAAGAGGGGGTGCGTTGTTACTGTTTCCGCTAGAAGCAGCCGTCAGGAGTTGCCTCGTGAACAGGGGCACGAGGTGTTCACCCCGTGGGTGTCAGCTTGTGCCATACACCGCGCCGCTCCCGTCTGCAGGTCGCTGGGCTGTACAAGGGAATGTCGGCCCCGCTCATGGGCGTCACACCCATTTTTGCGCTCTGCTTCTGGGCGTACGATCTGGGCAAGCAGATGATCAAGCAGGCGAAGGGTTACACGGAAGACCGTCAGCTGTCGCTGGTGGACATCGGTGCGGCGGGCGCGCTGTCCGCGGTCCCCACCACGCTCATCATGGCACCGGGAGAGCGCATCAAGTGCATCCTGCAGGTGCAAGACACCGCTGCCAAGACTGCGGGGGCGGGCGCAGAGCCTGCCAAGAAGTTTGCGGGCCCGGGCGACGTGGTCAAGCACCTCGTGCGAACGGAGGGTGTCAGCTCCGTGTTCCGCGGCGCCCTCGCCACTTTGCTGCGCGACGGCAGCGGCTCCGTGGCTTATTTTGCTGTGTACGAATACATCAAGCGGTCGCTGACGCCCGCGGGCCAGACTGCCCTCAGCCCCACTGCCGTCATCCTGGGCGGCGGATTCGCCGGCGTGTGCAACTGGCTGGTGGCGCTGCCCTTCGACGTCATCAAGAGCAGGATACAAACGCAGGACATTGCTGGCGGGGCGGACAAGGGCGCCTCCACGGGGATGCTGTCGGTGGCGCGGCGTGTCATCGCGGAGGGCGGCGTCGCGGGCCTGTACCGGGGCGCCGCGCCCGCTCTGCTGCGCGCCTTCCCCGCGAATGCCGCGTGCTTCCTCGGCATGGAGATGTCCATGAAGGCGCTGAACCAGATGTTCTGAGGGGGCGTTTCCTGGCCTGCATTCGAAGGCGCACGCCTGGACCGGAGCGCGGCTGGAGCTGGGGTGCCCCCGGCCGAGCAGCCAGAGAACACCGCGCGCGCGGCATGGCACTGGCGGACGGGCACCACCTGCAATGAAAGTCGGTCTCATCCTTTCCCGTCAGATGGGACGTCTCGGGGCAAGCGGTCATACGGCTTGCCACTGCTCGGCACCACCGGCTGCTGGGCGCTGGAAGCAGCGCAGCTGCGGTACGCGCGGCGGCGCGAGCCACGACGCGTAACCCGCGGGGCAACAGTTGTTGCACCGCGTGCTCGCTCGGTGCCGACCCTGCTCGTTGCAAGAACTGTTGGCTTCAACACGGTCTGGCGCCCGTGCTGCGTGCAATCTGTGAACGAGTATCTCCTCGTTCTCTGTTGAACCATGTTTGAGAGGCGCACAGCCCATCCATACTCGAGATGCTGCCGCAGCAGGCTCGTCGCGGTAACACGCCGGTTTGATCGTGTCCGAGCATTGCTAGCCATGACACGAGGGTGGCAATGGTTGGCGCGCTGTGGCAGCGGCTTTCGAGCACAACCCACCCACCACAGGGTGTAGCTGAGCTCGCGCCGCCAAGAAACAATGAAGTGTGGAGCCACACAATTTCTCGCCGCACCGTCGTCGCGGCCTGAGTACTCCAGCCCAGGACCGGGTTTGAAGACCCTGCGCGCTGCGCTCTGCACAGCGCGAACGGGATGATACACCGATCAGGTGAATGAAGGGCTACAATCAAAGCCGTTCTAAGCCGTTCTACGTCTGCGCTGCATTTTCCTTCATGTGGCTTCGTTATGCGGAACGGGTCATCAAAAATTCGTCTGTCAGACTGGGCCCCTTCCACGAGAAACGCAGGCCGACACGACTTGCAACATCGCATTGGAACTGATTTCGGTGGTACTGTCAGGTCCACCGCCTGACACGTGGTGTGTGTGAGCTAGTGCCCTTCCATTTCGGCGGCGAGCCACTGGGACTGCCGCCCTCGGGCCTTGGCCAACCACAGCGGTGCCTGTAATGCTCGCCCGATCATCGCCCTGCTCCGCCGGCCCATTCTTGGTCCCATCATGAAGTCTTCACGCGCGCCTCGATTGTGGTTGCAAAGGGGCATCCGACCGTGTGCTCCGGCGGCTGCTAATCGCTGTGGTGGCACCGCGGCTTGGATTGCCCCTGTTTGTCATTCTAGCACTCTCGCCGCGCGGCCGGACAGCGGCCCTGGCGGAGGGCCTGCCTCAACTGGGCCGTCAACAGGCGGCAGCACCCCGTCGCTGCAGACCCACCTGCAGCGTGCTGCTGCAGCAGCGTTGAAGCTCTCCGTCTCCGAGAAGGCGGCAGCGGCGCGGGATGTCTGCACACGAGTCCACGCTGCGGCCCAGCAGGCCAAGGCGGCCGCAGATGCAGTCGGAGCTGGGCCGGGTCGCCTGCCGCTGCCGCTCGTGAACGCTTACCTGCGCAGCCTCTGCGCTGTCGGCGAGGTCGGCGCTGCCGTGAGCGTGTTTCGGGAGCTTTGCCTGCGGCCTCTGGATTACATCGTGGGTGCACCGCCCTCGACCGGATCTGCCCCGCTTGGGGCAATGTATGCAGAGCAGCAGGCGACCGGCCGTGCCGACGGCAAGCGCTTCTCGCTGTCGGCAGACCACCTGCAGCAGCAGCCCGTCGCCGTGCATGCACGGCAGGCTGTGGCAGGCTGCGTGGCTGTGTCCCTGCACAGCGGCGGCGCGTCAGCCATCGCCGATGCCCTGTCCGCCTGCGCTGTGTTGGTTGACAGCTTCACGGTCGCCTTCGCCGCTGCCCACGAGGCAGGCCCCTCGCAGGCCACAGCTGGCGCACGCGCCGGCGACTCTCAGCGCGCCGCACGCGTGGCGGAGGCGACTGCGCTCGTTCGGGCGTGCCTGCGCCACGAGACTGCTGCTACTGCTGCTGCTGCTGCTGCTGGTGCCCCTGCACCGTCTGCGGCTGCTGCCGCCGCCGTGCATGCGGCGCGCATCCGGGCCATCAACGCCCTGCTGCGGCTGTACGCCCGCCTGGGCCTCCCTTCTGAGGCGTCCGCAGCCGACTTCGGCTTCCGTAAGCTGTTCCTGGCGGATTTGCGACCTGCGGCCGCTGCGGCGCAGGGCACAGCTGCAGCCCCGCCGCCGCGCGCGCCTCAGACGGGCAGCCTCCTCCTCTCCACCTTCGCTCGCGGCACCTCCGCGCCAGCCGGGCGGCGAGTTCGCCTCAGCGACGCCGTGGAGCTCAGCCGCACCCGGGCTGGCCTCCGCAGCGCGGCAGCACTGCAGGGTGCGAAGGGGCGAGGCCCCACTGCAGCAGCAGCAGCAGCAGGGCGGGTGCAGCACGGCGAGGCGAGGCTCAAGTCACTAGTCTCCCCGCCCGCAGGCACCGCCACGCCTCTGGAGCCCGGGGCGTTCCTCTGGCAGCAGCGCGGGGGCATGTGGCCGCTGCGCCGCAGCAACCCGCTGCTCCGCCTGCTCGAGGCCAGCAAGCCGGCTGCGGCGGTCACGCCCGTTTCGTCCAAGCCAGGTGCTGCGCTCACCGCCCGCGGACGCACGCCGCTCTCTCGGATCCCCCGGGGCTTGTCCGCCTCGTCGATCCACGGTGGAGCTCCTGTCCGCTTGTTTGCCACCGCAGCTGGGGCTGAGGGCAGCGGTGCGAAGCAACGCAGCAGCGGCAGCAACCGCGCCCCCTCAGCAGCTGGCCAGCCTGCCGTCCCGCACTCCGGCGACAGACGGCGGCCCGGCAGCCCTCCCCGGCCGGGAGGCGGCCAGGCAGCGGCTGGTCGCAGGGCGGACGGTGCAGGCAGCGCTCGGAGCGGGGCTGCCCCGCGCCTGTCCGCGCTGGATGTGCCGCTGCTGCGCTCTCACCTGCCGCGGGAGCAGCTGCAGGCCATGGACGGCAGCCTCCGCCCGCAGCGGCGGTGGTCTGCTTCTGCACGCAGCCGCCCCGGTCGCGCCGCCGCCAGCGGCGCCGGGCGGCAGCTTGCTGCTGACTTGCCCGTGAGCTGGTCGGTCCCTGACGGCGTCTCTCCCCTCTCCTCCGTCGCCCCGGGCCTGCGGGCGACCTGGGACGTCGCGGTCGACCCGCTGCTCGCAGCTGAGCGCCTGGCCGTGGCCCTCGCGCACAGCCCAGCACAGAGGGCGGCGGGCGTGCCGGCACTGGGCGCCGAGGCTGCGGCGGCTCTGCCCACTGCAGCAGCAGACCCGCATGCGCATGCCTCCTTCGCTGCTGCGCCCCGCGACTACCACCCCGCAGTCGACTTCGCGCTCGCCGCCGCCCCCGAGGCCAACACCGGGTTTGCCGCAGGCGGAGGGCTGCACGCCCTGTCCGACACCCCGTCGCCCTCCCTGCCGCTGCTGGCTGGGCTGTGGCGGGAGGCGACCGGGAGGCTCGTCTGCCGCGACGGTGTGGCCGCGCCGCAGCGGCTGCCCGGGGCGGGCGCGTACGCAGCCCTGCCCAACGGCGCCACGCTGGACTCGATGCTTGCGACCTGCGCCTCCCGCCGTGATGTCATCGCAGTGGCCCGCATGGCCATCGCAGACGGCGTGCCGCTGCGGGGGCCCGCTCTGCTGACTGCGGTCAATCAGCTGGTGCGCTTCGGCGACGCCGCCGCCGCGCACTGGCTGCTGCAGGAGGCCGCAGCGCAGCTCAACGCAGCGGTGCAGAAGCGGGCTGCCAAGGCGTCAGCGCGGCAGCGCAGGCACGCGACTCCCCTCACCCCAGCAGCGCCCGAGTCTGGCTCTGCGCCACCCTCACCCGCCGTAGGGGTGGCTGCGCAGGCCGACCCGTTGCCGATTGCGGTGGCGATCCTCCCTCCGCCGGCTGCAGCGGATGGCTCGGCGCAGCCTCTCTCTGCCAGCGCTGTGGCGTGGGTCAGCGGCCTGCGCGATGCTTATGACTGCCTGGCCCGCTCGCTCTCTGCAGAGGGCGCGCACTTGCAGGCACTCGCGGCGTCTCGCGCCCGCACCGCCGCCTTCCAGCGGCTTACCGCAGCACGGGCAGGCTCCCCCGCCCTCGAGGCGGCCCTCCAGTACCGCCACAGCACGCTGAGCAGCCTCCTGCACTCGGCCAGCACGCTGGGCTTCACCCTGGACGTCTACTCGCTGGCTCGGCATGCGCTCCAGCAGCCGCTGACCCCCGCTGCGGAGGGGCGTGCTGTGCCTCCGTCGCCCTCGTCGGGCCTGTTTGCGGAGCCCGACACTGACGGAGGGGACGCAGCCGTGGCGGCGCAGTGCGCCCTCCCCATGCCCACTGCCCCTGCGGGCTCTCCCAGCGCCACCGCAGAGCTGGAGGCGCTGCTTGCGGCCGTCACGCGGCTCCCGCTTCCCGTGGGCGCTGGCGAGGTCCCGCAGCAGGCGCAGCGGCGCGAGGGCGGCCCCGCAGACGTGCTCGCTGCCGCCACCGCGGCGCTTGGCCGCATCGGAGACCTGCCTGCGGTGCACTCTGCCGTGCTGGCGGCAGCTCTGCCGCAGCACCTGTCGCTCTCCCCGCAGCTGGCACCCGCCCTCGCATCGCTGCCCGCGTGGGCTCGGGCGGGTGCTGCGCGCGCGGGCGCTTCAGCGCCTTCTCCCGGCTCCGCGGCTGGCGCTGCGGGCGTGCCTCGCATCCCCTCGGGTCTGGTGCGCTCCGCAGTGGGGGCGTACGCTGCGGCGGGCGACCCGCAGGCGGCGCTCGCGATGGCGCGCCTGGGCCTGGCGCTGGGGGCCCGCCTTCCGCGCCTGCGGGACTGGATGCCCGTGATCGAGGCGTGCCGCTCCCGCGACGACGTCACGGCAGCGGCCTTCCCCGCCCTGCGGCTGATGGTGGACGCGGGGGCGCTGCGGCCTGCACAAGGCGCCGTCGACCCCGCGCCTGACCACTCAGCGGCCGCTGCGGAGCTAGTGCCAGCACTGCTGCGGATGGCGGCTCGGGTAGCGTGCGCGACCAACGCGCCCGTCGCTGCGCCCCCTGACGCCTCGCGCACAGTGGTGGGCGGCCCGCCTGGGGCCGCCTTCGTTGCGCCCCCGCCGACCGCAGAGGCAGCAGCGGGGCGGCCAGGCAAATTGGGCAAGCCAGCAGCCTCCGCTGCCGCCGGTGCCCCGCCCGCAGGGTCGGCGGATGCCGGTACCGCTCAGAGCGCAGTTGCCGTGGCGCCCACCTCCTCGACTGCCACTGCGGCCGCTGCCGCCTCTGCGTCGGCGTCTGCGCGGCAGCAGGCTCGTCTGGTGGAGGAGTGGGCCTCGCGCTACAGCGTCTTCGGCCGCACCGCCCTCGGCAGGCAGGTGAAGCAGGCGCTGCGCGGCCGCCTTTTCCCCTCTGAGGCTGCTGGGGGCGCAGTCGGCACGCACCTGCCGTTTTCCAGCGCTGCTGCGTCCCGCGCCGCTGCGGTGGTCTGGCCTGCGGTGCACCAGCCGTCCCCTGCCCCTCCCGCTGCCGATGCCGGCGCGTCCCCCGCTGCGGCCCGCGTATTGGAGGCGCAGGCCACAGCCCGTGAGCTGGTGACGGCGGTGCTCAACGTGATGGTGCAGCACATGGAGGCTGCCGCAGCGGCTCGCCCGCACATGCCCCCCGCTAGCGCCCCGTCGCTGCGGCTGGGCGGTGATGCCGCCGCTGAGCCCGCATCCACCGCTGAAGGCGTCCCCGCCGCAGGCTTCCGGGCATCTGCCAGGGGTACCGCTCTGGGCGACGCTGAAGAGCAGGGGGAGGAGGGGGAGTGGCTCTCTGCGGCCCAGGAGATTTTGCTCCTAGCGGTGCGCGAGTGGCCGGTGTGGCCGTCTCAGCAACAGCGGCCGATGTCGCTGCTCCCGGCTGCAGCGGGTGCAGAAGAGGCGACTTCGCTGGTGGCGCAGCGCCCCAGTCCCTCGAGCCGGGAGGCAGCGGAAGCGACACGGGAGCGCCACGCTGCCTTCCTGCGAGGCGGCCTTCCCGCGCACTTGCTGCTGCGCCCCGGAGCCGCGGGCGCCCCTCCGCAGCCCTTCGCGCCTTACGGCGAGCTGGTGGAGGCCTGCCGCGGCCTCAGCCTGTCCCACCTGCTGCACGCGGTGCGAGCCCCGCGCGAGGCTGCCTCCCCCGCCGCCATCGCTGCGGCGGCGCGCCGCTGGGCGGGCCGCCTGCAGAGCCTGCCCCCGCAGCCGTACGGCCCCTTCAAGCTGTACGCGGGGCTGGCCGTGGACGAGGACGGCTCCGGCCTGCTGGGCGCCTGGCCCGTCTTCGGCGCGCCGCACACGGGGCAGCGCCTGCGGCAGGATTATCCTGCCGCCGCCCGGCCCTCACCGCCAGTGGGCGCGGATGGGCAGCGCATCGATGGGCAGCGCACCCGCCGCGTGCAACCGAAGCGGCGCGCGGGGCTGGCTGCGCCCGCCATGACGCCGCTGCAGCAGGATCTGCTGGTGGCGGCAGCTGGCCCCTCCGGAGGCGGCCAGCTGCACCTGCAGTCCATGGCTGCGGCCTTCAGCGCTCTCACAGCATCGGCACCCCAGCGCGAGGCGGCGATCGCCGGCGTCACCGAGACCGGCACCTCGCCCTCAGCCCTCAAGCCGAGGGAGCAGCGTCCCAAGCCGCTGTGGGGCAGCCGCACAGCTGCCCAGCAGGCAGACTTTGCTCACCTCGTTGTCAGCCTGCGGGCAGCACTCGGCACCGATGCCCCCCAGGCATCTGAGCAAGCGCCGCATCCGCCATCAACGGTGGCAACCCCGGCAAGCACGCCCGCGGCGCCTCAGTGGGGCACCGTGAGTCAGTTGTTGTCGGAAGCTGCCAAGGTTGGGGCTTCCGCTGCCGGCGCTGATTCTGCGCGAAGCCCGAGCTCCGAGCTGCGGTGATGCGCCTTTGGCTTCGATTGAACCGCATCTTCTACGAATCGCCAGCGGTCTCACGACCGATGCTGTCGGCCAGAAATCCAATTTTGCGCAGATGTCGCGACGCGTATATTAACATTATTTCGACCGCATATTCGGCCAGTTGCACAAATGTATCGGCACGTATTAGGACGGTAAACGGCTGTCGACGCCTTATATGTGCAAGCGGCCCGCCGTCAACAATGCGAATTTCGAACTCTCGGGACCATTCGTGCATGCGCACGGCATGGCCATGTTCATCATCGGACGGCCATGGCCCGGATCCGGAAGCCTTACCGGTATAAGCTATAGGCCGATCGGAGCCGTGAGGAATGCTCCATGGCCACCTTAAGCTTCCCGGTTCGTCGACTTCCTGATTGATGCTCGGCCTAAGCCCCTGCCAATAACGTTTGATTTCGAGGTTGGTGAGATCGCGGTCGATGGAGACTTGGGCGCGAACGTCCGGATCTCTCGATCGATGTACATGTCAGGCTCGTCGCCATGTGTGGTTTGGCGTCGACCGCCACGAGCAGCACGTGCATGACCAGGTTTTCGAGCTGTGGAAGCTGCTGATGAAAAGAAGCTGGTTCCCGAAGGCTTCTTTGGTGGTTGTCGATGTGTGTCGGCATTGTGGCACCGACCAACGGTAACTGCAGGCGGGCCATGCATCGACAGCCTTCGAAGACGACCATGAGTCATTGCCAACTGCAGTGTCCATGCACGATCGTTGAGCCATCGCGCAAGTGACCGCATTATAAGTAGAAAGCGCGAAGCGCACACGCGGTTGGTAGCAGCTTCAACACTTGGGTCGAGGGAGAACGTGCGCCATTTGGGCAGGCGCAGCGGTGGCGCTCCGCCAGCCCATACGACGTCGAGTCTGTCACACCCATCATCTACCGCGACCGCCCATGCCTCGGCCCTCCTTGCGCCGTTCCTTAGGCTTCCCAGCTGCCGCGCCTGCAGAAGCGGAGCGGCCCTTGCCGCGCACCTCTGGCCCCGCGTCAGCCTCCTCCTCCTCGCCTTCGCCGCGGGGCACCACGTTGCCGCTGGACTCGGCCTCCTCCGCCTCGCTGGCGACCGCTCCCTTGCTCAGCTTCCGTGCAGCTGCGCCTGAAAGCTTGGGCGCGGGCGCCTCGGCAACGACTTTTGAAGGCGGCGCTGCCGGCTTGCCGGCGCCGGCAGCAGCAGCAGCGGACTCACGGCCCGACTGCGTGACGCGGCGAGACTCTGCAGCCATGGCGGTGAGCCGCTTGGAGCGGTTGCTGGTACCCCGGCCCCGCATGTCGCCGCTGATCTCCACAGCGGCGGTGCCATCCGCAGCACTAGCTGCTCCGGCTGCCCCTTTGCCCACAGCTGCGGTGGAGGCGCCCGACCCGAGGGTCGGGGGCCTCGCCTCGAAGGGCGCCTGGACGAGAGTCATCGACAGCAGCAGGTCACGGCGCGCGTAGTGCTGCATCTTGGGGGCCGCGCACGCCACCTGCCACAGCGAAAGCGGGATCGCCACCAGGTTCCAGCCCTTCGAGCGGATCAGGGCGTGACGGGTTGCCGTCGCCACATCCAGCACCTTGCCGACCGTGGGGTCCGTCCACGCAGCGGGCGCAAAGGGAAAGGGCGTCGACCGCGGGGGCTGCAGCAAGCCCGTCTTCGGGTCGACAGGCGGCGGCGGCCCGGCAGGCGTGGTGGACGCGTCAGCATGGTCAGGGTCCACGATGCGGGAGGCGTCCACGAGCTCGAAGGCACAGTACGTGTCAGCCATGGAGAAGTCGACGTAGAGGCCGTCGCTGATCATCTCGTTCTGATTGACGTTCCAGCCCAGCTTGCCCATCGTCTGCGCAAGCAAGAGCTTTCCGCTGCGCAGCGGGTCGAACGTCGCAGCATACTCGAGCATGTCCCTGATCTCGGCCGCCTTCGCGCGCGCCATCGCCTTTTTCTTTCGTCGCGGGGTTCCTGCGTAGCCGCGAGCGCCAACGACGGCTCCCACCGGGCTGGCGCTCCAGCTGGGTGCCACCGCGCAGCCGCCGCGCATTGCGGTTGCTGGTGCTGATCGGGCCACGGGCGCCACGAGGCGCACGAGCGCCCTGCTGCACCCGAACATGGCCGCCGTGACAATTGGAGGTGCAGAAAGTAGTCGCGCCAGTGCGCTGGGCAGAGCGCCCGCTCTGGCGGCCTCTCGCGAATCGGCCGAAACCGATAAACCCGACCGCATTTTGTGCGCCCCTCCGAGCGTCTCGCTTCGACGCGTTTCGCAACGTTGACGGGAGAACGTGGAAAAGACGCGCTTTGGAGTCGCAGCAACCGCACGCTCGTTATTTTGCCCCGGCGTGGTGCTCGATTCTGCATCGAGTCGGGCGAACGCGCCTGCCGTGCTTTGCGCAACAGCCTTGGCGCGTATCCGCTTCGAAGGCGGGCGGCTATTACGACGGCGTGCGGTGGTGCTTTCGCTCACCGGCCCGTGTGTGACATTTTGAGCATCTCGTGCCTCGCGATTGCGCTGATTTGCGGGCGGTGATGCTGCTGTGGTCAACCCAGGAGTGACCACACTTTGGCCCCGAAGAGACTTCCCCGTTGTGCAACCCTCGGCCAGACTGCCTTCCTTCGGGCACCCGCGTCTCGCAACAACTCGAGCATGGCTTTGTCGCCTAGCATTGCCGCTTCGATGCTGAAGCAGGGTGCAAAGGTGTGGGTGCGGAACCCGTACCCGCCGAGTGCAGACGAGGCCTACAGAGCGGACTGGCTGCCAGCCCGCATGTGCGGCCGGCCAATCTGGATCCCGGCAGAGATCGTGAGCCTCGCGGGGTCTCCTCTCGCTGGCCTCCCTGGCGTTGCCCCGGCGGGCGCCATCTCCTCCGTGACTGTGCGCACCACGCTGCAGCCCCCCGTCACGCTCACGCTGCCCCCGTCGGAGGTGTGTAGGTGCTGCCTGTTGCGTGCTGGGTGGCTTCGCTGGCGGCAGAGTGCGGATCTATTCCCTTCGGGCAGCAGAGGATATCAGAGCGAAGGCGTGCAGCTGCCATCAGCGTGCTCTTGCGCTCCTTCCCCCGGTCCCCCTGCAGGTGCTGCCCCTAAATCCCGTCACGGGTCTGGATGACTGCGCTGACTTTTCGTTCCCCCACGCCCCCGCAGTCACCTACTCGCTGACTCGGCGGTTCCTTGAGGACAGGCCGGTCACGCGGGCGGGGGCGCTGCTGCTGTCCGTCAACCCGTGCCGCACGCTCGCCGACGTGAGCGGCGTGTGGGCGTGGGACCCCATCTACATGGCCCGCTACCGCGCCCGCCTGCCCGCCAAGGTGCTCGACGCGCTGCCGCCCTCCCGCAAGGCCGCGCTGGCGCTGCCCCCGCACACCTTCGAGGCCGCAGACGCCGCCTTCGCTGCCGCCGGCGCAGACCTGCAGCCGCAGGCCATCCTGCTGCTGGGCGAGGGCGGCTCCGGCAAGAGCGAGGCGGCCAAGGCCATCCTGCAGTACTGGCTGGCCGTGGGGCCCCTCGCTGAGGAGGGGGTGCGGCCAGGCATGCTGTCGCTGCTGCTGGAGCAGCAGGCGCAGCTGGCGCGGCAGAAGGCGCTGGCCGAGGGCGCAGACCCCGCCAGCGACCCCTTCGGCGGCGCAGACGGTGACGCCTCCCCCTCCAGTCCCGCGGCGGCGCACAAGCGCTCCCGGTCCCTGGTGGCGGCGCTGGAGCTCGGCGCGATGGACAGAGGCACGAACGCCTTCGGGGCGGTGAACGGCGGCGCAGGCAGCGCAGCGCGCGCGGTGCGCGAGGCGGTGGGCGCTGCCGGGTCTGCGGGCGGCGCCGTGTCCGTCCTTCTCTCCACCATGCCCCGCCCCCCCGTGCTGGTCGCGCCTGACGTGGACGGCGCGCGGCGGGAGGCGGCGGCGCGCAGCGGCCCCCTGGGCAGCGCCCGCAACCCCTTCCTCTCGCAGCACCTGTGGGGCGTGGCGCAGGCGTCCGCTGCGGTGGCGCCCTCGCCGCGGGCCAGCA
>Ga0208629_100618_pt1 | contig 16491 bp, 5 predicted proteins | sample LakWasMet19_HOW5_2_FD_183865 | JGI IMG/M metagenome (GOLD analysis project Ga0208629, IMG submission 183865) | Freshwater sediment methanotrophic microbial communities from Lake Washington under simulated oxygen tension - Sediment Metagenome... | ecosystem: Environmental > Aquatic > Freshwater >...
CAGCCTACCGAGCGGCGGCGTGAGGTTGTGACGGCTGTCCGCTGCGTGCAGCAGTCTTTGCGGTGAGCGATTGCGGGTACTGCTCGGGCTGGTGCGGAGCCGGCCACAGCTGCAGAGGCGGGGTCGCCACCGCTGCTGCCAGAGCCACCTCCTCCAAGCTTGCCCGCCGCGTCCGCTGCGCCCGCGCATGCGCAGCGCGTCTGAAGCGTGCCCCCGCCAGCCAGCCGCGCCGCCGCCACGCCGCCTGCTGCAGCCAGTCACGCGCCACCTGCGCCGTGCGGGCTGCCGGCCCTCCCTCCAGCAGCTGCTGCAGCGGCGAGAGGCCGGTCACCACGTCTGCCTCCCGCGGGTTCGCGCCTGCCACCACCAGCATGCGGCCGATGCGCTCGCTCACGGTGGGGGCGGGGGCGGCCTCCGCAGGCGCTGGGAGGGCTGCGGGTGCGGCGGCTGAGGCGGCGCTGCCTCCCGGCGCGTGGCTCGCGAGGGACTCGCCCTGCGCCCCCGCCCTGGCTGCAGCCAGTACCCGTGCCCGCACAAGAATGCCGCGCCCTGCGCCGAGGGCGCCTGTCTCGCCCCCGCTGGCCAGCATCCCGGACGTGGCGGCATCCGGAGCTGCTGCCGCAGCTGCTGCGCCGCGGCCTCGGCCGCCGACGCCCCCGCTGCCCGCTGCCGCCAGCGCAGCCATCCGCTGCTGCAGCGCCCGCTCCCGCTGCCGCGCCCGCTCCTCCGCGTTCACCTGTGCCGCAGCGATGCTGAGGGGGCCGATGCGGTGGGGCCTGTCGGGCAGGGCGGGCGCGCACAGCAGCCCGCTCACTGCATGGGGGCTGGCGGACGGTGAGGAGGAAGAAGAGGCAGCGCCCCTGCCCCTGCCCCCGCCCCTGCCTGCCCGCGCGGCCGGCACCGGCACTGCTGGCAGCGGCGCCGGCTGAGCCGCCCGCGCAGGCGCTGCTGCCGCCGCCGCCGCCGCTGCCTGCGCCTGCAGATGCGCCTGCATGCGGGGCGGAATGAGATGCTCCTCGTCTGCCAACCCCTCCTCGTCTGCCAGCCCCTCCTCGCCCCCCGCTGCTCCCCCAGCCGCCGCCCCCTGCCCGTGTCGGCGGCGCACCCTGCGGGCGGCCGGCTGCGGGCTGCCCCCGCTGCGACCCCTCGGCGCCGCCGCCGCTGCAGCGCTCGCCGTGGGGGGGTTCAGGGCCGCTGCCGCCTCCGCGCCGGCCTCCGCTGCCGCTGCAGCTGCGGGCAGCTCCGGTGCGCTGAAGCGGCGGCGGGCGCCTGGGCGCGTGCCCTGGCCGAGGAGCGCCTGCCGCAGCCGGCCCGGGGCGAGGGCGCCGGGCAGCGAGGCCACGGCTTGCAGCACCCGCCGCACGCGAGGGGACGCCAGAAGGGCTGCGGAGGGCCCCTCCCCGTCAGAGGCAGCCCGACCCCTGCCCCGTGCGTGGGCTCGCGGAGACAGCGCCGCCTCCGCCTCCCCCGCGCCTGAGGCGGCTGAGGGGGTGGCTCCGCCTGCGCGTGCAGCCTGCGGCGCGTCGACGGCGCCCCTGCCGCTGCGAGGGCGCCGCAGGTAGCGGAAGCCCGCGCCGCAGCCTGCACCAGCGGCTCCTCCTTCCCGCGCCTCTGCGGCGTGTGGGCGCGATGGGCTGCTGCTGCGCCGGCTGCTCGTGGGGGCGCGGACGCGGCTCCTGCCCCGGGCTCGCCAGCGGCTGCCGTGTCCACTCGACCCCCCTGCCCCCTCCCCCTCCTCGCCCCCGCCCTCCCCGCTGCCTGCGGGCGCCAGCGTGGTCATGGCTCGCAGCCCGAACCCCGCCAGCAGCGCCCCCACCACCGCCTCGCTGCCGTAGCGCACCGCATGCGCCAGCAGCCCCTCGCCCGCACAGGCGCAGGGGGTGCTCCAGGGGGGAGCCGCGCCCCTCGCAGCGCGCACGGAGGGTGGCGCGATCAGGCCGTACGCCCCCGTGACACGCGCCACAGTGGCCCGCACACGCCGCGCCCCCGTGTCCACCGCCCCGCTGGCCCGCCGCAGCAGCGGCCTGGCGAGCGCCCTCGCAGCCCCGCCGAGGCGGGACCCCCGGAGCCCCCCTGCCTCCGCGGCCTCCGCCGTCGCTGCTGCAGCCGCGGGCCCCGCGGCCTGCTCCTGCGGGGGCGGGGGGCAGCACAGGCCGCACTCCCCGCGCCTGCACCGCGGGTAGGCCGCCCCGGCAGCCGCCAGCAGCGCCACGACCTCCCCGTACGCCGCTTCTGGGGCTGCGCTGGCCGCCCCCTCCTCCTCCAGGCCCGCCAGCAGCAGGGAGGGGAAGGAGGGCAGGCGGCCGCTGCGCGCGCCGCTGCCGCCCGCCCCCACGTCCCTCGCAGCGGCTGCCGCCTCCTCCTCCGGGCTCCCGCCGCCCCCGTACACGGCGCGCCCGCAGCGCAGCAGGGAGCGGCCCGTGACCGCGAAGACCAGGGGCGTGCGGCCCAGCGCATCCTCCGCGCCCGGCCGCGCCCCCGCCCCCAGCAGCAGCGCCACGGCTGCGGGGTTGCCGTACTTGCAGGCCAGGTGCAGGGGGGTCGCCCCCAGGGCCGTGGGGGCGTCCACCTGCAGGCCAGGCCGCGCTGCGCAGGCGGGGCCCGCCTGCTGCGCCCCGCCCGCTGGCCCCGTGGCGGAGGCCTGCAGCTGCGGCTGCAGCAGCGCAGCCAGCGCCCGCTCGCAGCCTGGGCGCACGGCCAGGTGCAGGGGCGTCAGCCTGCCCGGGCAGTGCCTGCTGTTGGCCGCCTCCGGGCAGTGCTGCAGCAGCAGCCGCACGCACTCCGGCCGGTCGTGGTAGGCTGCGAGGTGCAGGGGCGAGGGCAGGGCGCTGCCCAGCTGCTGCAGCTGCAGGGAGGCGCGCCGACGCACGCCGCTGCTGCGCGGGCTGCCGAAGAGCGCAGCGGCCTCCTCGCGGCAGTGCGGGGCCTGCAGCAGCACCTCCAGGCAGGCGGCGGAGCCCACGAGGGCCGCTGCATGCAGGGGCGTGAAGCCGCTGGGCCGCAGCGGCGTGGCGATGTGCACGCGGGGGTCGGAGCTGCGCGCCCGCAGCCACGCACGCACCTCCTCCTCCCGCGTGCCCGCAGACAGAACGCAGTCGCCGGCGGTGGCGTCGGGTGCCACGCTGCACACCGCAGCGGAAGCGGCCAGCGGCTGCGGCGCCCGAGACTCCCTGCCGCGGTCGAGCGCAAGGAGGTTCGAGATGGCAGCCGCGCTGACCGCGCTGCTGCTGAAATAGTCCATCCCCGGACCGACCTTACCGTCTGCAGCGGCAGTCCTTCGCTGGAAGTTATGTGATCGCCCAACTCAGGCGGACCCTCGAGTTCGTATTGGACGTCAGTTCATGTTGTGCACGATCGATACTTCGTCACTAACGGGCCTCGGGGGTAACGAACGCATCGAGCGACTGGTCGAAATAGGTTCGACTGCAATCTGCGGGCAGTGATCGACGAGGTGAAGCAAGAATAATCAAATCTCGAAACAGAACCTTCATCGTGTCGATGAATCCTGCACGCGAGCGTTCGACAGCTGAATACCACACAAGAGCCGCTCCGAGTGGGTGGGATTTCGCCTGCGCTTGCACACTAGGGACGGTGTGTTGTTGCTCTTTCCTGTGGGCAGCGATAGGCAAGAGATTCGCCTGGCGTATGCATCCCAGACGTTTCCCGTTTGGGCGTGCGCCGTTCTCTGAGGCGGCAGCCGCCGCCTCAGAGGTCAGACAAGGCATTATCTTGGAGGGGCATGTGGGCGCAGCCCGGGCAGCTCTCATCCCGAGCGAGATATACGTGTGCCGCAGCGGTAAGGCGCGCGAGCGTTGCGAGCCCTGTGAACTCGGTCATGAGCTTTCCGCTGTGCGACACTACATCGTTCGCTCTCGGGGAAATGGTCATCACGAAGTCATCCTGCGAGATGACGCGTCTTGGTCCGGGCCGCCAACCGCTGCTGAAGTCTGTAGTCTCGGCGGACGAAGTACTGAGCTTGCTGTGACCGAGGTCTCAGTTCCGACACCTGTTGTTGAATGCCTCAAAGCAGAGACTTTGAATGGTACAGCCGCACAAATGCATGCTGCAGCGCAGAACTGCTGTGTTTCCTCCGAGGTGTCGGCCGCTGACGCTGGGCAAGCTGCCGGAAGTGCATCGGTTCCGTGTGCAATTTCGGCCCCAGCTCTGACGGCGGCGGCAGACATAGTTCCTGACGCCCAACAAGGCGATGCGGTTGCGAGCACAGTCGCGGTGGTCGCCTACAAGTTTCGGGTGCTGCGCTGCCGGCCGGTCGCCGGTACACGGCCCACGGCAACCCCTGCGTCCCCCGTTGAGCCGAGAATTGTGCATGCGCCGAGTGGGCCCGGGGGCGGTGCGCAGGAGTCAAGCGAAGCGCGGCACCTGCGGGCACTCGAATGCGCGCCATTGGCTTCAGCGATGCCGCCGTTGTCGCAAGGCCTTGTGGAGGCCTCCCCGGCAGCATCGGAACCCCGCTGCCTTCCCGCTGGCGGGTCTTCAGCCGCGCACCACCCTGGACCTCGGGGGTTTCTCTCTCATTCCCCACCCCTCGCGCCTTCCACGGCTTCGCGGCGCTCGCAATTGGCGGAATCGACAGAGCACTCTTGCCTGCGGCATGCGGAGCCGCATGCAAGTACGAGCGCACACACTGCTGCTGTGTTGCTGCGGCCAAGCTCGCCGTCTCCGCATGCTCGTGCACAAGCCCTGGCGCTGCTCGGGTCGATGCCAGCGCTCCCTGCTCCGTCCGAGCAATCAAGTACGCTCCGAAGTGCATTGCGAGCCGAACTTGTGGGGCCGCCTCCGCCTGCGTCCATCCGCTGCGCAGGGCTGCACCTGCAACCCCCGCAGTCTCGTCGAACAGCTGGCACACCGGAGTTTGCGCCGACAGGGCCTTGTGCTTTGATTACGGATGCTGCCTCCACAGATTGTCGAACCGCCGCCTCAGACACCACGCATCGTTCCAGGCCGTCGCTGAGTTGCCGTGAGCCGGCGCCGCTTGATGTTGATGTTGGATGCGTCGAGGCTGGCCCGTTGGTCGGCCATGGCTGGCAGCATGTGCCCCATGTGGCACCCCATCGGGCACTGGCGGGTGAAGAGCACGCTGCACTTCGCTACGCACAACCCTCGATGCATGGCCCGGCCGCGGCAAGTCTCCGCTGTGCATCGGAGGCGCTTCCCCCGGGTCCGCGCAGCTCTTGTGCTTCGAGACATCGGCCCCAATCCACGAAGCTTGAGAGCCGAGTCTGCGCATTGGAAGTGCAGCCCTCTGCCCTACCGAGTGCGCCGCTGCGCTGCAGTAGCGCGTACTTGCTGCAGCCTGGCAGTGGCTCGAGCGCGCGCGCGCAGCTGGCCAGCCGCGCTTCGGAGACAGGAGTTGTAGACACATTATTCGAGTGCCGTGGTGAGCAGGCGGTACGTGATGCGAGTGCCGCCCGATGTCAGGCCGTTGAGGCACCCCACATGCATCCCCCGGCGAGCGTTGCATCGCAGGAAGCATGCAGCAAGCTGCAGGACGCGTATGGCCAGTTGCATGCGCTGCTGGCGATACTGCAGCAGCATGCTGAGCCTACCCGCCACACGTAACTGCTCGCGCCCGTGACTTCAGCTGTGACGACTCTCAGAGCGGGGTGCCGCCGGCACCGTGCCGGCCCGCACGGCCGGGCTTGTCGGTGGCCCCGGGCCGACCTGTGACCTGTGGGCTGAGGCGCTCAATCACTGTGGCTGTCCGAGGATCTCAGAGTCAACTCTGTGACGCAAACCGTGCAAGGCTCGAAAATCAGCGCCACGCGGTTGGGACTACGTTTCGTCAGCTGAGGAATCATTGGCATTCGGACTTGGAATTCTCGTCCCGATCCCATTGATCGCTACCTGTCAACTCAAATCATGGATCCCACCGTTCATACCATCAATGGCATGAGCAGACGGCACATTGTGGCTGCTATGTGGGTTCGCTGCGCTGCTGATTGAGGACGCGCAAGTTCTAACATCGTGAACAGAGCCAAAGCCAACTGGATCCAGGTTTCGACCGGCGACCGCCCTTGTTCTCTGAGCCAGCCCCGGCTGCTGGTTTCCAGAATGTTGCGGGTGGGCTCAGACTTGCCCAATGTTCTGGTGAGATTGCTTGCAAACGTGGCCGCTCGCAAAGACGCTGATCCTGCGTTTCGCCAAATGGTTTGGGGACGCTGGCGGCCGCCTTGGAACCGATGTGCTGGCCAAACGTAAACCCTTCACACCTCCTCTGCAGATTCGGTATGATAATCTCTCGCTCGTGTGTTCGAAGGACACTTGCAAAGGCCGGCAACAGACCGCGGACCCGGACGTGCCCCACTACTTGCTCTCGCTGCTGACGGCACCCGCTCGCTGGCTGAAGCCACCAGAGCAGCCGCACGGCGCGGTGCTGAAGAATATTAGCGGGGTATTGCGCCCGGGCACCGCCACCATCATTATGGCCGCTGCCGGCGGCGGTTCGTCGACGTTCTTGCGCCTGCTTGCCGGGCGCCAACAGTGCACTGCGGGAACGTTGCAATGGGGCGGCCGTACCAGCCAGCAGCTAGCGGCGGAGGGTGTGGTGTTGCGGAAGCTGGTCGCATACTGCCCGGAGGCGGATGACCATGAGTTTCTGCTAACGGTGGCGGAGACGTTTGATTTTGCGCACAGTGCGGCCGTGGTACCCGCACCGCCTGCCCCGGCCTCTGCTGTGCCTGCAGCGCCAGCGACGGCCGTCGTCAACTCGCCCGGCGCGCTTGATCCACAGCATGTGTCAGCGGGGCCACCAAATACCGCTCCCGACCGCCCGGCTGCTGGCGATCAGCCTCCAGGCCAGCACACCGACCAGATGTGGACTCCGCCCGATGGCCCCGCCATGGTGGGAATCATGGGACTGACGGAGGCGAGGGACACCATCGTTGGGAACGCGCTCGTGAGGGGCATCAGCGGCGGCCAGAAGCGGCGCGTGACTCTGGGCGAGACGCTGCTGCTGAACGCACGGGTGCTGGCGCTGGACGGGCCCACGAACGGGCTCGACGCCGTCACAGCGCACGAGGTGATGCGATACGCTGTGGACTGGGCGCACGCGACGTCCGGTACCCTTGTTGCAACGCTGCAGCAGCCGCTCCCCGAAACCTTCGCCCTCTTCGATGATGTGATCCTGCTCAGCGAGGGCCGCGTCCTCTACCACGGCCCCGTGGCACGCATGGATGAGTACTGCAGCTCCTTAGGCTTCGTGCGGCCCTCCTACATGGACCCCGCCGCGTGGGCGGTGGAGCTGGTGAGCAGTCCCGCCAACGCGGCTGTCATGAGCCTCGAAGATTGCTCGCGGGAGCTGGCGGCTGGGGCAGGACCAGACAGCGGCGCCACTGCTGCAGCGGCAGGAGTGGCCTCGACAAGCCCACCGCACCGCCCGTTGCCTGGTAAAGCCGTCTGCGCCGCACGCATCCCTGAGCTGCTGACCGTAGACGCTCTGGCTGAGCACTGGACGAGTGGCGCATGGGCTGCAGCGATGATGGCAGGGGTGCCGCTGCCGCCCCCCGCGAATCACGAGGCCACGGCAGGCAAGGTCGCTCCGCCCCCGGTCGGCGCTGCACCGAGTCCCATACACGTCGCAGCCGCTGGAGGCGGTGGCCCAGCATCCGGTGCCTCGGAGGCTCTGGTTGCGTCCGGAGAGCCTGGCCTCCAGCATGGACCGATCCCCCCTGCCGCCACAGCAGTGCCGGTGGAGAGCTGCGGCTCTGACCTCCAGCCGCTGCTGGCAACGGCGTACGCACGCGCGCAGTACGGCAGTCTGTATACAACCGGCTTCTGGGCGCAGGTGCGGCTAACGACCGCCCGCGAGATGACTCTGGCGCGCCGTAACTGGCTCTACTCCGGCGCACGGCTTGTGAACGCTGTGCTGATGGGGGCGATCCTCGGCACTGTGTTCATCCAGCTGGACCCGCAGGCCGAGTTCTTCCTCTTCTTCTCCGTCTCCCTCTTCGCCGTCACCTTCGTCTCGTTCTTGAATAACGCAATCATCCCGATCGCTGGTGCCTCTCGCCTCGTCGTCTACAAGCACACCGGCGCTGGGCTTTTCAGGCTCGTGAGCTGCCGGAGACTTGGGGGCGAGGGGCGAAGCATTGAGTCGGCCGCCGCTGTTCTCTGTGCTGACTGTGCCCGCGCTCAGCCTACCTACTCCCCAGCTACAGCCCCCCCCCCCCCCCCCCCCTTTGCTTCACTCGCTTCTCTTGCTGCAGCGAGCACAGCTACAACCTCGCCGTCCTGACCGGCCACCTGCCGATCTCCATCGTCGCTGACTTCCTCTTCGCGACGGTGTTGTACTGGATCGTCGGCTACGCAGGTGAGGCGGCCAGCTGTGTGCTCGCTGCAGTGTGGCTGGGCGCGCCGCGAGCACCGAGGGCTGGTCGCGAGTTTGGCCACCGTCGAGATTCGGGTACCGACGCAGCGAATGGCTGCCTCCTGTAGCTAGTGGCTGTCACCGCCCCGCGAGCCTCATCCGGTGTACCCCGCATCTGCAGCGAACGTGGCGCGCTGGCTGTTCTTCTGCCTCGTGATGCTGTGCATGGACCTCTGCATCAGCGTCATGTACCGCAGCTTCAGCTACGGCTCGCCCAGCGAAGAGCTCGCCATGATCGCGAGCTCCGTGTTCACGGCTGTCGGTCTGTCCACGGGCGGCTTCTTCGTGGTGCGCAACCAGGTACCCGCCTTCCTCATCTGGCTGCTCTACATCTCGCCCTTCTTCTGGTCCGTGGACGCCATCGCCAACAACGAGTTCTCCGATGCCCGGTACAGCGCACCCTTTGACGCCACGCAGACGCAGGGGGAGGCATTCATGGCAACCTTCGCTTTCCCCTTCGGCGTGGGATGGAAGTGGATGGGCGTGGGCATCCTGATCGCCTATTACCTGCTCTTCGGCCTCGTGCTGCAGCCGCTGCTGCTCCGCACTGTGCGTTACGACATCGTGCCTGGCACGCAGCGCTTGCCTTCGGAGAGCCCGGAGGAGGCGCGCGCCGTCGTGCAAGGTGCTGCAGCAGCGCTGGGAGGCACTAAGGAGGGAGTTTCTGCACAATCGCCTCCGCCTGCGGTGCCGCTGATAACTGAACCTGTGGAGCCGAAAGCTGGAGCCCCCAAGCCGCCGTCACCAGCAGCCGGACTGGCTGCACGTAGCGGCGGGGTAACTGTCGACAGCAAACACGCGCCCATGTCTGCGGCGCTATCAGTCGCAACCTTGCCGATGCCACTGCCTCATGTTCCGGCCACCCCATTGTCCCCGACCGTTGGTGCGTCCGTTTCGCCGCAAATCCGGCCGTGGAACTTCTTCCGCTGCTGCTACGCTGCATTCCTTCATTCTTGCCAACGTTACGGCCTCAACGCCTTGCGAACACATGCGCATTTTTTCCACTTCACGTGCAGCCGTTCTTCCCTCTGCCGCGTCCACACCTCTTGGTGCCGCGCGGCCCGATGTGCGTTTGCCCATGCATGTGCCGGAGCCCCCGCCAGCGCAGCTGCTGTCACCGGTACCTGCTGGAGCACAGCGCGAGAGAGCTGCGCTGGACGGAACCAAGTTGGCTGCCGTCCCGCTGCAGCAGTCTGCGGATACATCGGTGGGGGTCGCGCCTGTTCGAACGAGCGTGCTGGACCTGGCCACGCCAGTTACTCTCGCCTTCAAGAACGTCACTTACTCTGTGCCCGGCAAGGCGAAGGGCACCCGCAAGCAGCTGCTACGGGGAGTTAGCGGGCTTGCCCGTCCTGGCACCCTGACCGCGCTGTGTGGCGCAAGCGGAGCAGGTGAGCCTTGTTTCCGACACGGCGGAGATCGCGTGCTGAACGCATGGCTGTGCCCGCTAATACACAGCTTGCGTTTGCTACTGCAGCGACCGCATAAACGGCCACTCCGCGCTGCATTCCCTTTGCGTGCAGGCAAGACCACGCTGTTGGACGTTCTGGCCTTCCGCAAGACCACCGGGGCAGTGAAAGGCGACATCACCCTGAACGGGGTAGCCGCTACACCGGTCATGTTCGCCAGGGCGAGCTCCTTCGCGGAGCAAGCTGATGAGCACCTGCCCACTACCACGGTGGCGGAAGCCCTGCTCTTCAGCACTTCGCTGCGGACCGCGCGGGAGGGCACCAGCGATGCTGACCGACAGGCCGTGGTGGCGGACGTGCTAGATACGCTTGAGTTGCAGCAGCTGGCGGAGAGACAGGTTGGCACGCTGTCCCGCGGCGAGCTGAAGCGCCTTTCCCTCGGCGTTGAGATCGCGAGTTTGTCCGGGCTTGTCTTTTGTGATGAGCCAACCACTGGGTTGTCTGCGCGCGCAGCGGCAGTTGTGGTCCGCTGTCTGCAGCGGATTGCGGCACGCGGTCGCACCGTGGTGTGCACCATTCACCAGCCCTCCGCACACCTGTTCTTCGCATTCACACACCTGCTGCTGCTGGCGCCGGGTGGACATCAGATCTACTTCGGCCCCCTCGGGCACCACGGACGCGAGATGGTCGCTTACTTCGAGGGCCTGCCTGGAGTGCCGGCCCTGCCTCCCTATCGCAACCCTGCCACATGGATGCTTGACATCACATCCGACCAGCGGGACTCAGATGACGCCCCTCGCGAGGATGACGCCGTGGGCCCTGTAGCGGCGGCAGACGCTGGTTTTGCGGGCGGGCTAGGCGGCGGCGAGGCCGGCTCTGCGCCGCCGGATGCTCGTGGCGCTCAGCGTGCGCCTGCTGCTGAGCTCGACACTGCGGGGGCGCCAACTTCAGGCTTCCCCGTCGCCGTCGACGCAAGGGCTGCGCTGCCCCGCGATGCGGCAGCCCCTCAGGAGGGGCGCCCGGTGCCTGAGACGCTGCAGCGGCCTGCTATCACAACCTCAAAGGGCGAGCGCTTTGCCGCTGCCTATGCCTCCAGTGCCCTGGCTTCAACAACCCTTGCACAGATCGAGCGGTACATACACGCATCTGAAAAGACCTCGACAGCGACCTCTGTTGCCGAGAAGGCGCCAATTCAGCCCGAAGCGTCGGCGATCCCTGCTCCTGCGGCGACCAAGCACGACGCAACGATGCATCCGGGTCCACCGAGCGGGGAGAGCGTCATGGAGCCCCTGCATTTCAAGGGCGCCTACGCAACCTCTTGGCCAACCCAAGCCCGACTCGTTCTAGGGCGTGCGCTGCGCGACAGCTGGCGCAACAGCGCCTACACGGGCAACCGCATCATCGCCATCACCTTCCTAGCCCTGTTCTTCGGCCTGCTGTACCTGGAGCTCGATTTCAGTACCTTTCAGGGTGTGCAAAGCGCAACGGGTGCGGTGCTGGCCAGCATGGGCTTCTGTGGCGTGGTTGTCTTCACCATAGGCGTGCCGCTCTACATGCGCTACCGTGCCTCGTTCTACCGTGAGCGCGACGGCAAGTTCTACAGCCCCTCCGTGCACGCACTGGCGCTGCTGGTGGTGGAGACGCTGTGGGTGGCGCTGCTGTGCGTTGTGTTCGTGGCCATCTTCTACTATCTGATCAAGTTCCGGCCCGCCTTCAACCACTTCCTCTTCTACCTCCTAGGCACCTTCGTGTGCGTCCTCTGCTTCATTTACGCCGCCATCTGCGCTGCGGCGATGTTCCCCAGCTCCATCATCGCGCAGCTCGCTGGCGGGGTTTTTCTCAGCGTCGTCTTCCTGTTCGCCGGCATCTTCGTCCCCCGCCCGAACTGTCCGGCTGGCTGGGCATGGTTCATGTATGCAGACTTTGCCTTCCATCTGGTGCGTGCCCTTGCGCTGGATCAGTTTGTGTGTATAGGCGGCGTGGATGTGTGCCCCTCCATCACCGTGGTAACGGGAAGCGGCCCGCAGACGATCACCAGCTACGCGTTTGTCTCCCACAACCTTGGTACGGGGTACTCGTCCCACTGGGCGGACATGGGCATTGCTGCGCTCATCTTGCTGGGGTTTGTGGTTGCCACTTTTGCGGTGTGGCAGGTATTTAACCACCAAAAGCGTTAACGAGCGGGCTGCGGAGGACCATGGCCAAAGGACGGGGTTGCCCGCCGGGACAGTGTCATCGTAGTGTGGAGAATGCGTATGATGTTCGAAGGGTGTACCGGCCTGAAACGCCCCGGTTTGACCGGTTCTGGCTTGCGGTTGTGAAGAGGCAGGTCACTGCATCGTCTCTGGCAGCTCGATGGCCTTGCGGATGCGTTCCACCGTGTGTCCAACCCGCCATCGCTTCTTGTTAGCGCCTCATCTGCAACAACCGGCCTCGTACCCACTGGCGCATTCAGTGTGAAAGACCTTCAGTGCTCCCTTCTAGTAAGAGATCACCGGCGACGTGAACGTGTGCGAGTTTTCAAGATGCCTGTGAAAGGGATTGTGGCCGTCTGACCGTGTGTGCCTGGGCCGCCGGTCGCTCCCAAGAGCTGCGCTGCATTCGTGACAGTTAAACTTAGGCTTCGATGCTCGATCGCGATAGCTATAGCGCTATTCAACATGTACGTGCGTGCATCCTACACAAGACTATAGTTAGCTAGTCATTCGACGCCTCGAGCTCTGAAGAAGCTTCGGATTCGCGATCGCTGGCCATGCATATGGAGGCGGCGCCGGCGGGGAACTCAAGTCACGTGACGTGTGCACTGCAACTCGCGGGATCCCTCCGGCCGCGGAGCGACGTCGACTCGCAAATTTGGTGTCCGCGCGGTGCTCCATGCGCAGATGATCGATGTCGATGTGTGCAGGCTCGTAACCGTGAACATGTTACTGCTCGCTACTACTCGCCAACTCGTGTATCCAAACAGCAAAGACATCCAATTCGAAGCAATAGCCGAGAGTTCAAGCGTGCAAGGTCATCCGCAAGCGTGCAAGGACAAGTGGCGCGCGGATATATGCGGCTTGCGAGGATCCACTCATCAAGCACCAGGTACGTGAAGCAGCGGCAGCGTAGCCCTCAGGCTAACGCATGGACGGGCTTGCCACCTGTCTGCAGATCTGCACCCGACCTTCTGCAAGCGATCTGGACGCAACTGCCTGAATAATAGCGCTTGCGCGTAGCTGTGCTGTTAGCATCCCGCCGACTGAATGGCAGAGATGCAGGGGCACCCACAGAGCGACAGAGCAGATCCACATACTCCAAGCACCCAAAGGTGCGCAGCGACTTGACGGACATGGATGGCAGGGCACCGTGGAGGAGCAAGGGTAGGGCGGGACAGACCGCTTGCACTGCTGACGGGAGACTGGTGTCAGACAGGTGTGTGTCATGGATGCGCTCACCAACCGCCTGCGCAAGGGTGGCGCTGACAACCAGCCTTCACCAGGTGTCGCCTGCGGAGTGGTCTGAGCGGGGACTGCCCTCGCCCACATCACCGTGTGTTGCGGACAGCCTGCGAACGAAAGCAGCGCCCTGCAGGAGCGCCGGCTGCGTCGGTGGCGAAGGCGAGGCACTCGGCGCTGGGCCCGGGAGCAGCAGGCGGTTGCTCAAGCGAGCCGCTGGCGGCGGCGGCGGCGGCGGCGCGGCGACTGGCGACGAGGGCAGTGCAAAGCGCAGGCTCCGCGACGGGGCAAGCGCGGGTTGTGGCAGTGTCCCAGCGCCAGCGGGTAAGGGGAGAGGCGGCGGTTCGTGGCGCGGGACCGGGATCCGCTGCGGAGGGGTGCGGCCCGCTCCTCTCCCAGCGACCCCGCCGCTCCAGTGCGGAGCTAGGGAGGGTCTGGCTGCCACAGCTGCGCTGTCAGTGCCTGCGGGTGAGCCAAGCCCCAACGAGATGCCGTCCCCCCAGTGAGCAGCGGTCGCAGAGGACGCGGCGCGGGAGTTGCGCCGCACGACACGCGAGGATGCTGACGCTGCTGCCACCGCGTCTCGGAACAGCAGCTGTGGGAGCGCCTGGCTGGAGGCAGGGGGTGCAGCTGGGGCTGCTGCTGCGGCTGCAGCGCCGTGGCCCCACGCGCCCACAGCTGCTGCGCCCAACATGCCATTGAGGGTGACAGGGTGAGTGGGGCCGACCATGCTGCCTCCCTCGCCGCCATGCCGCACCTGACGGCGCTGCCCGGCTGCGGCCTCGGGAGCTGTCTCACTGCCAGCTGCGGCTCCAGCAGACGCCGTCGCGCTCCCACGAGCCGACCTCAGCCCTTCCACGCTGAAGCCGCCGTCCTCTGAAAGCAGGTGGGCTGATGGATCAAGCAGGGAGCCCCTGACGACCCTCACCCTCGCCCTGCCTGCGGGAGCAGGGCTGGGCGCCAAGGGGGCGGCCGCGCAGCTCTGCGGCTCTGTAGCCGCCCCTGCGACAGCCCGCACGGCAGAGGAGCGCGGGGTCCGGGAGCGCGGGAGGGGGGTGCCTGCCAAACCGGGGCTAGGGGAGGAGCCTGCCTCGCCCGCGGAGGACGCAGAAGCAGCCGCAGCTGCGACCGAGGCTGCCGGACGCGCATAGGCTGCGATGCCGCGCAGCAGTGCCTGGGGGACGGCAGACGCAGCGCCAGGGCCGGGCGCGTTCAACTGCTGCGCCGAGCCGCGCCTAGACGGCGGGTTGCTGCGGCCCCCCAGCTCCCTGTGCAGCAGGGGGTTCACAAGGGTAACCCCCGCAGCCGGCAGCGACAAGCCGGCGTCCAGCTGCACAACCCCCGACTGCTGCTGGAGCTGCTGCCGCAGCTGGCTCTCCCGCGCTGCTGCGGCTGCGGTCGCCGCTGCCGCCGCAGCTGTGCTCTCCCGCAGGCGGGGGTCGTCTGCTGGCGCCACGTAAATGCGGCCGGCAGAGGGGTCGACGGATGCCCGGTCGTGCGACTTGCTCGGCCTGCCACCGCCAAGGAGCTGGTTCTGCAGCACAAACCCGCCTCCCGCCACAGCGGCCGCCCCGGAAAGGCCCACAAACGCTCGCATGGCGGGGTCGGCAGGAAGAAACGCCTGCTTGTCGCCACTGGCAGCGCCGCAGCGGCAGCCGCAGCCGCGCAGGGCCGCAGCAAAGCGAGCTCGCACGTACCAGCGCAAGAAAGGAAGGAAGCCGGGCAGCGGCGGAGGCTCACTGGCCCGGCTGGTCCGCCCTGGCTTCGTCAGCGATCCGTATCGCTGCTCTAGCGCAGCGAGGTCGGGCCGAGACCGATGAGAGGAACGAGCACCGCTGCTGCACCCCCCGCCGCTGCGGCGCTGCGTGTGGCTGCGCTGGCTCTTTGAGCTGTCCCGGTGCTTGTTCCGCCTGCGTCTGGCGTCGCCTGGCAGCCTCCGTGCAGCCGCCCTGCCCGCTGCTCGCTTCGCCTCGACCTGTTGCATGGCTGCCCTGGCTGCGGCCGCCCTGCTCCTGTATCCCTCGAGCGCCGCAGCCCTGCCGGCCACGAGCGCCGCCCGCTGCACCCGCGCCTGCAGCAGCAGAAGCAACTCGGGCCGCTGGCGCAACATGTCGCTGTCGAGGCGGCGTGTGCCGCCGGCGAGACCTGCAGGGGGTTGCCCCGGGGGCCGGCTAGCGGAGGCGCGCAGCGGCGAAGCATGTGCAGGGTCAGCCCCAGTCCCACCACTGGACGTCCCAGGGCCGAGAGCTGAAGCGACCTGGCCGAGCCGCCCCTGCGATGCGGGGGCTGCCCCTCCCGGACTGCCCCCCAGCTCCTGCGGCTCCGCCTCGCCAGTGCCGCCCGTGTCGCCGACAGAAGAGACGGGGTCGCGGGCACGGGAGGCGAGAGGTCGCACCTCGCCGTCAGCCTGCGTGCCCCCGCTGCTGGAGGCACGACGGGGCAGCAGGTCAGACCCGCTATCTCCCCCGGCTGTCGCTTCCGGGGAGCTTGCCTCTGCCGGAAGGCTTGCCGCCGCACCGGAGTCGTGCGCCCCCTCGCAGGCTTCGAGGGAGAGCTCTGCGGCCGTTTTGAGGGCCGCCGCAAGGATGCTCTGCAGCACCTGGCGTGCAGGCACCACGAAGGCCGTTGGAGCGGGGCTGGCGCGGGCGGCTTTCCGCCCCGTGCCGACCCCCTCCGCGCCATCCGCATCCGTGCCCGCAGGCGAGGCTCCGCGGTCCAGCCGGGCTTTGCGGGCTGCGTGGTGCGTGCTCAGCGACACAGCCTCCGCAACACCACGCTTGGCGCTGCCGCCGTGGCGGACGGCCGCAGCGGAGGGGGTGGTAGAGTCGCCCCCCTCGCCCGAGAGCATGGGGGAAGCCGCCTCCGAAGCCCAGGCACCGCCCTCTTCTGGCTCGCCCTCCTCCCCGTCCCCGAGTTCCAGGGCGAGCTGCCGCGTGGAAGTCATGGCCGCCGCCAGCACGACCTGCAGCGCATGCGGGCTGAGGTGGGTGCCCATCTGCCTCACCACCGCGACCATCATCGCCTGCGCTGCAGAGGAGCGTGGGCCCTGGTCAGGCGCGACCCGTGCCCCCGCAGGCAGGCTGAAGTTGGCTGTGGAGACGGCGCCCGAGACGTGCTGGGGGCCTGTGGAGCGCAGCGAGTGCAGGAGGGGCGCTGCGTTGCCGCGCTGCACATGGCCACGGGTGCTGCGGCGCCGGCGCGAGGCTGCTGGCAGTCTCGCCTCATCGCGCCCGCCACCGCGTGCTGTCCCCGCCCCCGC
>Ga0208629_100619_pt1 | contig 16486 bp, 7 predicted proteins | sample LakWasMet19_HOW5_2_FD_183865 | JGI IMG/M metagenome (GOLD analysis project Ga0208629, IMG submission 183865) | Freshwater sediment methanotrophic microbial communities from Lake Washington under simulated oxygen tension - Sediment Metagenome... | ecosystem: Environmental > Aquatic > Freshwater >...
GTGAGGCTCGGCGGGGCCGCCTCCCCGCAGCGCAGCAGCCCTCGCAGCGACACCCCGCCGACTCCGGTCGCAGCCGCCGAGGCGGCGGCACTCGAGAAGCGGCACTGCGGCAGCGCAGCTGGCGCCCCCTCCGCCCCCGGTGCCGGCGCCGCAGTGCTGTATCTGTCCCGAGGGGCCGCGGGCCCTGCAGAGGCGTCCGCGCCTGCTGGCCGCACTCTGGTCGCCCCGACCCCCGAGGCGCAGTCCACTATCGCTGCCATAGCTGGGGCCGCCGAGGGCAGCAGGCGCCAGGCACTGTCCCGCGCTGCGGAGGCGGTGCGGCGCAGCGGGCCGCCTGCGGCTGCGGGCTCCTCCCTCCGCATCGGCGGCAAGGCGTACGTGTTCGGGGCGGGTGTCAGTGCGGCCGCCCTCACCGCCTCCCAGGCCGCGTCCACCGCCGCTGCGGCGAGCCTCTTCGAAGACGCGGGCCGCGCGCAGGCGGAGCGGGCGTTGGTCGCCGCCAGCAGCGCGGGCCCTGATGCCCGCAGCCTCAGCGACCGCGTCAACGGCGAGGCCTCGCCGCGGTGGGCCGGTGACGACACGGAGGCGCACGGCACTGTCGGCCGGGTGTTTTCTCCGCGTCCGCAGGAGCCGGGTGGCGCAGCAGCGATGAACGGCGGCAGCGAGGACGACGCCGAGGGCAGCGGGCTGGGCCGAGGCGGGGCCAGCGGCAGTGGGGGCGCAGGCGCCGTCCCGCTGCCCTTCCCCTCCCGTGTGGCGCTGCTGGATGCCGAGCGACGGGACCGGGGCGGCGTGCAGACCACAGTCTTCAACTTCAGGGACGCGCGCAGCGGGCGGGCCGCCCAGCAGGCGGAGCAGCTGCTTGGGGGCGAGGGGGCGGGGGTGCGCGATCTGAGCCGGCACCCCGCAGAGTTCACCCACACCGACCCACGGTACGCGCCCAAGGTGTTTGCTGCGCCGCTGCCCGATGCCACCACTGCCATCGTGGCCGAGGTACGGCAGTGAGCCGACAGACCAGCCAGGCACTGGCCATGAAGCCGGCCGTGGCGACTCTGTTGGCACATGGTTCTCCAGGCGAGCTATGGAGGTCCAACTTTTTCTCAGCTTGGCGGTGGGCCCTTCGTGGCAGCAGTGCCGTCACTCAGGCTCAGGTGAAGCCTGGGGCTGGCACCGCTGCCGAGCTCCGCCCGCTCTCGATTCAACTGGAATTCGCACATTGTCATGGCTCCGAGGCTTTGCCGTGAGCTCATTCATCTCAGGCGCTTGCGGGTTCCATTGCCAATGGGAATCAACGCTGCTGATCGCTGCACGGGTTTGTCACCAAGAGATATCGCGGTCAGCGGCTCCCCGTTCTCGATGGAGTGCCGAACACAAGGTCATTTTCGGCCCGAATTTTTCGGCAGTCAATCCAGTGTCCACGGTTCAATCATCATGGCACCTGACCAGATGAATCGCTGAGCAGTGCAACAGCACGCCGGGTTTCTCGACGGTCATCGATGCTCAGTGACGACGATTGCATGTGAACGCCAATTCGAAGAAGGCCAACTTCCATGGACATGGACTCTGAGCGTGACGGTCGCGAGCACGACCAGTGGTACAACAGCTTCAATTCCGGAGCCAGCGGCTAGTACAGGGTGCTTTCCACGCTGCCAGTAGCGACGCAGAAGCACTTGTGCCATTAGTTCGCAAACTGGGCAAACGCGAGAATCGTGGAACACGCAACCAAAACTGGACAAAACTGCAATCTATAACGCGGAACTGAACAGGCACTACCCCGATTCACACAGTTGCATGATTCAGCTGAGGGCAAACGGTGGCAACACTCATCAGCCGCTGCACGTGAGCGCGCATCCGAGCGCTGAGCAGGCGCGATGCGTTGACATGATCGCACGTCTCCAACGTCATCCTACCCTGCCTCTCGCGCGACATATCGTTGATGGGGCGCGAATGCCCCTTCAGCAATCAATCGAGGCATCGGCTGGACAGCCAGCCGGCTGAAGGCGCAAAACGTCCCATAGGGGTGATGTTGGGTTGCACCGTTCTTTGCGCCGTGTGGCACGTTGCTCGCCCGACCGTCAGATGGCCGCAATGGCGTGATCGTGGACATGAAGCCTGGTGCAGGCAACGCATTCACAGGTCCTCTTCCTTCTCTGTCCCCCGCCCAACTTCGTCGAAGCGCTCCAACGCCCGCCATTTATGTCGGTTGCTGGCAAGGCAGGATGTGTGGTTCAGTCGGAGGCCCGCGCGGAGAGGTTGCAGCCACAGCCAACAACAAAATCGGTGTTGCTACCTGGAAGGCTGAGCGAACACAAGGGCGATGAATGAGCCCGCGCGGGCGGCAATCAGAGACAAGGAAAGCACGGCGAGGCCACAGTGACTCAGGGAGATCGTCAGTGACGCTGCGTCACCTCATTCCGAATGAGTCATTCGAGCATACAGCTGCGACGCGCGACGAGTAGAGCGGCAGCCTAGCGTGGCAGCAACATTAGCGAGACGGCGTGCGCATGTGATTTTCAAGTTCCCAATGCCCACAGCAAGAAACATCGTTTGGACACGGCTCATCCCTTGCGTTTTGTGCAACGAGCTAACAATTCTGCCCGTCTGCCCTCGAAACGACATTGCCGTCAGCGCACGACATTTTGCATTTTGTTGTTCCGAGCGATGACCAAAACAAGCAGCTTGCAAGCCGGTTGCGACTGATCTTGCATCCCACAGCCGGGTGGAGTTGTACACGACTCCTCGTACAGCTCGCGCGCTGTTGCATATCAGGGCTCCGCAAGCGTGTCAGTGCGGCGCCTTCTGACGAACTGACTGTTATCGCCGTCGGCCTTCGGTGTCGTTGTGGGCCCTCACGCCCCCGTGGAAGTGTCTTGTTTCGATAGGCCTGCAGCAGCACAATGGATGCGGTGGCTAAGCACGCACAAATTACGGAGCTGGTGCAGCAGCTCAAGTCGGGCCGGCTGACAAAGGAGGAGCTGTTTATGCGACTGCAGGAACTGCAGAAGTCAGGACCAGCTCCCTCTGCAGCATTCGCCGGAGAGGCGCGAGACGACGCTGTTGGTCCGACTGAAATGACGTCGGCTCCAGCAGCTAGGAGTGCCGCGCCTGTTCCTGTCGCGCACGCAGCTGCGCCACCCCCGGCCCCCAGTCGTGGGAGGGTGCACCCTTCTGACTCTCGACCAAGCACAGCGAGCTCGCGGCCGATCGATGCTAGACAACAGGGAGGGCCAACCTTCCAGCCGCGTATCACACCCCTGCCTGCGAGCTACGGGCCCACGGCGCAACAGGTCCTCTCCTCAATCCCGTTTCAAGGTGAGTTCACTGACGTGGATCTGGCGGCTCGCATTTTGCGTGGGAGCCGATAGGCACCAGTGACCCTGGTTTGTTTGAGTTGAGTTGGGCTCTCGCGTTGCAGAGCGAGCCAGTGCGTGGGCGCGACACAAGGAGGAGGAGCAAGCGCGGCTAGCTGCTGAGGCCGCCGACAAGGAAGTCGAGGGTTGTACATTTGCGCCCGTAATAAACCCCGTGTCCAAGCAGTTGTCGCGAGGGCGGCGTAGTGTCAGCGCCGCCCGGTCCGGCAGAGCTCCGAGTCGCGGTGGCGCTGGCCGCTCTGCAATCGGCCCTCCAGCACTCCCTGGGGAAGGCGGGTTGTCAGCGCCCCCCTCGGCGTCTTCTTCATCAGTGCATGAGCGCCTGTACCACGCCACCACCGAGGCGAGTGAGCGTGCGCAGGCGCAGCAGCGCGACATGGTGTACGCATACGATGAGGCAGAGGACGGCGCTGGATTGACGGCGGCCGGGGGCCGTGCGTACGGCAGCGTGGGTTTGGGCAGCGGAATGGGGCTTGTCGACGCCACCGCCAGCGCTAGGACGCCAGCCAGCGGGTCTGCAGCTCGCGCGAGGTCGCATAGCGCTGACCCCACCTCACGCAGGGGGCGGGAGATGGGCCGACCCCTGTTCGGCTCGCCCTCCTCGGGCAGCCCGCGATTCGGCCCAGGCAGCGACCCGCGGTTGCGGTTGCAGCGGGGGGAGCTGTGGGGTGGCGGCGGAGCAGTGGGTGGCGCGTCTGAGTCTGCCGCGCTGCGCCCCGACGACCTTCGAGAGTGCACCTTCAAGCCCCGCATCAACCCCACGTACGATGCACGCCCTGTCAAGAGCAGGTGAGGCCAGCAGCTGCAAGAACCTATGCACGTCGATGATAGCTCGGCCAATGCGCTTGCTGCATGTCCGGGTGTATGGGGCCGCAGGCTTGTGCTCACGCCTTCGCCGCTGCCGCCCACGTCACCGCAATGCCTGATGCTCTGCGCTATTCCCCTGTATCGTCTGCAGGTACCGCGAGGCATCGCGCTCAGCCACGCGCCGACGCAGTGACGCGTCGCTCGCCGGCGGAGGGCGCGGCGGAGCTGCTGCCTCCCTGCCCGCTGACCTGCTCCCCACAGGGCTGGCCGAGTGCACGTTTCGGCCGCGGACAAACCCTGTGCGTGCCTCCGCCATGCCCGCTGCCGCCATGTACGTGCGGGCACCCATCTTTGAGCGTTTGGCGCGCACCCACACGCAGGCGCAGCGCGAGAGGGAGGCTGCGACGCTGCACCCGGGCGGCTCCAAAGCCTCTTCTCCGGCGGGCGGCGGGGACGGGGGCAGCAGTGTCACCGGCAGCGTGGAGCGAGAGGAGAAGGAACGGCGGCTCGCAGAGTTTCTGGCGCGGCAGGCGGCGGCGCAGAACCGGAAGCGGGACCATGTGACTGCGATTGCGAGCGCACTCGCGCCGCCCCTGCAGCCGCAGCTGTGTGCGCGCAGCCTGGAGATGGCCGAGGGGCAGCGGGCGGGTGTGTCCTTTCTGGAGCGGGTCTCCTCCGAGGTGGCCAAGCGAGAGCAGGAGGCAGCCAAGATGCGGGCGCGCCTCGCCCGCGACCCGGACTGCACCTTCCGCCCCGCGATCAACCGCGCATCCCAAGCGCTGCCCGCCCGCGGCGTCGTCGACTTGTCGCGGGGCGATCAGCTGAAGCGTGAGACCGCGGTGCGCCTGCTGCGGCTGCGTGTGGAGGCCCAGTCTCTCGACGGCATCACCTTCGCGCCCGCCATCAACGATTCCAGCCGCTCAGTGTCGGGCAGGCTGCGGGTGCTGGAGGCCCCTGACTCCTACGTCTCGCGACTGCAGGCGGAGGCGGCCATGGCCGAGCAAAAGGCTCGCAGCGAGGCGGAGGCGGTAGCTGCCGCCGAGATGTCCGAATGCACCTTCCACCCCGTCGTGCATGACGCGCCGGACTACGTGAAAAGAATAGCTCGTTCGATGGCTCTGGCGCGGGCGGTGCGACCGTCCTCGGCTGGGCCTGCCAAGCCTGATTGGAGATAGCTACATCGCCCCCGCGGCGATGCATGTTGCTTGTTGCAGCGCCGCTGCCCTTTCCGGACTGCTCGCGGCCGTGAAAGCTCCGCGTTTCTGCTGTTGGCACCTCCCTGCCTTCCTCCTCTGAGGGGAATCTGCCCGTTGAAACTGCATGTGCGTTTCGATCATGCCGCTGCTCTGGCAACGTGCGGTCACGACTCGCCCGCGGCTCGGATCATTGCTCATTGATGATGGATGCTACCGCGGAAAGGCCACGTTCACGCCCAAATGTCGGATCCCGCAACCAAACCCAAGCCAGAACTTGTGCTGGCTCGCGAAAGTCGTGGCTCCGGCTGTCGGAGCGCGCATCGACTTGGAAACTCTGCGTTTCCCATGCCATGATATTGATGCAGGCCGGTGCAATACCCGCAAGTGCTCGTGCCGAGGTTGAAGTCCTCGCTCTGGGTGGGGTGACGCGCAGCCTGAGCAACTTCAGCAGCAGATGGACGCTGGCATTGTGATGATTGGACGGGAGTCACTGGGCACGAATCAACGGAGAACCCCGACAACGAGTCTTCGAAATCACGCCCAAGCAGGACCATCGGTCAGCTCTTTAAGCACAGGGCTCGCGAACGTGGTCAGCTTCAGCCAGCAGGGGCAAGCAGAATGTCAGCTGCTGACCTCGCGGCGTGTGGGACGCGGCGAGCAGTCTGGAGGCCTCACGCAGACTTGAGTGCCTCGGCACCCTTGTTGGAAGCCTTGCGCCACAAGAAGAGAGGCACCACGATGAGCGCCACGCTAACGTAGGTCGCCACCCCATGCCACAGCTCCACGTTGACGCTCTCCTTGGCGTACACGGCATCGGTGATGATGGTCTGGCGACCCGGAGCCGTCGACTGAGCGCTGACGTGGATGAAGTCCTCCTCCTCGCCGTCTTCGGCGCCCTGCTCGCCCACGCGGTACTTGTAGCTTACACTAGCCCGGGCGGAGGTCAGCAGGCCATGCTTGAGCGGGCGCACTGTGATCTCGACAGTTTCATTTGCCCCCCTGCGAAATCGGAGCAGGAGAGTGGAAACACGCAACCTTTTGTCGGGTGCACCTCGAGCACACAGGCGTACGAGCTCGACATACAACTATAGTGCCACCGTGGGCGAGGGATCACTCACGGGGCCAGCGACTTCCAGGTCTTAGCGGGTGAGCCAGAGAGAAGGACGTAATCTGCCTCCGCCCAAGCATCGTCGATGGCAATGTCCTCGGCGGCCAATTGCCCGATGTTAAAAACGGTATACGCGACAGTAAAGGGCTTGCCCTGGACAAGGAAGCCAGGGGTCTCAGGAGCCGTGATTGTCTGCAAAAAGGTGCCGCGGCATAGGATCGTGGGGATTCCTTGACCCTCGGCAGGCTCCGCTGAGATCGCGGCTGTCGATCTGGTCCAGGGCATCACGGCGCACCTTCTGTGCTACAATCAGCGCTCGCTTCTCGGTAGATGCATCTTCTGCAGCCCCGGCGAACGCGAGGAGGCCCAGCAGCGCCAACGCAGGAAGCATTTTTGTTTATCGATCGTCGCAACACAGCAAGCGGGGCCGAACTGAAGCGAATGCGTCAAAGAGCGCCGTATGCGAGCACGTGCAACTGCTCTCTGCGCAGATGTGGAAGGTTCAACGTTTCAGCAGCGGCCAACTGTCCTGAAAAACTTTGAGCACAATCGGTCGGTCAGACGCCGATGTCGTATACATGAAACAACACCGGGGAAGCGTACAGCAATCCAGGCCAGTGCCAGACAGTCAGTGCTGCGTCGGCATATCCACTTCCGTCTCGCCGCGCCAACGGCGGCGGTTTTTCCCGGGCACCTCAAGCCCACCCTGTTGCTGGTTGCTGGAGCCGAGAGCCGAGCCGAATCGTCGGCAACACCAAGGCCGCCATGGCTTTCTGGCGGCATTTGCGGCTGTACCTGTGGAAAAATGGCCTGTGAGTCGCGTTGCAGCTGACCCGCAGGTCGTTCCTGGTCGCGCTCGCCCGCGGTGCAAAGTGGCAACTCCGCTTCGACCTCCTCCCAATTTGCGTGCAGGCAAAAAGTGCGAAATCCCTCAATCAGTTGCTGCGAGCTCTTGACGCCAATCGTTCTCGTCTCGCTGTTTGCGATCCTGTACTACGCGGCGAACACGACGGACACTCCCACGACAACGTACGAGTGCAACTTCGACGGCTCGACCGGGAGTTAGTTGCGGGAAATTAATCCGCTGCGACGGTTGCACGCGCGCGATTGCATATTATCGGCCATCACCTTGTGCGCACGTTGTTCATCTGTGTTGGTGTGCAGACAAGTTCGACTTCGCGTATTTGCCGAGAGCGCTGAACAAGAGTGTCCTGAAGCTCGGCATTGTCGGACCGGAACCCGTGGTGACCCGCTTTACCAACCACCTGGAAGCGAACTACCCCGGCCTGGATGACTCCAGTCTTCTACTCAGCACGCTGAACTGCTCAGGGCTGCAGCTGGACGTGGCCGTGCAGAAGTCGCTGCCTTTCTTCCCCGGCTTCTCGTCCGCCTATTACCGCACCTTCGCCACTGAGGCGGATCTCGAGAACTACATCAGCCTGGAGGACTACGGGAACAGTCCGGACGTGCCCGGCATATGGGCCGCCGTTGTGTTCACGGTGTCCGAAGGCAACCAGTGGGCCTACAAGATCCGCGCAAACGCGACTGACATCTTCGACACGCATACGGAGCGGGATGACTACCGACGGGGCAACTCCGCGAACTTCATCACGCAGTACATGTACAGCGATGCTTTCAACTACGGCACTGCTGGCGAGAAGCCGTACCTCCCCTTCCCGCAGCCGGGCTTCATTCCGCTGCAAACAGCGATTGACAAGTTCATCATTGGCCGCCGCAGCGCACCGGCCAACAGCACTGTCCTGGAGTCCAACGACCTGCTCGCCTTCGCCGCGGACTGGGGCTGTGTGAACGGCCTGCCTCTCTTCAACGCGTCGTCTGCGGCCAGCATCGCTGTATCCACACTCCTGCGGTCGCACCAGCTACTGCCGCAGCACGTGACCCTCGCCCCCTTCCCCGTCTCCGAGTACCGCTCCGACGACTTCTACACGTTCGTGAGCAACGTGTTCGCGCTCATCTTCGTGCTCTCGTTCTTCTTCCCCTCCTTCTTCCTCATCCGGGGCGTGGTGGTGGAGAAGGAGGCCAAGCTTCGCGAGGGCATGCGCATGATGGGACTGGCAGACGCAGCCCTCTTCACCGCCTGGTACGTCACGTACGGGGCCCTCTTCATGGTGATCGCGGTCGTCATCGCCATCATCACGGGCTCCACCTTCTTCTCGCACTCGGACGGGGGCCTTCTCTTCCTCTACTTCTTCATCTTCGGCCTCACCGCCATGGCCCTCTGCGTCCTGCTGTCCGCCTTCTTCAGCAAGGCGAAGCTGGCAGCAGCGGTGGGGGCCGTCGTCTTCATTGCCACCTTCTTCCCCTACTTTGCGGTGAACGACCCCCTGAAGAGCGATGCCAGCAAGGTGGCCGCCTCGTTCCTCTCCCCCGTCGCCTTCGGCCTCGCACTCGACATCATCAGTCAGCTGGAGGCCAACGGTGTGGGTGTCAACTGGCACAACCTGTACACCCCGCTGCACGGCAGCTACTCCTTCGGCACCGCCCTCGGCCTCATGCTGATCGACTTCGGCCTCTACACCCTGCTCGCACTCTACCTTGGCAACGTGCTGCCGCAGGAGTTCGGCGTGCCCCTCCCCTGGTACTACCCCTGCTCCCCCCGCTGGCTGAAGGCCACGTGGGCAGGATGCACGTGCCGCTGTGGCCGCGGTGGACAGGAAGGCGGTGCGCACGGCAAGGCTGGCAGCAACGCAGAGAGCTTGCTGGGCAGCGCAGGTGCCGCTGCGGCGCACCACCATGCCACCGGCACGGCCTCAGCGGACGCCGAGGCGGACGGCCTGCTCTCCGCGCACTGGGCCGACAGGTTCGACAGCATCGGCATTGCGGCGGGAGACAACGTGGAGCCGCCGGGGCTCGCTCTGCGCGAGCTGGCTCGGGAGGGCCGCTGCGTGTCAGTGCGCGGCCTCAGCAAGCTGTTCCCCACGCCCGACGGCATCAAGCCCGCGGTGGACGGCGTGGACCTGGACGTCTTCGAGGGGCAGATCTTCGGTCTGCTGGGGCACAACGGGGCGGGCAAGACCACCACTATCTCCATGCTCACGGGCCTCATCCCGCCCTCCTCCGGCGATGCCTACGTGTACGGGCACCCCATCAGCAGCGAGATGGCGGAGGTGCGCACCAGCCTGGGCGTGTGCCCGCAGCACGACGTGCTGTGGCCCGACCTGACCGTGCGCGAGCACCTGGCCTTCTTCGCGGGCATCAAGGGCATGCCAGCGAAGGCCATCCCGGAGGCCGTCAGCGCCATGATCCGCGAGGTGGGACTCACGGAGAAGGTAGAGACACGCTCCGCAGAGCTCTCGGGCGGGCAGAAGCGCAAGCTGTCCGTCGGCATCGCCCTCATCGCGGGCAGCCGCGTGGTGGTGCTGGACGAGCCCACCAGCGGCATGGACCCCTGGAGCCGCCGCTTCACCTGGAACGTGGTGCAGAGCAACAAGGCCGGCCGCATCATCATGCTGACGACGCACTTCCTGGAGGAGGCGGACATTCTGTGCGACCGCGTCGCCATCATGAGCAACGGCCGCATCCGCTGCTGCGGCACCAGCATGTACCTGAAGGCCCTCTTCGGGGTTGGCTACAACCTCACGGTGGTCAAGGCCGCGGGCTGCGACAGCGAGGCGCTGGAGGGCGTGGTGCGCAGGCACCTGCTCACTCCCGAGGGCGGCGTTGCGCTCCCGCACCAGGAGGTCCCCTACCGCGTGCTCTCCAACGTGGGCAGCGAGATGTCCTTCCAGATCCCCTTCGCGTCTTCCCCGGCGTTCCCAGCGCTCTTCAGGGAACTCGAGGCGTGCACGGTCACGACGGAGGAGGGCGCCGCTGGCGCAGCCGCCGCCACAGCCGTGGCCGCCGCCTCGTCGCCGGCTGCCCCCGCTGCCTCTCGCGTGCGCATCGCGACGTACGGAGTGTCCGTCACCACCCTGGAGGAGGTGTTCCTGCGCGTGGCGGAGGAGGGCGCGGAAGCTGCAGCCGCCGACAAGGCAGCTGCTGCGGCCCTGGCCGTTGAGAAGGAGCATCGTGATGCACCGTCCGCGCACGCAGCCGTCAGCTCTGCCGTTGAGCCTGCAAAAGCTGTCGCATCGGCGACGGCGAAGGGGAGCCTGAATGCCGCGCCGCCGGCCGCGCACGCTGGCCCTGCTGATGGCGGGCACGGCGCCTTTTTCGGAGGCTCCGACGAATACTCGCGTGCGCAGTCAGTCGGTGCAGGCGGCATCTTCTGGCGCCACTTTACGGCTCTTTTCTGCAAGCGCTGGCGCTACGCCCTGCGTGACAGGCGCGCGATGCTGTTCCAGCTGCTCATCCCCGTGGCCGCCCTGCTGCTGGGCCTCGCACTGCTGCACCAGGTCACAAGCGCAACCTGGCCGGAGGTGCCGCTCTCGCTCTCTGCGTACAACACCGGGATTCCCCCCGCAGCGCCCGGGGGCGCCCCTCCCAACTTCGTGCCCGTGCTCTCCAACAGCCCCCTCGGGGCGCAGGTCATCGGCAACGTGACCAGCGCGGGCAGCGTGCCCACCAACGCTATCAACCCCTTCTATGTCCCCGCGGTGCAGGGGGCCACATTCATCCCCGTGCCGCTGCCGTACCTGGCGGGCGCTTACAACTACAGCGCCTACGACGGCTGGGGCGCCTGCAGCTTCAGCGACCCCAACTCTGCCATGTTCCTCGTGAATCAAAGCGAGCTGGCCGCGCTCTCTTACCCCTGGTACAGTCTGAACGACACGTGGATGCTGTCCGAGTATCTGCTGGACTCAAAGAACGGCTCGGCCCCGTGGTTGCCAGCCCTGGCACCCACGGATGCGGAGCGGGCCTCTGCGCAGGCGCGCCGGTTGCGTGCTGCCGATGCCGCGCTGCGGCCGAGTGCCGCCGTCTCCGCTGCCGCGCGCGGAGGTATCGTGCAGCAGGGCGGCGCCTCGCGGTACGGAGCCTACGTGCTCAACGACCTGCAGGTGGGGCCGGACGGCTCCACTCCCGTCTACGCCGCCTACACCGCCCTCATCAACACAACCGCCCTGATCGGGGCGCCCACCTTCGTGGCTGCGATGCACTCTGGGCTGTACAACTGGGCTCACGGGGGTCAGAACGCCAGCATCAGCGTCGTGAACGCACCGCTGCCCTTCACGCGCCGCCAGGGCGTCATCATCAACTCCCTGCTGTCCTTCGTGGCCGTGCTCTTCATCGTGGTGGCCTTCTCCTTCATCCCGGCCTCCTTCGCCGTCTTCATCGTCAAGGAGGCGGAGGTCAAAGCCAAGCACCAGCAGCTCATCTCCGGGGTCAGCATGCCCGCGTACTGGCTCGCCACCTACTGCTGGGACATCATCAACTACTGCGTTCCCTGCTTTATCGCGGTGGTGTTGGTTGTGGCCTTCGATGTGTCGGAGCTGGTGGGGCCCTCCCTCGGCGCCACCATCCTGCTCTTTGTGTCATACGGCACCGCGGTGGCTCCCTTCACCTACGTGCTGAGCTACGCCTTCAAGTCGCACTCCACGGCGCAAATCATGACCCTCATCATCAACCTGCTGTGCGTGATCCTGCTGCTGGCGTCCTTCGTCATGCAGCAGATCAGTGCCACGTGCCCCGCTGACTCGTACCTACGCTTCGCCTACCGCCTGCTGCCCGGCTACGCCCTCGGCAACGGCCTCATCCAGCTGTCGCTGCTCAAGGAGCTGCCCTTCCTCGAGTCAAACTGCGGGCAGCTGTCCGTCCTGGAGCGGGTGATGCGCACCTACACACCCTTCAGCCTGGAGGCAGCGGGCTACCCGATCATCTACATGCTTGCGGAGTCTGTCGTGTACTTCGCGCTGGCCGTGGGCATCGATGTGCTGCTGTCCTACCCCGTCATCAAGGCGCGCCTGCTGCCTGACAAGGACGTCCAGGACAAGCCGTATGAGGAGGATGACGACGTGGTGGCGGAGGCAGCACGAGTGGATGCGGGGCGCGCGGCCAGCGACACTATCGTTCTGCAGCACCTGCGCAAGGTGTATGCAGGCGGCAAGCTGGCGGTCAAGAACCTCACCTTCGGCGTGCCGCAGGGCGAGGTTTTCGGCTTCCTCGGCATCAACGTGAGTGGTTGTCGTGTTGGCCGCAGGGGCAATGACTGTTCCATCCTTCGAAGGCCCACCGCGTCGTCTCACGAGTGCTGTTGTCTGTCCTGTGTTGTGCTCGACTCTCCACGTAATGCAGGGCGCTGGCAAGACGACTACCCTGAAGATGCTCAGCGGCGATGAGATTCCCACCCACGGCACCGCGCACCTTGGCGGGTTCGACATTCTTCGTGAGCAGATCGAGGTGCGCCGTCTGCTGGGTTACTGCCCGCAGTTCGACGCCCTGCTGGACCTGCTGACGACCCGCGAGCACCTGGAGCTGTACGCGCGTATCAAAGGCGTGCCGGAGCGCTTGCTCGGCGGCGTCGTGGACGCCAAGCTGCGCGAGATGGACCTGCTGCAGTACTCCAACAAGCTCGCGGGCAGCCTCTCCGGCGGCAACAAGCGCAAGCTCTCCGTCGCCATTGCGATGATCGGAGACCCCCCGCTCATGTTCCTGGACGAGGTGCGTGCTGCGCCTGCGGCTGGATCACGACTTCGTCTCGTCTGCTCGCGCTCTCGCTTCCTCTCGCCCTCTGTTTCTCTCCGTCATCCTGCTCCCCTGCCGTTGCCGATTGGTTTGTTGCAGCCTTCCACCGGCATGGACCCCGTCGCGCGGCGATTCATGTGGAACGTCATCAGCCGCATCGCCACGGAGCGGCGCCAGTGCTCGATCATCCTCACAACGCACTCCATGGAGGAGTGCGAGGCCCTGGCAACCAGGGTGGGCATCATGGTGGGGGGACGCTTGCGCTGCCTGGGCTCCACGCAGCACCTGAAGGACAAGTTTGGCCAGGGCTATCTCGCCATCGTCAAGCTGCGGCACCCGAGCACGGACAAGGTTCAGGCCGTGATGCGCCACTTGCAGCCGTTCTTGCTGGAGTCCGCCGCGGGTGTGTGGAAAGTGCAGGCCGCTCGAGTCCGCGAGATCTGCGAGGCCCTGGGCGACCCCACACGCGCGCGAATGCTGCATCCCAGCGGCAGCGGGTGGGCATTGGCGGCGGCTCTTGCGCGCGAAGGCCTGGTTGATGCGGCACAGTTCGCCGAGTGGTGGGCATCCGAGTCGTATGGAGCTGCCCTCCATGCTTTCGTCACTTCGACCTTTCCCGGGTCAACGCTGTCGGAGAGGCATGGCGAGTTCTTCTCATACCGCGTGCTCGCCAACACCGCCACTACACGCCTGTCGAGCATTTTCGCGGTCTTCGAAAGCAACAAGGGTGCCCTCCAGGTTGCAGAGTACAGCCTGTCGCAGACGTCGCTGGAGCAGATCTTCAACAGCATGGCGGCTCAGCAGGAGGAGGAGGCGGGCCCGACGCGCGGACTGGCGACCACGGCCGTCGAGACAGCTCGGCCGGAGGCGCCTGTAGTGCTCACCGCCGCTTCGCCGGCTCTGCCCGCTGCGGCGTCGCTGACGGCACGACGCAGCCCGTCGTTTGCTGCCAAGGTGTTTGGTGCCGCGCAGGGACGGCCAGGCCTGGACAAAGACAAGCGCCCCTCCATCAATGGGCTGGAGCTGCGGTCACCCAGCGATGCAAGCGCCATGTTCCCGCCTGACGCGTGAGGGGACACACTCCCACACATTTCAACGCGTTTTGCCCTTCTAGTGTTCGCATTTCGAACCTTTCGACAATTTGTCCACCCGATGGAAGCGTCTCGGACGCGGCGTTGTTGCATTCACGCTTCTCAACTCCGAATCACGTGCTGGATGGTGTCGATAGCTTGAGTTGTATGCACTGCCAGCAAAGGCAAGGCGCCGCAGCTTGGAAGAGCCATGCCATGACTTCGAGTTACTGAGATCCCACTTGGGCAGCATTTGAGGCGTTTCCACAACACCACTTCCACCACGCTGCACAGAGTTGAAGAACCGTGCCCCGATAGCTTACACGAAAGACATTGGGCTGCCGCGGTGCGAGTCCACGTGCGCGTCGGACACCCAGGTTTGCTGGGGCTGCGTGAAAGCCTAGATAGCTCTGGATAACACCTAGAACCCGGAATGGAACGGGCGTCTGGATTCAAAGCCTTCGCACACTCAGCGCTTGCGCAGATTCAAGTCATAACGACCCTCGACTCGAGCTGGAATGCAGTCAAGACTTTGTTGATCCGGTTTGCTGGGCTGAGGTCCGATGCGCAGCGGAGGGTCCACCTTCAATCCTCAGCGCAGCGGGTGCTCCAGTCTGGTGTACACAGCACTGTCGCCTCAGAAACGCTGACGGCCGTCGCGGCGCCATTCGAGCGCGCATACGGTCTTGCGATGCGTTTGCTTCATCTCAGCGCTGCTCCTCTTACCCATCAAAACGAAAGCAGGTTGTCGCCAATTTGACCCCACATCGCTGTTCCCGTACAAGCGACGGAATCAATGTTCGGAGCAATCAGTTCTTACATGGCTCGACTAAGCTCTCGGTTATCAACCCGAACCCAACAAGCAAATTGCATGTTTGAATCGCATCGATCCTCCGCTAGAGTTTTCCTAGCTTCACTTTGCACAGGCACGGTTCACCTCCTCCGGGCTGTGCTCAACCTCCAATGTAGCTCATCAATTATCACTCAAATGGACCTCATCGAAAAATTATTATCCACCGATGGTGCGACTTGTGCTTTTCACGCAAATGAGTTGCCACTCTTCACATTTATTGTGCACCGGAGGTTGTCACTCGTAGCGACAACGATCCCGGTGGCGGAGCAGCAGGGCGTTAGGGCGTTTTTCGCGCACGGGCGCAACAGTCGTCGAGGCTCAGCGGCGGTCCAGGCTGATTATTGCTGAACGCAACCTGCAAACACATCTAATGGAAGCGAACACGCCAACGTAAACCATAACGGAAGCGATTCTCGCGATGCTCGTTCTACAAGCCCAGTGCCGTCGTCTCGTGCGCGGACGGCAAGCAGGATATCACGCCTCGGTGCATCGTATTTTTGATGACGCTCAGGCATGCAAAACCATTGCAACTGAATTTTATTGCGATTTCTCCAAATCGTGTGGAGCGTCTCCCGCTCGAAATACGCCGTATGAAGTCGGGACCTTTGTCTGAATCAGGTTTTCATGCCGATAACCATTAGTCGAGAGTGCATGGTTTTGCAATTGCCAATACTGGCATCATCATCCGTTGTCCACGAGTAAGCGGGAGAAGCAGCTGCGGCCCCGAATTTCAATTGCGTTGCTGGCGAATCAGCTTGGTGTTCACGTATTTTTTGGAACGTAGTCGGCCTGCCTCGATATTTTGGAGATGCCGTCGTGTTTCCGCCGCTGGTGGCTTGATCCGCAAAGCTGGCGCAAAAGTGGGCTTCAACTAAGTCGCACAACCTGCAATCTACATGACGAATACCAGTCGCATGATTCGCTGTGCACTGGCGGATGGCCATCACATGTGTCGAATTCAGAACGTGCCTGTGCGCTGGCGGATGGCCATCACATGTGTCGAATTCAGAACGTGCCAATTGGTGTGCGGCAATCGAGCAAAATCAGACAACACTCTTGGCTTGGTCGATCCTGCACGAACGCCAGCAACAGCATTTTGTTCACAGCACAGGCGACGCCGCAACCGTGTAGCAGTGCGCCATTGCCAACACAGGTGGGTACACTCTGGATATTACTGCGCACGAGGCCCGCTGGCGTGGCCAACAGCGGGCACCTCCTGATCCTCTGGTGTGAGCTCGCTAGCGTTGGCAGACCGGCCGTGGATTCGAAGCACTACCATCCGACCTCGTATCGGTGCCGGAGGGTGCTCAGCGACGGCAGACCCAGGGAGACTGCCAGGTGACAAACCTTGCATCAATTTATGTAACGTGTGAGTGAATCCTTCAAGGGGTAAGTTGCATACTCGTCAGTGGTCCACATGAAGCCAGGCGCGACTGGCTTGGGAATTTGTCTCGAAGATGTTCAAATTCGGCGTGCGCACACGATGAAGTTGACGCGCG
>Ga0208629_100620_pt1 | contig 16449 bp, 6 predicted proteins | sample LakWasMet19_HOW5_2_FD_183865 | JGI IMG/M metagenome (GOLD analysis project Ga0208629, IMG submission 183865) | Freshwater sediment methanotrophic microbial communities from Lake Washington under simulated oxygen tension - Sediment Metagenome... | ecosystem: Environmental > Aquatic > Freshwater >...
CGTGCGTAGCGCAGATGTGCTGACGCCGTGGGGCGCCCGCATCGGCACGCTCTGTCTGTCAATACGGGAGGAGGGCGCCGCTGCCGCTGCAGCGGCCGCTGGACAGGGCAGCGGCAGCAGTGCTGCGGCAGCAGTTCACGTCATCATTGCGGCCCCGCAGCTGGTGCTGCCTGGAGCCACCGGCGGCGGAGATAGCAGCGCTGGCTCTTCAGTGGCCGCAGCCGTCGCTGCAGCGGGGTCTGAAATTCTGCTCGTAGAGTGCTGCATCGTGCAGCCCAAGTGGAGCGACCCTCTGGCCGCTACTGCTGCTGCTGGTGCTGCCGCAGGAAGCTTACCCGCTGCCACGCCTGCGCGGCCCGGCGCTGCCAGCGGTGTTTTCGCATCCCCTGCGCCGATGACGCCCGCGCCTGCCGCAGCGAGCAAGTGGGGCCGCTGGCACTTCCGGCTTGCGCGTGACGCAGCGCAGCCCACTTGCTGGGCCCTGGAGCAGCCCGCAAGCGCGCCCAGCGGCGGCGTCGGCGGCGCTGCGTCGGCGGCGCCTGCGGCATCAGCGCGGGAGGTGAAGCTCAGCTTCGCAGGCGGCGTGCCCCTGGGGTGGGCTATCGAATGCACTGTTTGCTGCTACGACCCCGACGCCGCCGCTGCTGCAGCGGCTGCTGCGGGCCAGTCGACGGCCCAGGACGCCGGCTGCGCCGCTGCAGCATCTGCAAGATCGCCGCTGGCGGTGCTGGGCGTTGCAGACGAGCCGACCGAGAGCGACGCGTCTGCAGGCGTCGACGGCGGGGAGGTGGGCGTGCTCGTCCCGCCCGCAGCCGTCGTCCCCTCGCTGCCCTACGCAGATGCGCTGGCGCGTGGGCTGCTCGATCCGTCCGTCCAAGCGCTGTACCCCACCGCTTTCACGCCGCTCGCGAGCGGCGTGTCTGACGGGCGCATGGACGCTGAGATGGACGCGGCGGCGGCTGCAGCGGCCTCCATTGACGTGCTGCGCCTTGCAGTCCTCGCAGACGTCGTGGCGGGCGCGGAGGTACCGCTGGTCCCCGCTGGCGGCGCCGCCGGTTTCGCGTCCCCGACAGCGAGCGGCGCGACGTCGCGGACTGAAACTGAGGGCAGCACAGGCGCGCTGGGCAGCGATGCGACTGCTGCGTCCCCTCGATCTGAGAACTTGGCCGATGCGTCTGCGTGGACGGCCGTCGCCCCTGTGCCTGTCTTGCGTCTGCCACGAGAGGAGGACGGCGCCGCAGCGCAGCCTGCGAGCGGCGCAGGCGCGCCCACGCTTCTCATGGAACCTGTGTTCTGCCTCGCCTCCCCTGTGCCCGCCGCAGGGGGCGCTGCGGCAGCACGTCTCACCTCTCCCACCGGTCAAGCCGTCGTTGCAGCGGGCGCGCCCGCAGCCGCATCCCCTGCCGCAGGCGCCACACAAACGGGGCGGCAGCTCTTCGCGGCTCTGTCCATCACTCAGCTGCGCGACGGCACGCCCTTCGCCCTCGAGACGTGCCTGCACGCGCACATCACCGACGTGCGCCGCCTGCCCATCTCCAGTGTCCACGCCGACCCCGCCGCCCCTGAGATCACTGTGTCCATCAGCCGGGCAGAGGAGGGGATGCTGCCCTTCATCCAGCACCGGGATCACACCGGCCGCGCGCTGCGTGTGCTCATCCGCCTGCCGCCGCCCGTGGCGCCGCGGCCAGACGGCAGCATTCGGACAGACACAGTGCTTGAGGCACTCAGCGACTGTCTGTCTGCGCCGACACCGCGCGGCCACCGCGTGTACATTCGCCTGCAGCTGGGCCTCGCGGCGCGGGGAACGTCCAGCACAGTGGCGTTCGCGCGCTGGCTGGCTCTGGAGGTCCACCCGCACGGGCTGCTGCAGGTGGCCGGCCCTGCGAGCGCTGCAGCAGCCGCAGCCGCAGCTGCTGCGGCGGGTGGTGTAGGAGGCAGCGGCGTGGGCGGTCAGGGCGAGGCGCTCTCCGCGGTCGCGGGCGCGGGGTCCGGCCCTGCGGTCGTGTCGCATGCCTTCCACGCCCTCGCGCCGGTGCTGAAGGGACACAAGGACGCGACCCTCCTCGTGGCCCCTCCGGAGCGCTTCCTGCCGGCCAGCGTGTCCCTCACGGCCTTCGCCGCGTCAGGCTCCAGCGCGCTCGCAGCCGCTGCAGCGTCCGTGCGTCCGCACCCCATGTGGGTCTGGTATCAAAACCTGCTGCTCGGCGGGGGCGCGGCCGGCGCGGCTGCGTCAGCCTCTGCCGCGGCCGCTGCCGCAGCGGCGGCCAAGGCCGGCGGCCACGGCGCCAGCGACGGCGCAAACCGATCGCACGTGGCGGGTCTGCCCGTCAGTCCGTACGCGAGCATGACAGCGCATGATGCGTGGGCGCGCGTGTTCGCGCTGTATCGCCGCTGCGACGTGAACGTGCTGCGCGCGTGGGAGGCCGCCGCGCCGCCGCCAGCGGGGCGGCGGGACAGTGCCACGGGCCCAAGCGGCGGCAACGCGACGGCCAAGGCCGCTACAGAGCAGCTGCTGACGCTGGCGCGGCAGAGCGTCGGGCGCACCTTCGCGGCGACGCGCCTGTCAAACGTGTGCGGCGTCGCCAGCGACGGCGCGTCCTCGGCCGGCAGCGCGGGCGCAGCGGCGTCCGCCATCACCAGCGCGGCGTCCCCGTGGGACCTGCTGCTGCCGCCGCCGGAGCTGTCTGTCCGCATGCCGCGCTGCGACAGCGTGCATGTGGCGCGAGCGGGACCCGACAAGGCCGGCTACGTGTTCAAGAGCCGCGCACGCATGGGCGGCTGGGCGCGCCGCTACTTTGTGCTGCAGCCGCCCTTCCTGGCGTACTACCACTCCGCGGCGTGCGCGGACGGCAACCAGCGGCCCGACGCGGTGCTTCACCTGTCGGAGATCACCGTCTGCGACGAGAGGGGGCAGTTGGTGCTCGTGGATGCGTCTGCTGCTAGCGGCCTCGCGAGCTCGCCGGGCTCGGGGGCGGGCAGGGACGCGTTCCCGCTCAACAGCGCAAGCGGCAGCGCAAGCAATGCTGCTGCCGGCGGGAGCGGAGGCCTGGCCATCGTCCCCGCGCGCGCGCCAGCCCTCGGCACCTCCCCCGTCAAGGCGTCCCCGCTCGGCTTCAGCATCGTGCACAAGCCGCTCGGCAGCGCGAGCGAGTCAGTCAAGCTGCTGCAGGCGCCGACGCCGGAGGAGAAGCATGCGTGGGTGCTGGCGCTGCTGGTGGCCATGGCGCACTCCGCTCGTGTCGGCCCGTGGTGAGGGGTGCCCGCATTGAGCACGCAGACAGACGAAGAGAGCCACACACACACGCAGCCACGGACCGATGTGAAGGCAGTCGTGGACGCAGCGCATGCACGCACGCCGTTCAACGCTGGCGGTGCCACGTGCCGGCCCGCTGCTCCTGTGCTGGGCTGCCAACGGGGTGCCCCCTAATCCACGCCGTGGCTGCGAACGGGGTGCCCCTCAGTCCACGGACCCAACCGCTTCGATTCCGCCAGGGCAGCTCTGTCGCCAGGCTCGCCGCACCAATTCGATATCCACCACACACGAGCGTCGCGCGTTCGTAACCAGTCGCTGTGACGCAGTGATGCAGCTCTCCCGGGCTGCTGCACTCTGACGGCTGCACGTGCAATTGGGCCCATTGATAGCACCCCCCGGCAACAGGCAACCCTGCCGCGCGAGGAATCGGAGACCAATAGCGCGGCAACGCATGCATGTCCTGTGTCCGAGAGGCATGGCCTGTCTTCGGGATGCGGAGGGCTCGGGCGGACTGTGCGATAGACGAGCTCGAGGGATCAAGTGCTCGCTGGACCCATCACAGCCTCTTTGCATGTCGTGTCCACTTAAAATGCTGAGCGAGTTGATCGGGAAAGACACGTCGCACCTGAAACGATCAACAACCTGTCAATTTTCCGAAGTTTGCGTGAATTCAATTTTTCGAGTTTGCGGAGCCCCGAGTGAAGCCCCCCAACACTTGAACACTTGAACACTTGAAGCAGCGGTCGTATGCGGCGAGCTTTAGCTTAATTCTGACAACAAACTTCTAATTGCCGATCTGTCGCAAGAACGGCATTTCACGGATCGCCCGCAGTCGCTGCAGACCCAAACTCGCGCCAGTGATGGCAGGCGTCGTGACGATGGACTGCTTCCTACATGCATAGCTCTGTGACACCGTCGTCATGGTTAGGGAAGCTGCACGAGGACGACTGCGCACTCGCGCTTTGCATATCCCTTGCACATCCAAGGGGTGAGTCAAGCATGCAGCATGTAGGGCAAGAAAGACACACGCCAGATGTAAACACGTAGGGCGAGGCCGAAATTCACACATGCAGAGCGAGTAAGAGATGCAGGCACGAGGTACAGGCAAACATAAGTAAGGGAGGGGCCGGAAGGGGGAAGGGGGTGGGGGGAGGGGCGGGTAGCGAGAATGAAGCTGATCATCGCTGCGGCAGGCAACTGTTAGAGATCGCATTCAGAACAGGCTGGAAATCGCCTGCCGCGCGACTCTTCTACCGCTAGGTAACTGTGCAGCCCAGGTCGACACGACTCCCTCGCTGACTAGTGTGCAGACAGCACTGTCATGCAGGGCCTATCGCCGGCTTCACGCTTAAGCGGTCAGCTGTTTCTCTTGCGGCATGCAACTCAAACGGTAGTGGCGCCTACGGGCTCGTCATGGGAGCGGCAGCTGCGATACGACCAGTACCAGCAGCAGCGACGGAAGCTGCGCTGGTGCCACTTCCCGCCGCAGAAGTTGACGCGGCGACTCCAGCCGCAGTTGCAGGCGCAGTTGGCGCGGTTGAGCCGCGTCCTGAGGTACTGGCCGCTTGCCCAGCAGCAGCGGAGGCGCCAGCGGGGCGGCTCACGCTACCTGCGGCAGCCGATGCGGCACCCCTGGCAGGCCCGGCCGTTCGGGCGGCGTGCTGCCGCTGCACGACAAATGCAGCCAGCAGCGCGAGCGCCACTGCACCGACCACGCAGCCAATCACAATTCCGGCAATGGCGCCCGCACTCATGCCGCTGACGCTGTGGCTGCTGCCGTCAGAGCCTGCCCCTCCCGCGCTCCAAGCGTTTGGTGCCGGTGAGGTGAAGCCTGGCTGCACGATCTCGCCCGTGCGATACAGGGGGCCAACGCTGAAGGTACTGGAGCCGCTGGGAGTGCGCGTGGGCGTGGGCGCGTTGCTGGGGGAGGCGCCGTAGCTGGGGCTGGGGTACGGAGCACAGAAGGGGATCCACGGCTCCACGTGTGCGCCGGGCAGGAAGGCACCCGGCGTCTCGTCAACGGCGTCCCACACGGTATTGGCGCCAATGCGCAGAGCACGCAGCAGGCCGGTGGGCGTCACCGTTACGTTGGCGCAGGCGGGCGTGAAATCGTCGAGATTGAGGCCCTCGCCTAGCTTGAAGCACTTGTCAGCGCGCAGGCGCACGCCAATCCACTGCAGGCCGCCTGTGAAGGGGATTTCGAGCTTGGCATCGCTCCAGCCGTCGCCGAGAATCACGCTCACAGAGGTGAGGACACTGCTGAGATGGATAAGGGTACTGGCACCATTGGGGTGACCACTGCTCGTGAAGTAGGAGCCCGGGTACACCTTGTCAGTGCCCTCGTCAGGGATGGTGAAGTTATTCGACCAGTAGCCGACGGTAGCGGTGACAGTGAGGTCAGAGCCGCAGTCAGACTTGAGCGGCAGCCATAGCTCCCTGAGGAACAAGTTACAGCGCGTGCAGGGGGCAGGGAATAGCAGCAGGATCTCGAACGCGCCCGTGGTGTTGAGGAGGTAGCGCGTGGCGATCGAGTGTCCGGACAGCCAGCGGCCGTAGCTGATGTCATCAGCGCCAACAAAGGGCGCTCCGGAGCTGGAGGGCGTGTAGGGTGCGGGGCAGTCCACGGCGTTGTAAGTCGGCACGCTGTGCAGCTGGCGGCGCACGGGGACGAGACCCAGGCCAGGGTTCGAGAGGCGGTCAGCGAATGTGTCACTCCGCACCTGAGGGTTGCCGAAGACCAGAAAGCTGGGGATCTCCCCACGCAGCGTGAAGCCCGGGTAGAAGCCCAGGCAGTCCCACGGGTCCTGCGAGATGCACACGTCAGGGAACCAGTTGGTCAGACGGCGCGCATGTGCCGCTGACTCCTCCTGCGCGTCTCCGCTGGCGGAGAGGCGCCGTGTGGATACCAGCTGGCCATTCACGTTCTGCGGGCAGCCCGGGGGCATCAGGAACCCGGTGGCGCGATCGAAGTAAGAGACAGGCACGGTGTTGTTGATGCAGCTGCCGAGCACCCACTCGATCTGCTCAGGGGTGCAGTCCAGCACGCTCTGCGGCACGGAGGCGTGGCTGCGGTCGTAGTGGATGTACGGCGTGATGATCAGCTTGATATCCCCGGGGGTGACGAGGCTGCTCAGGGCCCACAGGTTGTAGTGCAGGCCGGTGAGCGGCACGGTGAAGCACGTCACGTTGGGACCCACGTAGATCTTGGGCGTCCAGACGGTTGTTTGGATGTCCACGTAGGGCGCGAAGTTGGGGGCGGGGGAGGAATGCAGTTGCCGGCCGGACCCCTCAGCAGCGCCTCCTCGCTGCTTGCCTGCTTCCTCGCCGTCCAGCTGCCGCCGGACAGGGTTGTTGGTATAATAGCGGCCGAGCTCCACCTTAAACGAAACAGTCGCGACGGCGTCGGGGCTGAGGAAGTAAGCGGGGAGCGCCTTCAGACAGAGCGTGAGGTTCGTCAGCGTAAACATGCAAGGCGGGGCGGGGCAGGGGGAGGTGAAGGTAATCGCCACACGCTGCTGGTCCGTCAGTGCCACGCCGCCGAATTTGTCGCTGGGAGGGCCCGTGTTGTTGCACACGTGCGAAGCGTTGTGGGTCGGCGACGCCACAGGCTGGAACAGGCGACGGCGCAGTGGGCCAGCGGCAATGGGCACACCCGGTGAGACCGCCCCCAGGTTGCTGAGGATAGTAACGGGATAGAGGTCCGTGAGGGAGCCTGACGGCAGCGGCGTGGCGGTAGCAGAGGGGGTGAAGCCGGTGCTGACGGAGCCAGACGCGGAGCGGGTGGGGCTAGCGGTTGCAGTGGATGACGTGGAAGAGCCGGTGCTGGCGGAGCTTGTTGCAGTGGCCGACGTGGAAGAGCCGGTGCTGGCGGAGCCTGTTGCAGCGGCCGATGTGGAAGCGCCGGGGCTGGCGGAGCCTGTTGCAGCGGCCGATGTGGAAGCGCCGGGGCTGGCCGAGCCTGTTGCAGCGGCCGATGTGGAAGCGCCGGGGCTGGCGGAGCCTGAGGCGGGGAGGGTGGGGCTTGCGGTCAGCGATGCGGAAACCGAGGCGCCGACGCTGGACGAGATCGAGGCCTGCAGAGACAGGAGAAGGGAGGCAACGGGCTTTGAGTGTTGCACGTGTCCGGTCGTTGGAGGGACGCTTTCTAGCATGCGGTACTTGAGGGAAAGAGGGCACACAGGGGTTTGCTCTGCCATTTTCCGGAAGAACGCACGCAGCGCTCGTCCCACAGGCATGTTACGCACCGTCGGCGTCTGGGCTGCCGTGGTGGAAGCGGATGAGGAGGGCGAGGGGCTCGCAGAGGGCGTGGGAGATGCGGTACCGTTGGACAGGACAGCTGCAAACTGCGCGTTCTGCGTGCCGGCCTGGAAGAAGGGCCCAGTCAGGTACAGGATCCTGCCCCAGGAACGCAATCGCCTTCACCTCAGCGGAGGTGCCTTCCCCGTTGGTGGCCACCACGGCGGACCACGTCTGCGCGACGATGTCCCAAACCGCCAGATTATGCGAAGTATTGCCGCCGGCGGTGTTAAAGGATCCTCCCACATACAGGTGAGATTTCGAGGCAGTCAGCGCCATGGTGTTGATAAACCCGAACGAATTGATGCCGGTGCCCACAGTCGACCACACGCCCAGGCCCACATTGTAGCGTGCGATGCTCGTCGCGGGTGTGTTGCCTGCGTTGAAGAAGTCGCCAGCCACGTAGATCTCCGTGCCAACCCCGGAAGCGGTCGGGGCCTCAATGATCGCATGCACAGGGCCGTCCGTGCCCCTGGCAGTGCCGTCGCTGAGCGCCACCCACAGCGTGCCAGTCCAGAAGCCCACGTGGTTCAGGTTCACACCGTTGTCTGCGGTGTTTGAGAACGAGCCTCCGACGGCGACCCCTGAAGTGGTCAGGGTGATGCAATGCACTTCGTTGTCCAGGCCAGCGCCAACCTCCGACCACGCAACGCCGTCGTATTGCGCAATGTTGGTCGCATTCGGAGCGCCTGTCGCGCCCGTGAAAAGGCCCCCAGCGAAGATACGGTTCAGGAATGGCGCCGTAAATTGCACTGCGCGCACGAAGCCGCCGGTGTTGCCCGTGTCCACGTTGCCGATGGAGTGCCACGTCCCCGTCGACACGTCATACTCGCCCACGAGGTTCGCTGGGATGGTGGTGCCGCTGATGGTGCTGAAGCCACCGCCAAGAATCAGAGTGCTGGCGTTGAAGCTCAGCGCCCGCACGTCGAAGGTCTGAACGCCAGGCCCCGGCTGGAGAGCGTTCCACGTCTGCGCGACAGGGTCCCACGCCGCAATGCCATTCACCGTGACGCCGCCCGCTGTGGAGAACTGGCCGCCAAAGTAGACGAGCCCATTGCCAATTGTCTCGATGGCGAGGCCGCCATTCCCGTTAAGACCGGTGCTGAGCGGCAGGAATGTGGCCCCGAGCGCAGTGGCCGCGCCCACCGCCACGGTCGCGACTCGCAGGAGGGCCATGTGGCACAGGGGGTTGCACCCTTTGAAAGCGGATGCCCGAGTCAGCCTCCACTCAGGCAGTTCAGCTGGTAAACTCAACAAGTTGGTGCGCGCTTGGATTTGCGTCAAAACGCGATGTATTGCGACGTCAGATTAAGCCACCAAGGATTTGAGGTGTAAGTGCCGGATATATTTGATGTGCGCAGATACACGTCGAGAAGCATCCGAAATCATGAAACGACGAACTTGCACCGGTTTGAGGATCGGGCATGAGTCAAATTACAGCCGGGAAACGGCCGCTGCGCGATACATAATTGATACCGTTGTAAAAGACTCGCTTTGGCGCCGAAGTGCTGCTCCGGTCGGTTGATGCGCACGCTGAAATATGTCAAGCAGCCGTGGGCCGTCGACCGGGCGATCATCAGCCCGGGCCACTGCCGGCAGCTGCTCTGGACACGCTGCCTCAGCATCGGCAGCTCGTGTGGCAGGTGGCAGTGGCTGACGCGGTTTGCGCTCTCCAAAAGAAAGCGACCATCCGGTATCTCGTTGCTCGAGCTCTGTCGTGCAGACTGACGCCTGTGTGACTGTCCCGCGCCGGAGGCAAGCCAGCGCCGCCAGCGGCGCTGCGCCGCTAGGGGTGTTGCAGCGGCCGGCTGTGGCCGCTGTAGGTACCTCTGCGCCACCGCACGCAAGGCTTCAGCGGCCGCCTTAAGATGCCCCGCGGCGGGGAGGCGGCCCGCCCGCGCCCCCGCGAGGCGCAAAGCCCCTGTCGCCGCCACCGCTGCTGCCGCCGAAATGCCCTCCCCGCCCCCCGCCACCGCGGCCACGAAACCCGCCACGGCCGCCGCCGCGCCCGCGGCCGCCCCCACGGAAACCACCACCGCCACCGCGGAAGCTGCTGGCAGCCTCTGGGCCGTCGCTGTCGCCGCCGCCGCCTCCAAAGCCGCTGCCGCCGCCGCCCTCCGCGACAGCAGAGCGCCGCACGACGGGCATGCTCTCGCGCTTGCGCTCCTTGCCCAGCAACTTCTTGCGCCGCTTCTTGAGCGCCTTCTCCACCGCCTTGTCGCCCTTCTCCTCGAGCGACTTGTAGCGCTCCGTGGCCACGATCTTTTTGATCTCCCCGCGCTTCAGGAAGAAGGGCGTCTTGCCGGCAGCCACCTTCGCCGCCTCCTCGCGCTTGCGCTCGCGCAGCACGCCCACGGCGTGCCGCTTCTGCAGCTCCTCCGCGCGCTGCTGCTGCAGCTTGGTAAGCAGAGCCTGCTTCTCCGCGCGCTGCGCCGGGCTGCGCTCTGCCTTCAGGCTCGTCTTCAGCTCCTCGATCTCAGAGTCCTTGTACCCGCCCAGGAAGGCGTAGTTGTGCGTGAAGTACTCGTCGTTGAAGGAGCCCGCCGTCTCGTCAAAGCGCGGGTCGCGCACCTTCTGCTTCGCGATCGCCACGACCTCGCGAAACCGGCCGACGGGGCGGTTCGCGGGCGCCTCTGCGGGCGCGTGTTTGCTGGTGCGGTGCCTCCCGCGCCTGCCTGCATCCGCGTCGTCGTTCTCCCCGTCTCCGTTTGACTCCTCCGAATCGTCTGCATCCTCGTCCTCGCCGTCTGAGTGCACATCATCGTCATCGTCCGCTGTCACCGCTTGACGGTGCCGGCCGGCCGCTTTCGAATGAGGCGCGGACGAGGAGCTGCCCGAACCATGCAGGGGTTTGAAGCCGACGGCATCGTCGTCAAAGTCTGCGCCGCTGGAACCTCTGCGCGGCACAGCCGTGCTGAAGAAGCCTGAGGCATCGCGTGCCCGTTTTGCGGGCGGTGCATCCGCAGCTGCCGATCGCTTGCCATCCATTGACCGAGCTGGAGCGGTTCTACTACTACTACTGCCAGCGGAGGTCGCGTTACTGCTTCCACGGCCATCATCGGCCTCCTGCCGCCTCCGTTTCGAGCCCACTTCAGCGCGGCCGGTTTTGGCAGCTATCGAGGACGCTCGAGCTCGCCAAAGTGCCGCAGCAGTAAGAGCTGGGTCCATTGCATACGAGTCTTCCGGACCCTTCGGTTTCCTGGAAAGCATGGCCCCGAGCGACGGGCCGTCATCGTCCGAATCGCCCATTCGTGGAGAGTCGCGGCTGCACGAGGCCGCTTTCTCGTTTTCACACAAATTAAGGGAGCACGGAGTGCGTGCAGGAAACACACGTCTAAGCTACCCCTGGTTGCGGAAGCGATCGAGCTTGAACACAATTCGTTCTCACATCGCCATTCCTACGACAGACGCGTTTTGGAGGCTGACGCAGCGACGCTGATCGAAAGGGTATCCAACGCGACGCGCTGATCATGCGGTCTCTGCATTCTCTGATATTCCGAGCTGTCCCACTCTTAGGGCCGTCGCACTTTCGTGGACATGAGCTCCACGGTGCGCAAACAGCCCATGAGGCTGTCCGCCGTGTTCTCGCAGATGATTGTCGAATGTCCCGCGCAGATCGCCGCATATGGCAACTGCATCAAGAACAACCTCAGCCATCTGCAGAAGGATGTGTGCGCGAGGGAGTTTGACGTCATGAAGCAGTGCAGCGAGCGCGTGATCACACACATGCGCAAGAGATGACCCTAGCTTGCGTGGATGGTCACGGTGGATCCCGCCTCTCCCGAATCACTGCCACCTGTGCTTGAGAATGGTCTCATACCGCCCTCATCCGCGGCAGGATTTGCGTTGGTTTCGGAGGTACCGACTGCGATTCGCCGGTTCTCACAGCGCGCCTGGCCTCCCCGGTCCACACCCGCAGCGTGGCGACTGACTGTGTTGGAGCGTTTCGAAAGAAGTTGCGGGCCTCACCTTGCTCTTGCAGCTGAGCTCGGTCGACTGGCAAGTGCGGTTGCAGAAATGTTGAAACGCAACGGTGCTGAGCAGCACAGCAGGGCCCATTGGATGCACTCCGGTGCTATCGACGCAATCCGAACGCGAAATGGCAAAAGCGTCACCTACTGGGGAGGAAGCGTCATGCTCAGCCGTGCCATGCCTATCTCTGTACTCTCGCGGCTGAAGCTTGTCCGATGCAAAATCTCGCCGGAGTGGCTGCACGGTATCGGTGCGTTTGCCACGGGCGCTGCAGGCAGTCGAGCTGTGGTGAGACGCGTTCACGCCGTCCCGGCGCTTCGTCACTGCTGCGCCAAATGCCGAGCTGCGCACGGTACATCGGTTCCGATGGAGCGGCGACGAAACAGTGGTGGAGGCAGCTGCGGCCTGCGTAATCCTCTGTCCTGAACTGTCCACACTGGCAGAATCAGACTAAGACGTGGCATCGGCCGAAGCGCAGCGTGAGGTAGCGGCAAATCCAAGCCGCCTTGGATGCCAGTGGCTCACGGCAACAACCGGCGCCTGCTGCTACACTCGCCTGGGAAGCGGTCTACGGAAGGCCGCTCCAGTCCGCTACGAATTCAGCGAGGCTCCAACCTTCGCACCGCCGCTCAGTGGTTCTGAAAAGCGGTGGCATTTCGTTCGCCGATGTTGCGCCCGTGCCGCAATGCCATCCATCGCGGCCGCCTCAGGCTCTGCGATGGCCGCTTTGCTTGCACTGCCAGGTTCGGGCTGCTCTGCGTGATGACCACGTGCTTGAGATGTCGCAACCAGACTTGCGGACGCCGCAAGCCTTGTCGCTGCTACTGGTTATGATTCTGAGGACGGACAATTGAAAGCAGCTGCAGCGAACCGTGCCATCAGTACGGATGCTTCTGGCGTGGACGCTTCACGAGCTGCGTGACTTTCCAACACTCATCAGATGACTCGCCAGCGAAAGAGGGATGGCGCATTCTTGCCGTCTTCGTGATAAAAATTCACTCCGAGCGGTACCAGATGGTGGTGAGGCCCCCAGGCGTGAATTCGCGCCCGGTTGCCAACTTGCCACGCTGCCCAGCGCACCTGGCAATCATCCGATCGAATGAGTACCCAGCAACAGCTGAAACAAGCACGAAGCGATACAGGACACATGCACAGGCTCGCTCGATTGGTTGCAAATTCGTCTCATTCGTGCAAATGCGTGACTGGCACGGTGGCTGCACCCAAAGGATTCCCCTGGACAGACACGCATTTTTGGTCCCATTGATCCTGCTCCGCCTGCCCTTCGACACGGTTTGACGTGCTAGCATTCACTTGGCATACTGTCTGAGAGGTCCGCGTGGCGAGATGCCGGCATTCCTCCACGAACACTAATCTCTCTCGCGCAGAAGCTCTGCCGTGCACTCAGCCATCTATTGCACCCGCGTGGACCTGCCAGTATGTCTGCGGCCGCGGCGCAGGTGCTCGGGCAGCTGCTCGATCAAGCAGAATATGGTCCTCACCGCCAAAACCCTGTTCTGGCCAGCGGCGTCGCACGGTTGCTCGAATCGGATGCGCGCGGTCTGGGATCTAAGCCGTCATGCTACTTCGAGCTGGACCCGGCGGCTGCTCCGGGGGATATGCAGCCCATCGTTGTCCCACAGGTCCCTCAGCTGCCGGCGGGCGTGTATCCCCATCTCCGCGGCTGGGCGTTCGCGTGCTGGCTGCGGCTTGGGTCGGCCCGAGGCGACATCGACGTGTCTCGCCCACAGAAGGGGCGCAACACGCTCCTGGCCCGCTTCGTGTGCGGCGCCGCAGGCGCCGACGCAGAGGTGTGGCTGGGCGCGACGGAAAGCGCAAATGTGTACCGTCTCGCAGTCCGCGCGAGCACGGGTATGGCCGGCGGCTTCCAGAAGTCAAAAAAGACGTCGCTCATCGAGTGCGTCGTGCGCCTGCCCTCCTCCGTGTGGCACCACATCGTCGTGTCGCAGACTCAGCCGCAGATGACGCTGCTGCGCTCCGCGCGCGCGAACGTGTACATCAACAGCCGCCTCGTGATGGAGCAAGACCTCCCCTGCCCGCCCCTCCCCTTCGTCAGCGCAACGTTCGGCACGGGGCTGTACGGCGGCCTCGCGCAGCCACAGCTGTACGCGGAGCGCCTGCCGTACTTGCACGTGGCTGCCATGTACGCGCGCGGCCCCAATGCGGGCACGCTGCACCACGCGCTGGCTGCCGTGCTGCCGGGCAGTCTGTCCGTCGAGCTGCAGCGCGCGGGCCTGATCGTGCAGGACAGCATCGAGGACCTGCAGGAGGGCCTGGTGCTGGCGCCGCCGCGGCGCGACGCGCGCGGGAACGTGCTGCGCGGCCGCGGCGCGAAGGGCGGAAAGAGCGCGAAGCTCGACCGTGTGCCGCCCGTGCTGCTGCACCTCGATGCGTGGGCTGCCCTCCCGCTGCCGCAGGGCGGCGGCGGCGGCGGGGGCGGCGGACTCGGGCTCATGGGATTTGGACCGGGGGGCGGCCTGAGCGGCGGCAGCCTGCCCGAGCTGTGCCTGCCCGGCGGCACTGAGAGGGACGCTGTTGTTGCGCGCGGCGCTGGCGTCGCTGTGCTCGCAGGGCACGGCCTGTGTGCGCTGGATGCTGACGCTGACGCGTGCGGCGCGCTCGACAGCGCGGCGTCTGGTGCTGGAGGCGCTGCAGCGGGGCGCCACGCTTACTCTGCCTCTGGTGCCTCTGTCGCCAGCAGCACCGCCCCTGGGTCAACCCGCGGGGCCGCGCCTGGCCATCAGCCACAGGCGAGCGGTTTCACGCCTGGCGGCAGAGGGGGGCGGCCCCCGTCTTCCACGCCCGCGCCGCACCAGCCACTGCTGTGCCCGCTGTGGTGGAGCAAGGGCGTCGCGCACGGGGAGCCAGCCACCACGGCGAAGGGCAAGTCATACGCCGCACTCGTGCCGCGGGAGCTGAACATGGCCGCTACCGTCACGCCGCCGAGCGCTGCTGCGGTGCTGGCGGGCGGGGTGGTGGCTGGCCCTGCCGGTGCCACCCTGAATCTGCCGCCGCTGCCGAGCGGAGAGCCAGCGCCGAAGATGCCGCTGTCGGCGGCAGGTGGCCTGGGCGGCGAGTGGTTCACGCCGCTGGCGCACGGCTTCTTCGCGCGGCTCGGCCCCAGCGTCAGCGTTGTGGTGGCCGACGCAGACCAAGCTGGCGCTGGCCAGGCGCAGCAGCAGCAGCGAGGGCTCGGATTCAGCTCGCTGCCCGCCCCGCTGCCTCCACTCTCCACTGCCCTCACCTGGCGTGGTGTTGGCGGCATCGTGCGTCTGCTGGAGCTTGCCCGCGTCTGTCCACTGCAGGTGTCGCTGCTGCACCTGCTCGCTCGCCGAACAGCGCAGCAGCTCGCGTCGGCAGAGGCGGCCGCTGCAGCTGGTGCGGCACAGGCCCTGCTGCCGCTGCCGGGTGCAGGCGCGGTGTCTCGCGACGTTGCCAAGCGGTTATTTGACGAGTGCGCAGGCTCCGCATTGCTGCAATACCTGCGGCAGCAGAGCGAGGCCACGGCAGCTGCCCGGCGCCTTGAGGACGCATTCTCCACCGCTGATGCCGCCCCCACGATGGGCAATAGCACCAGCAGCAGCTCCAGCGGCGGCATGCAGTCCAGCAGTGGCCTGTTTGCAGCGGCGGCTGCCGCCTTTGCCGCCGCTGTCGCGCAGCAGCGCTCTGCAAGTGACAGCCTTTCTGTCTCTGCCGCGAACAAGGCAAGCGTGCCTGGGGCCGCCGCTGTCGCTGCCGCTGCAGCGACTGCTGCGGCAGCGGCACAGGGGCAGGCGCGTGCCCTGTGTGACGAAGTGCTGTCGCTGTCAGCGGCATCGCACACCGGCGTGTGGACAGACCCGCTGCCCGCGTACCTGCGCCTGCTGGCGACGCTGCTGCGCGCGGACGTTAACCACCGCGAGGAGATGTACACACTGCGCGGCTTTGAGTCGCTCGCCCGCATCCTCAGCGAGCGCTTCGCCGCTGCGGGACGGCACCTCTCGTCTCTGCCGCCAGGTGTGTTTCTGGAGCTGCAGCGCACGCTTGAGAGCGCTGCAGCATACGCGCCCGCAGCTGCCAGTGTGACGGCCGCAGTGCCGTCAGGCAGCCGCACTGCTGCATCTGCAGCGGCGCCAGGCGGCCTTCCGCCGCTGCACGAAGATCCCACCCTCGCCGCTGCAGCCGCTGCGGCCTACTCTCCCGACATGCTGCTCAGCCTGTGCGCGGGCAGTCTGCGCCACCCGGTAACCCCAGAGGTGTGGCGTGCCGTTGCCTCTGTCGTCGCAGCGACGCGGGCGTGGGGCGGGGACTGGAAACCGCTCTTTTCGCGCGCCCTCCGCTACCTGCTGGGCGAATATCGCCTGTGGACGAGCCCTGTCGTGCTGGAGCCCGGCAGCCCTGCGCTGGCTGGTCCGCTCGCGCTGGCGGCTGCGAGCGCCGCGGACTCTGCTGACACTGCCGCAACAGCGGCTGCAGCTGACGTTTCCGCAGGCGAGCCAGCCACAGGGCCGGGCTTCAAGCCCTCCGGCACTGGCACTGCCAGCGGCCCCGCCGCAGCGGCTGCAGCTGCCGCCGACGCGGCCGCTGCGGCTGCACTGCAGCGGAGCGTGCAGGCGTCGTCCATGTCTCCGTGCCTGCGTGCCCCCCACCCCCAGCGCGACGCCCCTGCTGCGCACCTTGCCCACTTCGGCCGGGTCTATGGCAGCGTGCTGCCGCCCGACCCTCGAAACTTGCTGGCCTGGTCGCGCTCTCTCGTTGATATGGCGGGTGCAGCACCCGATAAGTTCCTCTTCGAGGGCGGCTGGAGCGTGCAGAAGGTGTGCGATGCCATGGTGGCGGCGCTGCGCGCGCTCACCGCTGCGGCAGTGCAGGCGCAGGCGCGCGAGCAGCTGTATAGCGCCCGAGAGTGGCTGTCCGTCGCAGGGAGGGCC
>Ga0208629_100626_pt1 | contig 16395 bp, 9 predicted proteins | sample LakWasMet19_HOW5_2_FD_183865 | JGI IMG/M metagenome (GOLD analysis project Ga0208629, IMG submission 183865) | Freshwater sediment methanotrophic microbial communities from Lake Washington under simulated oxygen tension - Sediment Metagenome... | ecosystem: Environmental > Aquatic > Freshwater >...
CAGCCGCTGGTTGACGAGAACGACGCTGGGGCGAGCCAGGAAGTCGTAGCAGGCATGCCGCGCGTAGTCGGAGGCAGACGCGTCCTGGGCGCGGTCGTAGCGCTGCGCATAGCCGGCGCGCGCCGCGCCGCCGGCGCCGTCCGCGTGTCGAGAGTACTCGGTGCCGCCCTGGGCCGTCTGCGTCGCCGTCTCCGCGGGCCCGAGGCTCCACGGGTTCAGCAGCAGGCTGGGGCGCGGCAGCAGGTTGCCGGGCAGCGGCGGCGTGTCCGACTTGAGGGCCGCCTGTCTGTCCAGAACATATTTTGTCTCCTCCGCGAGGGTACGAGACGCCAGGTAGCGGGAGCGCACTGGGCCCCAGCGCGTGGAGGCCAGGCCCGGGACGGACAGACCCTTGGCCAGGGAGGCGCCCGCCTCCCATGACGGACAGAAGTACGTGGCCGTCACATGCAGACGCACGTCGCGCCCGCGGGCAGGGCCGGGACCTGAGGCGCCGCCGCACACCCGCACAACAAGCTCTCGGGCACCCGCGCCCGCGCCGCCGGCAGCGGCGTCCTCCACGGCCATCGAAGCGATCTGCAGGGAGCAGGCGGGGGTGATCGCGCCCGGCACGCTGGCCGCAGCGCCGGTGCTGGGAGCTGCCAGCACCTGCAGGCCTGCGTTGCCGCTGGCCAGGAAGCCGCCCACCAGCTGAGTGGAGGCGGGGGCGGCGCTGGCGGCTGCGGCGGCGCTGCTCGCACCGGCGCCAGCAGCCGCCTTGCCGACAGAAGCCGCGGCAGCGGGCCGGCTGCCCGGGGCAGGCAGCACACGGATGCGGATGGGGGCCGGGGGCTGCGTGGCTCCAGGGTAGGGGCGCTTGACCGTGAGCTCGAACTCTCCCGCAGGCAGCCCGTGCACCAGCAGGTACCCCAGCGAGGGGTCGTAGCTGAGGTGGCTCTCGGGGCCGCCCGCAGCCTCGTTGAGCAGGTCGGCGATGACCACCTCCTCCCCGACACCGCGCGAGAAGCGGCCGCCCGCGCCCTCGCCCGAGCCGAGCTGCACAGAGCCGGACCCGCATGGGCGCGGGCGCAGCTCCACCAGCCGCACGTCGCGGCGCGTCAGGCGGAAGGCCGCCTTGTCCACGGGGCGGTCCTTGTCGTCCACGAGGGGAGGCCGGAAGGGCAGGGCGGCCTGCAGCGCCGCCGGGCCCGCGCGCCCGCTGCCAGCGCCTGCCCCCGCGGTCGCAGCGAAGGCGCCGCCGTCGCCCGCAGTGCTCGTGTGGATGACGGAGGGGAACGTGGCCGTGTCTTGCGGCAGCTCAAAGGTCGCGCTGCCCGTGGGGCCGGTGCGCTGCCCCGTCAGGTTGATACCGCCCACCTCCACGCGCTGGTACCCGTGCAGAGGGCCGAGGTACACCGCGCCCCACTTGTCCGTCGCTCTGCTCATCGTCGTGTCCGAGCGGAGGACGCTGTGTACCAGGCGCAGGTTCAGGGACTGGTCAGGGACCGGCTCTCCCGTCTTTCCCAGACAGTACAACGCGTACGTGCCGTCGGCAAGGCGGCGCAGAAACACGCCGCGGGTGTGGTCGGTGCCGTCGATGCCATTGAGAGCCACCTCGTGCTGCGCGGAGACGGTGACCTTGCTGCCGTCGGCCACCACCTCGTACTCGCCAGAGAGCACGGCGTGTAGGCGGCGCAGGCCGGGCGGCACCGCAAAGCTGACGGTGGACTCTGCATCGCTGGAGAGCGCGAAGGGACGCACCAGCTTCGTGCTGTTGTTGCCCTCCGCGTCCGTGGAGGTGAGCTGCAGGCTCGTGTTGACGAGGGTGGCCATGGGCGCGGGGATGGCGCCGTGCAGCAGCAGGCGCGGCCGCACCAGCAGCTGGGCGGTGTAGTTGTCCTTGACCAGGCTCTCGCGGTCCAGGGCAAAGGAGGCCTCCAGCGTGTAGGACTCGGCCGCGTGCTCCCAGCTCGGCAGCAGCGTCGAGAAGGACCAGCCCAGCACCTCGGAAGAGGGCGCAGGCGCAGCCCCAGCGGCGGCGCCAGCTGCCGCGACAGCAGCGCCCTCGTCCTCCGCAGCCGCGAGCGTGAGCAGCAGCGGGTAGTTGCCGCCGCGTGCAGCGTAGGGGATCAGAATGTCCGTCGGACTGCGGCCGCCAGGGAACGTGGCCGCCGCAGCCGCGGGCGCGCCCGCCTCGGCGCCGAAAGGGGTGTACTTGCGGCCGTTGAGAGTGACGGACACGCGGGCGGGCGGCAGCGGAGCGTTGTTCTCATCCAGAACGGTCAGCACGTGGCCGCCCACGCTGCGGCGTTCCACGATGCGCAGGCAGCCCTTGCGGACGAGGGCGCGGCAGGAGGAGCCGCCGCCCGTTAGCTCAACGACGAACACGCCGCGGCGCGCGCCGCCGGCAGCCGCGGCGAGGGATGCCAGCGGCAGCTTGACGCGTGTGGAGGTGAAGGGGGACCAGGCGCCGCCGGGGATGGCGCGCGCCTGGGCCTCCAGGTCCAGCTCGCTGCTCTCGAAGGGCTGCAGGCCGTCCAGCTGCATGTCCGTCGGGATCTCGGCCAGGCGCTCGCTGTAGTATGCCGTGGTGGCGAGCTCGTACACGCGCACGCTGACGCGCGGGATGGCCTTCACCTCGAAGGACACCGCCACGCCCGCGTCGGACGCGAAGAACTCGCGGTTGCCCTCTGCGAAGCGCAGGTACGACTGCTCGCGCAGCGTGGCGAGAGAAGTGTGCGCCGCGTGCATCAGCTGGGCCTCCCACTTGAGAGGGTCCACGCCCCCCGACAGGATCTGCGCGCGCGCCTGCAGCCCCGTCAGCCACGTCGCGGAGCACCACTTGTCGTAGGGGCTCAGGTTGTGGCCGTCTGCCCCCGCCTTGGTCACGGGCTTGGCTGTGCGGTCGCCTCCCAGCAGTTCGGTGAAGGCCGCTGTGATGGTGGCCACCAGCTCTTCATGCGTCACGTTCGGCAGCGCGAGGCACGTGGCGGAGTGCTCCAGAGAGTGCGCGTAGCCCGCGTGCCGCAGCCACCACTCCGTGCTCATGGACGAGAAGAAGCCCTTCGCGTCGCTCTTCTCCCAGGGCACGCCACGCAGCGGGACCTTCAGAAAATCGAGCAGGGCAGCCCTCGCCGCGTCGCTCGCCCACGAGTGCTCGCCGCCCGCCAGGTAGGCCACCCGCAGGCGGTGGTAGGCCACCACGACGCGCAGGGTGTTGGCGGTGTTGGCGGCCGCAGAGGTCTTGTCCAGCACTGCCCACACTTCATCGCAGTACGCTGCGAGGGCAGCCATGTCGAGACGAAGGTCGACCCCCGCGGGCGGCGCCAGGCGGGAGATGATCTGCTGCAGCCACAGCTCCTCCACGTCCTCGCCCCAGCTCGCGAAGAAGCCTTTGGCGGCGCGCAGCTGCGCCAGCGTGAGGCGGGCGAAGAGGAGGTCCGGGATGCAGCGCTTGCCGTGGTGCTCCGCCACCCAGCTGCTGCCCATGCACGCCTTGATCAGCTGCGGCAGGCACTCCACGTCGGGGAAGGCGCCCGCGCTGCACACGCCCTGCAGGTACGCGTAAGCCGCCTTGTCGGACGCCTGCGCGGCCTTCACCACCGCCCTGTGCTCGTGGCCGAAGCACGGCGCCACTTTGATGTGCTCCATCCACCGCGGGACGCCATCATAGTACTTTGCGTCCTCCACGCCCCGCTTGATGGCCGCCGCCATGAGTGCTGCCGTGGCGACGTCCTCCCCCTTCACCCAGGCGTTCGGGGCCTCCGCGGGCGTGCTGGAGCCGCTCGCCCCAGTCACCTCGCTCGCGGACGCGTCGTCGCCGCCCGACGCCTCCTGGACCCGCGCGGAGGGCACGGACTGCTTGGAGTGGTAGAAGGAGGTCAGGCCGAGCTCCTCGCGCAGCGTCTGCAGCAGCTTGCCGCGCTCCTCCGCCTCCTGCGTGGGAAGGGGAAGGGGAAGACACGGTTGGAAGGGGAGACTCGGGCGTGACGTGTCGTTCTTTGACGCCACCGGCGTGGCACCCACTCGCCGGGCTCAACTCACCCCCTTGCTCTCCGCCTCTGTGGTGGGCAGGGTCAATACACTCGGGTCCAGCTGCTTGAGGCGCTTCCTGAACAGATACCGCTTCACATAGTCAGGCCAGTAGCGCTCGTCCTCGCCGTACGAGCGCGAGACCTTGTGCAGCTGGTCCTCCAGATCCTTCGGATAGTTGAGCTGCTCGCAGAGCACCGTGAGCATCTCCCCATGCTGTGCCGTGCCGGGCCCCAGCTTTGTCAGCAGCTCGACGCGTCGCTGCAGATCGATCGATCGAAGATCAGAGACCGATGGAGGAGATTTCCAAACACCGTAATGCACGGACATGAAACACGTGTTATGACAAGCCCGTAATGCCGCAAGGCCCCGACGAGGATCACACGCCGCTGTCGCCGCTGCCGGCGGCGGGGACCATGGCCGCTCCCGCTTCGGTGAATCGTCCCTCAGCATTCGCTCACCTCTGGAGTGGCTGCCGCGAAAGCCTCCAGCAACAAAAGCTCTGCATTTTGCAGGCCTGACGAGCCCGCACTGGGCAGCGCATGAATCGGCGTTGACGAGCTCGCGCCCATCTTGGCGCGTTCCTCTCGGCTTCCTTGGGCCCCGCACGAGGGATATTCGTGGTTGCAGTGCAAAATCAGCCTCGGCGCGCAGCGATGAGTTCGACGACCATGTGTTGAACACCGGATTACGCACGGGCGGAACAGACAGCAGAAGCGCACGCCGTCGTGGCATATATCCCACCAAGGAGGGCGACAGACACAAGACATTATAGCTCTCACAAAACCGCACCAAATATTTCGTCCTTCGCTGTCTGCCGGAAGTCTTCGATGTCCGCTCGCCCACAAGTTCGTTCCGTGGCCGGTTTCTTCCTCCGCCCGCGTTCCATTCTCCGCTATTGGCGAGCAGAACTCCGAGGTCGGCTGCCTTCTCACAGAAAGTGGGCGTCGTTCGCTTGGCTGCGATCGCGCAGTGGACACACGATCGCCCCTGGCGCTTGTTCGTGGATAATCCATCACTATGGAACCATCGAGGCCGCATGGGAGCTGGGGCGAGACTCGCCAAGCGCTGGCATCAGCTTCGGGATCACCACCCACCTTCCACGACGGCGGTGTTATCGACGGGGATGAAGATACGATGCTGCAGGACGGTGGTACAGGCTCTACACCTGTCGCCTCGCTCGCCGCGCTGCGGAAGACGCTCGCAGACTCGGCTTTCGAGTCTCTGGCCATGGTCTCTCAGCATCTGCGAAATGGGGCCGCCAACCCGGCCGCAACGACAACAAGCGCGCTGCACCTAATCCCGTTGTCGTCCCGGGGCACGACTGCTGCGACTCAGTCCTCCACTGGCGCGTCCACTGCAACAGAAGTCGTAACCGGCGATGGAAGCGCAGCGGTTGCGTCCCGGGGTTCTCCGGCCGGCTCAGCTCACACATGCCCCAGCTGTGGCTCCGCGCTTCATGCGCGCGACGCCACTGACGCTCGAGCGGGGCCGCAGAGCACTCGTTCCGCCGTTAGCACCACGTCGACGTCGCTGCTTGCCGTCGACGACAGAGCGAGCGCGAGCAGCTCACGGCGCGGGAGTTTTGAGGCGAGTGATGTCGAGGCGCTGGGTGTTCCGCCGCGTTGCACAGCTGAGCGCTGTGGCGGGCGGTGTTGCAAGAATATTGCTGCGCAGGACCGGTTACCAGCTAGAGCCGCCGCCATCGATGCAGCACTCAACCCGGCAGCAGCACCATCATATGATGACGAAGTGGCGTCTGTACCAAGCGCAGCGAACAGCACGCACGGGGAGGTGTCTGGGGCAGGGACGGCTGCGGTGCGGCTGCTGCCCGACGGCAAGAGCACCTTCCTTGATCCCACCAGCCCCCTCAGCGCTGTTTCGTCGGCGGAAACAGAGTTGCCACCGAAGGCTGCGGCCCCTGCGCTGCCTGCGGCGCCTGCGCTGCAAGAACAGGCTGACGCGAGCTCGCCAACGCCCACCCGGCCCTGCCTCCCTGCCGTGCCGTCTTGCGCCCAGTGCGCGGAGCGCTGGAAGCTGGAGGGGGCCGTGGCAGCGCTGAAGCCGCCCACGAGCGGCAGCAAGCACCCGCTGGCCGTGTACACTATTTGCGACGTGCGGCAGCACAACCTGGCCAGCTCATTGTGGCTCACCGCGCACGGCCGCGTGTACGATGTGACGCCCTTCCTGCCGCTGCACCCGGGCGGCACGCGCTCCCTGCTGCGGCACGCGGGCGGGGATGCGGACACCGATTTTGACTTCCACAGCGACAGCGCGCAGCGGCAGTGGGCTCAATATGACATTGGGCAGCTCGGCCCGTGCGAGGCGCGCCCGAAGGTGGGCCGCAGCGGCTGCGTCATCATGTAGGCAGGCAGGTGCTCGAGTGGCTGACGTAGGCAGCGCTTGTGCCGGCGTGCTGTGCGGCCACGGGTTTTGTCGTTGAAGCTGCTCCACGTCTACATGCCGACACGAATTCGAACTCGTTCATGAATTCAAACAGCAATTGCGGCCCGCCACAGCTGCAGGGTTCACGGTCTTTCGGCCAGCGAAGCCTGTCGCTACAATAACTGAGCAAAAAAACGATTCGCGATCGCGTCAGTGAGATGATGTGCGTCCCATTCCCGAATTCGAATTGAACGCGAACGTATTCGCTGCCTGCGAGCAATGTTTCGCGGTGCACACGTACGCATGTGAGTGCAGGAACCAAGCTTCAATGGGAGCGCGATGCAATTGCAAACATCAATCGCAACGCGCTGCAGCTTGTTGCCCTGCACCGGCAAGTCGGCGGCCAGCTGTTCGACGCAGGGACCGCCGCTTTGCAGCAGCCCGCCGCCCTCACGGCTCCTGCAGCACCTCGCGGCAGGCGTGCAGCACCTGCCCAGCTGCCTCGCGCACACACGCCGGCAACCCCGACGCCAGCGAGGCGGTGGGGTCGAAGATGGCTGAGAGGACGGCGCACACGTCAGACACCCGGTACTGGCCGTCTGACGCGCCGGAGCCACGCGCCGCTCTGCCGCCGCTTGCCGGCGTGCGGCTTCCCTCGTACCACTGGGAGCGCAGCAGCAGCGTCTTGAGCAGGCGCAGCCACGCCAGCCTGCTGCAATCTGCCACCGACAGGTCGGAGAGCTCCTGCAGCACCACATCCACCAGCACACGGAGGTCAGAGGAGAAAAAGAGGGCGTCGAGGGACGGGCGCAGCTCCAGCAGCGCGCAGAGGAAGGACACGGTGGCGAGGCGCTGGCCGCGCCACTGCCCGTGCGGAAAGGCGGGGAGCGGCTCCGACGCGGCCGCAGCAGCGGCGTCTGAGGCGCACGAGTCTCCAGCCGCAGCCCGCTGCGCCGCGTCTAGCGCTCGCTGCACCCGCAGCACACTCGCTGCGGCCGCCCCTGCCTGCAGCGGAAGGTAATCTTCATCCAGCAGCGGCTGCCCGTCTGTCGCATCTGCATCGCGCGGCAACCCCGCGCCGCCCGCAGCTTCGATTTCCCGCCACGCCCCGTCCGGCGGCGGCGCTGCCAGGCTCGCGACGAGCTGGGAGGAGAGCATCAAGTGCGCCGCAGGCGGGGGGCTGCCCGGCCGTGCGGCGGCCTCGCCCTCCGCCCCCTCCATCGCCTCGCGAATCCAGCCCGCGAACGCCTCCACCACCGGCGTCACCAGCCCGAACGCCTCCGGCAGGCTGCCCAGGGCTGCATGCAGGTCCGGTGCTGCGGTGCTGCAGGCGCCAGCGTCAGCGTCAGCGTGGCTGCCCTGCTGCACCCCGCATATGGCAACCTCCGCCATCCGGTGCAGCGCCACGCAGGCCTGCAGCACCGCGGGAGTCAGCGGGTCCGCAGCGCCCGACAGGCTGCTGATGCTGCTGGCGGCGGACCGGCTGTGGCGGTGGCGCGCCCCAGCGCCCTCCACGGCGGCGAAATCGCCTCCGTCCGTCCCAGGCACGTCATCAGCGCTCGGAGGGTTCAAGGACGCCAGGAAGGCGAGGGTGACCTGCGCCCACGGCAGGGAGTCCTCAGATACGCTGCACAAGCGAGAACGGGTCGACAGCGCCTCGCGCTGGTGCGGCGCAGCAGACGCCGCAATCGCCATCGCTGAGGCGACAGCAGCTTGTACCGCGGAGCGGGTGAGGTACTGACAGACCGCGCTGAAGAGCAGCAGCCACCGCTTCGCGTTGTCTGCGCAATCGCCTGCAACGCGAGCGGAGAAGGCAGCTGCCACCGCAGCGCGCCAGCGAGGCTCGGTCAGTGGCGCAGCCGACGCCCCTGCAGCGCCCACCCCGCTCGCGGCGATGTCATCTGTTCCGCTGCTGCTGCCAAGCGCACGGTGCGCTAGCAGCGCCCACGTGTGCGGGCCGGTGAGCTCTGCTTGCAGCCCTCGCACCACCACCGCTGCCAGCTGAGCCAGGCCAGAGGGCTGGACTCGCTCGGGCACCTCTTCGCCAGCGGGGGCCCCTGCCAGCAACAGCTCCAAGGCAGCCGCGTGGCATGCCCGCCCCAGCAGCACCAGCGTCTCAGCGGCCTCCAGCTGGGTGGGTGAGGGCAGGGCAGGGCGCACCAGGCTGCGCAGGCAGCGCGGCAGCGAGAAGGAGGTGGACTCGAGGTGCAGACTCCACAGGCGCCGGCACCCTGCGAAATCGCGCTCTCGAAGGCCGCCCCGCGGGCTACTGCCCGTCAGGCTCGCAACAACACGCGGCACCCATCCGGAGGCGCCGCCGCCAGATGCTTCATCGCTCTCGCCAAGTGTGGCGGCGGTGAACGCTCGCAGCTGCAGCAGGCTGCGGTGCAGCTGAGTCGCGTCAGAGGACTGAATCGCAGCGGCCAGCTCCGTGAGCCCCGCGCCTGTGGGCCGGGTGCTTGCCCTCGCAGCACCAGCGTCCACAGCGGCAGCGGCAAGGGCAGCGCGATGGGGTGGTGTCCGAGTGGCCTGCTCCCATGCGGCGCTGCAGGAGGCCAGGTGAGGCAGCACGCCTGCAGCCTGCTCCTCGGTCGCGAGCGCGCGTAGCATGCGCGCCAGGTTTGCCGCACTGCCCGCTGCGCCTGCGCCGGCAGCAGCGCACGCCTCCGCCGTCCCCTCCAGCAGCGGCCACGGGCACGCGGCCTCCTCGACATCAATGTAGTGCTCGGGCGCCGCCCACGTCGTCTCGCCGCTGAGCTCGTTGGCGTAGTAGAGCTCCCCCTCACCGCCGCCCGAGCTCGCTGTCCGTCTGACCCTCCACGCGTGCTCCTCCTCGAGGTCAGCAACGCCAGGAAAGCACCGGCCGCGCGCGAAGGCGGGTGCGATGGGCAGCTGCGGGCTGGACAGGGGCGCAGCGTCCAGCAACAGACTCTGCAGGGCTTCGCGGCAGACATCCCAAAGCGGAGACAGCATTGTGCTGCCTGCGGCACCCGCTACCTCAGTTGCAACAAGCTCCCGCAACAAGCCAACGATTTGGGGGGAAACTCGGGCAGCAGGTGTTGCTGCGTTTGAAGCAGACACGCCCGAAACATGGCTGCATATGACAGGCGTCGGTTCCCCCGAGACCTTGTCACCACCGGGGTGCGCGGAGGCCGATGTGAGCGCCGCCGCAACCTCCTCAACGGGCACCAGGTCGCTGTCGGCGACGGCCTCCTCGTCGGCTTCCGAAAAGATTGGAATGCGAGAGGCGTCAATCTGGGGCGGAGGGGCCCACAGGGTTTCACCCGAGTCCAGGTTAAAGAAATACCGCGGACCAGAAGGGGGCACGCAGACCCGCCACCGGGTGCGTGTTTCGGCTGACATTTTGAGGGAGGCGCAGGGCCTGCGCCAGAATGTCAATGAGAACACGCACGCTGTTGATCTATAAAAGCTGCCTCTCGCTGCAGCCCTGACGTTTCACAGCGAAGGCATCGACTCGGGCGCTCGGTAGCTGCGCAAACCGTTTCAGATGTTGAATCTGTCCGCGAAGAACGGCGTTTTGGGCACACAAAACCAGGGCTGCTTTTGTGTTGCGAATAGAATACACTTTAATGACATCTCCTCTTCATCACCCTCCCCGACTATTCTCGCGGTGTCGTTTCTCCATCACGCAACTCCACCCGCCGCCCTGCCCTGATTTCAGGTCGTTCTGCGCTCGCGCTCACCCTCACGGCGGCAACGCAACAATGAGCGCCGATGCGTCAGCCGTGGCCCCGTCTAGCGGGCGCCACATTGCAGTGGCTGTCGATGGTTCGGACGGCTCAGCTGCCGCATTCTCGGCGAGTTTGCTCTTCGCGCACAAGGATGATATGCTCTCCGTGGTTCACATTCAGGTGCCCGGAAAGGATGTGCCGCATCACATGACTGCCTCTGCTATCCAAACTTTCTTCGAGGCGCGTTGCGTGTCTCGATTTCCGAAGGGAAAGTGGGCTTTCGATTCCACGGATCGGCCCTCTGGCATTGAGACGAAACAGGCGCTGCTGAAGCGAATCAACGACATTGGCGCGCAGCTGCTTGTGGTGGGCTTCACGGGCCGCAAGGGGCCCAAGGATGACCCCACGATCCTGGGCTCCGCCGCTGACTACAGCCTGCGCGCCGCGAACATGCCCTGCTGCGTGGTGAAGCGAAAGGTAGAGCTGGCAGGCAGCCATGTGTGGGTGGTGGCAGTGGACGGCTCAGACCGCTCGCACCAGGGACTGCTGCTCAGCCAGCAGCTGTGCGGCCCCGAAGACAAGATCATCATCGCGCACGTGGCGGTGAGCGACTGAAGCATGCAGGGGGCTGTGGGCGTGTGTTGACGCGTGGGGCGCCGCTTGCTGCTGCTGCTGCGTGAATGCAGCCCTCGTCGTGGACGACACACCGAGCGGCGTCAGTCAGCAGGGGCAGAACCAGAGTCACTGGCAGTGCGGCCACGCCCAGGCGTCGGGCAGGGCCGCGCACGCGTGTGCTCCAGCTGTGGCTGTGTATGAACGCCCTCGTCACAACGGGAGACAGAGATGGACAAGCATTGCGCATGTGTGCAGGCGCTGATTCGACGGCTGGGCGCCAGCCGCTGCGGCCTTCCACAGACACGGCAACAATGTGCGAGCAGGCGCCCCCAGAACACCCTCTCCCACACTTCGCGCCCGATGCGCTGCTCCTCCTCTCACATGCCACCCAATGGGCTGCTCCTCCTCCCCCTTGACGTACGCGCCCCCCATCGTTGCTCCCACCACGCTGACCCGTCACTGCAGGAGGGCACCAGCGTCAGTGAAGCGGACTCGGGCTCAGCCGCGCCCGGGGTCACCGGCGACGCGGCCGTCTCCGAGCGTTACGCGGACTTTGCGCGGGCTGCGGGCGGGCGAGTGACCTACAGTCGTGTGGACCGCACGCGCGGCACCAGCGTGTCTGACTGTCTGCTGGGCTTTGCGGAGGACGCGGGCGCGGACTTCATCACCGTAGGCGTGGACGGCCTGGGCCGCTTCGCGGCGGGCAAGACGAGCCGCCTCGGCAGCACGTCCGATGCAGTGGTGCGTCGGGCGCGCTGCAACGTGCTGGTGGCACAGGAGGCGGGCGCCACGTTCACGCTGGCAGAATCGAGCTGAAGCCCCGGAAGCGACGAGGACAGTGAAGGAGACACGTGCCTCTGTGCGAGAGCCTGGGCATGCCGCTGTCCCTGGACGTGAGAGCGGCTCCTATTCAATGGAAGAAGACATGTGCGGCCGCCTGGGCATGCAGCTGCCCTCGACCGTCTGGGGGCGGAGGGTGCGGCCTCAACACGCTTCGGTGGCGCACAAAGGGTGGGCCAAGGTTGGGCGAAGCCTGAGATGACCGACGAGCGAGGAACGTGTGCGCTCTACGTGTGACACAACAACGAGCGGTGGTGGCGTGTGCCGATGGAGCAGCCGCATGCATGCACACGCAGCCGCGCACGGTGCTGCGAGGCGAGTTATTGACTGTTTGTTTGCCTGAATGTTGCGGGAGTACGACGTTGCTGACGTTGTCTTCGCTGCGGAGCCAGTGGGAGATTTGGCGTCCCCAGTCGCGGGCGGGACTTGGGGCAGCGTGATCCAGGGGGCTGCTTCGGTGCGCGAAGAGGTGGCCGGTGCGTTCCGAGCCCACAGCGGCGTTCGGCAAGAGCGCAAGCCCTGTGAATCGAGTTAGCATGAGCACGGCGGCTTCATCAAGTGTGCCATGACTTGAAAGAGGACCATGATTGACACCGCAACGATGAGATTCGTGTCGCCTGGACAGTCAGTGACGAGAATGCCAAGCGAGTGCAATCGAAAAAATGAGGCAGCTTGCGCGCCGCGAGCCCACCAGCTTTATCTAATGTCACCGCGGCTACGACGCACCAAACACTTCGTGTCGCGGCTGCGCTGAAGTTGCGTCGCCTTTCGGGGCCGCGTTGTCATCAGGCGGCGGAGGGGGAGCTGGTGGCTCCATGAATGCGGATGGCGCCGACAAAACGTCGGCGCGCAACAAAGCAGTAGCCCTTGTGACGTGGCGTGGATAGTTGCGAGGGGGAAAAGCCAGCTCGGCGTGGGAGAACTGCAACTCAGCCGCTTGCAGAACGGCTCGGGAGCTCGGAGCGCGATCTTCGTATTTTCGAGGAATTCAGGGAGCCGTCGGGTCGTCAACCTGTTCATACAAGTTTATGTGCAAAAGTGGCGATATTGTGGCTGTCGGGTGCTTGCCTGCTTGGGTTTCACGTAATACCCAGCAGCAGCGCGATGCGCGGCAGGCGAATGGAACCTTCCCACTTTGCCGCGCCACACCACACGAACGCAATGAGCGAAGTCAAGAGCAGGCAAGTACCCGCCGTTATACAGCACCGACGCACGCGCCACCCTCTGGGCAAGCCTCGCTCATAAACGGATTCACTGGTGTTGGCCTTCTACAAGCCGGCGACGCTTCAGCGTTTCTTCCTCAAGTTCAACACCCCCAATGTCGCGACTGCTTGCCTGGTGCGCCTCCCTGTGCTTTCGAGAGGATGTAATTGACCCCAAGCTTGTGAGGGCTGTTCAGCGTGGCCTGGAAGAGCTGACAGCGCTGTTCCCGCCAAACGGACACACCACAGCAGCTGCTGTCCTCACGCAACAGGGGGAGGTTCTTGCGCTTGGAGGCGAAGACGGGGTAAAGCTTACACAGTTGCTATCGCTGATACCTGCGCTGGCAAAGGGTGCGATGCGCCTCTGCTCCACTCTCGGCGCGCGGATCATTCCATCTGTTCACGTTCTTGGCGCTGACGCGATGGTGCTCAGCGTGATCGAGTTTTGCGGCACAACGGCGGTGATTGCGTACCAGCTGTCTCCTGTCCCACCTGCAACGTCACCGACGGTTGTGGGCATGCCCCTTGCGCTGCGAGAGCCGGCAGCTATGAAGCCCGCAGAGTTGACCACAGCGCACCGCCTGCCGTCTCGCACTGCCTCCGTGGGCGATGGGACCAGGTTGGGGTCGCCGACAGCGCTGTCCGCGGCAGCCCGACGACCGGGGGAGGAGGCAGATGGCGGTGCTGTTGCCGCTGCTGCAGGTGCGCGCAGACCTAGCTCCAGCGGCATCGCGACACCAGCAGGGAACCCCGCCAGATTGGCACCGCAGTCATCTGGCGCCGCGCGTCAGCCGGCTTTTTCAACACCGGTTGGCGCCGCGTCGCTTGCTGCCGCATCGGCGGCCCTTTCCGCCGCACCTGTGGCACCTGTGGCGTCGCAGGGTGGTGTCCACGCCTCCCACGTCTCGCACACGCCGGCCGCGACGGGTGGTGGTGCAGCAGGGATAACGTCGACCTTGACGGGTGCCACTGTGGGCGGCGGCGCTGGCAGCCCCGCGCCCTCCGCGGCTCTGAGCTTTGACAGCGCGGCCTTCGATGCGGCGGCCTTCCCCGTCATGCGCGCGCTGCACCGAGACTGCCTTGCGCTGCTGGCGGCTCTGGGGGAGAACCCCCTCCTGGCCATGATGGCACAAGCGCAGACGGGGCAGGCTCTTGGCGGGGCTGGCGGCTCCGGGTCTGGCATTGCTGCAGCCGGGACGGGCATGCCACCGTGATCAGACGGCCCTGCGTAGTGGAGTCTGCAATCAGCCATCACAGAACAGCCCTGCGGAGTGTGGTGTGCAATGAGACCCCATCGCGTGGCAGCGCACTGCTGTGAGTTCGCGAGCCCCGCAGTCGATCGACTGCCCGTGTGTCTGACAAACCCAAGCATGTGGTGGCTTGTATACGATGAGAGAGCGCGCGTGTAGCGTTTTGCGCTTGATGCTGGCGCAGCGTCGGCTTCCGATATCGATGCTCGAGCATACGCATCAGCAGCCCGTGGTCACGACAGACGAGTCAAATGCATCGTCTTGAGGGGACGTCGCAACAGGAGGTTCTTGCCTTCGCACACGACTAGGGCGAGCGTACCAGGCTCAGGGCGAGCCGCACGACCACGCAGCCCTCGAAGCTGACACGAGCCGAGTCCCCTCCGTGCGAATGTGCGATGATAGCGCCAAGCAGCTATGTTGCGCCCGCAAGGCGCGCATGCGGGGGCAACGAGCAAATCAAAGCCGCACAGGGCAGCGCACGCTCAACGTTCACACAAATATATGCTTGGCGCTACGCAGCGGCCGTGGCGTGCAAGGAATGCTGCACCGCAGGCACTGCCGCGCGCCAGACCAGAGCTTGCTATTGGCGCTTGCCCTCAGGGCTGCCGCTCAGCCCTCTCCGGGCGAGCGTGCCTCCGCCTCCTCCTGCAGACGACGAGGAATCGGGTGCCCCGGCATCCGGCCCCCCAGCGCCCCCCTCATCCCCGCCCCCAAAATCGACCCCGAAGCCTAGGCGGCGCGAGGCGGGCCCCCTGCCAGCCCGCCGGGCTGCGGCTCCGGGGGCGGCAGAGCCCGCGGCGGGGGCGCGACTCGGCAGGGCGGCAGCGCCTGCGTCCTCCCCCGCCTCCGCCTCGTCCGACACCACCCGCACCGCATCTCTGTCGCCCCCGCTGCCGCCAGGGGCGACCCTGCGCGCGCTGGTGCCGCCGGCGGCAGCCTCTGCGGCACCGGACAGGAGCTCTGCGCCAGCGGTGGCAGAGCTACTGCTGCTGGTACGGAGGCTGCCGCTCGCTCGTCGGACCGCAGCGCCAGCCGCGCCGCTGCTCGGAGGCCCCTTCGGTCTGCGCGGCTGCAGCAGCAGACCGTCCTCCTCACCGCCCTCGCCCTCGCTGCCGGAGCCCCCTAGCGCCCCTCCACTGCCGCCGCTGCCGAGCCCTTGGTCGCCCCCCGCAGCCCCCAGCGGCGCCATCGACCCCGCTGCGCCGGAGGGGGCGAGCCGTGCGCGCCCAGCAGGCAGGCCTGCGCCGCTGCCCTGTCCCCCCGCCCCTCCAGCAGGTGGCACCTGCTTCCCCTCCGACGCGGCGCCGCTGCGGGCGGGTCTCGGAGCGCCTGCTCCCAGCCCCCCTGCCCCCTGCGTGCCTGCGCCTGAGCCTGCGGATGCGCCGCCTGCAGCGACCCCCTCCACCTCCCTCACTGCCCGCCCGATGGGGGGCAGCGACGACCCGCCCCCGACCCCGCTGGACGCTGCCCCGCCTCCACCGCCCCCTCCCCCGACCCCTGAGCCCGAGCCTGCAGCAGCCGCTGCTGACGTGCCGCCGATGAGCCTGCGGGTAGCGGCCAGCACCTCGCTAGAGGAGGAGGCTGCAGCGCCAGCCCGCCCGCTGATGCTGCTGCCGCGCAGCCCTGCGCTGCCGCCCTCCTCGCCCGCCCCTCCAGCAGCAGCAGAGGGCGTCCCTGCCCGCGCCGCGCCCACACTGCTGCTGGCGCTGCGGAGCCCGGCCCCCGACCCCATCATTCCGGCGGCCAGCGACGCGAGCGCTGGCGTGCGGGCGCCCAACCCTGCTGCGGGACCAGCAGCAGACGGCCCGATCCCCGCGCCTGCAGCCATCACTGCCGCGGCGCCCGCCCCCGTAAACCCGAGAATCGCTGCACGGGGGTGAAGGAAAGCGAGTGGTGGCGGGAGGCCAGTGTTGGCCGGGGCATGTGCGAGGCTAGCCGGCAGCGGCAGAGGACAGAAAACAGCCCACGAGGGCAGGCAGGCAGGCAGGCGAGCCCAGCAGTAGGGCAACAGCAGCATCCAGTGGTAGCGGCAGCGACGCACCCTCGCTCTCCGCGTCCGCCAGGTCGGGCGGCCCGCCCGTGCTGAAGCCATGCGCCGCCATGCCCCGCGTCATCACCTGCAGCGCCACCCGCACCGTCCCCGTGGAGCGCACCCGCGTCACCTCCCGGCCCTCGGAGGCCGCGGCGAAGCGGGAGTCGTAGAACTGCGGGCGCAGAGGGGCAGGCGGACAAACAGGTGGAGGGGCGGACACACAGACATGTGGGGGAGCGAGGGCAGTGGGCAGGGGCGAAGGGATGATGCCCAGAGTGATGCGCGGTTTCGCAGAGCGGCTGCTGGCATTCGAAGCAGGAGCAGCGCCGCCGCTGGCATCCGAATGAGCGATAGCAGCTCCCATGCGGTGC
>Ga0208629_100627_pt1 | contig 16369 bp, 2 predicted proteins | sample LakWasMet19_HOW5_2_FD_183865 | JGI IMG/M metagenome (GOLD analysis project Ga0208629, IMG submission 183865) | Freshwater sediment methanotrophic microbial communities from Lake Washington under simulated oxygen tension - Sediment Metagenome... | ecosystem: Environmental > Aquatic > Freshwater >...
TGGTGCAGCGCCGCCGTGCTGCTGCGGGGGGCGTCAAAGGCAGAGGCGGGTGCGGCGGCAGCAGCAGAGCCCGCCACGCCTGAGGGTGGCCCTTGTGTCGCAGCCGGCTCTGCCTGCTGCTGCAGCTGCTGCGAGTGGGTGGGGGAGGGCAGGGCGGAGCCGCCGCCGCTGCCGGCAGCGTGCAGCGCCCCCGAGGGCGGCAGCGGCACCGCACTCCGGGCAGACGCGGGGGCACCCTGGCCCGGCTGGGAGGGGGTGCCGCTCGGAGGGCTCGCGGGCAGAGGGGCATGCGCGTCGGGGCCAGGGGCGGGGGCGCCAGGCTGCCGAGCAGCGTCTGGGCCTGCCCGGGGCGGGGAGACCTCGGGCGAGGCCACGCAGCTCGCAGGGTAGGCGGCTCCTGGGAGGGACAGCAGGCTTGCGGAGTGCTGCAGCGCCGCTACGGCCGCCACCGCGGCACTGCCAGTCGAGGGCAGCGAAGGCTTGGGACTCTGCTCCACTGCCGTGCGGGAAGGGGGTGCCGCGGGGGCGGCAGGCGCCGGGGACGCCCCCGCACCGCTGACCGTGCTGCCGCACACAGGCACTGCAGCTGCAGCCACCTGCGCCTGCTCGCCCGCACTCAGCAGGGCTGCGGCCTGCTCCAGGAAGACGGACAAGGCCGCCTGGTGGCGCTGCAGCACGCCCAGGCGCCGCTTCAGCAGCGCCGTCCGGTAGTCTGCCACCGCCACCAGTCGCTCCCGGTTGCGGATCAGCCACTCCTGCCGCCACGCCTCGCGCCGGGTGGCGTAGGCCGCGGCCTCCGCCTCTCGCCCGTACCCGTAGGCCTCCGCGCTGTGCTCCTTGATCGCGCTGACCACGAAGGCCAGGAGGTCGCGCAGCAGGCCCAGCTGGGGCACCGCGCCCCCGCTGGCGCCCCCGCTGGAGTGCTGAACCAGGGCGGCGCCCGCACTGCCGCTGCCCGCAGCAGGGGAGGAGGAGGAGCCGATGGAGGCGGGCACGCTGCCGCCGACTGCGCGCGCCGCGATCAGCTGGGCGAAGGCGGCGAACATGCTCCGAGAGGCGGCTGCGGCAGCGGTGAGGGGCGCCGGGCCAACCCGCCCGCGGTGTACTGCCAGCTCAGACTGCGGCTGCGGCGCAGGGGCGGTCGCGTTGACAGCGTCAGCCAGCCTCGGCAGGGCCCCGCCGGCGTAGGCGGGGTCGCTCAGCGGCGGCGAGGAGGGCGGGGTGCTGTCTGCAGGCTGCTCCTCGCTGCCTGCGGCTCCCAGAGGTGTGTCCCCTTCAAGCGTCCCAGGCAGCCGCAGCTTGAGAGCTGCAGCGTGTGCCTCCTCCCCATCCTCCTCGCCGTTCCCCTCCTCCACAACGCCTGCATACGCAGCCTGCAGCACGGTGTGCTCGCCAGGCATCGACTCATCCTCGAACGCTGCGCTGTCCGCGCCCGCCTCCTGCTCCTCCGGCGGCTCAATCAGGGCCTGCAGCGACCCGCAGGCCGCCACAGCGAGCGTCGCGAGCGCCGCCGCGGAGTGCACGCGCGGCACCGGGAGGGCGTCGCCGAGGATCGGGTCAGAGAGGGGCAGGGGCGACAGCGCCGCGTAGGTGACGGACAGAGACCCCGTGGCCACAGCGCTGCGCACCGCCTCGCGCGTCCGCGCGGCGCTGTCCGCGGCGTCGGAGGGGCGGGGAGACACGCTGCCGGGGGCGATGCGGCCCCCGGCGGCGCTGCTGCTGCCGCCGTTGGCGTAGGGGTAGGCGTAGGCAGGAGAGGGGGCGGAGGGGGGCAGCGCGGGGGAGGCCGCCCCAGCCGCCGCGCTGTCTCGTGGCGGGGTCGTGAAGAACGAGGTGGCGCTGTGCAGCTGGCCGCTGCCGCCTGGCGGGGGCGTGGCGGAGGCTTGGAGGCCCACCTGCTCAGGGCTGCCGATGCCGCTGCCAAGAGCGCGCGCCGTGCCTCCAGCTGCTGCTGCCGCCGCGTGCGCAGCCTGGGCGGCCCCCACGTGGGCATACACCACGCTGCCGCTGCCGCTTCCGCTGCCGCTGGCGGTTTCGGCGCTCGGCGTGGGCGCGGCGGCGTTGGTGCCTGTCCAAGCTGCCGCGTCACCGCTGGCACTGCTGGCCTCCGGGGACTGCGACGAGCCAGCGGCAGCGGCTGCGGCTGCCGCTGCGGCGGCTGCCCTACGCGCCGCGGAGGGGAGCATGCCTGTGGCCTGCGCTGCTGGGCGGGCTGCGCTGCCGCGGCCTGAAGGGGTACCCTGCCTGCCCCCCGCAGCGCTGCTGCCGTCGCCTCCGTCTGCGTCGGGCACGCCCCCTGCCTGCCCCTTGCCCCCCTCCTTGCCTGCCCGCCCCTCGCCGTGCTGACGTCCCGACTCCGCATCCCCGCTGCCGCTGCTCGAGCCGTGGCGAGGAGTGTCCGCGCTGGCGCCCCCTGCTGCGGAGGGGGAGGCGGCTGCGGGCGCGAGCGAGGCTGAGGTGAGGAGGGCGGGTATCTCCTGCTCCCGTGCCACCACCCGCTGCACCTGCAGCGAGGTGAGGCGGATGCGGCGCTGCAGGGCGGAGGCCACCGCCAGCACCACGGCGCGCCGTGCAGCGCTGCAGAGGAGGGAGGTGCGGGCGAGCTGGAGGGGGTCGGGGGCGGGCGAGGCAGCGGCAGCGGCGCCGCTGGCGTGGCTGCCGCTGCTGCCCGCGGCAGCCGAAGAGTCTGCGGCACCTAGTCCGTGCAGGGGGCGCTGCAGCTGCGGGTGGTGCCTGCGGCCGCTGCGGCGCCGCGACGCCCCGAGGCCCAGGCGCGACCCCGGCCTGCCGCTGCCGTACGGGCCCTCCTCGCTGCTGCTGCTGCTGCTGGACTCGGCGTCAGAGGGAGAGGCGACCCCGTGCGAGCGTCCGCTGCCGCGCCGGCCCTTCCCATCGCCCTCCCCCTCGCCCTCGCCCTCTGCCGGCAGCCCGACACCGCTGTCGCCTGAGAGCACGCGGCCGTGGCCTGCCGACTCGCCAGCCTCGCCCTCCGCAGCGCCAGCAGCCTCCCCGCTGTATTGAAGCCCCTTGCTGGGTGTGGCGCTGGGGGAGGGCTGCACGCCAGCAGCCGCCTTGGCCCGCGCGGCAGCCCGCAGCGCCGCCGCCTGCGCCTGCACCAGCTCCCCGCGTGCGGCCGCCGCTGCGTTGAGGCAGTCCATCGCTGCAGCCAGCATCGCGTCAGAGACGAGGGGCGCGCTGCGCAGGCCCACACCCACACCCGCGCCGCCGCCCGCCGACGCGGAAGAGGAGGAGGAGGCCGCGGACCCGAACGGCGCCGCGGAGGCGGAGGAGGAGCCAAACAAGGCGGCGGCTCCAGGTCCGAAGCCGTGGCCTGCCGCGCTGCCGTGGCGGGAGGGCGAGGCCTGCAGCTGCCCGCGGGAGTGGTGCGGGGGCGGCCGCTGCGTGCGCGAGAGCCTCAGCGCGCTGCCGACCCCGCTCGCGCTGTCGCTGACGGACCCAGCGCCGCCCATCGGCGAGTGGTCGCCGCTGTCGGCCCCGCTGCCCGCGCCCCCGCGGGAGCGCCGGGCGGCGATGCCCTGCGGCTGCATGCGTGCGGCAGCGCTCACACGCAGGGTGGGGGGCAGCGGCGCCATCAGCTGAGCTGCCAGGGTGCCGAAGGGGCGGGCAGCGTACAGGCCGAGGAGGCTGCTGCTGCTGCTGATGCTGCTGGCGCCCCCTGACAGGCGGAGGCGCCCACCGCCGTCGCTGCCGGCCCGGACCCGCGAGAGGGCGATCCCGCTGCCAACCCCTCCGAAGGGCGCGGACAGCCCGTCCGCCACCGCGCTCTCAGCGACGCTGGAGGCGCCGATGCTGCAGCTGCGCTGCAGGCGCGGGCCGCCCCGGGTGCCGCCACCGCCGCCACTGCCGCTGCCTGAGGCGGACCGCCCGTCCGTCAGCACGCCTGCCGCGTGGCTGCCGTCCCCGCCAGCGGTGAGCAGCAGCCCCGCCGCGGCGGGCCCCACGAGCACGGGCAGGAAGGAGGTGGCGCTCTGCGGCATGTAGAGCGCAGCCAGCACCTGCTGCAGCCACGTGCGCGTCGCCAGCTCCAGCGGCACCTGCATGAAGAAAATTACGGTGTCCAGCAGCTGACCGCTCGCCAGCTGCCACCCGCCGCAGCGCACAATCCCAAGCAGCAGCTCCAGCAGCGTGGCGTCAAACGCGGGGGCGAGGCCGCTTGCGGCGCCCGCAGACATCACGACCGCAGCCGCCGCTGGGGCCTGCGCGGCCCCAGTCTTGCTGCCGCCCGCGCCCGTGCCGGGCTGCCCCAGCGGTGCGTCGGCGGGGTAAAGGCTCAGCTCCAGCAGCGCAGAGACTGCGCGCTGGGCGAAGACGAGGCGCTTCAGGGCAGCTGCGGCGGCTGCAGCGGGCCCCTCGTGCCCCGGCCCTGTCAGCACGGAGTCTCGGTCGCCGCCCGCAGCTCGGCTGCTGCCCGCAACGGAGCCTGCCTGCTGCGAGTGGGCCGCACCAGCGGTGCCGCCGCCTGCGACAAGGGAGACCCGACCTGAGGCGGAGCCCGGAGACAGGGGCAGGTGCCGGGGAGGCAGCGCAGCGCCGGCGGACCCCGGCGGCAGGGCGAGGTGATGGCTGCGCTGCGCCCCCGTCGGGGTGGCGTAAGTGCTGGAGGGGGCTGAGACGGAGGCAGCGGGGAGGGGGCTGCCGTCCCCCGGAGAGCCCCCAGACCCCCAGCGCTGCGTGGCCGCCAGCCCCTCCGGGAGAGGGGAGGCGGAGGCGTCGCCACTGCCGCTGCCTGTGCTGGTGCGAGTGGCCCTGCCGCTGCCGCCGCCTGCCCCCTCCGCGGAGGCGCCCTGCGCCGGCTGCAGCGGCAGCGGGGCGGCCTGCCCATCCTCCTCCGGCCCCAGCTGCAGCACAAACCCCCTCGCGGAGGCGTCCGCTGCCGCAGTTGCGGTCGCCACGTCAGCGACGACGCCGTGCAGCCAGGCCTGCAGCGCCGCCGGCCCCGGCAGCAGCCACTCCTGCGCCCCTGCCTGCTGGTGCGGCTGCGGCAGCGTGTGCGGTCGCTGCTGCTGCGGCCGCCTGCGGGCACCCTGCAGCGGCTGCCGGCGGCAGGCAGCCGCCTCCTGTGGCGACCCCGCAGGCGCGATCAGGTGAAGTCCGGGCCGCTCCGCAAGGCCGGCAGACGCCCCGGTGGCAGGCAGCTGTGCGGAGCCGGGCCCCGGGCCGGGGGTCAGGTCGGAGGTCGCGGAGGAGGGGACAGACAGCACCGAGTTGTCCGTGTGGGAGGGGCTGAACGGGTGGCCGCTGTCACAAACACTGCCGCCAGAAGGGATCGCGCCTGCTGGCGTGGCGCCCCCGCCGGCCAGCCAGGGGTCGCGACCCGCTGGCCCGCCACGCATGCTGCTGCCGGCAGCGCTGGTCCAGTGTGCAGTGCTGCCGGCCTGCGAGAGGGCGCTGCCGCTGCCGCTCCCGCTGCCCACGCTGACGCTGCTGCCGACGCGGTTGCCGGTACGGCGCCCAGGCACGAACGCAGCCCCCGGGGCTGCACTGAGATCAAGCCGGCGGTCGGCATCGGCGTCGGGTGCCCCCGCAGCCGCCTCCGCTGCCGCCTCAGCCTCCAGCTGGCGTGCGTCCGCCTGCACCTCCCGCCTGTGCAGCACCGCAGCCTGCACTTCAGCATCCAGGACGTAGCGCTGGCTGCGCGGGGGCCCGTACACCTCAGCTGTGCCGCTCCCGCCCAGGCTGCTGAGGCCTAGCAGGCTGGCGCTGGCCCCCGGCGACCCGAAGAAACCGGAGACCGCAGCCCGGTGCAGCTGCGGCGAGGCGTAGGTCGCGGACCCCTGCAGCCCGACCATGCTGCCTCGCGCGCTGACCCCCGGCCCGTGCGCTGAGCTGCTGCCGGCATACACGTGACCACCGCTGCCCGCGGGGCCGTGCGAAGCGTCCCCTGCGGCCGCCAAGCCTACCAGCGCATGCTTGCCCTGGCCGCCGAACGCAACGGGGACTGAGACCAGCGCGCCGTGCAGCAGCGGCCCCGCGCCACAGCTCCACGGCCCGGGGTCGTTTGGGTGCGCCGCGATGCCGCAGCGGCCGCGCGGGGCAGCGTCGCTGTCTGTCGCCTCCGCGGAGGAGGAGGGAGTGTTGAAGGCTGCGAGAAGGCCGCTGCCCTCACCAGGCGTCGCCGCAGCCGCCCCTGCGCCCGCAGTCGCCAAGGCAGGGCCGGTCGCCAGGGCGTGCAGCCCACCCGCAGCCAGCACCAGCGGCACCTGGTCATCGTGCTGGCTGAGGCCAGCCCGCGCAGCCGCCGCCACAGCACCCGCCAGCGCTGCGTCGTGCGCTGCGATGCTCCGCTCCGTGTGCACGCCATACAGCCCCTGGTGCAGGCCAGGGGGCGGCGCGCCCCACAGCAGCGCCGCTGCCCGCTGGCTGCCCGCATCCCCCAGCCAGCGGCGCAGCAGGCGCGTGAGGGGGGAGCGGGAGACAAACCAGCCCGTGTAGGGCACGCTGAGGCGCAGGCACATGTCGACGAGGGCTGCCACGGTGGAGGGGCGCTCCCCGCGCAGGCGCAGCTCGCAGCCCAGCAGCGCGAGCGTGTAGCAGGCTAGGGCATCGCTCTCCCCACTGCTGCGGCAGCGGGCCAGGCGCCGCAGGGCGAGGCGCCACATGCGGGGGAAGAATGGGGCGAGCGCTGCGCGGATGGGCGGGCCGCAGTCGCCCGCTGCAGGGCTGCCGGCAGCGGTCGCCGGCTGCCCAGCGGGCGGCGCAGCGCCCCCGCCTGCCTGGGTGCGGTGCGGGTCCACCACCGACACCACGGCATTCGCACCGAAGGCACCTGCCCAGCAGATGTCCGAGGGGTCGTCCACAGCCAGGCTGCGGGCAGTGTACTCGTAGCGGCCTGCAGGCGGGTCAGAGGCATGCGGGCGGCAGCGGGGTGGGCGTCGGGCTCCGAGGACTCGCAGACAGACGACGGGGCAGGCACGGGGCGGCAGCGACACTTCGAATAGATGCATCAAGCACCCGCGACAACGAAAACAAAACCTAGCAGCTGGCGGCGGCTCACAGCCGGTGCCAACACAGCAAGCCACGCACCGATCGCCACGGGGATGGTCACAACCTTGAATTCAGAGGCGCTGCCGCTGTCGCCAGCGGGCCCGCCGTGCGCGTCGCCCCCGCTGGGATCGCCCGAGGGCACTCGCAGAGCGACGGCCGTCTCCGCGTGCCAGGCGAGACCCGCGGGGCCGGCAGCCCCAGCAGCAACCTCTGGCGCAGCGAGGCTGGGCAGGTTGGTCCACAGCTCCACGACACGGCGGTCCTGCGGCCGCACCGCGCGAATGGTCACGGCCACGGGCTCAAGAAGGAGGCTTTGCTCCGCGCTACTGAACGTGAGCGCCATGGTGCCCTGAGGCGAACCCGAAAGAAGGACAGCAGAATCAGCGTCGCAGCTGCGGAGCGTTCACGTCACCTGCAGCGAACGCAAACCAGCGGGGTCGCAATAGATGCTAACATTGGCGGGCTCCCAAACACCGCAGCCGAGACAGGGGACAGCGGGGAATTGGGGCCCTTGCGGTCACACCTAGACGCTGGCGGGGCTCCCCAACACCGGCTTCCAGAAGGGATTGGTTGTCCAGGCTGAAACCACCGCCACTGCAACGCGGGACAGCTCACAAACAGCAACCCACCTACGCAGCGGTGTTGCCGTGATGGCCAGCGACACGCCCTCAAATACCGCGGGTTTCCTGCGAAACAGCTGAGGCCAGCCTTCGTCGTGCCTGGCGGAGGCAAGGCTCGATCCCAAACGATCGAATATCGCGAACCTTGGATCGAACCGCGGCCGACTCCTCAGCAGCAAGTCACCACAGGATCCATGTCGTACGTGGGCTCACGCCGTTGCGACGCCTCGCGCGAAACACTTTCTCGGCGTCAGCCAATTCCTTGCCTGCCGAACGCAGCGCGTCAAGCTCGTTTGCCGTGCGACGGAGTTGTCGACCACTGACGCGCACACGCACATATGTCTACATACTTTGCGGACTCGCTCGCGGCACTCGCGGCCATCGCCGTCGGAGCCTCCGCCGCAGGTGTGACGTGATCCTGCGATTCCAGAGTCGGTCTGTCCCACGGTGGACACGAGGGAATGCCAAGGTCTCCGAGTTCGTGGCCGGATGTCCAATCTTAGCTTGATATCATAAACAATCGGCTGGTTGTGCCTCACCCGAGCTGTTTGGCGCCATAACGCTGCACACAGCGCCTGCTGCGGTGTCCAAACGACTGCGCGTTGAGGCGGCCTGAATCACGCTGATGCGCCATGTCAGCCGCAATTCGGACGCGCGAGTTTCTTCTGGCGGCGAGCCTTGCTTGCCTTGCCACTGCTTTACCTTTCAAGGTCTCGTTTGACACCGATAAGCCGCTCGGGCTGCGGCTCAGCCCGCAGCTTGTCATTCTTGGCTTTGCACGGAACGATGGGGCGGCGATGGCCGGAGAGCAGTCTGGCTGGCTGCGTGTGGGCGACACGCTGATTGAGGTAAACGAGCAGCCCGTTGCCGGCTTGTCGCTCACTGTGGTGCAGCAGCGTATCGCAGCGGCGTCTCGGCCGAAGCTGCTCGTGTTCGAAGCAGCCCAGGGCGGCAACCGCAGCGCAGAAATGGCGCACGCCTTTGACGCCCCGGAGGGCATCCATGGCCACGAGCTGAGCGTGCAGCTGTTCCGCCGCGGATCGCTGCTGAAGCTGAGCGGCCTCCCGCTGCCGGGTCTGCAGGCGATGTTCGGCGGCCCCGTGGGCTGCACGCCCGCTCTCGGCGCGCCGGTCGCCGTGGCCACCCCCATCACCGGCTGCATGTCGCACCAGACGCGCGAAGCAACCGTCGCGGGTCGCTTCCTCGTTGTGCGCCGCGGCGGCTGCTCCTTCGCGGACAAGGCGGTGCTGGCGCAGGACGCGGGGGCGGCGGGCCTGGTCGTCATCAATGATGACGGTGACGACCCCTCCGCTGCCATCCGCATGCCCTGGGACCCCTCCGTGCGGGCCAGCCTCAGCATACCCGTCGCAATGGTGAGCCGGCAGGCCGGTAGCCGGCTGCTGGCGCTGATCACGTCTGGGGGAGCGAGGGATGCAGGCGCAGCAGCAGCGACAGCAGCGCCCTCGGGCGCCTCGCCACCCAACGCCCGCAGAAGCGCTGCCGCGGCAGCGGATGCCGCTGACGCCGCTGCTGCGGGGGCTACGGGGCCCGCTGAGCTGCGCCTGCGTCTGGCGCTGCGGGCGCAGGCGCACCGCTGCTCCTCCTCTCTGCACGAGCGCGTGGACGCCGCAGGCAGGCTGCTGGGCAGCGGCCACGGCATGGCGGCGCACGCGGGCGGGGGCGGGGAGGGGCAGCAGGAACGGGGCCAGCAGCCGCGCCAGGCGTGGGGCGAGGCTGGCTCCCCCAGCGGTGTGCTTCTCCTGTTCCCGGCGCGGCCAACAGCGCTGCCGGGCCGGGAGGGGCAAGGCTCAAGCAGCGGCGGTGGCGCTGTCGCGAGCGAGCTGCAGGCGGGCACCCCGCCCACCCCTCCCCGCAACGTGAGCGAGGGCCGATTCAGCGAGCGGGGCGGGGCAGAGGCCACGCAGGCGCTGAGCGGCCCCGGGGACAGTGCCGAGCGGTCGGGCAAGCCCCCGGGCTCTGCGCGCTGGCTGCAGCTGCTGCAGGAGCAGTACGGGCGGGCCCTGGCAGCTCGCTCGCCGCTCCCGGGCGCTACCTCCGCCGCTGCGGCTGCACCCGTCTCCGCAGGCGAGCCGCCTCTCACCCTCGCTGCCGTGGCCGCTACGTCGCTGCTGCAGGCTGAGTATGTGCGCGCTGCGCCGGGGCTGGGAGCCCCCTCCACGCCCGCCACGCCCCTGCCGCTGCACTTCGCCGGGGTGGACTGCGGCGGCCCCGTCGCCGCGGCTGCCCTCGCTGAGGCGGGTCGGGGCCTCGCCGCTGCGGAGGAGGGGGGCGACTGGGACGCGGCCGCTGCGCGGCACGGGTGCGCCCCCTTCCGCGCAGGGGACATCTACCCCCCTCCCCCGCAGCGCAGGGGCCAGGCCGCGCCCGCCCGCTTCGCTCTGGTGGTGGAGCGGGGGGCGTGCCCCTTCCACGTGAAGCTGGCGCACGCCGCGGCTACGGGGGCAGGCCTGCTGCTGGTGACCAACAGCGAGCTCGAGCAGCCCCTGGTGCCGATGGCCCCGCAGCGGAGCGGGGGTGCCGCAGCGGCGGGGAGTGCCCAGGCCGGTGGCAGTGGCAGCGGCAGCGGCAGCGCGGATGCAGAGTCACCTACAGCAGCTGTGCTTCTGTCCGCTGCGAGCGGGCGGGCGCTGTGGCGGCACGCCTGCCGGCCGACAGAGGCAGCGGAGGCCGCAGGCGAGCCCGCCGAGGCCGCTGCCGCGCGCACGGCCGCTGCGGGCGGGCGTCCAGCGCTGGAGGTGGCCTGCGTCGGGGACAGCGGCCACGTCGCAGCGGCGTGGGAGGCGCTGGCTGCGCTGGAGAGCGGCACCGCTGCAGCAGCAGGCGCAGCAGCAGCAGCAGGCGCGGGCAGCGCCGCTGCGGGCAACGCCTCGCCCCCTTCCCCCGATGCCGGCTCCGCAGCCTCCTCGGACGCAGGGTGGGCCTCCACCCCGGCCCCCGGCTCCGGGTGGCCCCTGGACAGGCGTGCCCGCCGCAAGCTGTACATGCGTCTGTCCCGCGACAACCACCCCGACCGAGAGGGCGGCAGCGCGGAGCGCTTCGGCTGGCTCACGCGGTCCTTTGAGGCGGCGGAGGATGACGACGACGCAGCGCGGCAGGCAGCGTGAGCGTGAGGGGGCCTGCCAGATCGCTGGAGCGTCGCAGCGGCCGGGCGGATCGGGCGCCCCAGCCTGCCTGTGTGGCTCTCAGGTCCTCCAGCTCGGAGACTGCGCGGTTACGTCAACTAATGGCATCGTGACCACTGTGATCCACGCGGATGGATGCGGGCCGCATCATGCAGCCAGCCGCGAGGACCTGTTGAATGCTGAGCCAGAGCCCGGTCCGATACCGCCGAGCTGCGGGACGCCGCGAAGCCTGCGTCAACCTTAGCCTGTGACACCGTAGCTGCGGCCCGGGAGTCCGGAACTCACTAACGCAGCTGAGTCAGGCTGGCGTTCAGCTCAGACTGCGGCGACTCTCAGAGCCGACTCTCTGATCGCCTAATGCTGGATACCAGGGTTCCGCACACGAGCTTCCATTTCCAACATGACCTTGTAATGTATGTCGTGTTTGGTGCCTTGATTCCACGTTCGTCGACGGCACCGCGCTGTAGAGCCGGCAAACCGATTGAAATCTGTGAGTCTGCTTCAGCTGACATAGCCAAGAGTCGATTTCACCATCCCATGCACGAAAACTCCGTTCGGAGGCAGCAACGTGCGCGACGGACAACGTTGTGACACAATCCGCCACGCGCGTGTCACGCATCCGTCGATTTCCGTGTGCGATTGCAAGGCAATCATCACCAACACGTGTGCCCGACCCCCGCACGTTCCCAAAGGACAGTCAACCGCACGCGTCAGCTGGTGCCACTTGTAGTGCTGCCGTGCAACGAGGAGTCGGCCCGGCTGCTCGCGGCAGCAGACGTCCATGGATTTGCACGGCGTTGGCTGACGCTCGGCTGAAGCAACACATTCTTCCGACCATGTCCACCGCTGCGTCCGCGCCGAGTAAGGCGGAGGCTGCGGAGCGGTTTCTGGAGGTGCTTCCGCGTTTTAGCGCACACGAGCTGCTGATTCTGAAGAAGACGTTCAAAGAGTTGGCGGGCAGCCGACGAGCGGCTGCGATTGACCGCACCACCTTCGCCCGGCTGTTCCCTCTACCAGGCTTGCTCGGAGAGCGCCTTTTCACCCTCTTCGACCTCACGAATACCGGAAATGTGAGCTTCGAGGAGCTGTGCCTGGGTCTCGCGATCTGCTGCCGCGGAAGCCTGGACGAGCGTCTGCGGTTCATCTTCGCGATGTGGGATTTGAGCGGCGACGGCAGCATCACCGCGGAGGAACTCAGCACGATCCTGTACCAGCTACCCCGCTCACTGCTGCATGCGCTAGACGCGCGTGACAAGCTGACGCCCGCTGCCGTCCCTGGAGCGGCCCAGGAAGGGGCGCCCGCGGCCGGCACGGGGGCCCTGACCGATCGCTCGGACGGCGCCGGCGCCAGCGACGTAATCGCGGGCCGCACCCTCAGCTCTGACAGCTCCCTGCTACAGCCGCCGCCCCACAGCGCTGCGTGGCTGGCTGACACCATCGAACGCCTGGTCGCCCAGGTGTTCCGAGAGGCCGACACGGGAGGCGGCGCCGCGGGGGACGCTGGCTCCGCAGCCGCTCCTGCCTTGGGCCTCGGCGAGGCCGGCGACGGCGGCTCGCGCCCCGTCAGTGGCTGTGAGCGCACCCTGACCTTCGAGCAGTTCTCTGCATGGCTGCAGCGCACCCCTGAGATGCTGGCCTTCATTCAGTCCTTCTTCCCGCTGCACGACTACGAGGCCGTACCCACCGCAGCAGGCGCCGGCAGCGCAGGGGCTGGAGCCGCTGCAGCTGCCGATGCTGCTGCCGTGTCGCGGCCGGCGGCGGGCTCAGACCTCGGCGCCTTCCCCGTCGGATCGCCCGTACTTGTGCCCACTGTGCCAGCCGCAGCACCCGTCTCCGCCAGCGCCGCGGCACCTGCTGCTGCGGGAGTGCCGAGCCACGCGCACGAGCTCGCTGAAGCGGCGGGGCTTGCGGCAGCGTTGGCTCAGCAGGCTTCCCTGGGATTCGGCGCCGTGATTTCGCACCCTGAAGCAACTCAAGCAACGGCCAGCCTCACGGGGGGCTCCGCGGCGCCTGCGTCTCCTCACCTGCCGACCGCTCTCCCGCCGCAAGCAGGTTCTGTGGAAGCCCCGCTTGCCCCCCTGCAGCTGTGCGGGCACGGCGAATCGTTCATCTCCAGCTGCTGGTCTGCGTCCCCGTCCGCGTCGCCGCGAGCCTCACCGCGCCGCGGCGGCACCGGTGGCGCTGGGAAAGGCGCCTTGGCGGCAGCGCCTGGCTCTCCCTCGCTCACAGGCACGTTGGCTGTGGGAGTTGTGCCGCCCCGCAGCGGAACGGTAACGGGGCCGCGCCGTGTGACGGTGCTGCCTCGCAAGGGCGTCACCTCGCCGCGTGCTGCCGCCCAGGCTGACAACGACGCTGCTCTTGCAGCTGCAGGCGGCTTCGATCTGGCTGACGAGGCGGGTGGGTGCCACGGCGAGCAGGGGAGCAGGCTTGTCGGGGCGGACTTCCATGCGTTGGAGGCAGAGAGTGGGTCAGGCGGCGGGGCCCAGGCAAGGCGTAGCGGGTCGGCGGCTTCAGGGCAGCGGAGTCTCAACGAGTCACGCAGGGCAGCCCGCTTTGTGCGGTTCCGACCCTCCCGCTGGTTTGAGGCCCTGCGGAGCGTCCTCACTGGCATTGCCGCCGAGCGGAAGCCTGCTGCAGCCGTCGGCGCCGCGGGTGATGCGCCGCAAGGTTCCGCTGTGCTGCGCGCTGCTGGCACCGGCACCGCAGCTGCGGCAGTGCCCACGGGTTCCGCGTGGCTGCACGGCTGGATGCAGGAGGAGCGGTCAGCTGGGCGCACGCCTACTGCCTCCACCCCTGTCCCTGTCCGATCTCGTGCTGGCGCCTCCCGCGCTGGAGTGGCGCGGCCTTGCGTAGTCGTCGGGGGCGCGGAGCTTGCGGCAGCTGGGGCTTATACTGCCGACGGCAGCTGCCTTCGCGGAGATGCCTCTGCAGCTGCAGCCGCTGCGGGCAATGATGGCCTGGTTGTGCTGATGTCCCCTCGCTCCTCCTCCTCCTCCTCCTCTGGCTCCTCCTCGCCCGTGCGCTCCCCCGCTGGCCCTCCCTCCCGCAGACGGCAGCGCAGCCGCGTCCGTACGCGACGACGCAGCGGCACGGAGGCGGCTGCAGCTGGCCATGAGGCGGATGATGGCAGCGGCACCGAGGGCGCTGCAGCGGAGGAGGAGGGCAGTACAGGCTCTGACTCCACTGCACGTCTGGTGCGCACCTACTGCAAGGCCCTTCAGCGGCAGCACCTGCGCGCAACCGCACTGGCGCTGCCACGTGCCGGGGCTGCTGGATCAGCGCTTGCCGCTGACGCTGCCGTGACACCGTTGCCCCGCGGTCGCTTGAAGCGGAGCAACACCGCCGCTGTGCTGTCGGGAGCCGCAGATCTGACTGTCGCCGCTGCGTCCGCTGCGTATGCCGACCGCTTCGCAGCGGAGCAGGCAGCGCTGGGCATTGAGCTGCGGGCAGGCCAGCTGGGGGTGGGTAGCACCACTGCGAGTGAACTCACGCGGCTGGCGCCCTCCGATGGCGCGGGCGCTGCAGCCGTTCGCGATGTCCCCTCCTACGATGTTGCCCGTAGCGTGCGAAGCCGCAGCTTGGGCGCCGGCGGTGCCCTCGGGCTGTTCCTCGGCGCGGGGGTGGGCGAGGACAGGCACCGACGGATCACTGCAGCGGCTGCTGCAACGCCGGTCGGCTTCGGAGGGTTGCCCGCTGCCCTTTGCGCCGCCCCGGCCACACCCCGGGGCGGCGCTGCGTCTGCGCTGCCCCTGCCCCCTGCCCCCCTCGACCGCGGCAGCTTCCTCAACCGCAGCAGCGCGCACCCGGCCTATCACGCAACCCCCGCGATCCTGCCGCTGCCTGCGGGCTGGGCGTACAGCGGGGCGCGGGGCTACTCTGCGGATGTGGCTCATGAGCACGTCGTCGCTCCCTCCGTCGCTGCGCGCCACGCTGGCGAGCCAGCGGTCGTTCCGAACTCGGCTGCTGCCGTGGCAGCCTCCTCGCCAGTCGCGGCTGTCGGCGCTGGTGCGCTGCAGTCCCCGGCGTTCCAGCTGTCTGTGCAGCTCGCTGCCGGGACGGCAAATGCGCAGGGGGCCGCACATGCCGGGCTCGCACGGGAGCTGTTCGCACCTGCGGGAGCGAGCAGCGGCCCCGTCGTGCAGGCGGCGGTTCCTCCGGTCGAGACTGCGGCCATGGAGGCGCCAGCTGCGCAGCTGCCGGCGTCGTGCTTCGCGCTGCGCTGCGGGCACTGCGGCGGCACCACGCCTCTGCTGAGCCTGCTGCCCGGCACGCAGCCAACGGGCAGCGGTGGCGGTGCGCGCGGCAAGGGTCGGCCCTCCGGCAAGGGCTGGGGCGCTGCCCTGCGCGCTGGCCATGTGGTTGGGGTTGCCTTCATCCCGAGTGGCGACCCCGCCACGCCAGCACAGCAGCCTCTGAGCCCGCCTGCTCTGGAGTGGGAGCAGCAGGGGTGCTGGCGCCTGCGCATTGCATTTGCTGCGCCGCCAGCCCCTGCTGGCAAGGCCGGGGCAGCGGGGCAGCGAGACCAGTCGATGGCTGCCACAACAGGGGCAGGGCAGAGCAGTGGCCGGACCGCAGTTATAACACCCAGGCGCGCTGGCGGTGGCGCGCCCGCTGGCTCTCCCACAAGCCTGCTGCAGCAGCTGCAGGCGGGACGGGTCGCGTCTGCTGCGGCGCACACGCCATCCTCCGGCGGTTCGTCACCGCACGGCCAGCCCGCCCAGCTCCCTGCCGCAGCCAAGGTGCAGCCACAGCCCGCGCCTGCGCCTGCAGCGGGAGTCCGGGTCGTCACGCTGACCCTCACCTCCTGCAACCTCTGCCGCCAGCCCCTGAACGCTAGCAGCTTGGCTGTCGCCCCGGCCGCGGAGGAGCCTTCGGCTACGGCGGCCACCGCGGGCAGCGCTGCTGCCTCGGTCGCGACCTCTAACCGACCGGCACAGACCCTCTCTCGGCATCCGCATCGGGCAGCCGGGCTTGCTCTCTCCGACAGCAGCGGTGGGCGGGCTGGCATGTCTAGGCTGCCCTCGGGATCGCCGCGCGGCACAGGTGCGTCGGTGACCCCGTTACACTCGCTGGCTGCCGCCACGGCTGGGGCGAGTGGTACGCAGCGAATCTCGCTCCACGCCGCCATCCCGCCGCTGCCCTCTGCAGGGGGCGTCTCGCAGCAGGGCACGCTCAGCCTTGGCCAGCGATCAGCAAATGTGGTCGCCGCAGCCGCTGCAGGGGGATTTGGGGCTGCTACGTTCTTGCCGCCTGCTGCAATTGACCTGTCCCTGGGCCGCGGCAGCCTGCTCCCCTCTGCGCCAGCAGCCGAGGGTGGGGCCCCACAGCAGGGCACTTGGTCAGCGGCCCACCCGCACGGCGCTGTGGCATCGCGCCCCTCGCCCTCGGCTTCGCAGGCGTCGCTGTCTGGCGCCTCCTCCGGCGGCACAGCGTCGGGGCGGGGCAAGGCGGCCGCAGCGGCAGGCAAGGCGCCCTCGCCTGCAGGCTCCGCCGGCGCGGTGCCCAGGACTGCAGCGCACGCCGGCCAGGCGCGCCGCTCAGCCGGCTGGGGCGTTCCCAACCACCCAGGCAGTGCCGCCGGCGGCGGCGGCAGCGGCGGCT
>Ga0208629_100629_pt1 | contig 16361 bp, 12 predicted proteins | sample LakWasMet19_HOW5_2_FD_183865 | JGI IMG/M metagenome (GOLD analysis project Ga0208629, IMG submission 183865) | Freshwater sediment methanotrophic microbial communities from Lake Washington under simulated oxygen tension - Sediment Metagenome... | ecosystem: Environmental > Aquatic > Freshwater >...
CGTTGAAAGCATTTTAATAAAGGCGGCGTTAAACTTTACCCACGGAAAACGCCACGAAGCCGCTATTTTATTGGGTTACGGCAGAAACACCCTGACCCGGAAAATTCAGGAATTGGGGATATGATTTGTTTTATTCTCTGCGTTTCCTCTTACTTTTGGTAAAGTGTCGCCTATTTTTTACCCATAAATTTGTTTAACCGGCCTAATGAAATCAAAAAGCCGGATAACGTATTAAATAGTTTATTCAATCCATATGGGTGGCCGCACAATAAAAACCAAGAGAGATAATGAGTAATCACGAAATCGTCCAAAAGCTATGGAACCTCTGCGATGTACTGCGCGATGACGGCATCAACTATTCGGACTATGTCACCGAACTGGTATTACTGTTATTTATCAAAATGGAGTTCGAAAATACTAAAACGGGCATCCTGAAAAATCACAAGCTGCCGGAAGGCTGCCGCTGGCCCGATCTCAGCGGCAAAAACGGTTTGGAGCTTTTAAACGAATACAAACGCATTCTTTCAATACTCTCGACGGGTAAAGTTATTGAAAAAGACCAGGAAGATGAAAGCAAAACAATTGTAAAAACCGTCGTTACCGATCCGCTGATTTTGGCTATTTATGCCGACGCCCAAACCCGATTACGCGAACATCAGCATCTGGAACAACTGATTAAAGCGCTAAACGGTATCGACTGGTTCAATGCGCAACGCGACGGCCTTGGCGATTTATATGAAGGCTTGCTGGAAAAAAATGCCGCCGAAACAAAATCCGGCGCCGGTCAATACTTTACTCCGCGTCCGTTGATTGACAGCATCATCCGCTGCATTCAACCGAAAAGCGGCGAACTGATCCAGGATCCCGCAGCCGGAACCGCAGGTTTCCTGATCGCCGCCGACGCTTACATCAAAAAGCACACCGGTAAACTGACTGCCAAAGCGCAAGCCTTTCAGCGCAACAAAGCCTTTGTCGGCATGGAGCTAGTAATAGGCACCCGCCGTTTGGCGCTGATGAACTGTCTCTTGCACGGCATGGAAGGCGAAGATGAAGGCGTGGTGCATCTGGGCAATACGCTCGGCCTGCCCGGCACACAACTGCCTAAAGCCGACGTCATACTCACCAATCCGCCGTTCGGCACTGCTAAAGGCGGCGGCGGACCGACACGCGACGACTTGACCTACAAAACTGGCAACAAGCAATTAGCGTTTCTACAACATATTTACCGGAGCCTGAAACCCGGTGGACGCGCCGCCGTGATACTGCCCGATAACGTTTTGTTCGAGGCAGGAATCGGCGCTGATATTCGCCGCGATTTAATGCACCAATGCAACCTGCATACGATACTCAGGCTGCCTACCGGTATTTTCTATGCCCAAGGCGTTAAAACCAATGTGCTGTTTTTCAACAAAAGCACCGCAAAAAATCCTAACCAAAACAAAAACTGCACTCGACAAGTCTGGATGTACGATCTGCGCACCAACATGCCCAACTTTGGTAAACGTACGCCGTTTAGCGAACAGTATTTAAAACCTTTTGAAGACTGTTTTCAGGCAACCGAACGCAAAGAAGCAGATGGCAATATTCCACTCCCCTTTGGGAAAGAGCGGGAAACAGAACCCCGCTGGCGTTGCTTCTCCCGCGACTGGATCAAAACTCAAAAAAACGACTCGCTGGATATTGTCTGGCTCAAAGACCGGGACAGTATTGATGCAGCAAACTTGCCGGAACCGGATGTGTTAGCCGCCGAAGCGATGAGCGAGCTAACCGAAGCCTTACGCGAACTCAACGGTCTGATGCTGGCTTTGGGTGCGGACGATGAAGCCGGAGTGCAACGGAAACTATTGATCGACGCGCTGGCGTTGCAGGAAGAACAATGAACCTGCCCGCCAACAGCAATGTCGAACACTTTCTGCCGGTATTGTCCGTCATTCAACAGGCCAGATCGCGGGCATTAAGCACGGCCAACCAACAGTTGCAGGAACTGTATTGGCAGATTGGCGAATATCTAAGCCTTAAAGTGTCTGAACAAGACTGGGGACAAGGCACGGTTCGGGAACTGGCACAGTGGCTGGCGGAGCACGAACCCAACCTGCGCGGCTTTTCGGCGCAAAACTTATGGCGTATGAAGCAATTTTACGAAGCTTATGCCGTTCAATCGGAACTCTCACCACTGGTGAGAGTTTTATCATGGACGCATAATTTATTGATACTTTCCAAATGCAAATCCGAAGAAGAACGCCGTTTTTACCTCAAGCTGGCGGTAGAACAGCGCTGGTCAAAACGCGAGCTGGAACAGCAAATTAACAACGCCTTGTTTGAACGCACCATCGCCTCGCCGTTAAAAGTCTCGGCACTGCTGAGAGAATTGCACCCGGCCGCTAATCAAGTCTTCAAAGACAGCTATTTGTTCGATTTCCTGCATTTGCCTGAACCGCATAATGAGCGAGATTTACAACGGGGACTGATCAAACATTTAAAACAGTTTCTGCTCGAATTGGGCCGCGATTTTTGCTTTATCGGCCAAGAGTACGCCGTGCAGGTCGGACAGAAAGACTTCTCGATAGATTTGCTGTTTTTTCATCGCGAGTTGCAAGCCTTAGTGGCGTTTGAATTAAAGATCGATGACTTTAAACCGGCCTATCTGGGACAGTTGGAATTCTACCTGGAAGCCTTAGACCGCGACCACCGTATAGCGCACGAAGCGCCCAGTATCGGCGTGTTATTGTGTAAAGACCGTGATCATGATGTTGTGGAATACGCCCTGTCGCGTAGTTTGTCGCCGACATTGGTGGCGCAATATCAAACACGGCTACCGGATAAAGCCTTATTGCAAGCCAAGCTGGATGAGTTTTATGAACTGACAAAATTGGAGAGTGGACAATGATTAACAGCCAGACGTTGAAAGATTTGTTGGCGTGTGTATTGGATTTTGTCAATGAGGTGAATAGATGAGCTTTGATTCCTTGCCAAATGATTGGCTAGAATCTGAAATTGGTGAAATTGCAGAAATTGTTGGAGGCGGCACGCCAAAATCTACTGATGCCAGCAATTTTTCTATCCCAGGAACGGGGATTGCTTGGATTACACCCGCCGATCTGAGTGGCTATAAAAATCAATATATATCACATGGTACAAGAGACTTAACAAGGAAAGGCTATGAATCAAGTTCGGCAAAAATAATGCCTAAAGGTTCTTTGCTTTTCAGTAGTCGTGCACCAATTGGATATATAGCAATAGCTGAAAATGAAGTCTCTACTAATCAAGGTTTTAAAAGTTTCGTGTTCACTAAAGAAATAGACCCAAGATATGCCTATTTCTATTTTAAAAGTATTCGCAATTTAGCCAAGAGCCGAGGAACGGGCACAACATTCAAAGAAATTTCTGGTACAAATGCTAAAAAATTACCGTTTATCGTTGCTCCGCTAGCCGAACAACAACAGATCGCCGCTAAACTCGACGATCTGCTGGGACAGGTGGATACTATCAAAACCCGCTTAGACACCGTTCCAAAAATTCTGAAACGCTTTCGTCGAGCCGTTCTTGCAGCTGCAGTGAGCGGGCAATTGACAAAGGATTGGCGAAATAAAAAGGATAATTATGAACCTGCTAAAATGCTTAATTGGAAATGGGAGCCTGTCCCGTCTGATTGGAAAGTATTTTATTACTCGGATCTTGTTCAAAGTCGCTTGGGAAAAATGCTAGACAAAGCTAAAAACACAGGGATTTCAACTCCTTATCTGGGAAATGTAAATGTCAGATGGTTCAACTTTAACCTTAGCAATATTCAAGAGATTCTTGTGTCAGACAAAGAGCAAGTTGAGCTAATGGTCAAGGTTGGCGATGTCCTAATATGCGAAGGAGGCGAACCAGGTCGTTGTGCAATTTGGAAAACTAAATCTGAAAAGCCCATTATTTTTCAAAAAGCACTGCATAAAGCAAGTGTCAAAAATAAACTCACTCCTGAGTGGTTAGTTTATAACCTAAAAAATGACTGCGATAATAATTCAATAAAGCAGCTGTTCACTGGCACAACGATCAAACATTTAACAGCAAAAGCGCTAAGAAAATACCCGCTCCGAATTCCACCAATCGAAGAACAAACCGAAATCGTCGCCCAAGTTGAACAGCTCTTCGCCTTCGCCGACCAAGTCGAACAACGGGTTAAAGACGCCCACAAGCGAGTCAACCACCTGACCCAATCCATTCACGCCAAAGCTTTTTCCGGCGAACTCACCGCTGATTGGCGAGAGCAAAATCCCGATCTTATCAGCGGTGAAAACAGCGCCGAGGCGTTATTAACAAAAATAAAAGCCGAACGTGAAGCTTTGACAAAAAACAAATCTACTAAACCGCGCGTCAAAAAGAAAACAGGTGAAAGCATGAAACCCCGAAACATTATGCCAATCATTGAGGCGCTAAAAGCAGCAGGCCAACCGCTGTCGTCACAGGACTTGCTGGCTCAAGCCGGTTATCCCGGCGACGTCGACACCGATCAACTTGAAACCTTTTTTCTGGATATTCGCGAACAACTTAATGCAAAGACAATTACTCGTGAAAGAAAAGGCGATAAGGAGTTCTTCGCAATCGCGGAGTAATGCACGGTAAGGAAAAAAAATGAAAATAGATTATTTAATTGTGCGGTCCCGTTTTAAAAACCTCGAAAACGTGCGCATTGATTTTGATGAGAGCAATCTGATGACCGTTATTGTCGGGCGCAATGGTTCAGGCAAATCTAATGTATTGGAAGCATTGGTTGCTATTTTTCGGAATCTTGATCTTGGCGAAGCACCGCCGTTCTCTTATGAAATCCGCTACAAATTAGGTGTTGGTGAAAAAATACGCTGGATCACCATAGACGCTGACCTGGGCCGTAGCACGGTATCCAAACGATATGCTATTAAGGTTTCGAGTTCAGCGAATGGAGAAGCCTCCGAATCGGTCACTATTTCTAAAGTTAAGCGGAGTAAAGACGGTTCGGCAGACTATTTGCCTAAATATCTTTTTGCTTATTATTCCGGCCCCAGTGATCGTCTGGAAAAATATTTTCGGAAACACCGCTCCGACTTTTATCGTAAGCTGCTAAAGAGCGAAGTTGACTTAAAAGGCGATATTCGTCCACTGTTTTACGCAAAACCCTTTCATAGTCAGTTTGTGTTATTGGCATTCTTTTTGAGCGATCAAGATAATAAAAAAGAAAAAACATTTTTGAGAGAACATCTTGGCATTGAAGGATTGGATTCCGTTCATTTTGTGATGCGCAAGCCCACCAGTTGGGGGAATAAAAAAACTGACGAATTGTTCTGGGGTGCGGGTGGCGTAGTCCGCGAGTTTCTCGATAAGCTTTTCCCATATGCCTTGGCGCCTGTTAAGGTTACTCGAAATGAAGATACATCACTCACAGGTAGAAATACTCCTAATGAGTTTTTCCATCTCTTTCTGCCAAATGTTGATACTTTGCGTGAGTTTGCGCAAGGTTTAAGTCCTGATGTGTTTTTCAAAATGCTGGAAAGCACATTGTTATCCGAAATCATTTCTGAAGTCAGTGTTCGGGTAAAAGTGAGCTCCAGTGACCAGCCATTAACTTTCCGGGAACTTAGTGAAGGCGAGCAGCAGCTTTTAACGGTATTAGGTTTACTCAAGTTTACCGGTGGGCATGACTCATTGTTTTTACTGGATGAACCGGATACTCACTTAAACCCATCTTGGGCTGTGAAGTATCTTGATTTTTTACGCGACTTTGTAATTGACGATCAAACCAGTCACTTATTGATGGTGACTCATCACCCCCTGGCTATTGCCGAACTGGAAAAAGGGCAACTGCAAATAATGAAGCGGCTTGAGGATGGCAAGATCAATGCAGCCTCACCGGATGAAAGCCCACAAGGCATGGGCATTAACTTGATCCTCAGAAGCGACATGTTTGGCTTACAAACGACATTGGATAGAGCTACTAATAATGACTTGATACGCAGAAACATACTCGCTAGCCAAGAAACGCTGAGCAGCGATGAAGAAGGTGAGCTGAAAACGATTAATAACAAATTAGATAAGCTGGGATTCAGTTTGGCATCCGATGACCCCGATTATATGGATTTTTTAATCCAAAAATATCATTTAAAACCCGGAGAGGCGAATTAATGCGCTGGATATGTAAAGACGATATTGAAGGGTGTTTAAGCGAACAATGGCGACAAAACGCTCAAGAAGCTTTGGCTGCAATTAGCGCCGCTAAGACGGCTAAAGAACGCAAAGATATTCTGAAGAAAGCAGCATCAACTCAAGTCTGGCGAGATTTCTATGATCGTTTACCGGATAATTTGAAGAAAAAATGTTGGTACTGCGAAGCAGAAGAAATTCGTTCGGATATACCTGTAGATCACTTCCGGCCCAAAAATAAAGTTGAAGATGAACTAGGTCATGAGGGCTATTGGTGGCTGGCCTTTGATTGGGAGAACTACCGCTGTGCCTGCACTTACTGTAACAGCCGGAGAAATTTTGAGGAAACTCAAGGCGGAAAAGCTTGCCACTTCCCTTTGGTCAACTCAAGTAAGCGGGCCTATGGACCGGAAGATAATTATAAGCAAGAAAAACCCGACTTTTTGGACCCGTTTGATCCAGACGACTGGAAGCTACTGTGGTTTGATAATGACGGCAAACCTGTAGCAATACCGAATGCCGATGACGGCCAGCAACGAAAGGTTAAGAATTCGATAGATATTTTTCATCTTCATGAGACGAAAATTGTAAGAAAACGAAATCAAGTTCGAATCAATGTGGAAAAGACAGTCAAACAGCTCAAAGAAGCTGAAGCAGATGGAAATAACGACTTGTTATGCCAAGCAAAATTAGCTTTGAGAAAAATGGTTCGTGAAACTGAAATGCATTCTAGAGCAGCTATCGTTTACCTTCGCGCTTATCGTGAGTTAGCAAGCGTGAAAGAAATTTTACAGCTCGATTAGCCGGCTTACTCCGATAATACTAGCGAAATTTACCAAAAGCACCGGCCCGTACACTACGTTTGTCAAGCCATCACTATCCCGGCCCTGCACAGCGCAAACAGGATATACCTTTGCCGCTCTAAACCATTTTATAATCCAAATAGCTGACGGTGATGGCTTCGGGCCGGGACATCCATGCACGATTTGCCGCCCGAGTTGCTTAATACCACATCAGAAAAAAACGCGGCCGAAGCCGGCTGGGAAGCATTGCTGAGGAACTGGATAGACCAGCAGCTGTTACGTGGGAACGAGGCCGAAATCGCCATACAAGTCATCCCCACCGTTGAAAGCATTTTAATAAAGGCGGCGTTAAACTTTACCCACGGAAAACGCCACGAAGCCGCTATTTTATTGGGTTACGGCAGAAACACCCTGACCCGTAAAATTCAGGAATTGGGGATATAGCGGTGTCTTGTTTCTCAGCGCCGTGCGTTCCGCGTAATGACCCCTGAAGCTACAATCAGGCCCGCAGGAAGTTATAAATAACCCATTGAAACACCGCGACAATATGTCACATTCCATTATCTAGGTATTTTTACTAATATATATACAACTCTTGAGATGCAAATTTCCTCCTCGGAATTCAGAGTTTTATATCCTTCTCTAATGCGGCCCACTCGGCCGCATTTTTTTTGCCTGTAGATAAGCGGAAGCTTTGCCTATAGGGTTGGATACCAAGGTTTGCCCGTTAAGTTCCCCCTAAATCAGGTTTTAACCTGAGTCCAAATCAGGGTTTCACCCGAGTTTATTTACTCTACCTTTCCGATACATTCAGTCTCAACGGAGTAAACCCTCAGACTGGTTGTCGATATAGTTCGGCTCGTCCCTCAACCAAAAGGATGTCAATTCAGTGGCATTCATGTCAAAAATCCAGATGTATTTCCAGTCGAGGAATGGATGCAAGTACTAGCCCGATGTGTCTTGATGTTGTTGTCAACATCAAGACACATCGGGCTTTGGTTCTTTGAAAAAAGAAAATGAGGTGCTTCAAATGAAAACCAAACATCAAATGGCAGACATGGCGCTTACTACGTTACGCCTATCCTCACATGTAGCCTCGTCACAGGCTGACCCAATTAACTTACCTTTTCCGGCGGGACGCGACTTCTCTAGCCGGCATCAGAATTTGAACGATCCGATTCTCGATCAGTGCTTAGATCACGCAAATGACACTGGCACTTTAGCTCGGCCTAACTTCCCAATAAAGGAGCCTGACATGGATATCAAGAGAAAAGAAATGAAATCGAGTTCTCATTCCGGCAAGAACCGCCTGCGCCAGTTCATTCGGCTGGCGTTGGCCGGTTCGGTGCTTACCAGCGGCATGGCTTCGGCAGTACTGCTGGATCACGGACCCAACGATCCGACCTTGACCTGGCCGCAGTGGTATCGCGACACCAATGGAACCGCGCTTGGGCTGTGCAGATCACAGGTTGCCTCTCCCAATGGGGCAGCTGGAGCCATGTGTTTTCCTCCAGCCCCCGATCCGGCCGGTTTTGCCGGCAATCTCGGCCCAGAGATGTTTTACAACATGGTCGGGTTCAAGAATGCTGCAACCGGGTCAGATTTCCGCTACCGCTACGTGGCTGGAGTCGAAGCCTCCTACCTGCCGCTGGGTGTCCCAATCCATGGCACTGAGACGGTGTTTGCCCGTGTGCGCATCGCCCTGAATTTCAATAGTTCGGCGAAAAACGGCACCTATAGGGTGATTCATCCGTACGGGGTCGAAACCTTCGAGAATGTTCAGGCGACCAACAACAGCAATCTCTTCGGCGCCAATGCAGCCGTCTTCTTCACGGCAGACGTTCCGCTGGGCGTAATGATGAATTTCGATCTGGCACTCGGCGGCGCTATCGGTCCGTTTGTTGAGTGGGACGTGCTGCAGGCTGGCGAATCACTGACCGTGGGCGGTACAACGTTCCTCGGTGACCCGAATGTTCCGCACACGTTTACCGGCAGCCCGTTCGGCACCAACTTCATTCGGATCGAAGGTCCCGCTGGTTCGAACCTGGATGGTGCCGGACATGATTTTATCGAGGATCATTTTGGTAATGTTCTGGGCCAGGTGTGGGGGGCGCCCATTGCCCAGGCTCTGAACATTGATGCCGCTTACTTGTCCCGTCCGGCAGCTAACACCGGCGTGAATTCCATTGATGTGTGGGCGACGTCAGCACCGAACCAGAAGTTGCTTCTTACCGACTCAACACCCGGAGGGGTTATGCCGAGTCTGCAAATGCTGGCGGACGGCGTGATTCCCGGTAAATACTACGGTCACATCGAGTATCCCGTGACCCAGCAGGTGCCGTCCTCGGTCGTGGTGACCAACGTCACCAGCAACCCGATCGTCAGCAAATCAGCGGTGCTGACGGATGGCGTCGAAATCAGCACGGCGGTCTTCGATACCAAAACCGGCGATATTGCCGTCGTGGCGCACTCAACTGACCAGTTCGTTCAGCCTTCGCTGGCTATCGAGGGAGTGCCTGACGTACCCAGTGCTGTCAAACCTTCGGCCTTGACGGCGGCTCAATGTGCACAAGTGACGCAACTGTTACCTGCCATTACCACCTTTGAACCGGGTGATGTTTGCTTCTTCTACACCTTGCCGGCAGCCATCCAGCCGCCCGAAAGCATCTCGGTACTGTCAACCGAGTTTGGAACGCATGCCGACCACTTGGTTTCGATCGTCGGCAATCCGCAGAATCAGCCCGGCGCACTATCCGCATCCGACTTCATTGGTGTGAACGGCTTCTCTGTAGCGACCAGCGCTCCGACGCCTCTATCGAACGCATCCGGCACCCTGCCGCTGGATGCGTTGATTATCGCTCAGCCAACCAACGGAAACATTGCTCTCGCCGGAGGAACGTGGACATTCACGCCGACTGCGGGCGCGCTTCCGGGGCCGGACAGCTTCAAGTATGTCCGTCAAAGCGCCAACAACGCGCCGGTTTCTAATGTAGCCGCCGGTGAGCTGACGCTACTCTTCCAGTCCCAGGCGCCCACGGCCAACCTGGATCAGTTCGCGGCTTTGTCAGCGAACCCGCAAGTCACAACGGCACTAAAGGTGCTTAGCAACGACAAGGCAGCAACCACAAATCCGGCTGACCAGCTCGATCCGGCCGGCGTGACTATTGTCACACTGCCGACTCGGGGCTCGACGGCTTTGAATGCGGACGGCACGATTGGGTACAAGGCGACCTCGGGTGGTGGTGACAGCTTTACCTACACGGTCAAAAACTCTACTGGCCAAGTGTCCAACACAGCGACCGTGCAATTGACCAACTTCACAGGTCCGGAATCGGTCAGTGTCGGCAAAGTCAACTACACCATCTCACAAAACAAGTGGGTTGTCGTCGGCTCAACCAACTGGTTCGGTCCGAACCTGACACAAATGACTGCCACCTGCTGGACTGGCACTGGTGCCGCTCCGACCGCCGGCACGCTGATCGGCAGCGCTCCAATCGATACCACCGGCAAGTTCCAGCTTGCACCCGTGGGTAATACACCGGTGGGGGTCAATAACCAGCAGGTGACCTGCCAGACCTCAAGCGGAAAAACGGGCGTCGGCACGACGGTGGCCAAGTAAGTCATCGCAGACTTCTGCGGGAACCAAAAGCCCCGGCTGTATATCAAACCGGGGCTTTATTAGCCAACTATCCGAGGTTTAAACACGAAAGCCAGATGGAAACCCGTTCAAATCTGGTCGGCATATACAGCGCCGATTAGTTGGTGATCAACACTGGGCACAAAGAAAGGAAAATCAGTCCGGCACTATCATGTAGTTATGGACATTAGGCAAACACAGAGAAAGCATTGGAAAACAACACACCGGTTCTGCAAGGAACCAGTGTTTCTCTAACCCCCTCTAAAAGAAGAGGTGTGTCATGTTTAAGAAAATAATCAAGGTGACTAATTTCAGCCAACGCGAGAAGGCTGTTGCTCGCTATATGCAGGAAGTTAACGACATTCAAAAAGCCGGCATTACCCGGCGCGAACTATTCAAAATGGGTTTGACTGCGGGTGTGGGCGGCCTGACCGCGATTGGCGGCCGTAACTTTCTGCCCAATCTGGCTGAAGCGGCGGACACTGGTTTGATCAGCCCGCCCTGCAACAAGCCCTGGACAGAGCCGCTGCCGATTCCGAAGTGCTGTCAGTCGATCGGATCGAATGCTGGTCCTACGCCGGAAGAAGGTAAATGCGGCTACAAACAAACGCTTTGGAATCCTGGGGCAAATGCTTTCAACGATTTCGTGGAAGCGCGCGACGAGAATCATCAGCGCTGGACCGAGCTGGGCGGCCTGGATGCCTGCACCAAATACGAGCTGATGGCCAGGGAAGTTGACTGGAATTTTTATTCGGCCGAGGAATATCCCGCCTTTAACTCTAAGGTCTGGACCTATGTCGATATGAATTCGGATGCCGTCGGCGTGCTGCGTATCAATGCCCATTACGGTGCGCCGGTACTCATGCGCATGTATAACGGTTTGCCCAAGGATAGTAAGGACAACCAAGGGTTTGGCATCAATCAGTGCACACCGCACCTGCATAATGCCCATAACCCACCGGAATCCGATGGTGGGCCGACCCGGTTCTACGACTCCGGCAAGTGGTGGGACTACTGGTATCCCAATGTTCGGGCAGGCTTTGCCAGCACGCACAAGAACGGGACTTGGTACGACGGATCATGGTGTCCTGGCGACTGGCAGGAAACGCAAAGCACATTGTGGTTCCACGACCACCGTTTCGATTTCACCGCCGCCAATGTCTATAAGGGCATGGCTTCGTTTTATACGCTGTTCAGCAACGACATCAATCTCGATACCGGTGATGAAACGACCGGTCTCAGGCTACCCAGCGGCGAATACGACGTCCCGCTGCTATTTACCGACAAGGTGTTCGACCAGACCGGGCAGATGTTCTTCGACACTTTCAATCTTGAAGGCATCCTCGGCGACCAGCAAACGGTCAATTTCAAGATCAAGCCCGTTATGGGTGTCAAGCGGCGCAAATACCGTTTCCGCTTCCTGGATGGCGGCCCCTCGCGGTTTATCGAATTGTTTATGAGTAACGGCGCCACGTTCACGCGCATCGCCAATTGCGGCAATCTGTTGCCTACGGCGCAGGTCGTTTCCAGCGTGCGGCTGGGCGTGGCCGAAAGGGCTGACGTGATCGTCGATTTCAGCCAATATGCCCCCGGCACGGTGATCTATCTGGAAAACCGGCTGGAGCAGCTCACCGGCAAGGGCACCACGGGCAAGATTCTGCCTTCCAGCAGCAAGACCCAATTGCTCAAGTTCGTCGTATCCGGCGATCCGGTTGTAGATGACAGTGCACCGCTGAGTACGCTCCAGTCCCAAGCCATGGTGCCGATGCCGGCCAGAACCAATCCGGTCAAGGTCCAGCGCCGGTTCAAGTTCGATACCAGCAATGGCGCCTGGACGGTCAATGGCCAGTTATTCGACCCCTCCAGAATCAGCGCTTATCCGGCAGAGGGTTCGGCGGAACAATGGACGTTGGAGTCCGGCGGCGGCTGGTCGCATCCGGTGCATTCGCATCACGAGGAATTCCAACTGCTCAGCCGCAACGGCAAAGCCGAGAATCTGGCGATCGATGACAAATCGCGCAAGGACGTGGTGAGGATTGGCGATGGGGCTGTTGGCACGTCTGGCTCGGGTTCGGTCAGCTACTATATGCAATATCGTGACTGGTACGGGGACTATCCATTGCACTGCCACAACGTCGTGCATGAAGACCATGCCATGATGATCCGCTTCCGCATCGTGCCGCCCGATGACTCCAAAGCCGGCCAGTAATCAATCGAATGAGGATACAGCCATGAACAAAAGAGAGTTTATCAAAAGCGCAACCGCGGCTTCTTTTGGCGCAGTGGTGTTGGGGGTAATGCCCTCCATAGCAACCGCAAAAGAGCGTTCCCTTTTAATCAAGCCGAGCAATCGGGACGAGCGCCGCAAAAAATCCTTCCCGAATGTCCCGCTGGTAACGCATGAGGGCGAGACCGTGCGGTTCTATGATGACCTGATCAAAGACAAGACCGTGCTCATCAATTTTATGTATGCGCGTTGCGCCGATATTTGCCCCGGCATGACGGCGAATCTGAAGCTGGTGCAGAAAGAACTGGGTGAGCGGGTGGGCCGCGATATATTTATGTATTCGATCACGCTTGAGCCGGAACACGACACGCCGGCAGCGCTGAAAGCTTATGCCGAGCTTTTTAGAGTCAGGCCGGGCTGGAAGTTTCTGACCGGCAAAAAAAGTGACATAGAGCTGCTGCGCAGGCAACTGGGTTTTACTTTCTCGGATCCGGTGCTGGATCAGGATAAGACCCAGCACATCGGCGTCGTCAAATACGGCATCGAGCCGTTGGAGCGATGGGGAACGTGTCCCGCCTTGGGTAACCCCAAATACATCGCCGAGTATATTTACTGGATGGAACCTAGTGGGCAGAGACCAAAGCTGCCAGAAATGATGGGTTGAAGTCCGCTCCGCAATAACAGGAAAGACGCCGGCTTAAATGCTGGCGGGGCGGGTGATTAATCCAAACAGTTGATGCCGATTTATCGGCGGTCTATAAGTACAGCTTCTCAAGAGGGTGCGCTAGATGGACCGGCCCGGATACACTAACGGGCTGGCCTTTTTTTGCCTGGAAAATTTGTTGCCCTACAAGGTGATTCAGCAAATGGGTCAATTATCATTCCTAAGCCGGAATGTAATTTTTAAATATCGGTTAGTAATGTTACTTATATATTTATCAAACCATTGACGATACCATAAAAGCAGAAAAGTAAATGTAATCATGGACTCAGCAGCCGAAGCTGTGTTCAGTATGCACATTTATGGTGCTGAGATTGCACTGCCTAAATAACGCTTAATTTTAAATTAGGGTAATCCTCTGAAGGATAGCCCCCCTTTTAAATACATTGATTTCTGCTGTGGAGGGTAACAATGTACAAGATTGCAATAATTGAGAGTGAATCGATTATCAGGGAAGGACTGAGTGTTCTTATATCCAAGGAATCCGGTTTTACTGTCGATTTCCAGGCCTCCGCCCCTGTGGCGCTTTTTCGGCAGGCTTGGCTTACCCCGCCTAACGTGATTTTATTGGATATGATGATGCCGAAAAACTACGGCATCGAAGTTATAAAAGAAATAAAAAAACGCTGGCAAGTGACCAAGATTCTGATTTTTACCCTGAAGGATACCGAAGAGAATATCTGCGCTGCATTTCGTGCCGGTGCCGATGGTTATATATTGAAGGGCACGACGCTTTCTGAATTGATTGTGGCTATAAAAAGCATTTTGGCAGGCCAGTATTATGTTTGTCCCGAGATCTTACCACAGATTATCAACGGCTATCTTAAGGTAGAAAAAACATGCCTCGGTAATAACTTAAACTGGAACCTGACCAGCAGGGAGACGCAGCTGTTGAAACTGATCGCCGCAGGGTACAAGAATAAAGAAATCGCCGACAGCCTTTGCATCAGTTTAAAAACTGTAGAGACGCATCGGGCCACGTTAATGAGAAAATTTAATGCACATAATGTGGCCACATTATTATCGGTTGCGAATCAGGCAGGTGTGCCCCCCTGTCAGCTTTGCAAGAATATTATTGTTAATCAACCCATCGAAATGTGTGCAGGAAGCGTAACGCCAATGGAGCTGTGTACGATGCCCCCCGCGTAGCCGTAGCGGCCGGGCGTTTTGACGAAGTAGTGCGTCGTGGACTGGCGGAGGACGAATGCAGGGTGCGGAAGTGTGCCAGGATTTATCGCTGCTAAAATCGGATGGATCTATTATAGCTTTCGCGAAAACCTTGGCGCGCTGATCTGTTAAATAAATTCGCCATTTCACCGACCTGCCAAGGGCGCATAAGCTTTTTATAACTTCCGAGTTAAATCCGCCTATCAATAATAATCATTATGGTGAATGCATTTTTACGCCGAGATGATTTTTAGCTCGAATACGGCGCTTGATTCGTTAGGTTAAACAACCATGACTCTGCGACATTCTGACACGCGTCAATTTGCCACATTCCATCGTCTAGGTATTTTTACTAAGATATATGCAACTCTTGAGATGCAAACTTCCTCCTCGGAATTCAGAGTTTTATATCCTTCTCTAATGCGGCCTAATCGGCCGCATTTTTTTTGCCTGCTGGATTCTGCATGGACAGATATTTGGCTGCCGTTTTAACAAACCAACCTTTAAACCGGCACTCGGTTAATCCCGGTATTCCTTCGATGTAGTTCATCTCGCCCCCGGCAAGGATTACCGATGCTCTGCCGGATCCAAACCATGCACGACCAGCGCACAGCCCGCCTGCAACCAATATTCCTGCACTATGCCCGCCTGATGTTTTTTCATCATTCCCCAAAGCTGTCTAATCAAGCCATGGGGGCTGGTTGATAAGGTGTTTTGGCAACCGGCCAGCTGTTTGTCGTATAGCTTGGGATTGGCTTTTTGCTTATCTTCAAGCAAAGCCTCCAAATCGGCCAAACAAGGCGCTATTAAACCGACAATATGAGGAAAGGATTGGGCAATACTCAAGCCTTGGGGGTCAAAATCGGCCATAGCCAGTACCGGTAAGTTGAGCTGTGCTAACAGTTGCCGCACCGTCTTTTCACTGTAGTCGTTATCGCCTCGATATAACGCCAATGGATCGGCATATCGAGCCGGTAAATTCAGCTGCATGTTTTCCAGACGATCAAAACAGCGATAGTTTTCAATCAGCAGGATACAATTATGCGCGGTACCGGTTATATCCGCCAACGCCATATCCAGATAACCGCTGCCCGGTAATGAATACGATAGCCCGTTGATTTTCAAAGCCCTGCCGGTTAACGCTTTAATCGCCAACCGGTCTTTTTTAACGGACTGCCCGGCTATTTTCTCATCCAACGCAAAAGATAAAGCCGCTTCGCGATGCATTGCCGCAAAATCAGCAACCGAGATTTGCTCAAGATCGATGCCGTCTTCATGTTTAACCACCGCAATCAAGTCATCCTTATCCTGCTGCGTGACTTTCAGCTTATTGCCTTGCGTTTGACCGATATTGTATTGCCGATGCAGATATTCCCAACTCTGATTAAGCGGAAATATCTCTTTGTTGTTCCTAATCGCGCCCTCTATAACCTTTAACAATTGCTTGTTCAATTGTCAGCGCCCCTAAACTGAAGAACAATATCCCTCACCTTTTTATTACCGGAAAAATGCCGACCGACATCGGCCTGAATCAATTCCATCTGCAAACGTTTATTGCGTTGCTGCCGTCTTAACCATTCATTCAGCACGCAACTCAACCAGATTGAAGGTTCGATGTCATCCACGAAAGCCTGTTGAAAAGCTACG
>Ga0208629_100630_pt1 | contig 16351 bp, 20 predicted proteins | sample LakWasMet19_HOW5_2_FD_183865 | JGI IMG/M metagenome (GOLD analysis project Ga0208629, IMG submission 183865) | Freshwater sediment methanotrophic microbial communities from Lake Washington under simulated oxygen tension - Sediment Metagenome... | ecosystem: Environmental > Aquatic > Freshwater >...
CCCCCCGGCGCTCCGCTTTGAGTGAGTGCCCGTTCATGGCTGCACGTCAGCCTGCAGGCTCCGCTAAATCAACACCGTGTGATGGCTTGCAGGTGAGCAGGCCTGCAGATAGAAGCGGCCTGGTGTAGGCCAGACGAAACGGATCCGCAGCGTAAACCTGCTGCCCAGTCACATGAGCGCTGCACTGGGAACGCTGAGCAGCGCACACAGTGCGCTCCGTCACGGGTCGCAGTGCCCACCGTGCGCGCGCATGCGCAGACACCTGATACGTCTGCAGACGCCACTTCGCTGCCGCATGCCGTGTTGTGTGTTCCAGCACGGCGGCGGTGCGTGCGTGCTTTAGAAGACGGCTGTTCAGTTCTTGGCTCCCAGGGAAACATGCACTGACGAATGCGTCACTGCTGGTCCTTTTGCGAACTTGTTGAACCATCCAGGGAGTTGTGAGGCAGCTCATTCAAACTCGCTCGTTCCGGCGCACTTGCTGCTCGACATCGGGTTCTTTGCGCAGAGAATTCACATGTGCGGCCCTGCGAACGCCGTGGGCGAACTGTGTCGGTGAAGCGGCTCCCTTCAAATCCCCGGGCGCCGTGCTGACTTCGCCGAGGTGAAGCAGCATTTTGAGCGCAATCCGCGATCTGGCTGGGTGAGCTGAACTCGGCTCAGCTCGAGGCAGGGTACCATCGCCCTCGCACGCCTGCTTCGGTCTCAAATAGAGCACCCACCACCACACAAGCCGGTGCATCCACGTGTGCGGAAGCCGCATTCTTCACCAGAGTATCCGCGTATAAGTGGGCGGCATTCGTCACCGGCCGTACGGCAGCCGCGTGTCTGGGCTGTAGAAGACTTCGGCCTCTGACGCAACAGAACGGCCTGACACGTGGCCCAATGCTGCAGCACCCGGCTCCACGACCGCCTCTGGCTCCAGCGGCACACGCACGAGACAGGCCGCGTCGCCAGGTCCCGCACCCTGGCCATCGCCGCTGTCGCCTGCGTCTTGCGCTTGAGCGCTATGGACCATCGAGGCCGTCAACTCAGCAACAGCGCTGTGCAGCTGCTTGACCTCCTCCTCCTTCGCGGCAAACGCACGGGGGAGATGCTCTGCGAACGCGTCTTCGCTATCGCCGACCTCTGGGGCCTCAAGCTGCGCAGCATCCATCTCCAGCGCCACGTGCTTGGCGAAGACATTCAGCTGCATCTCGCGGAGCTTGCGGAGCTCAGCCATCGCATCCGCAACACCAGCAAGGCTGGGCAGCCCAGCCATTGCGGCTAAATCAGCAATGCAGGGAACGACACGTCAGAGTTATTAAAGGGGCGCTGGCAGCGCTGCTGGCGCGCGGCCTTGTGCTCAAGGATTGCGAGTGAGAAACACCACGCAATCGCTCGGCAACACTATAATATCACGGCCGGAATTGTATTTCATGAACACTCAAACTTTCACGTGCGTGCGCGTGCGCGTCGCCGAGTTGCGCCTGGCTGTTGGCCCAACTCGAGCAGACGGTCCAGACATGTGCGCTTGAAATAGCACGCGCCGTGGAGACAACACACGCTGGCAATAGATCAGGCTGTATAACCCACATCTGCAGCTGCCCACAGCTGCTGAATTGATAAACAAGCGCTGCATTCGTGTGTTTGGCCGCTCTCGTTCGTGGACGCCCGTAAATGGCGGACGATGATGACCTCTCACCGCCGGATCTAAAGTTTCCGTGCTTGGTATTTGACGTTGCGTTTCATCCAACGCAAGACGTGGTTGCAGCAGGTCTCGTGTCTGGCAGCTTGCAGCTGTGAGTTTTGCAGCAATGAGAGCTCGGTCCCAGGCGTCGCTTCGCCCTCGGGGTATCACGCACGGCGATTGCGTCTTCTGCCCTGCGAATGCAGGTTCCAATACGGACCAGGGACGTGCAAGAAGGTTGTATCCGTGCCGCTTCACACCGAGGGCATCCGATCGTGCGCATTCACGGCTGGAGGAGACCGTGAGTGTCGCTCCATCGTGCTGTGGCCCAAGCGTTTGCCCCTGGTTCTGGCGAGCCCCCTCAACCCTGTACCTGTCAAGACGTGTGCGCCCTGGTTCCTTCACGCTGGCATATGCAGGCCTCTTCACTGCCAGCAGCGACAAGTCCGTAAAATGCCTAGACGCCTCAGGCACCCTGATCTGGTCGCAGCCGGCTGCGCACGATGCGGCTGCCAACGTCGTGTGCCCGCTCGCCGAGCACCTGATCGCCAGTGGCGATGAGGATGGCGTGATTAAAATCTGGGACACGCGCCTCGCCGGCGACGCCGCGGCCAGCACGTCCGCGCTCGCTGCGGCAACTTCCGCGGCGGCATCGACGGCCGTGACCTTCAAGAAGCAGAAAGATGTGATCACAGACATGCAGTGCATCGTGGACAAGGCGACGCTGCTCGCCACGGCGGGCGACGGGACTCTTGGTGTGTACGATCTGCGCAAGATGCGCATGGCGGCACGGTCCGAGCCGACGGAGGATGAGCTTCTGTCGTGCGCCGTGATCAAGGGCGGCTCCGCCGTCGTCACGGGCACGCAGGAGGGCGTGCTGCTGGTGTGGGACTGGGGCAAGTGGACGTGGACGGAGGCGGACGAGGACACCGGGGTGTATGGTCCCGAACGCTTCAAGGGCCACCCACAGAGCATCGATGCACTGCTCGTGGTGGACGATGACACGATCGTGACGGGGTCGTCCGACGGCCTCATTCGCCTGCTGACCGTGCGGCCCAACAAGCTGGTGGGCATTCTGGGCGAACACTCCGATTTCCCCATCGAGACGCTCGCGTGGAGCCGAGACCGCAAGTACATCGCCTCCGCAAGCCACGACAACATGATCAAGTTCTGGGACGTGGGGTACCTGTTCGAGGACGACGACGACGACGAAGACGACGATGGGAGCGCGGGCAAGGCAGCGCCGCGTGGGAAGGCTGGGGCTGGCGCCGGGGGAGGAGTCGCGCATGCAGGGGCTGGTGCTGGCGCAGGGGCTGCTGGCGGGAAGGGCAGCAAGTTCACAGCGATGCCGGAGCTTGCGCTGCCGCATGCCGACGACGACAGCGACGAGGAGGATGAGGACAGCGAGGACGAGGACGACGAGGATGAGGACGAGGATGAGGAGGAGGATAGCGATGCTGCCGGCGCTGGCGCGCCAGCCCATGCCGGGGCAGGTGCCGCTGCCGGGGCGGGTGCGGGCGCGCGCAGACGCCGCGGTATGGAAGAGGATGACAGCTTGGACCCGCACCGCTCCGCGGGCGCTGCCGTAAGTGCCGGCACCAAGGGCGCGGGGGCGGGGGCGGGCAGAAGCGCCGCTGCCGCAGTCGATGAGGACGAAGATGATGACGACGACGACGATGAGGGCGGCGGGGGCTCCAGCCGGCGGCGAACGAAAGCGAAGCAAAAGGGCAAGGGAGGGAAAGGAGGGAAGGGCGGACGGGGCTTCTTCGCTGACCTCTAGAGGATTCGCGGCTGTGCTTTCACTCTGAAGTCTTTCTCAACGTGTGTGCTGACATTCGATCCGCGGAAGTCGGCCAATTTCACTCGAGTACTGTGTGTGCGAACAACTGGAAGCCATAGCTTAGGTTTGAAAGCGCAACGTGCACAACGCTCGAAGCTAGGTCTCCAGAGGCGATGCAAGGTACTTGCGGCTGCGTGGGCTTTGATGTCTGGCAGCAAAATTCACGAGTGGCTGATCATGATGAAATGTGCAGCACATTGTGCGTGCGCGGCTATGACTACTCGGGCATCGACATCCACACTCTCGACCCATCAATGCGTGTCAATTACAAACGTTAACAGGCACCAGGCAGCCACAATGGGCTCGTGATTCAGCTGGGCGGCCCGGAGGGACTGATAGCATTCTCACACGCGGCGATTCCGAAGACGTTGACGCTGCTGCACGGGTCTCTGGCCTCTCGGGCACACGAACGGCTTCCCTGGCGGACCGCACTATGTCGTGAGACTAATGCGGGTGGCCCGCGGCTGGAACGCCACATGCCCGCCTGCGGTCTCTGAACGGCCAAACTGGCACAGTGCAGCCACAAACTCCGACCGGTGGGTTCGTGTTCCAGCTCCTCCACGACACCCTGTTGATGTGTATCGCATGCATGCGGGCCACGCACATGTCGTGAGACTCATGCGGGTGGTCTGCGGTTGGTACGCCACACGCCCGCCTGCAACCTCGAGCCAATCTGGCCGTCCAGAGCTGACAGGTGCATGTATGTGGCTTACCAACCGCAGACCGCTTCGGATCCGAGCGCGGACAACAACGTAATCACAACGAGTCGCGAACGAGTGCTGCCCGTCGAATTCGAACGCGCTCGAGCTGCACGTGCACATCAAACGCAGACGCTCACAGCGACGCAGGACGCAAGTGAGCGCGCCTGCACGTTCAAAATATGATCAGCGCCGTGCCCCGACGCAGCAGAAGAGCCAAGCCGTCGCGGAACGCCTCTCCACGCTGCGACGACCGGGAGTGCACGCCAGCTAGGATAACACCGACGGCGGGTGCCAGCCCTGTGCTCGACACCCAGCACGCACAACATCTGAACGAGTAATGATGCATTTTCCCGGAACCAGCAATCGGGTGTTGCTTCAACCCGCACAGTCGGGCAGCAAATGCAGTCGTGCGCTAACGCAGCTATCTCTAAGTCTTATCACCAGCGCGGCAACTGCAGGAGCGGAAGGGGAGGGGAAGAAGAGCCTGTTGAGACACAGCACTCGGTATTCTCGCGAGGCCGCCGCAACGTAGCGATCTCAGCAAAAAAACGCCCGTACTCACATGCCGCATTCAAGTCTCAAATCTCGCTGAGCTTTCACGAAGCTTCCACGTGCGTGAAGAAGCAACAGCCGTCGTCGCCGCTGCGCACTGCTCGGCACGCTGACGTGCTTGCCAACGTATGTGTTTACAGCAACCGAACGGATTGCCGTATGGCGCGGATGTGTCGCCCCGTCGGCCGGTCATGCATCCAGCGGCCTCCCGTTTCGTGCTCCGCAACGCTCGGCGCTGGCAGAAAACGAGCGCATTCAAAAACGGCGCGGCTGCCGCGATGCGCTGGCCGGGGAGAAACAGCGGGGCCTATCGTGCTCGGTGTGTGCTGCGCCACCATCATTCCCCCTCCGTCGGCGCGGGAAAGGGTCATATTACCGATGCAGAACACACAAGCCTGCGCGCCATCGCCGGCGTCGCAGCACGCAGCGCATGATACGAAATTAGCGGGGCGCCACGGTGAGCCATAGTGCACGGTGGCTTATTGTCGCAGGACCGCGCGGCACTACGCTTCATGCCGTAACATGCATGCCGCGGGATGGCCACGGCGTTCGTGCTGCACGGCTCGGCACCGCATGGGCTCAGCACCACTTGCTGGAACGCACCACGTGCGGTGATTACCTCCAGACAGCAGGTGCCCTGCGTGATGAGACAGCCAAAAGTGGGTGGCCGGCAAACAGGGGAATGCCTTCTCCGCGCCGTGCTGTCCCCAGCAACCCACACACAGATCGTACCCACGGGCCTAGCAACTCGTTGAAATGCTGCGTCACTGTCGCTTGGACGTGCGTCGCTGTCGCGTAGTTCTGAGTGCTCGCCCCGGATAATTCTGAGCGCGTGTCTCCCACAGCAGCAGCAGGAGTCCTTCGACCTTTGCGTCACCGCCGCACCATGAACCAGTACATGATGCCCACCAGCAGCAGCATGAATCCTTCGACCTTTGCGTCACCGCCGCACCATGAACCAGTACATGATGCCCACCAGCAGCAGCATGAACACCATGCCGCCGTACACCAGGATCTTGTCTGCGGTGGTGCGGCGCTCAATCATGCGCATGAGCGTCGACGACAGCCCCAGCGACGTGGCGACGTCGAGCACCTTCTTGTGCGCGGACTTGAGCGTGGTGCGCTGCGACTTGATGGACCCGAGCACGTGGCCTGCGAGGGCTGTGTATTCGTCGATAAGTTGCGAGGAGTGCGAGAGCGACGCGCGCTCTGCAAGCATGGAGTCGACCGCCACCGCTTGTGCGCCCTGCAAAGAAGAGAAAGGTGAGCGTGCAAGAAAAGCCATAAGGTAGCTCCAGTCGTGTGACGGCGAAGTCTGACTCAGAGGTCGGAATTCCTGGTCGCTGGGGCTGAGGCTGCAAATCTGTGAAAGGCAGTTGGGTCTGAACACAACACCAGCTCCGACGGCGTCCCGCAGCACCTGACCGAGAGCCGGCACTCACAGATGCATTCTCGAGCAGTCGGTGGCGCGTCTCCCGCTCCTGCCGTGCCTTCGTCTGCAGGAACGACGTCTGCAGATAGCGCATCACCGTGCTTCGCAACGATACCATCTCCGCCTGCATCTGCTGAACGCGTCTGCAAGTGAGCCATGGGAAGACCACACCGCAAAATCACAGCAGTTGTGCGCGCGCGTTACGGAGATTGGATAGTGTTCGGCGGCAGCCATCAACGTACTTTCGCCACAGGTCGGCTTTCGCTGAAGCTGCAGCCACGCCGCCATAAGCCTCCGTAACGACACGATCGAGCAAGCTAACTTCGTTGGAGAGCCGGTTGAGGTTTTCCGTAATGGCGTGCCGGCGCATGCTGTCGTCGTCGGTCAGCCGGCCGCCGCCAACCGTCGAATCCTGCTCCTCCAACTGCTGCAGCTGGAACTCAATTGAGTTGAACAGCTTTTTCGCACGGGTATGAACCGCTGATGGGTCCTCCATTTGTGCTAAGCCGCAGCGCAGGCAGGCAAGAGACAGCAAGGCCGTCGGGATGAGGAGGCTGACGTATGCAATTAGTATTGTCTCTCAGCCTGCAGCAAGTCAACGATGCACGAACTCTCGCTGTTGAAGGTCGAGGTGCTCTCTCGTTGCTGCGTGTCGTTGCGCCAATAAACGCAAGCGTCGCGCGAGATTCATTCATCATGTTCCGATTTCTCCCGTAGTCGGATTACACGGCGTCTCAAAAACCCACGGCGTGTGAAGTGGATGGCGTGTTTACATGATATGATGGCGTGGTCTTGCCTGTGGTTGTTGTCTCCGTCGAATATCCTGGTTCATTGCGCCCAAAAGCTGGCTGCTTGGGGGAGTTCAACGCGATCGGGCAACCCCAGCCCGAAACTTTGAAGCCCAAGATTGGCACGGCATGTTGTTAGGATGGAAGCGGCCAAGATCAAGACGATGCCACACGCAAGCGCTGGCCCTCAATTGGCGCTGACGGTCAGGCCCAACGCTGCATGCAGGAACGCTTGCTCATCGGCCAGTGCATCGTGCCGCAGCTCTGTGTCAGGCGAGCCCTCGTGGCCAGCACTGTCGTCAACGTCACATAGCAGCAGCGGGCTGTAGCTCGCGGCGGGTGCGTTCGGCTTGATTCCGCTCCCCGCCGTCGAGACTGCCGACGGATGGTTTCCGACGGCCGACTGCCCGCCGGCACACCCAATTCCGGCTGCACGGCGCCAGCGCTCGACGTAGGCCGTCACGCTCGCATGCGGCACGCGCGGATCCAGCGTGGACGCCGTCGCAAGCATGTGCGGCGGCGCGCTCTCGGACGGCGGGACGTTCTGCAGGGGAGAATATGCTGCGATATACTCCGCTGCGCGGGCGCCCTCCGGCCCCGGCGCGGACGGGTTGCCCCACTCCGAGTACTCTGGCACGGTGAGGGGCAGAGTGGGGTCTGACAGGGCGCCCAGCACGTCAACGAAGGGGACGCGCATCACGTGCGCCTGGGCGAGGTGCGGGAAGGCGTTGGCGAGGTAGCCTGCAGGCGAGGTGGACAGCCATGGGAAGGCGAGAAGGGAGCGAGCGTGACGGGGCTGAGAGGCAAATGCAGCATGCGCAGCGCATGTAGTTAGGCCGCTCCCTGCAACACCTGCATACTGGCGGCGTGTATAAAACAATTGTCCCTCTGAGACACAACGCTGCTTCTCAGCAGTCCATTCCCGCCGTGCCCTCTCTCACAAACCCGCGATTCCTTCTCTCACAGACCCCACGCAAGCCTCACCTCCGACGACGCCGCCTGCGCTCTCCGTCCGCAGCGCCAGGTAGCGTGACCGTGCGAGTCCCGTTCCGATCAGCAGGCGGGCCGCAGCCAGCGCATCGTGCAGCGTGTTGTGCTTCAGCGCGCCGCGGCCGCGGTGGTACCACTGCGCGACGCCCAGCTCGCCGCCGCCGCGCACGTGGGCGTATGCCATGGCCCAGCCGCGGGAGAGCATCGGCAGCCGCGCAGGGTCAAAGGCAGCGGACAGGCTGGCGCCATAGGCCCCGTACGCATGCAGCAGGGTGGGGCTGTTGTGGCGCCAGTCCTGCGCCCGCGGCACGTCGAGAGCCCACTCGCCCGACCGCGCGGCCTGCAGCGCTGCTCGGCGCATCTGCTGTCGATATACGGCAGAGGAGCCGCCGCTAGCGCCGCCGCGACTTCCCAGGAGGCCATCAAGTCTGAACTCTGAGAGGGCATTGGTCACAGACGAGGCTAGCATGTGCAAGTCGGTGCCGGCTGCGGAGGCCGACGAAGATGACAGCAGCTGCGAGAGCCAAGCGGTGTCACCCGCTGCAGACGCCGTCAGAGCGTCAGCCGTCGACAGCTGTGACAGCGCCTGGTGCAGACGACCCGACGGCTGGCGGGCCCATAACTGGCACTGCTGCTCCGTGAACTGGCTGCGTTGCGGCGGTAGCGGTGCTGGGCAGGGTCCAGGCTTCAGCGGATACCAAGCCGCGCTGTCGTTCTGGGGCAGTATTTTCTCCGGGACACTCAGGCCCTGTACAGGCAGCCCTGCTTCGTAGCGCCAATCGTCCCAGCCTGCACACGCGGCAGCCAGCAGCTGTGCAGCCGGGGAGACCCGCGGGTCGGACTGTATCCCGCCAGCAGCCCGAGCCACTCCTCCCATCACAGCCGCAGGTCTGCCCACTGCCTTCTGTGCGCCAACTGAAGTCTGAGCACCCCTCCACGCGGTGGACAGCTCTGCAAGGCGCGCGCTGACGTCCTGAACCGCGTCGACATCAATGCCGACATCGGTGCGGTGCACTACCGTCACAGGCACGCTCACGCCGTCCCAAGATGGGGCCAGCAGGCGATACGAGGTGTAATCCTCCCCAGCAAACAGCGGACGACCGGACGCGGTGCCGGGCTGTCGATGGACCACCTGCCTCAGCGAGCGGCGGCGCAGGTCCCACTCGTAGTCTTGAGGTGGCTCCGTCGTGGAGTGTGCCGTGAAGCGAAATATGTGCGAGGACGCGTCCGCATTGGCGCCGCCCGCGATCTCAACGGTCCCGAGCGGTAATGGAATAGAATAAGCGCCGTGCGGCACCCCTGAAGGAGGGGAAACAATGGAGCCAGCATATGTTCTGCAAGCCGTTGCATTTGCAGCTGACGCGTTGTGCGTCTCTGACATAGCGCCAGCACCAGTGGCAGTGCTGTGACTGTCGGAATCCTGAGGAAGCAGCGGCATCACCAGCAGCTGTGGCGCGTCATCGCGGGTCTCAAACACCACCAAATGATCGCCGCATACCTCAATGTCGTCAAGGAGCGTGTCACCCCTGTGGGGCAAGAAAGGCGTCCACATCACCGACACGCGAGATACTGGGCATGCCGCGGCCGCGGTGCTCCCAGCTGGTGCAGAGTCTTCAGCGACTGCAGGATGAGAGGCGTGGTGTTCGGCAGCGGGCCCAAACGGAATGGAATTACTAGCAGCTTGATTGGACGGCAGCGCAGCGGCAGCGGGGGCAGCGCCAGTCACGAGACTTGGCGATGGGTTCACACAGTGAGTCTCCACCCTGCACTGCACACCCGTTTCGCTGGCTGCGAGCAGCTCAGACAACGGCGCTGTCAAAATGTGGTAGTTTGGCGCGCCCCCCGCGTTTGCGACCATGAAAAGGCGGTCACCAAAACGGGCAAGGTAGTATTGCAGGCCAAGCCCGGCCCCAGCTTTGCGCTCGAGCAGAGCATGCGAGTCAGGCGGCGGCAACACGTGCAGCAGCCTCGGGACACCACCGGGCGGCTGAGAACCGCCACCGCGCGAATGCTCGCTCTGCCTCGGCAAATACTCAGCGCTGCACTCTTCACCGCCGTCAATGTATATCATGACACGGCTGCAGTCGCGGCTATTGACGTTCACGGTGATGAAGCCCTGGTCTTTCGATGCCACGACACTGACAAAGGCTTCCTCGTCGAGCTCATCATACACACAGGTATCTGCGCGCGTTTCCGTGCCCAGTATGTGCTTGTACACGCGGTGCGCACGGTTCTTGTCGTCCAGCCGGGTATAAAGAAACGCGAACGGCTTGCCTTCCCGATAGGGGAGCCACACAGCATTCGAGCACCCTTCCACGAGCAGCCGCTCAGTAGGATGGCCGCTCGAACGCCTCGCTATTAAATGCTTTAGGAAAAGTTTGGGCCTGTCTCCTCCATCTGTATCAACGGCATACAGCACATACCGCTGTAAATGGTCGGGTGACACCGCTAGAAAGGTCAGCGATACAGGCTGCCCACACTGATGTGCCAGATCGTTCAAATCGAGAACAGGAAGCGGAGGTTGACCGCGTCGATGCTGCAGCGGCAAGCGGTAGTAGCAGAGTTGCGTCTCCCCCGCTGGGATCGCGGCCCAGTACTGGAAGGCACCTCTGGGCTCCGCAGAGTCGCCCTGCGCTGACGTCTGAGCATAGCCACCGATCTCATTTCGCAGAATCGTACGTATTCTTTGGGTGCGAGGTCGTGCCAGGAGCTGTCGCAGAGTGCTTGTTGCGCCGTGCGTAGCCGGGGAGCTGCAATGGCGGAAACGAGCGGTTGACGACGTCCCACGGCGGATGACCGGCGACACGCTCGCGCAGAGACGACGCATTTTCGCCGCAACAGTGACCAGTGCTGCGCGAAGATTGGGCAGCAACACTTTCAGCAAGCAGATGCGAGCCCGCCGCAGCGTGCGCCGTTTTGACAAATGAATTCATCCGTCCGTCGACGAAGAACAAATTCCGCAATGCACTTCCGCACAAGGAGCCATCGCAGCCTACTCAAACCGGGTTTGCATCGTACCTGCGTTTTTCCGCCCTGCGCTTAGTAAAGAGACCATTCAACGCGTCGTGCACTTGCGCTACCCGGATTGACAAGGCTCGCGCCCGAGGAACTTCCCGTCTCTCGCTCCGCGCGGCAGCCTTCCCCCCTACCATGCCCAATATTGCACGAAGTTTCTTGAGGCTCACTCCGGAATACATCAAACCCGCCGTCAGGTGCGTGTCTCTCCGGACGACACGACACCGCCCGCCCGCCGGGGCCGTGAGCGTTCGCCCCGCGAGGGCAACTTGTTGAACCCATGTAAAGGCTGTTGACGCAGTCGCGGTTCAATCAGTCTGTTGACGCCCACTCTCTTCTCCCACGGGCCGTACAGATGTGTTGCTGATACGTTTGGGCGACAGGAGGACCCGTTCACACGCATGTTCGGCTACAGGCCGCACGACTGGGCACAGATGGCAGGCGGCTTCATCGAGCGCGCCGCGCACCACAAAACGCCCCTCAGCGTCATCGCGTTCAACAAGGCGTCGGGCGAGGTGGATGGCGTCATGGTGAACGAAGATTGGCTGGAGCCGCCGCCCGAGGCTTACATGGCGCTTGGCCCGGAGTGGAAGCCAACGCGCGGCATCTTTCGCGAGCTGCACACCCGCTACAACGCCCAATCTGCCGCCCCCAAGGTTGAGGGCAGCGCCATCCACACGCTGTATTTCACGTGCGTGCGGCCGGCTGCGCGCAACCTCGGCGTCATGAAGGGTCTGTGGAAAAGCACCATCGAGGCGGCGCGAGACTACAACTTCAGCACCATCCTCGCTGAGGCGGGCAGCGAGCACGTGCGACAGGTGCTGCAGGAGCACCTGGGCTTCGAGGAGATGGCGAACGTGGACTATGCTGAGTTCGGCAAGGCGATGAAGCGGCCTGAGTTTGCCGAGCTGGTGTCTGCGAATCCGCTGGAGTACTCGCGCCTTAGTCTCATGCGCCGCCGCGTGCCGTCAGATCTGTACGTCTGAGTGACCTGGCAGTGCGCTTGATGCTGAAACTCTCCGTCTCCGGGGCTGTACTTGGTATTTGTGCAAGCAGATGGGCAAACGTGTCCCTCAGATGACCGTGTGCCCTGGCCCAGCGGTGTGTCGCCGAGGAGTCGCCTCCCCTGCATCGACTCCCCGAGCTCCTGCAACCCGGTGCACTGAGGCAGTGGGCATGTGGCAACCGGGCAGTGGCCATGGCGACGCCCGCACTTCATGTGGCCGCTTGCGCAGGTACCTTTGATGCGTGGCTTGTGCCGGACGCGCGAGTCGGTGCTTCAGCGGGCGGTGAGTTGCAGATGCATCGGTGTGGATCAACAGCATTGCCTCTATTGGCTAGCCAGTGGCCATGGCTTGCATCCGGGTGCTGTTGGCTTGGAGTAGGACCGCTGGGTGGCGCTCTTGGGTCATCTTTTTTCCTTCAGCGCAAGCCTTGGCGCAACACCCACTGCCAGAAGAAGGAGGAGTGTGGGCCATACTCTTCCTTCTTCTACTGCCGCCGGGGAGGCGCCTGCGTGTAAATATTCCGCCCTGGAGCGCCGACTAGCGCCCCTGGCATGTATGGAGCAACGCAGCACATCATCATAGACGCGGCGCCTCCTCCTTCGTTGACAGGTTGCGCTTGGCCACGCACGCCGAAGCTGGCTGTCACTGCTATTGGCGCCGACGAGGCATTAGCAGGCCGGGGAGTGATTCGGGGCTCCAGCAAGCAATGCTGGTAATTCGCTGTATCAGCAGCCCTCGCAACAGTCTTGGCTGAATGGGGGGTTTCGGGACTGGGGTTGGCGGGGCCGCGCGTGTGTTCGATACTGGTTGATGCGTGCGCTTGCATGTGCTGTTGGCACTGCTGCGGTGTGCACCGCTCGACCCGGGCAGGTCGGCTCGGAAAGCATGCGATGCCTGAGGGATGTGAGTACCCATGCGCTACTACCATCCTCCGACACGGCTCCTTGCCGCACATTGGATCGATCCATGCGGCCGGCGGCGCAAATCGGAGCGGCGGTTCAGGGTGGTGTTCGAGCGGTGAGAGCGGGGCGGATCGCGCATGCGTGCACGGCCTCGTACCGCCGTAATTTTTATTACCTAACTCGTTTTTGTAAGGACCCGCGGTGCAGAGGAGTAACAGAAGTCGACGATTCGAGGTGTGCTAGCCTGAGTGCCGCCGACTCGTCGACTCAGTTCGGAACTCGGAGGCACGGGGCTGTGTCACAGGCGGGCGTGGTTCGCGCTGGCTTCTCCAGTGGAGCACGTGACACACAGAATTCGCCATCACCACCAGCCGCACAGAGCAGCGTCACTGTGGAGCTCTCTCAGCCCGCCACCGGGCCGACGTCGACCTCGGCCGACGCTCAGCGGCGGCTCAAACGCGATTTTTCAAGGTGTATGGTGCGGCTTTGTGTCTTCTAAATAGTAGCCTCACAATAACATCGTGCTCATGGCTTTTCGGAGAATGTGGCAGGCACGCTTCGACTCTTTCGATCAAAGATTTGCTCGAAATCAACTGCCATCTTCATCAGCCAATCTCGCCGTTCTCCGGTGAGCGTGGCAGTCCAGGCGCCTGCGAAGTTGGCGGCTTGACATGTGTGCGATAGCAGCGCGGCGCACCTGTTGCGCTCCCGTGCATGTTCAAGGGCGAGCGACTCCACCACGTAGATCGCTGCTGAGCCGTTGTCGCCAAGTGGCGCCGGCAAGGCTTCCGACTATTGCGTCCGGCGGCATAATGTGGCTAACCGCGGCAGCAACAGCCGGGCTCCGCGACGACCTGCGGCACCTCTCTGATGTCGCGGCTGACGTCCCACGGCTCCGACACCCACCGTGGTTAACATCAGAGGCGGCGAAGACGGTGTTCAAGGATGTGGACCTGGACGACCTTGCGCGCTCGCGCGAGGACGGCTGGCGCAAGAAGGGATCGGTGCTGCGAGAGGAGGAGCTGCCGCCCATCGTGATGCACAAGACGGCGACGGGCATGGTCATTCTCAAGGAGGCTGTCCCAGGCGGCAGCGGGGCCGCGGCTGGCGCTGGGATCGCGTCTGGCCGCAAGAGCCGTGCAGCGTCGGGATCGCGCCAGCGTGGGAAGGCGGACGGCTCCTCTGCCGAGAAGAGCGGCAAGGAAATTGAAAGGGGCATCCTCGAGGCGGCCAAGGTGCGAGGCAAACGCGTCGTCCGCTTCCGATACGCCTTTCGCCCTCCGCCGTGGACGCTGCCGAAGGGGGTGCGCCGTCCGCTGAACCAGCAGGCGGCATACAGCGCCGGAGTGCGACGGGACGGCCGCATTCGTCTGCCCGTTGCGCCGTCGCACCTGCGGTATATCGAGGCACTGGAGGACGAGGTCGGCAGTGAGTGCTGCGGAGGTTTTACGGGTATTTGTGTGTTCGAGTGTTGATCGTGGAGTGCTGAGGCTGTGGAGGACGAGGTCGGCAGTGAGCTACGCTTTGTATGCCGGCAACGGCGCCCGCCTCGCACCTGCAGCTTGCCGCGGGGGCTCGAGCCTCTACTTCGCGGCATCTCCGTACATGTCGCCTTCCTCTCCCTGTCGCGTCTCTGTGTGGCCCGCATGGTATCTCTCCCTGACGTCTATGTAGCCTCTCTGTCTTCTCGAAGTGGTCTCACTGCGGCTTCTCCGCGTGCCGTCCGTCTGCCCCTCCGCAGACCTGGCCTCCGAGCACGAGTTTCGCAAGTCCATGCTTCTCGCGAAGATAGAACGATACATGGAGGTCATGTGGCGACCCCCCGGCGTCGGTGCGGCGCCAGGGCACAGCAGTCTAGGCCACGGCGGGGACGGATTTGGGGCTGGCGGCGGCGGGCTTGCGGCGTTCGGCGGCCGGGCGGGCAGCCGGAGCCGCAGCGACAGCGGCAGCGGCAGCACATCTGGGTCCTCTGGCAGCGGGAGCGGCAGCAGCTCCGGCTCTGGGTCAGACAGCTCTGACGAGGGATGAACACCCCTTGACCCAGGGCTCTGCGCAGGGACGAGGCACCCTGCGGCTGTCTGTCGGGGCGCTGTTGCGCCCAGCGCTTGCACAGGCACGGCACCGGTCCTTGCTGACCCTTTAAGACCCTGCTTCTTTGGGCGGCGCGCTCGCGGTGACGCCACACGCTCGCAGCAATCTCACTGCTTGCTTGCGCCGCAGCCAGCACCCCGCCAGCCCATCACGTAATGTCCGATAATATCTGCCTCGTAATGACGAACGGGGCAGGGGGACCCTATGCCTCTGACCATCGTTTCTGCGCCTTCACGTCGCCTGCATCGTCCTTCGTTGGGATGTGACCCCTCCGGCCCATTGCGCGGCCACGGACCCCTGAGAGTTGCTGCTCTCCCCTGCACGTCACTGTCATTCCCACGCCACCACCCGTCTTCGCGGCTTTCCCTTTGTCGAGATCCTTACGAAGACTTACCTACGCCCGGGTGCCGCCGATGTTCCTGAGCGCGGCAGCTTGGGATTGCCTCTCGTGCAAACTCGTGCCGAGGGGATGGGCAGCACTTTGTTTGGCAGTCCACAGCGCGTGCTGTCCGTGCCGCCGAGGGCATATCGAGGGAAGCACGAGTGTGGTGATGCATCGCAGCCTGCTGAGATGCGCTGCTCGAGCGATCAAATGTTTAAGTGTGGTGTGCCCCGTATGAAACAGCGGTCACAAGCAGCAGGCAGCGTCAAGACATCCAACTTGTCATTCGCATTCCTGCCGCGGGCCGATACATTACAGTCGGACGGCAGGATCACTCGCTATCGTGTGGACACATTCGCGGTCGATGCAGATGACGATCCCACTTGCGCATGGGCGATTGCTGACACCTGAAGTACCGGTAACGTGCTCGCAATGCTCAACGTTAACGCAACTATCCGGATCCTGCAGCTGACCGGTGCCATTTGTTGGGATGCAGGCGCCAGAGCACACGTGTACGTGAATCGTTGGGATCACGCATTGCGGATCCGGCCGCGGAGCTTGAGTCGTTGGCATATAACTCTCAAAATAATTACAACGGTCATCGATCCCGAACCTTCCGCTCGCATCCATCTCTCCTCGCTAAAGCTCTCAAACTTGACGCGCAAATAACGTCGGCCAAGCACGCAAGATGTTCAGGAAGGCGCGCCACAGGTGCTGCGATATCCGGATCCGTCCATGCATCAGGCATACAGCTCCAATAGAGTCAGCACAGCCTTCGGACCATAGCCATGATCATGAGAGGCCGTGGGCCGTGACAACACGCAACAGGCATCGGCCCAGACTGACGTACGCAACGTGCGTGGTTGCAAGAAATATAGACCTTGCGCAGGCAAACGCCCTCAGAAAAGACACGCACAGCAGCCGGCGAGGGGCTGGTCAAGAATGCGGGTAAGGGACGGGCAGGAACCAAGACACAGCCGCC
>Ga0208629_100631_pt1 | contig 16331 bp, 18 predicted proteins | sample LakWasMet19_HOW5_2_FD_183865 | JGI IMG/M metagenome (GOLD analysis project Ga0208629, IMG submission 183865) | Freshwater sediment methanotrophic microbial communities from Lake Washington under simulated oxygen tension - Sediment Metagenome... | ecosystem: Environmental > Aquatic > Freshwater >...
CTGGCCTCATGCCGAGAAGGGGCGCACTGGGAGCGACGCGCAGGCGTCGGGTGAGGTTGCCGCTCGCCGTGAGCCCAACTGCGCGAGCCCAGACCAGCAGGCCAGCAGGCCAGAGCCAGCAGCGCCCGGCCTCGCTCACGGCGGTGCGCGCGTCTCTCAGGGTGAGGGTTAGGGGAAGGGTGCCCGTCTGTCGCACGCATGCCGTGGACCCACGCCGTCTGCGCCGCGACGCGCAGGCCAAACGAGCAGGCAGCCCGCGTTGCGCCGCTGCAGCGCGCCCGCGCTCCGGCACGCTCCCCCGTGTGACCATCGTTGCCACCCCAGCGGGCCTGTGCGCTGTGGTCCGCAGCCCCCGACAGTGCCTCGAAAAAGCGCGCAGGAACGACAGGCAGCGCCAACGGATGCCGCGGTCCCTCCTCGCCCGGCGTGCTCATAATCGCAAGCCGCTGCTTCGCGGACGTGCACCGCTTCACCGTCGCCCGCAGCACCGGCATGTCCGCATAGCACCCATCGCACCCGGTCAATAGTACACCAGTGTCGAATCTCCATTCGTTTCGGGTCACAGCGCCGGCCCCTTCACGACAGGACCGCATCCAAACCGCGTTCACACAACGAGCCGCAGCTTCACACAGCCGAGCGTTTCGCTACCCACAATGGTACTTGAAATTCGGCCGAAGAGGAAACTCCTTCGCATCTGACGCCATCGAACGGGCGGCAACGGGAGCCACACGCGCCGCGGCGCGGCTGGCGGTGCTTGCACCCCTCAACAACATGGCCATGGTGACGCTGCGAGGTCGGCGATGGACCGAAAAACGGGGCGTGCGCCGAGCTTGCAGCCGGAAACGCGTAGCTGGCAGACCTGCCACATCGCGGGTGCGTGCGGAACGCGACAGAGATCAAGGGCTCGTTGTTGTGGGGATGTGACACGCTTGTCTCCATGTCATTTTCATGACGCAGGATTTTGGACATGAATCTCCTCAAACGACCGCTCAGAATGTACAAACCGCAATGCCCCCGCTGCCGTTGTTCTGGCCCGATGCCTCTACATAGCGAAACGTCCCTTTCAAAGCGTCTGTGCTGAATGGCGACCAAAGACTATTCGTGCACGACCTCGTTTCGCGGCCATGAGGTGACAGTCCTCCAAGTGCCGCGCGAGAAGACAGAAGACAGCGACAATACCGGTTGGGCGGTGTGGGAATGCAGCAACATTTGCTTACGATACCTGGCGTCGGATGAGAACGCTGCGAAGGTGCTGGGGCTGACGCGCCAGGGGCGGGACGAAGCGCCACCGCCCCCACGATTCGACGCGCTCCGAGTGATGGATCTCTCCGCTGGAGCGGGCATGCTCACGATTGCGTTTGCGAAAGCCGGCGCCGAAACGTCTGCAACAGACATCCCTGCACAGTTGCCACAGCTCGTTGACAACGTTCGCCGGGCGGGTTTGAGCGTTGTTGGCACCGACGTTGGGTCTACGTCGAGCGCAGCGACTTGTGACGTTGTGGCGCCCACAGAGCCTGTGGCCGCGGTGCCACGTGCGAACATTAAGCCCGTCGTGATTGCTCCGCTGTTCTGGGGCGAGTCACTGGAGGCATTGCAGACACTGCTCAGGCAGGCAGCCTCAGAGCCCTCTGCAACGGGCGGTGAGGAGGCCAGCGCCGCTGGTGGGCGGCCGCCGCTGCTGCCCTTCCAAGTCGGCTACGACTGCGACATCGTGGTGGCGAGCGACATCGCGTTCATCGCCGTGCGTGACGGGCGGACGGCGGAGCTCAAGGGCACGCTCACGGAGCTGCTGCGTCGGCGCGTCTGTCGCGCGGTTCTTTTTGGGTACGAGGAGCGCCTGTTTCGCGAGGAGGAGGCCATGATGCGCGACCTGGGGCTGGGTTACGAGCCTCCCATGCCTGCACCGGCGGCCGCCGGCGCTGAAGCAACGGCGGATGGCACCGGCAATGCAGCGGATGTGAGCTCAACCGCTCCCAGCGGAGCAGGGTCGGCAGCTGCCGCTGCAGTGGCGCACGCGGAAGCGGGCGCGCCCATGCCACCGCTGGTCGTGGAGGAGCTGAAGGGCAGCGCGGTGGATCTGGAGTTTGAGGACTCGCTGGCGAAGCAGGGGGCGGGTGGACACGCAGACACTGACCTGTTTAACCCCTATCTGTTCTGGACGCCGCCGCCCGTGCGCCTGTTCATCCTGCGCCTGCGCGAGTGAGAATGTTAGAAAGTTGAACTCTTGGGTGTGTGGACTACCGTCACGTGCGCCCCGCACGTTCGCGTGAGAGCACGAGCCATCATCCGTTCCCCTCAAGCTCGAAACGCGCTGTACAGGTCGACATTGACATCCAAGTCAAAGACTCTCATGACCGATCTCAGACGATTGCAACATTACATGAGCTGCTGCGTAGTGCTCCGGTGAAATAGAAATCATGTACACGAGCACAGTATCGATCATTCGCGACGCACGTGCACAAGCACATGTGTCACACATCAAAGCCGAAATCTGGCGACCCAGCGCAACTGAAGCTTGAATCACATGAGCACCGGTGTGAAAGCAGCGATCGCGAAAATACACAAAGCGCAGCTGCCGTTCGCAGGCAGCAAATTGGTGTAATGTCATGTCTTGCAGAAATCGTTGTCAGTGAAAAAAAAAATCATGCAGCAAACTTTCGGCGGTACCAGCCGTCGCTGTGCACTGTGGCACTGGAACACGCACTACGCGCTGCCTGAAGAAGTGTTCGGACGCCAGCACACCGTATGGCGGCACACAGCCGAAGCGTGTACACACGGGACATTAGAGACGTAACTCAGCGTCAGTGGTGGCCAGGGTCGTTCCGCGCAGCCACGCCGGTTTCAGCTGCCCCCAGCAACGCTGTGGAAGTCATTGGACCGGGGTGCTGGTGTTGGACCCGCTCTCGGCCTGCACAGAGACACAGCAAAGAGGAGCGCAATCGCAGCAAAGATGCACATGGCCGAAACGCTGGATCGCGAGCGACAGAAAGGGCCCTCGAGGACTGTCCGTCTTCAAGTTGTAAGGGACTACCGCGCACTCACCCGTAATGAGGTCGACAGTGCGGTTGCGGGTGTCGTGGTAGCGCAGCACCTCCTGGCGGTGAGCTGACGGCAGGTACTCTACCACTGCGGAGCGGGCAATGAGAGGGAGGGGGAGGGGGGTGGGTGGGCAAACAGCGCATCATACGGTGCGCACAGCCCAGAGCTGCCGCGTGCAGCGGTCGCAGTGCCGCGGCAGTCATGCTGCGAAAGTCACCGCTGGCTGCGAATGTCACCGCAGGCGCGTCCACGGGCGAGCTGAAACACCAGAGGCATACTCGAAGGCCGCCCTCACCCCCCGACACGCGTGTGTCCCTGTCCCACTCCGCACCGTACGACCGCCCAAAGCGGCCCGCGCCCAAGGTACAGCGTGTCTCCCGTCTCCGCATGTGCCGCTCACCTCTCCCCGTGAGCACCGTCCGCGTGTCCTGCCACAGCGGGTGCGAGGGCACCGTGGCGATGGTGCGGCGCCGGTGCATGCCCGCAGCGAGCAGGGACCCGTCCGCGAGCGCAGCCCTGCGCAGGTTGTCGGACGCGCCGGCGCCATCCGCAGCCGCCGCCGCACCATCAGCAGCGGTGGTGGTGGCCTGCGCTGCCGCTGCCGGCTGGCCCGCCCACAGCCGCAGACCGCCGCGGATGCCAGGGTTCTGAGCGGAGGCTGAGCGGCCTGACGGTGTGGCGCGGCTGCTTCCCTCGCTGCCGCCCGCGCTGCCGTCCCCGCCGGCTGCTCCTCCCGCAGAGCCCGCGTACCAGCCCCCCACTACCGCGCCGTCGCTACCTCCAGAACCGCCGCCAGCGCCGCCTGCCGCCGCGGCTGCCTGTCCTAGCCCTGGCGCAGCAGACGGGACGGGGCCCCTCTTCAGCGTGATAATGTCATACCCGCGGCGCGACACGCTGTCGTCGCAGCGCAGCCAGCGCTGCCGCCGCCGCGCGTCGTGGCTCTCCAGGCCCGCCAGCACGCGCGCGCGGCGCGCCGCGGCGTCCGCCAGGTCCGAGTGCGCGCCGCCGCCGCCGTTGCCGACGCCGCCCCCGCCCAGCACGCCCCGCGGGTGCGCGGTGGCCCGCGCCCGCTCCGCCCGCAGCAGGGCGAGGCGCGCAGCCTTCTCCTCCCGCGCCACCGCCTGCACATGCACCTCCCCCTCCGCCAGGATGCGGCGCTGCAGCGGCCCGAGCGGCACGTCGCGCGTGTCGGGGGCGGCAAACATCTCGTACGGATTGCCGGACGCCTCCGCAGACCACCTGCCGCCGCCGTCGCTGCCGCCCGCCGCATTGGCGGCGCCGTCGGATCCGAGGTGAGGCGTCGCGGTGGCTGAGGACGAGCGCGGCACATCGCTAAACGGCGACAGCGGGGTGCGCGCGGGTGCGGCGGTATAGTAGCCGCCACCTGAGCGCGTCTGTGAGAAATAGTCAGTCTCTCGCATTGCAAGGGCGGAAGTCGCTCCAACCGCCGGCGCAAGCGCCCCCTGTCGAATGGTGGCGCCCGCGACGGCGGCTGCGGCAAGCTGAGCCGGCATAGGCAGCACCTCCCCGGTCACCAGCCTCACCGCGGCGGGCGCACGCGGCCCGGCCTGTGGGCTGCCAGGCATCACACTGACGCTGTGGCTGCCTGCGGCGCCAATCGCGCCCCCGTGCGAGAGGCGGCCTGCTGTGGCGCCTGCGGGGGCCGCCCAGGCGGAGTGCTGCTCCCGCGAGATGGCGTGGCCCCACGCTGTGCGGTTGTCGGCGTAGGCGCTCATCGGAGCGACAGCGACGCCGGACACGGAGCGGCTGCCGCCCAGCGTCATTCCGCTGCCCACGGCGCGACTGCCCTCCGCCCACGCGCCTGTGAGCGCGTCCGCGCCGCCCCGCGCCTCAGTGCGCGGCACAGTCGGCTGCGCTTCCAACACATGGGTATCAATGCGTGCGTCGTCCGCGATCATGTGGGGGCGCAGCGTCATTCGCGCAGCGCCAGTGCGGCTGCGCACTGTCTCGTCAAAAGACTTGCCGGGACTGTCTGCGATGATCTCTGCCGGATCAAGAGGAATGCGCAGCGCGACTGCATGATGATGCAGAGTGTTGGCCGTGGGCTGCTCGCGCGTACCGTGCGCTCGTAGCGTTTCTCGCAGGCGCTGCGTTCGCAGCTGGATTGACGGCCGGCCAGCCTTGTCCGGAATCGCAAGCGCCTGGGCATCCGCTCGAAGCCAGCTCTGATCCGTAACACGGTCGAGTCTGGCGGGGAGCATGGCGAGACCGCTGTGCTTCCGCACTGCTTCGCGCCCTGCGTCAGGAGGCAGCGAGCCGCGAGTCTACCAGTTTGAATAATCCAACAGCTGCAAGCAACCAAACAAAAAGCAGTGTCCGCTTAGGTCTCCTGGGAAGTCGTCGGCCTCTCAGACAGTCCGCGTTGCTCGGAAGCGCGATGCACGCGAGTTGAGCGAATGAAGCCTTGGAGGCGGTTTCACTTTTTTCATTGCGAGTTTGCAAAGCAATGACTGGTCTTTAGGCAGCCACAACGTTCGCACAAGCTTGATCGTTAGCCTTTCTCGCAGCTATGCCCATTCCGCTTGCGCAAGCCTCGTTTTCGTTGTAAACACTCGCTCGACATTGCCGCAAGGCGCGCAGCACAACCGACATGCGCAGCGGAGGCGGCTTGCACGACATCAAGTCGTCGCTTCCGCTTCAGGTGGCAGTGTACTTTAACTGGTTCTACTCATGCGCTTTCTTTTTTGTAACGTTGTTGTTGTTGATCTACAAGGGTAGGTGACCGAACACGTTGGGCGAGGCCGCCGGAGCTCACAAAGCGCTTGGCTGCCCACAACTATCCCGCCATCAAGCTCGTCTGCTGCAGCGATCATGCTGCCATACCCACAAGCGGCGATTGGCCTCGAGGTTACGTTCGTGTTCCTGTACGCTGTTGTGGAAACAATTCGGTTGTACCTCGGTGAGCGGTTGTGAGGCGTGGACGCCAGTTCATTCAGCGGCACCGGAACCGAAAGTCTGCCTGGCTCTGTTTACAAAATTATGGACCCGAGCTTGGTCGGCATCGAGAGCGTTGGCGGAAACGTACTCATCCCCTCAACGGTCACTCAGACGTCTCCGTGCCTCGCTTCCGCTCTGCAGCATCCCGCGGCAACAAGACGGAATCGGTCAGCCCGCTGGTGTCCTCGCTGTTGCTTGCCGTGCTGGTCATCATTTTTCACGTCTACTACCTCAGATTACAGACCTACGTGTGAGTTGCACTTGCGGCCATGGGGCGTCCAGCACGGGGTTGCGACAACGGAATTACCGGCCGGCAGAGCTCCGTACCAGCAACCGAGTGGTGTTTGTGGAGACGCAGAAAGAAGCGCTGAAGAGCGCACGGTACAGGAACAACGCAATGCCCAGCAGCGCAGTCGCACATTACCGCCCCTCGATCAGTTTCCCCTTGCTATTCTCATGTCCACCGCAGCATGCGGCTCGACCAAATCATCAACGGCATCGCGCTCGCGTTCGTGTGCTTTGAGGTGCTGGTGGGCCTGCTGACGGTCGTGCGCTTCATTCAGGCGCAGCGCTTCTGAGGCCCCTGCGCTGACGGAGTGGCTGATGCGTGTCATACGCGTGCCGTGGCTCTGAAGCGGCGGCGACCCGCTCGCCCACGCCGAACGCTGCGCGGTCTCAGTACCAGTTTCTGAGAAGCGACGGCAGCCGGCTGGTGGAGTGACCAGAAGCGCAACGACAGCGTGCCGTGCTGGCGCGAATTTTCGACCAGGCACCGATGGCCGAAGAGCGGTGGACAACCGGGTGCAAGCGGCCATTGTTGCAGGAGTGCTCCATTGGAACACAGAGACGTACACAGGCGGCGCTGGACAAGGAGGCCGGTGAAACTTGTCACAGATACGCTGCTCATCGGACGCACAGCTTTCGCGGCCTCGGCACAGGCCCCACACAGAGTTCGACAGTTGCGCGTACCCAGCGCCGGAGGCTGCGCGTTTCGCCCATGACGGGCTACAACTTGCCCGTGGGGTGGGAATCGCGCAACGTAGTCGCTGCTCCGCCCTGGTTACCTCGCGGCCCTCTGGGGATGCAAGCCATCAGTGATGCAGGCCATCTGTGATGCAGGCCATCTGTGATGCTGGCCGCCCCGTTGTTGAGCGAGGATACGTGCCCACAGAGGGCATCGCCGTCAACGCGCAACATTTAGGGACCCGACAGGCCCCGCGCTGCTGGTTGCCGCTGCCGTCGTTCGGCTGGTTGGGAGCCCTTCTGCTTCTGGACCGTCCGAGCGCTCCACCAGAGGGCGGCGCATGGCCGTGAGATCGGCGCTCAGCGGAAGCCGCCACCAAGCACGCGGCAGCAGGCGCAACGTCGGGGGGCCGGCCGTAGCAGAAGAAGATGTGGCGCAGCAGTGGCTGATGCCACCGTCACAGGCGCTGCCGAGCCGGGGCTACCGTCTGCAGGACATGGCATCAGCTTCCCAGGGAGAACATGGCTGCCGTGTGCATGGCAGTAGCTGCTTGTATTCTGCGGCAGCCAGCCCGACATCCAGGGAATTGGACAACGGATTTTTGCTATCCGCTCCTGCGTCGTGCGCTGCGGACGCCGGATCGCATCGCCCTTGGCTCGAGCGTCGACGTGACGGCACGAACGAGCACCGGATAACCAGTGCTGCTGGCATGTCTGGGCTGTAGCTTTCGTGAGCACATTGGCGGGATGGCGCCGGCCTGCGCGGACGTGAGCAGCAAACGGTTGACCGAGGGCAGCTGCTGGGCGCATGGACCATTGAGGCTGGGCGCCACCTCGACCTGGTGCACAAGCCAGCAGGCGTTACGGTACGGCTCGCGTCGTGCCAGACTTCAGCATACGCCACCACAGGGAGCGCGTTGCCGGCTGGTCGCAGACCCGGCGCTCGCCGTTGACCGGCTGCGAAAACTGCAACACCCCGCAGTGGTGCGAAAGGTTTATTGGGAAATCCACTGCTGACTCACGGCGCTTTGCTGTGCGCCGGCAACTGTCGTCTCTTGCTTCCGATCGCTTTCACAATCGGTCCATGGCAGACGGACGACGTCATCGAAATCGAAAAAGGACGTCTTTCTCGCAAATAGCAAGCCGGCCACGGCATACTAACCTTGCAACGACGAGCAGGTGCAGAGGCAAGAGCAGCGGTGTGTGGCTGTGGTGCGTGACCCTGTCTTGAACTGCCAGATTCGTCCTGCAAAGTTGTCTGGTGAGGGGTGAATCTCCACACCCTTTCGCGTCGACTCCTGAGCGCGACGCACTCACCCACGTGTCGTTTGTGGCGTCCCTACTCCAAAATTTTGTTTGCTGCAGTTGTGGCTTTTTTGCTTCTCACAAAACCCGCAAACAAGATGGTGAGACCCGTTTTCCAGCGGAGCAGGGTTTCCTCGCCAACAGTGGGCGGTGGCATGAGCTCGAGGGTTTCAGCGCAGACGGAACAGTCAACGCAAGGAGTACCATCATGCGATGGTTCCATGGTCTGCGAATTGTTGGCTTGGCGAGGCGGTTGTCATCCCGGAGCAGTACCGCGGTGGACGTTGCGGCGGCGTTTCTTGGCAGGCGAGGCGTTCGATGACATCGTTGCGGCTCGCGAAGTTGCAACGTGTAACCGGAAGCTTTGCTCCTACAGCAGCTTGTAGCACACGCCTTCGAGCGCGTTGCGATTGCGGGCTGAATGGCGCGGCTGTCGCAGCGGAGGACGCATACCTGACGGCCCCCCACCCGACTGTTCTGCGCGTATTTGCGGTTACGTCGATGCGCCGCGCGCTCGACTCACGCCCTGCTGCGTCGCAGAATTGCGAGCCACATTCGCAGCAGGGACACTGTTCAACGGGGCTGGCCGCCAAAGCAGTCCAGAGCAGCGGCTGTGAGGACTGACTGCCGGTGTGCAGTGCGGCATTTCGGCAGCACGCGGAGCACGAACGCGGTGACCTGCTGGTGCCGCGGCCGTGCTTACCGGCGCCTGCTTCAGGGACGCCAGCCTGGCTGTACGCTGTGACCTGTAGCCGTGTGCTGTGGTTGTAGCCGTGTGCTGTGGTACCCCATCGGTCCGTCAGTCTCAGCCGACCGGCATGCTTCACTCGTTCCTCTCTGTCCATGTGCCCTCGTCCTCGCCGCGTCCCCCGCAGGCCGCCGCCGCCGACAAGACCGCGAACCCCATGCGCGAGATCAAGGTTGAGAAGCTGATCCTCAACATCTCCACCGGCCAGTCCGGCGATCGCCTGACCTTCGCCGCGCGCGTGCTCGAGCAGCTCACCGGCCAGCGCCCATGCCTCGGCCGCGCGCGCTACACGGTGCGCCAGTTCAACATCCGTCGTAACGAGGCGATCTCCGCCTACGTGACGGTGCGCGGCGCGAAGGCGCTCGACCTCATCGAGCGCGGCCTCAAGGTGCGTTGAAGCGTGCGATGATAGCAGAGGGCTGCTGAAGCTCCCCTGCGGCGCGGAGGTCGCTCGTGCGAGAGCGGCTGCAGCCGGAGATGAACGTGCGCTGGCTGACTAGCTGCGGAGACTGATAGCTGCGCAGAGGCCGGCTGTCGGGCGATCTTGGCAGCGCGACTGGTTGCACACAGCTTGGTGGCTGTTTTGCGAGGGGGCTGCGGCACGGTGGACATGACGCTGTGAGCGACTCGCAGAGTGCGCGCACGACTGCGACTCAATCGGGGCAGCTTCCGTGCCTCGAGGCCGCACCAGCAGCGGCAGCGCGAGGTTCTACGCTGGAGCTCTTACGGCAGTAAGGGGAGGCCGCTGCGGTTGTCGCTGCCTGCTGCGGTCAACCGTGCCCCGGTCTGCACTCGAGTCGGCCGACATGTGTCTACTCAATGCGGGCTGCGTTGTTTTGGGGCCTGTGTCCACTCAAGACCAGCGCTTGCTGGCTGCAGGGGCTGCGGCGGCGTATTTCATCGCGAACACAAGCGCACCGCCTGCCCTCGCTCACCCCCTTCTCCCCATCCCGCCTCGTCCTATCGCCCGTCCTGCAGGTCAAGGAGTACGAGCTCAAGAAGGGCAACTTCTCCAAGCTCGGCCACTTCGGCTTCGGCATCTCCGAGCACATCGATCTCGGTGTCAAGTACGACCCCGCCACCGGCATCTTCGGCATGGACTTCTACGTCGTCCTCGGGCGCGCGGGCTTCCGCGTGTCTCGCCGCAAGCACGCCACCAGCCGCGTCGGCGCCAGCCACCGCATCACCAAGGATGAGGCCCAGAAGTGGTTCACGCAGAAGTTCGAGGGCATCCTCAGCGCGTAAAGCCGCAGGCTCTGCGCCGGCTGAGGCCGCCCGTGTCGCTGAATTCTGCGCTGCGCGCAGGGGCAGCCGGCATGACGAGTGCCGTGCACCGCGGGCAGCCTGACTTCGAATCGTTTTTGACCTTATATCCTCGAGTACGAGTCTGTCTTCGTCGCTGTGGTTAGTCTCAACGCAAAGCGAGTACTACTCGTTGTGCAGCAAAATTTCGAGGCAACAAGTGTCGCCAGCTGGATGCGCCATGAAAGCGGCGACAAACGTCCAACAGTAGCCTTGAATACAAAGGCTAGATCTCGTCGAGGAGAGCGACGGGCAGCCGGGTGGCGCTCGCCATCGCGCAGAAGCCGCTCGAGGCAAAATGGGCCCGCCCCCTTGCGGCGTGAGACGACCGCTCACAGCGCGCCGATTGCCGCAATGTACTTTGCAGCGTCGGCGTCAGTGAGCCCGCTCGGGAAGAAAGCGATCGTGGAGTGCGTGGCGCCGTACCCGCTGACAGGTCCGGTGTGCATCACGAGGGCCTTGCCCAGGCGTCCAAAGCTGGCGGCAGCCGTCACGTCAATCGCCCGTCCCGCCAGCTCGAGGGCGCGCATGGCGCGCGCGGCGTCGCGATCGCCCACTTCGCGATCCCGCAGCACCTCAATGTGCGGCGGGCGGACGTCCAGGGGTGGGATGTGAGGCATCGCCAGCAGCGTGGCGCGTGCGCGATCGATGAACTGAAATAGTGGCGACGTCGGGCACAGCAGCTTCGATCGGTTTTCACCCGCCTGGCGGGTCTTTGCGTCAATGAATTCAATGGGTTGCGCCATCGTTGCAAGTTTTACACCTGCTGCGTGGCAACACACCGCCACAGCAGCGTTGAGATGCCATGAAAGTCGCAACGTTGCCATTGGCTCGCGCGAGAAGCAGTTGCAAGCAATATCGAAGGAGACGCCAATGCAGTGCGTGCAATGACTGCATGGCAAATCATACGATTGGACAGACGGACAAGTGAATTTTTCGGACGCTCGTTCGGGACCGTCGAGCATGTCTTTGCCCGCTGTCAAAAGTGCCGTGCAAGTGATGCCTATCGGCTGATGCAACGGTGTTCAAAAACAGCGAAAAAACTCTCGTTCCGTGCAATCAGACATTGAAATGGCGGGTGGTTCTGCAGCGATCCGCGCGAAGAGAAGGCTGCGTCCGCGGCCTCGCATGCTCCCGATCAACAATTTGGTGCGCAATACCTACTCCAACGATGTTTGCAGGCCGCAGCAGCTGGTGCAGGTGGGGTTAACCCCAAGGCGTACCCCCTCGCGGACGCCAGCTTGACCATCTCCATCCTGGACCTGGTGCAGCAGGCTGCCAACTACAAGCAGCTGAAGAAGGGCGCCAACGAGGGTGCGTGTGACCCGCCACCCGATGCACGACCTGACGCGGAATTCGCTGAGCCAAGCGTTTGGCTTCTGCATGCTGTCCAATGTCGCGTGATCCGCCGCCATCCCGCCTCTCGTGTGCAGCCACCAAGACGCTGAACCGCGGCATTGCGGAGTTCATCGTCATGGCCGCGGACGCCGAGCCCATCGAGATCCTGCTGCACCTGCCCCTGCTGTGCGAGGACAAGGTGCGTGCGGCGGGTGCTGCTGTCGTGAAGACTGCGTCGGAAGGGCATTCATTAGCATCGGCATTCTCGGCAGGCCGTCTCGCCGTTGCTTGTCCCGCATCACCCCCGCGACCTCGCCCCTCCCCCTCGCCTCGTGCAGAACGTGCCCTACGTGTTCGTGCCCTCCAAGGCGGCGCTCGGCCGCGCGGCGGGCGTCTCCCGCCCCGTGATCTCCGCCTCCATCACGAGCAACGAGGCGAGCCAGCTCAAGCCGCAGGTGCTCAAGATCAAGGAGGCCATCGAGAAGCTGCTCATCTAAGCGCGCGGGGTGCCCCTACGCAGCGGGCTCACCGCAGCGGCGATGCGGCGGGCTGCAGCAGTTGCAGTCCCTGCAGCCCCGGTTGCAGCGCGATGCCGTGCCGCCTGCTGTAGCACGCGAGCCATGCCTTTGACATGATGTCGGAACGAGCTCGCGCTGGGCTACGATGCACAATATTGATTGATTGCTCGCATGGTCGGATCGGGGTTCGTGTCGCACCGGCCTGCCTACCTTTAAGGCGGCTGCGCAGGCGCCCCGAGTCGAGTGCAACGATTCGGTGCCAGCGCTGGGAGCCTCGCTGTCGTCGATACTCGATACGGGCCACTCGCGAAAAGTTTCGTTTGGGCCCGTGATTCGAATTGTGCGCCCAGACCTGCATGGGCGCGCCATGCCGCAGTGACTGGCCACACGCACTGCATGGCATGCGCATGTCAGCAGCCCTCGGGTTCAAGCGTGTTTCCGCGCACGCACTGAAAGCGCTCCTCAAGTGCGGCCGGTTGCCAGCGTCTGAGAGATTCATTGGTGCGCAAGTATTGATCATGAGTGGTGGAATGGCACTTTCAACGTCAGTCAAGACTCATCGCAACACGTCCGCGTACCGGTGCCGTCGCAGCACGGTCGCGGATGCCAGTGGATCTGTGCCACGCATCATGGGCACGTGCGCACGTGCGGATCGGCGGGGACTCAAAAGTTCGCCTCAGCATGCACTGTGCTGGGTCGACGACGATGCCGGCACCGCTGACATCGATGCATGTGGGGTGGCTCGGCAAACTCCGGGATCCCGCTCGTGGTGGCTGCCTGCTGTGCTGCACGCAACGCGATCAGGCTGCGGCTCCATGGCGGAGGGAAAAGCCCTGCTGCGACGCGAGCAGGGTGCAGCGTGCAGCGACGAGCAGGCAGCGACGGCGGCGTGCTCTCTCTATGGCGCAGCGCCGGGCGGCTGCGGCGGCTGCGGCTGCTGCCCTTGCCGTGGGGCCTGCGGCAGCGCCTGGCCTGCCCCCAGCGGCGCAGCGGCAAGCCAGGGCGCCTGCTGCGCCTGCTGCGCCTGCTGTGCGCGCCTGTACAGGCGGTTGACGACCGTGTCCCACAGTACAATCGCCACCACGGCCGTCGCGAGCAGCGCAAACGCCTTCTCCTCGCGAGACCAGCCGAACGCGTCTGAGGGCGCGGGGCCGATGTTGTGCTGCTGTTGCTGCTGCTGCTGCCCTGCAGGCGGGCCGCCGCCAGCCCGCTGCTTGCCGCCACCCCTGCTGCGCGCTGCAGACTGGGCGGTGGCTGACGCGGCGGTTCGGCTCAGCGCATTGAAGGCGGGCGCCAGCACCGCGTCAAACAAGCCCTCTGCGGCGTCCAGCAGCGCGCCCAGTGGGCCGTCCTCGTCGCCCGCATCATCGCCCGCCGCACCCACGCGGCGGTGGTGCTGCTGCTGCTGGTGCAGACTAGCGTGCGAGCCTGCCGCCGCCGCCGCTGCCCCGCCCCTGCCGTCGCCTCTGCGGTCATCGGGGGCTCCAACAGCCCCGCTGCCGCCCCGGGCACTGGCACTGGCGCCGCGCCCTGCGCTCGCAGCTGCCTGCGCAGCGGGTGGGGCCGTAGCAGGCGCCGCGGGCAGGCCGAGCGCCACCCGCACCCAGCGGCCCGCGGTCTCCCATGCCTCCCGCAGCGGCTGCAGCAGCGACCGCAGCGCGTCCAGGGCGGCGCTCAGCGCGCTCTTCAGCACGTTCTCCTCGCTGCGCCGCCGGGCGCGGCGCTGGCGGGCATCTAGCAGCGCTTGCTGCCGCCGCGACAGCGCGGAGGGCCCCGCGCCGCCGCCCGGCGCCGCCTCCGCATCCGCTGCCCCGTCATCGCCCCGCGCCGCCGCGTCTGCCGGCCCCTCCCCGCTGGCGCCACCGCTGTCGTCGCTGCCCGCTGCTGCGGCAGGCTCGATGCCGGGGGCGGAGCCTAATGACGCGTCGCCGCCGCTGCCTGCCGGTGGGGGAGCAGCCCGCTGCTGCGCCTGCGCTTGCTGCTGCAGCTGCTGCTGCAGCTGCTGCGCGCGGTGCCCAACCCGCTGCTCACCGATGGACGCGCGCGGGTCCGCCTGCGCCCCGTCCTCATCCTCACCCTCTGCGCCTGCCGCCGCCTCCAGTGCAGCGTCCGCTGGCGCTGCGCCTGCCCCCGACCACGCCGCCTGCCGCTCCCGCTGCAGGCGCAGCTCCGCGACCGCCGCGGCAGCGGTCTCGTCGCCGGCAGCCCACAGCAGCGCCCGCTCGAAGGCGAGCCGTACCCCCAGGCGGTCCGCCAGCGGGCGCAGGTGCCCGTCCCGCAGCCGCTCCCACTGCCGCAGCAGCGCCATGCGCCAGAGGGCGACCTTCACGGGCACCGCCACGCCCGAGAAGGCATGCTTGCCCCCTGCAGCGCCCGCCGCGCCGCCGCCGCCGCGCTCCGCCCCCGGACCCGTGCCGGCGGACAGCCCCATCGACTGCAGCTGCTTCTCCAGGGCCAGGTCGTAGTACCGCTTGGCGAGGTGCGGGTCAGGCGGCAGCAGGCCGGCTGCGTCGTTGTCGACCGCCCCAGAGGGAGGCGCGGCCGCGGCGCCGCCGGCTGCCGCAGCGTCGCTGCCGTGGTGGTCGCCCTGTGGGTGCAGCAGCTGGTGCTGGTGCTGTGAGTGCAAAGGCGGCCGCGCCACGCCGCCGCCTGCCGCGGCGGCGCCCGCTGCCGCGGCGGCACCGCCCACATTCAACTTCCGGCGGAAGGGGAGGGCGCTCCCCGCGCCGCTGCCTGCATCTCCGCTGCTGCCAGACGAAAATCCGGTGCCGCCGCCAGCGCTGCGGCCTGCCTGCGCGCCAGATTCGCCACCTACGCCCGCGCCCGCGCCCGCAGCCGCGGCTGCAGCAGCCGCGGCGGCAGAGCGGCGCGTCGTTGCCTGCCCGAGCAGCGCCGCGCTGCCGTGCTCGTAGATGTAGCCCAGGTTGTAGCAGGCGTGCGCCAGGTGCCCGTTGCAGGCGGCGAGGTAGCGGCCAGCGGCGGCCGCCACGCTCCGCTGCAGGGGAGGAGAGACAGACAGGCGTTGGATTGACAGAGGGACGCGGGTTGGAGGGACAGACAGGCGTTGGATGGGCGGAGGGACGCGGAGGAGCGACGCTGGTTGAATTCGCATGGGAGAGTGAGGGGAAGGCGGCGCAGGGCCCGGGCACACACTAGCGCACAGGCTGGCACGCAGACACGCAAACACGCAGAGAACAGGCAAAATCCGCCTGCCAGCAGCGCGCGCACGCTGCTGCGCCCAAGCAAACGCTGGAAGAGGTCATAATAGCGCCCCGGCCCCACTGCCCATGGCGACACGCGACACCGCCGAGCCACAAACAAACACTTGGCAGCGCCCCTGCACCCGCGCGCCCGCGCATCCGCACTCACATTTAGGCCGCCGCCCCCGTAGAAGAGGTAATCGCCCAGCAGCAGCTCCGCGTGTGCGTTGCCGTGGCCCGCCGACTGCTGCAGCAGCGCCAGCGCGCGGCGCTGCGTGGCCAGGTCGGTGCCGGCGAGGGAGGGCGGAGGGTGGGGGTGCAGCAGCCCCGCCGCCGCCGCAGCCGCAGGAGCCGCAGGAGCGGCGTCAGAGGAGGAGGCGGGAGCGTCGACAGCGGACGAGGCGACTGTGCCACTGGCAGCAGCAGCAGAAGCAGCAGCAGACGCGGAAGCAGCGGCGGTGCCGCTGCCTGCGGATGCGGAGTGCGCGCGCAGCCACTCACGGACCCCTGCCGGCAGCAACGACGCCGCGCCTCCGCGCAGCACAGTCGCGCGCAGCAGCGCCGTGTAGTAACGCAGCCACACGGGCAGGTGCGGCGCAGCAGCGCTGGTGTCCACGCCATGGGGCGCCTCGGCGGGAGCGGAGGGCGTGGCGTCAGCGCGATCAGAGCTACCGTGCTGCTGCGGGGCTGCAGCGTCGACGCCCGGCGCACGCTGCTGCGGGGGCACCACAGCGCCTGCGGGAGCTGGCAGCCACACCAGGCCGGCGCCCGTGGGCTCAGTAGCAGTGAGGCCAGCAGCGGGGGCGGCAACCACGGTCGCCGCGCCGTTCGAGCGCTGCAGCGCCAGCAGGGCGATGAGGGAGCCGACGCCCTCCGCTGCCGCCAGCTGCGCCGCCGGCGCTGCCGGCAGCGCATCGTTGCCGACACCGCGGCCGTGCGCAGCAGCTGCTGCTGCTCCTG
>Ga0208629_100638_pt1 | contig 16187 bp, 8 predicted proteins | sample LakWasMet19_HOW5_2_FD_183865 | JGI IMG/M metagenome (GOLD analysis project Ga0208629, IMG submission 183865) | Freshwater sediment methanotrophic microbial communities from Lake Washington under simulated oxygen tension - Sediment Metagenome... | ecosystem: Environmental > Aquatic > Freshwater >...
GCGGTGCGGCCGGGCCGGTGGCGGGTGGCCACTTCCGCTTCGCGCGGGATACGCTGCACAAGCGCTGCAGTCCCAGCGAGGTGGCCGACGCAGTCATCGAGCTCCGGGAGCGCGTGGCAGCGCTGGAGGCGCCTGCAACCACCACTGCGACCGCATCCGGCGCTGGCGCTGCTGCGGCACCTTCTGCTGCGACCACAGCGGCAGAGGCGACGACTCGCTCGCAGCCGCCGCAGCTGCCACCGCCCTCCATCACGTACACCGTCAAGGGGGCCTTCGACGCCTCCAGCGACCGCCTCTTCGCCCTCTGCCCCTCCCTCGCAGGGCACGGCGTGCAGGTGGACGCAGCGCTCTCCAGCGCCACGAGCGCCTCCAACGAGACGCAGGTCGTGCTGGGCAGCCGCGGCTTCGGGCGCGGCATCCACTACTGGGAGGTGGTGGTGGAGCGCGCTGGCCAGGTGAACGTGGCATCCCTCGGGGACAACCGCGGCGACGTGTTTGTGGGCGTCGCGGAGCGGCCGTGGAACACGAAGGTGCCGCTGCCTGCAGCCCCCATGGCCGGGGCAGCCGCCGCCTCAACGCGCGGCAGGTCTGCGACTGCAGCTGCAGCAGGTGCGCGCAGGCAGCCGCCGCGTCACCTGTACGACTGCGCCGCGGGCACGGCCGGCGCGTCTGTCTCCCCGTCCACGCAGGCGCTGCGCGACTACTCCTTCGTCAACAACATGACGGTGGTGCCCGTCGCCACGCAGCAGGAGCGCATCTACGGCCGCTTCTACGGCTTCAACCAGGACCGCATCGGCGTGCTGCTCAACATGGACGAGGGCACCATCGCGTACACGCGCGACGCAGAGGACTACGGCTCGCACCAGGTCCAGATCTTTGACACCGCATTCCGCTACGTGCGGTCGGGGGCGAGCCACCCGCCGGGCAGCCCCTTCAGCCGCCTCTTCTTCCCGTGCATCGGCTTCAAGCGCCGCGATTGCTGCGTGTCCATCCGCCACGCGCGCTGGGTGTCGTCCCCCGGCCAGCCCACAGCCACGCGCCTGCAGCGGGTGCTGGAGGCAGCGACGTTGCTGCAGCGCTGGGACCGCGTGCCGCTGTCCCGCCCCGTGGCGCTGCCGCCGTCCTTCGTCGCAGAGGCGCACGCGCGGTACCGACAGATGCAGGCCGCCGCCGCGGGCGTGGGGACCGTGACAGCGCTCACCCGCGGCGGCGTCAGCGCTCGCTTCGAGACGTCTACCGTCGCCTGCAAGCGTGCCCTGCGCATGAGCGGGGCGAGCGAGGAGGCCCTGGAGAGCGGCATGCTGACGCTGCGGGGCGGAGACCGCATTAGGACGGACAGAGGCGAGGGCTCCGTGCTGGGGGCCTACCGGGACCGCCTGTGGTACGCGCTGGACAACGCGCCGTCGGAGGGGGCGTGGTACATACGGGGCGATGACCTGTGGGAGGCGATTGAAACGGGTATGGGCGCGGTGCTGGACCGACCCGCCCGTGTCGCTGCGGAGGCGGAGGCTGAGGAGGCCGCCGCCGCTGCGCGCGAGGCTGCAGCGGAGGCGGCCGCTGAGGGTGAGGAGGGTGAGGACGCAGAGGCGGCGGCGGCAGCATCGTCAGCGGACGGGCAGGAGGGCGAGGCGGGTGAGGTGGCTCTGCCCGCCTTCGCAGGGTGGGTCGCCTCCCCCCGCTGGTCCCTGGAGGCTGACCTGGAGCTGGTCCGCCTCGTCAACACCCTGTGCGAGCGCGAGGGCGCTGCGCCAGCGCACCTGCAGCTGCGCTACCCCCTGCCCAGCGAGGGCAACTTCCCCGCGTGGATGACGCCGCCCGCGCCTGGCGCTGGTGCTGGTGCGGGCGCGGGTGCGGGTGCAGGCAGTGCAACCTCCGCTGCCGGAGCCAGCGCCGCCGCTGCGTCCTTGCCCGCCGCTGTGGACGCGGACACGGCCGCCCTCGTCCCGCTGCCGCAGCTGCGCGCGCGCTTCGCCGTCCTTCTGGCCCTCAACACGCGCCTGGAGGCGCTGCTGCCGCTCGCAGACCTGACGCTGCAGCGCGCGCGCGGCGTCGTCACGACAGACGCGGCAGCCATCCACTTCCCGTCCGCGCTCGGCCGGCGCGTCGCAGCCCTGCGCGGTCTCGTCTTCACGCGCACCAAGCTCGGCTTCTGGCAGTCGGTGGTGCGGTCCACGGTGGAGTACACGCAGCAGTCCGCCGAGGAATACGACCGGCCGGAGGGCTTCCCCAACCTGCGCGTGAGCACGGTGCGCGCACGGCGGGAGCAGCTGGTGCAGGTGCCGGGCCGTGCGGAGCGCGCGCGCCAGGGCCTGTTCGGGCAGCTGATGCACGAGCTGGGCAAGCTGCGCTCCTTCGGGGAGCAGCACTTCAGGCGCGCGTACAGCCACGTGCAGGACGCGGGCCAGCAGCGCTGCTTCTTCGTCACGTGCGTGGGCGAGGGCGTGGACGACCAGGGCGGCCCGTACCGTGCCGTGGTGCAGGCTGCGGTCGGCGACGAACCCGCGGGCCCCCTGGCCATGCTGGTGCCCTGCCCCAACGCTGAGACGCGCACGGGCAGCCACTACGACAAGGTGGTCTTCAACCCGTGCCTGCTGGAGGAGCAGGCGATGCCCGTGCGCGCGCCTCCGTCTGCCGGTGCCGGCGCAGGGGCTGCCGGCGCAGGGGCAGGCGCAGGCGTGGTTGTGGGTGCGGGCGCCGCAGCGGGCAACGAGGCAGGCGAGGGGCTCGCGCACGAGGCAGGGGAGGAGGAGGCTCTGCCGCGCTGGAGCCTGGGCGCGCTTGCCGTCCCCTCCTCCTCCTCCTCCGCTACGGCTGCAGGAGGAGCCGGCCACGAGGGCGGTGCGTCAGACGGCAGCGTCAGCTCCGGCGGCGCGAGCGCTGCAGGCGGCCTGCCCCCCATCTCAGCCCGCATCCTCGCAGAGTACCGTTTCCTCGGTATGCTGGCCGCGATGGCGGTGCGCAACGGCATCCTGCTGCCGCTGAACCTGCCTGCCCTCATCCTGCGGCCTCTGGTGGGCCTGCACGTACGGGCGGAGGACCTCAGCGAGGTGGATGCGCAGATGACAGATGCGCTGCGGGCGGTGATGGCAGTGGAGCCCGCGCCGGAGCCTGCCGCCGCATCTGCAGCCGCACCGGCGGTCTCGCCGGCGCCCGCTGGTGACGCCTCGGGTGCTGCAGGCGGCAGCGCTGAGGCCGCTACCTCCGCTGCTGGCGCCAGCCCCGTCGCCTCCCCTCCCGCGGCGGCCGGCCTCTCCGCAGAGGCGCACCGCGTGCGGCACGAGTTTGCGCTGCAGGAGCTGCGCGACCGCGCGCACGCGGCCGTGTCGCTGCTGGGCCGCTGCGCCCCCCGCATCGCCGAGGCGGCTGCCAGCACCCTGACGTTCTCGAACCGCGGCGCCTTCGTCGCGTTCCTGCGCTCCACGGCTGTGCGGCGCGGGTACAGCGGGCAGTACCTTGAGGCCTTCCTCTCGGGCCTGGGCGCGGTGGTGCCCGCAGAGCTGCTGCCCCTGTTCACGCCGGGCGAGCTCGAGGCCTTGCTGTGCGGCCGCTCTGAGGTGGACGTGGAGGCGCTCAAGCGCACCACCATCTACGAGTTCGTGCAGCCCACGGCACCGCACGTGCAGTGGCTGTGGGAGGTGCTGGCGGAGGAGTCCCCAGCCACACGCGAGGCGTTTGTGAACTTCGTGACGGCGCGCTCCCGCCTGCCGCCGGGCGTGCAGCTCAAGATCGAGATGCCCACGGGCCAGCAGCGCAGCCAGCCCGACAAATTCATGCCCCAGTCAGCCACGTGCTTCTCCGTGCTCAAGCTGCCGCCGTACACGAGCAAGGAGGTCCTCCGCACCCGCCTGCTGTACGCGATCCACCACGCCGCCACCATGGATGCGGACATGCGGGCGAGCAACGCGGAGGGGTACGAGGGCATCCGCACGTAAAGGGGAGACTGTGTACATGCAGCGTAGTGCAGCGCTGCTCAACGTGAGGCGGCGGCGGCGCTTGACGGTGGACCACGGCGGCGCCCACTGCGACGACATGGCGATTATTCAAGATGAAAGGTGGCTTTCAGGGCACTAGTTTGCCAACCAGGCGCTAGGCGCTCATGGCAAGCCCTTGTGATAGGCCTGCGCCTCTGTCTGCCCTACGGCAGAGGCGCGAGGCTGCTACCAACACCTGTGACCTCTGCTGCCGCCCATGCGGCAGCTTCAACACACGCAACAGCTCGAACCCGCCCTCGACCCGCCCTGCAGCCTTCCGTGTGAGACGGCAGACGCAGCCGATTCATCTGTAGGGCTGCAAGGGCTGGTGACACTCGGGTGCATTTCGGCTGTTGACTTGTGCGCTGCATGCCGTGGAACATCCCCCACGCGCGGCCTGTGCACGCATGCTTGCGCGTCTTTTGCACACAACTGTTGAAATTGATTGGCTAGACGCGAAAAAGCGAGGTCGTGTGCGCCCCCGTTGTGACTAATCAGCATGCCTGGTTTTCAAAGCATGAACTGACAGGTTCGAATTCAGCCCAATCGATCGAAAAACATAAGCTCATGACATCGATCAGTTGACCCCGAGATCCAGATATCGATATCAAGCGTACGCCCATGGCCACGTGGCCCACATGAATTCGAATCGCCCACGTGCACGGGTTGGCCGCCGCCGGCGCCAGAGCACGTGCACGAATTCGAACCACGCGCCATGATGCATTATATGAGCCTGGCAGTTCACGTGCACGTGATCCCGACCATCGCGCGCCAAGGCAGCGGTCTCAGGCAGCAACGCATATTCTAAGCCACACATTGGCAGCGCAACAGTACAGTCGCCAAGGCGCATTCCTACATCAGCCGAGCAGAGAAGCGCGCAACACCAAACATGAACGCAGTCTCCATGCCACAGGCAACCCTCTGGGCATGTAGTGAGGACAACGGCATACACACCGCTGATAATAGCGGCGTAGCTAGGCCCTTTCCTCCAACACCATTCATTCTCAATCCTGCTAGCGTCTCCCCCCAGCCCCAGCTCTCGCAGCGTCCGCGGCTGCAGCCGCCGCGTAAACCATGAAACCTCCCATCTGCACCGAGTTGCCGTGCACGGTGCCCTCCACTTCGAGGCGCACGGCGCTGACTGCGGGCCCAACTTCTTCGGGGCTCGGGATGTGGAAGGTCAGCTTCTGCCCCCGCGCCTCCCAGTGCACGCGCTCTGGGATGCGATCCAGCGGCACCCAGCTGCCGCCCGGCTTCCGTCCCAGGAGCTTCCACGCAGCCGGATCGTTGCCTGCGCTGCCTGTGCCGCTCACAATCGCGTAGGCGCCAAGCCTGACGGGTGCCGGCGCGTCAAGAGTAGCCTCAACCCAGGTGGTGCCTCCTGCGCGACGGTGGATAAACTCCGGCCCGCCTGCCTTGCTGATCAGAGCACCGACATTCTCGGCGCCGGCCTTCGTCTTTCCGTCCGTAAGAGAGATAGGCCCTGCTGTCGTCTCGGAGGCGACCGGGTGGAAATACAAGTGCCCGAGCTGCATGCAGCCGACCGGCCTTCGATTGCTGTGAATCTCAAGCCGAAACCCAACAGCGAAGCACCGCTCCGCCACAGGGAACGTCTTGTGAGCCCAACGTGACGTGAATAATGTTCCTTCCAGCCTGCAACCACAGACACAAGCGACACCAGCAGAAGCGCTATCAGGGATAACTTGCGGCTGAACGGTCGCTGGTGGAGAGAGAAGGACTGAAAAATGCGGAAGGCCGCCGAGCGTTTCGACCACTCACTTGGACAGCTCTGCATAAGTCCCATCTGCGGACTTGGCGAAGAGAGTCCAGTCCTTGGGGTCACGATCGGGCACGTCGTTCGCGCTCACGAGGGTGTAGGAGCTGATGACGGTTGGCTCAGCGAAATCTCCCTCCACCCACGAAGAGTTGGCCTCGTGCAGCCACTTGTCCCACGGTTCTGTGCTTTCTGCAGCATGCATAAAAATACACGACACAGCAAGGCCCAGCTGTAATCATTGAAGGACAACCGCTCGCCATCCCGCCGAAATTGCATTTTCCGCCGCACGAGTCCGAGTCGTCGGCAGAGCGCACCGTTCATCAGATTCTCCAGAAACTCCCGCCCCGTACCGCCGCCTCGAACGTCGCCTGCTGCTCGCAGCTTTGTGATGCGGACCCGTTGGGTCGGCTCGCTAATCGTAGTTGGAGGGATCGAAGCCATTGCGTCGAACGTTGAGTTTCGAAATGCACAAGGCCGTGGCTGCGTATCGAGCTATCCAAAACACACCACCAACTCGCAACGCGTGCAGGTCTCTACATTGCGTTGCAATTGCAACCGACGAGACGCGGTTTTTCTCCAACAGAGCCTGTTCGCTTTGCGTCGAAGTGGTGAATGAATCGGCCTTTCCGTCGACTCGAGCTCGCACATCAACCAACCAGAAGAAAGGTTTGACAAGCAGACAAAGATGTGTGGCGCACTTGTTGAAACAGCAGGCTGCAGGCTTCTCCGGCTGCGCAAACCGGCAGACGGATAGTGAGAGCAGTTCCTCGAGCGCCGCTGCGCCAGCTCTCCTCGAAGCCTCCCTACTGAATTTGACGCCCATTTGAAAAGCTTGCACTGCCATCCACTCCTTCGGCTGTGCAATGGCTGTTTCGGAAGCAGCGGCAGGCGCGGGGGGACCGCTGGCGGTCGCTCCCGTGCCTGCCGATACCAGCGCCGCTGCTGTGGACGACCTTGTGCTCATCACAGTGGAGGGTGAGGAGTTCAAGGTGTCGCCGTCCCTTTTTGCGGCGATGCCAGACACCATGCTGGGCGCTCTGTTTGCGACGCGTAACGCCGCGTTCAAACGCGAGCGGACACTGTCCTTCGACAAGTCGGCGGCGGCGTTCAAGGCGATTCTGCAGTTCTATCGCACCGGCCACCTGCCCCTCGACGCCCCGCCGCCCGGCATCACGCTGCGTGCATGGTTCCAGGACCTGGACTTCTTCATGGTGGAGCCGCCGCTGCCCGCCGGCACCAGCGCTGACATGGCTGAGGAGTTCCGGGGCCACGTGCAGCTCGTGCTGGAGGGCATACACGGCGGCAAGCCGGGCGTGCTGGATCGCCTGAAGGCCGGGTACATCCACGCCGCGCGCTTCATTACGCCGTATTACACCATGCAGCCGATCGAGGAGTCGCTCGCGCTGCGGAACTTTCTGTCAGATTGGTGCGGCAGCGCGGGCGCGGGCGCGTCCGCCGGGGCGGCGCTGCAGGCTGCGAGCGTGCGGTACCGCGAGTGGAGCCACAATGCGAGCTATGCCGGCTCCATAATAAAGGGAGCGGAGCGGTTCCTGTTTGTGGCTGCGGAGGAGCTGCAGGGGCGCGCTGGGGCTGCCCGAAAAGGCGATGCGCCGCCCCTGGAAACGCTGCACAAGGTGCCGGCGGAGGCCGCCGTGATCGCCGCCACGCTCGCTGCCAACATTTACGCCGCCTCCGCGCTGCTCACGCACGGGCGCCTCGCGCAGCACCTCATCCAGCGGGAGCTCGCGCGCGAGGGGCTGCACGCCAAGTTCGGCACCACGGTGTGGCCCGAGGACGTGTCCTCCAGCAGCGACCTGGAGGCGTACCCGAACCCCTACGAGGAGTGCACCGACATCCCGGGCGCCTGCATCGTGAAGCTGTGGGGGGCGCAGCTGCGCGGGACGGGGCACACGGAGCCGGCTGTGTGGAAGGTCCCACTCACCGACGCAGACCGCAAGAGGCTCGCTGCCTCACGCATCACCGCACGGCGCGGCGTGACATACGCACTCATTGACGTAACGGCACTGCGTTGACACAGGGCCCGTGGCGGTGACCGGCGGCGGGAGGGGTTCAACAAGTTGTTTCACGCAGTGGCATGACGTCACCGAGCTCCCATGCGAACTGAAAGCGTATCGAGTCGTAAAAACACACAACCACACGCGAACGCGCATTTAAAATACGTTCAGTTTGCTGCAGTAATTTGAAAGGCTGCGTATCGTTCGAAATTCACACCGGTTTCCGCACATAACTTCCGTGCGTCTGCCGCTAGAAAGAATGAAAAGAACAGTGAATTCAAAGATGCCTCGTTCTACTTGGCTCACTCGCTACAAATGACACTTGTCATTGCTTGCAATCGAAAGGTGAGAGTAAGTTTTCACGCCGGCAAAACACTTGTAGACCCGGTCCAATGCAACGCCGAGATCCAAAGTGACCTCACCTGTTGTTCATCCGCTCTGCTGACGACGCGTTCACCCCGCTCCGTTTTTCTGCAGCCAACTGATAGTCAAGTTTGTCCGTTACCGCAAAGCATTGTCTTGTTTGTTCTGCACCAGCCACGTCCACAGGTGAGCCCCACCCGGCACTCGGATGCGCTCGGCAAAGCAATCCGCCGTGCTCACCGAGAGGCATTTCAGCAGAGCGGCGGCCACGAAAGCGTTCAAAACGTTGGGACCTGCAACAGTATGCTTCTTGTTTGGATACTAAGGCCCATTGTGACGCTGCCGTGGACCCGAAATCTTCCCCCCCGGGCCTGTTTTTCCGCAACGAGTTATCACCCGTCGGCAATTCTTTTCTCCGCCCTGGCATTGCTCGCCAAACTGCAGCAGCTCAAGATGTCTACCGCCCCCACCCCCTCGGACCTCGCCGTTGCTGCCACGCTGCCCACTGGCACCACCTTGGTTGCTGGGAGTGCAGCTATCGCAGAGGGCAGCCGACTCGGAGTGCTGCCAGTGGTTGCCGGCACTGACGAGTTCCGCGAGGTGGACCTGTCCGCTTTCCCGCTGGACCACCACCTCATCCACTCGGGGCTGCGCGGCGAGACGAAGATCGCAAACTACACAGTGTACCTGTCCAAGGACAAGCGGCGCCTGCGCACGCGAGCTCAGCTAGGCGAGCAGATCTGTGGCCACCCCTCCATCGTGCACGGCGGTGCCCTGGCCAGCCTGCTGGACGACGCCCTTGGTACGCTCTTCGTCTCCGCAGGCTACAACGGCTTCACCGCTAACCTGAGCGTCAACTACAAGCGCCCTGTGCCGGCTGGCAGCAAGGTGCTGGTCTCAGCGGAAGTGGGCAGCATCGAAGCGAGTGCCAGCAAGCCCGGCACCCTCAAGGTTCACATGATTGGCCGAATCTCCTCGGCGCCGAGCGCTGAAGCCGCGGGGTGCAGCGGGGAGAGTGCAGAACCCATCGTGTTCACCGAGGCGACGGCCCTGTTCATAACCAAGGACGTGCCTCGCCAGCTCGCCAAGCAGTAGACCGGCGCTCGAATACGACGCCGTGTGGCACATCATGTGGTAACCCGACCCGACATGGGCGACACATGTGCTGGGTACTGCCTCAGGCTGCTTCTCTTCGACTTTTTGCTCTTTGCATGATGCGCACTGACTCGGAGTGATGTTGAGGGCGCATGCGTACCGCTGCCTGCGCATGCATGCGTTGCTCGATTGAGCCCGCGCTGACAGTGTCTGCGCTGTGTATCTGCTGTATGAGCGTGCGTGCGCCTGCATGTCCTGTTCTGACCCCCACCTCTGCGCGCGCATGCTGTTGCTGTTCAAGTTCTAGATGCTTGCGAGTACGAGATCGAGTGGCATGCGCACGGTTATACAAAGCGCACGTGCACATGTCCTGCACTGCAAGACGTCGCGTTGCATGCCTGTCAAATGCCTCCAGCTCGCTCGGCAGATGTGCGTTGACTGGGGATTTCACGTGCACACACTGTGGACTCAAAGCACAATGTAAGAGGAAGAAGGAGTCAGACTCCTCCTCCTTCGAATGTACGAATGAAAACACCGTCGAAGGCGCCTTGAAGTGTCCCCGCGGTCAAGAACAGCACCGCTACCTGCGCGGCAGCCGCGCAGCTGTAGTCGAAGCTGCGGGCCTGTGCCCACCATCGCTCCCACGCCAGCGACTCGACCCGCCCAGCAACGCCGTCTCTGCATCCGCCCGCAATGGGGACGGCGAGATTCGAGTGCGCGTGGATGTGGGTTGGGCAGGCGGAACACGGCCACGCGGAGGAACGCCGCCCCCCACGACACCAAAGCTGACTGCCTCGCCCCCAGCAACGGCGACGTCCGCGGGCCTCCGCCTCCCAGACGCAGGCGCCGCAAGCCCAGGTGCGGCCGACGCTGCCCCTGCTCTAGGCTCCGATCTGCCAGCGGGCCCAGACGGCAGCGGTGGTCTTGCGGAGGCTGCGCTGCCCCCTCTCCCTGCCGGCGCTGCCCTGGACACCGCACCGCCCGGGACACTGCGCTGCTGCCCTGGGGTGCCGTCGTCTGAGCGAGCGGACACGCCACGTTGCCTATGCAGGTGTGAGTCCAAGGCATCCGCTTCGCTCCCATCGTAGCCTGATGAATGTGCTGCGCCTCCAGCACCTGACACAGCTGGCACTCCCCCAACGCCCCGAGTTGAGCCGTCACCGCCCATCCGGCCGCTTGCGGCATCTACGCCTCCACGCGCGGCCCTGCCGGCAGCGACGGTTGCAGAGCTCGAGCCAGAGGCAGAAGCAGGGCCAGAGGCAGAGGCGACGGCTGAGCGCGACACCCGCTGTGCCAGGCGTCCTCGCACGTCGCCAATCATGCTCGAAATGCGACCCATCTCACGCTGCTTGTCCACAAGCTCAGCTTCCACGCGCCGCAGGTATCCTGCGTCCGCGGCGCCCATGGCAGCAACCTCCGCCAGGTGCCGCCGCAGGTCTCCAATCCCTTCCTTCAAGGCCCTCAGGGTGCTGTGCGCTTCTGCGACCAGCTGCAGCTCCTCCGGCGACGCCGCGTTCAGCAGTGCAGCCTCCGACGCGGGCAGGCCCATGGCAGCCACGATCTCAGCGGTGGTCCGCGGGGCAGCGCTCCTGCTGCCTGCCCCCGGCCCGCCCTTGCCCGTGATGAGGTGCAGCGGCAGGTTCCCCTCTAGCGCTGCCGGCATGCCAGAGTCAGGCAGCGCGCGCCCGCCCTTGAAGGTGAACAGCGCCTGCAGCTTGCGCTTCTCGACCTCTGGGTTGTACCCGCGCTTCAGGGGCGGCTGCGCGCGCTCCGCGGCCGCGGCAGCCGCCTCCGCCTCCGCGGCAATGCGGGAAGCAGGCTTGCGGTGCACGATTGTGTCGATCGCAGGCACGTGCACCTCCCGCACGGGGACGGCAGGCGGCCGGCTGGCTTCCAGCAGCGCCTGCGCGGCGCGGTTGATGGTCTGCTCGCGAGGATCGACTGCCGTCTCGCCGGACTGCATCGGCCGCTGCCACGCATGCTCCTCCGGCTTCCACGGCTTGGCGGCGAGCCTGGGCGCAGGCACGGCACTGAACTTGGGCCGGCCGTACACGCTCGTCATCATGCGTCCAATGTCGCTGTCATACCCCACACGCCGCAACAGGTCTGCGATGCCAGAGTCGTCTGCGCCGCCGCCTCCGGCTCCGCCACCGTCTGCGAGCCCGGAGCCGTACGCCATTCCCGCATCGCCCTCCTCGCCAAAGCCGCCTGCCGCCGCTGCAGTCCCTGCGGCGTAGCGCGATGCAGCGTGCGAAGGGTGACGCTCGTACAGCCCCCGAGACTCTGCGTCCGCGACGCCCTCGGAGCGTTCCCCCCAGTCTGCCCGGTGAAAATCGCCGCCAGTGTGGCTCGTGGTGGGCGCAGACACACCGGACAACCCGCCGCTTGTACGGGGCGCCGCGCCGTCAGCATACGTGTACGACGACGGCAGGGAGGAGTGCTCTGCGGCCTCGTCTTCTTCGAGAGCTGTTCGTTGGCGATCATGCCGCGACTGGACGTAATGGTCCTGAAGCGTCAGCGAGCGACCTGTCCCAGAATAGCCACTCGAACCTGTGCGGCCGTACGCTGACGACGAGGCACTGCCGCGGTGGTCATCGTTCAGGTCAAAGCGGCGCATCTCGCGCGCTGAGGCTGCCAGCGGACGTGCCGGCACGGCATCAATCGTCGACGGCGAGCACCACCGCGCCAAAAGAGCGCACGGGGATGTGTCACTGAGCCCAGGCACGTGCGGAGAGTGCGCCGTGGGCGCAAATCGCTCACAAGAGCGCGCCAGCAACTTCAACGGATGCAGCCTGCGCACAAACTCCTCGAGCACAATTGGGAAGCTGCAACTTTTACAAGAGGACTGGGCTGCTGGAGCTAACTGTCCCGTTGTCCAACCCCGGGCATTCGAGGCGGCTAACTCTGCTGCCACATGCTCCAAATGAAATTGCAGAAACCGCCCGACTCGGCCCGAGTCTCTTGGCCAGACCCACTCCGCTCGGGCTGAGCCTTTCGACGCAGCCCGACACGGGCCTCAGCGTTCTCGAGTGTTTTCACGCGATGCCTTGTCCCCGAGGAAGCTCAAGTTGGCAAGGAGCTTCAAAAGTCGACTTGAGACCGACAGGTCGAGACAACTCTCGCGACTCGAAGCCGCGAATGTTTTTTCAGAAGGGGGCACAAGTTGAAGCTAGCGAATGCCGCTCCCGCGAGTTCCATATTGCTGAAACTGGCCTTCAGCCCCCTTCGCGCTCAGCGGCGGCGGCATACGACCAACATGGGCAACGCACCACCACACGCCGGAGCGGCACGCGTCAGCGTAGCGGGTTCGAGCATTTACTGCTCGCCCTCCTCCTCGTCGCCGAGGGTCTCGGCGCCGACCTCCTCGTAGTCCTTCTCGAGGGCGGCGAGGTCCTCACGGGCCTCGGAGAACTCACCCTCCTCCATGCCCTCACCCACGTACCAGTGCACGAAGGCGCGCTTGGCGTACATGAGATCGAACTTGTGGTCCAGGCGGGAGAACACCTCCGCGATGGCGGTGGAGTTGGAGATCATGCACACGGCGCGCTGCACCTTGGCGAGGTCACCGCCGGGCACGACGGTGGGCGCCTGGTAGTTGATGCCGCACTTGAAGCCGGTGGGCGCCCAGTCAACGAACTGGATGGTGCGCTTGGTCTTGATGGTGGCGACCGCGGCGTTCACGTCCTTGGGCACCACGTCGCCGCGGTACATCAAGCAGCACGCCATGTACTTGCCGTGGCGGGGGTCGCACTTGGCCATCATGTTGGCGGGCTCGAACGCGGCGTTGGTGATCTGCAGAGGCGCGGAGATGAAAGACAAACAGCAGAAAAAGGTAACGTTTCGGTATTCGAAAGAGCGACAAGGCGCCAACACAACACAGGAGCACACCAGCACACGAGCTGCAGCGCGCACGCACCTCCGCGACGGACAGCTGCTCGTGGTACGCCTTCTCCGCGGAGATGACGGGCGCGTACGAGGAGAGCATGAAGTGGATGCGGGGGTAGGGCACCAAGTTGGTCTGGAACTCGGTCACGTCCACGTTCAGCGCGCCGTCGAAGCGCAGGGACGCGGTCAGGGAGGAGATGACCTGCGCCACCAGGCGGTTCAGGTTGGTGTAGGTGGGGCGCTCGATGTCGAGGGAGCGGCGGCAGATGTCGTAGATCGCCTCGTTGTCCAGCATCACCGCCACGTCGGTGTGCTCCAGCAGGGAGTGGGTGGACAGAATGGAGTTGTAGGGCTCGACCACGGCGGTGGACACCTGGGGGGAGGGGTACACGGTGAAGTCCAGCTTGGACTTCTTGCCGTAGTCCACGGACAGGCGCTCCAGCAGCAGGGAGCCGAAGCCGGAGCCGGTGCCGCCGCCGACGGCGTGGAACACGAGGAAGCCCTGCAGGCCCGTGCAGTTGTCGGCGAGCTTGCGCACGCGGTCCAGCACGAGGTCGACAATCTCCTTGCCGATGGTGTAGTGGCCACGGGCGTAGTTGTTGGCGGCGTCCTCCTTGCCGGTGATCAGCTGCTCGGGGTGGTACAGCTGGCGGTAGGTGCCGACGCGGATCTCATCGATCACAGTGGGCTCCAGCTGCACGTCGAGAGAGCATTCGGGGACGCAGAGTGCAGGGCGGCAGGGATGAATAAAGGACGGACTGGGACCACGGGTGACAGCTGTGCGGCGGTGCAGTCAACTGGATCGCCGAACGTTGCATGTTTGCATGCTGCGTCGAAGCCTTGCAGTCAGTTCGTCCGCGCCGCGGGCGGTTCCGTAACGATCCCAACTGCGGCCGCAGCCTTTTCCGAAACTCACATCGACGAACACCGCGCGGGGCACGTGCTTGCCAGCGCCGGTCTCGGAGAAGAACGTGTTGAACGCATCATCGCCGCCGCCGATGGTCTTGTCGGAGGGCATCTGGCCGTTGGGCTGGATGCCGTGCTCCAGGCAGTAGAGCTCCCAGCAGGCATTGCCGACCTGGATACCGGCCTGGCCGATGTGGATGGAGATGACCTCACGCATTCTGAGTTGGGGTTGGGTGCCGAAACAACGAAAGGGCGGGAGAACGACGGGGCTGCAGAGAGAGGCAACATGCAACGGGCAGAATCGAGGAAAGGTCGTTGAGGCGGAGTCAGGCGACGCCGCACAGGCAGCTCAACGTTACTCGAAAACAGTAAGCGGCATACACATCCAGCCAACTTCGGCACCGGGCCAGCTGCGACGACGAGGCCCGTGACCAGGCGCTGTGTCGCCACCCCGGATTTCGTTACGACGAGGCTCAACTGACGTGCCAGCTGAAACCACAGACTGGCCCGACCGTTGCATCGGCCCACCCTCTTGAACAGGCCAGCTATAGCCCCTGACTCAACACACGCGCGCGGAAACGGTGCCGGATCAAGCCCGCGCCCACGGCTGAGCTCCAAAGACGAGCCGAAGAGAGCAGTTCGACGACCCAACTTTACGCGGCCCTTTCGCACAACCCACCTCGAAACGACGCAAGAAGGCCAGCACTGCTGTCGATCCTACGTATATCTGAGGCGTGGGCGGGGTCCGCTTGACCGCGGAGGCGTCGTCACGCGCGAAAATCGGCGTGAAAGTTTTGAGCTGTTACCGAGCAGGGAGGGATGCCAGAAAAGGGCGGCAGACAACAGAGTGCGAATTGGCCGACACAAGTGCAGACAGGCTCGCAGCAGTGGGTTTGACTGTTTTGGGGGGCCGCACACTGCTCCTTGTCTTCGCCACTGTTGTTTTCGCAGCTGTAGCGTGCCTTGCAAATCCAGTGGTGCCGACAGCATCTGCCGAGCGCACTCATCAACCGCTTGGACGGGGCTAGCCCAGGCAATCAATCGGCTTGGCGCTAGGATGGCAGAGCCGCATAAGGAAGCAAAGGCTGCGTGCGCCGATGGTGCGAAACAGCTGCTCCTGTGCATGCAGGAGCATTCGCCCTGCGTGCGGGACGGTGGTCGGCTGATGGACTGCTTGCACAAAAACGAGATCGGCGACTGCGAGGCGCAGCGCCGCGGCTACTTTGAGTGTCGGCGGTCGCAGCTTGATATGCGCACGCGCATCCGGGGAAAGCGCTTTGCGGACTCGGGGTGACGATGGCAGCCGAAGACGTCCGCATCGACTTCGTGGCTCTTGCTTGCGCAGCTGGCGCCTCAGAATGTCCATATTTCAAGGCCGCTCCCCGTCTGCATTGGTCGTGACGGGCAGCTTCACTTCGCCGCGCCTCCGGGCAAGTAGCCGTTCCACGAGTCGATGGCCACTTGCGGCTGCTCGCCCTGCAGCGCCCCCGTATCGTAGCTGGCGACGAGCGTCCGGCTGTCCCCCGGCAGCAGCAGCACGAGGTAGTTGTCGCTCCAGAAGATAGGCGCCACATCGATGCCACCAGCTGCTCCCCCAGCTGCACCGCGCCCCGGGCTGCCGGCAGTGCCCGGCTTGGTTTCAGACGGCGAACCGCCGGCGGCGCGGGCACCCCGCAGCGTCGCGACATCTGCCCTCCACAGCGACCCATCAGCCACACCAGCCGCTGCTGCCGCAGCGCTGCCGTCTGCGTCACTCGTCCCGGCGACAGCTGCGGGCGTGAGCAGGCGCACGCGCGTAAAGAACGCCACGCCGCTGTTGGAGGCGGGGTTGGTCACCGTCACCGTCGTCGCATTGGCGCTGAAGTCTGTCGACGCCGTCACGTTCAGCTGGACGGGCGGCAGGCTGTGCAGCGCGCTGAAGTTGGCGTACGCGGAGCAGGGCGTGTTGTAGAACGTGCTCTGCCCCCACTCCAGCACGTCCTCAGCGGTGGACAGCCAGTACGCGTTTTCGGTGACCAGCTGCCCCGGTGCAGAGGACGTGGCCGCTGCCGCCATGCGATCTTGAGAGCCGGCGTCGCCAACGCCGCTGTTCCGCTTGCGAGATGCCACCGCCTGCTCCGCCGCGTACTTGTCGCTGGGGACTGCCCAGCCCGCAGCCTCCTTGGCCGCTGAAGC
>Ga0208629_100639_pt1 | contig 16159 bp, 13 predicted proteins | sample LakWasMet19_HOW5_2_FD_183865 | JGI IMG/M metagenome (GOLD analysis project Ga0208629, IMG submission 183865) | Freshwater sediment methanotrophic microbial communities from Lake Washington under simulated oxygen tension - Sediment Metagenome... | ecosystem: Environmental > Aquatic > Freshwater >...
TTGTTTCAGCTTTAACAAAAGGTGCTTAAATCATGACCAAACTTTATAACGTCGCCGTTGTTGGTGCGACCGGTGCAGTCGGCGAAGCCATGCTGTCTATTTTGGAAGAGCGTAATTTCCCTGTGGGTGAAGTTTATGCACTAGCCAGCAGTAGTTCCGTCGGTAAACGTATTCCATTTAAAGGTGGCTCATTAAAGGTTGAAGATTTAGCGACTTTTGATTTTTCTAAAGCGCAAATTGGCTTGTTCTCGCCTGGCGCTTCGGTGTCAGAAATTTATGCGCCTATCGCTGCGGCGGCAGGTTGTATAGTCATTGATAACACCTCGCAGTTTCGCTACGACGACGATATTCCGTTGGTGGTTCCAGAAGTTAATCCAGAGAAAATTGCCGATTATAAAAATCGTGGGATTATCGCCAACCCCAATTGTTCCACCATTCAAATGTTGGTGGCGCTAAAACCAATTTATGATGCGGTAGGTATCGATCGGATTAACGTTTGTACTTACCAAGCGGTGTCCGGTACCGGTAAAGAAGCAATATTGGAATTAGCCAACCAAACCAGTGAATTGCTAAATGCAAAGCCCATTACCGCAAGCGTTTATCCTAAGCAAATTGCCTTTAATGTCTTGCCGCAAATCGATGTCTTCATGGACAACGGCTATACCAAAGAAGAAATGAAAATGGTTTGGGAAACCCAGAAAATTCTCGGTGATGACACTGTCAAAGTGAATGCCACAGCCGTTCGAGTGCCGGTATTTTTTGGTCACTCTGAAGCTGTGCATATCGAAACCCGGCAAAAAATTGACGCTGAAACTGTGCGGGCATTACTCGAAAAAGCGCCCGGCGTTACCGTAATGGATGAGCGCGAAAATGGCGGTTATCCAACAGCGGTGACGGAGTCTTCAGGCCATGATGATGTGTTTGTCGGCCGTATCCGTGAAGATATATCGCATCCGCTAGGCATAGATTTATGGGTGGTTGGCGATAATGTGCGCAAAGGTGCCGCACTAAACAGCGTACAAATAGCTGAGGAGCTGGTAAAAAATTACATCTGAACTAAGCTTCACGACATTACTTGACTGTTAGCGGTGTAAGACTGTGGTGATTTTTGTGAAGGAGAGCAACGTGCGCAATTTAACTAAAACTTTAGCGGTGGTATCAATTTTGGCACCTGCTAGTGCTTATCCACTAGGGATAGGCGATATTAAATTGCACTCGGCGCTCAATCAAAACTTGAATGCCGAAATTGCTTTGCAGCTTTCCGGCGAGAATATTGATGATATTAAAGTCAAACTAGCCCCGCCTGAAAAATTCGACGAAGCCGGTGTTGCGTGGAATTATTTTTTATCGAAAATCAAATTTTCAACAATTACCCAGGCCAATGGTTCCGTAGTCATTAAGTTGACTTCCAGTGAAGCATTGAAAGAACCGTTTTTAGATTTGTTGCTGGAAGTCAGCTGGCCTAAAGGCAATTTGTACCGTGAATTTACCGTTCTGGTGGATCCACCGTCAGTTTACAATCAAGCCACTATCCCCGTTCAGTCAAGTCCCCAGTCTGTAGTGTCGCAACAGGCCTTGCGCACCGAGTCACAAGCGCAGCGTTATGCACCTCAATCGGCTCCAGTTAATAACGGCAGCGCCGATGAATACGGCCCAACGCGCAAAAATGACACGCTTTGGCATGTTGCTGAGGGCTTAAGTCGAGAGCAGGGTGTGTCTGTAGAACAAATGATGGTTGCGCTTTTTCAAGCCAATCCTGATGCGTTTTATAAAGATAACGTCAACGCGTTAATCGCTGGTAAAACGCTGAAAATTCCGGAAAAAGATGTCATCGTAAAATTATCCCGTAGTCAGGCGTTGGCAGAATTTAATAGACAGCGCCAAGCTTGGAAAAATCGTTTAGTGCCTGCGCCGGTTAAATCGGCCGAGGTAAAAGAAACGGTTACAGATAACCAATTAAAGCTGACAGCACCGGTTGAAGCAACAGTCGCTGATGATGCTGTTGTTGCACCAGGTGGAGATAAATCGACATCGGCAAAGAAAAGCACAACAAGCCAGGCGGGCGTCGAAGCGAGCAGCAGTGCCGAAACTGCCGCATCTCCAGCAGACGCAGCGATACAAACTAAAATCGCGGCACTTGAAAAGCAGCTGGCTGTTATGCAACAGATTATTGCTTTAAAAGATCAACAGCTTGCTGCAATACAAAACCAAGCGCAACCACCGCAACCTGCAGAAGTGGCACCAACGCCAAGCCCTGCTGTTGAATCTAAAACAGTTGTAGCACCTACCGCAATTGAGCCGCAAAGTGTTAATCCACAGGCTCAAGCTGTGCCAGAGTCTGCGGTAGCATCTCAGCTACAAGCACCAATCGAATCAGCGCCTACTCCGCAAGTGCCTGCACCGGCTGAAGTTAAGCCTGTAGAGCCAGCAAAAACTAAACCACCAGTGGTTCAGCCAGCGGCAACAATTGAAGAATCACCTGATCTTATTTATTTGGGTGCTGCAGGTGCAGGTGTGAGTATCTTAGGTGCATTGGGTTGGCTCTGGTGGCGCAAGCGTAAAGTTGAAGAAGAAACAGGAACTGAAAGCATGTTCGCTTCTTCCAGCCTGTTGCAGGTGCCTGAAGATGAAGATATTTTTTCTGTGCCGGTGGTGGCTGATAACACTGCCTACACCGTTGGCGAAAGTTCATTTTTAAGTGAATTTACCCCTAGTGACTTTAATTCATTTGATACTGATCAAGGTGAAATAGATCCAATTTCCGAAGCGGATGTGTATTTGGCTTATGGTCGTTATCAACAAGCAGAAGAGTTAATGCGTCATGCCATTAATGATTACCCCGACCGTGATGAATGCAAATTAAAATTACTGGAAATTTATTACGCCAGTGAAAACAAGCAGGCTTTTGCCGCTTATGCCGATGAATTGGCACAGGCAGGCAAAAATAAACAAGTTGAATTTTGGGGTAAAGTCGCTGAAATGGGCGAAGAGCTTTGCCCTGATGTTGCCTTATTTTCAAATGGAGATGCGCATTTTTCCAATCACAAAGTGGCCGTTCCTGAAAGCGCACCCATCAGTCATACAACTACAGATACAGAAGAGTTGGATTTTGATTTAGTTTCATTCGAAGAATTGCCAAATAAAGTTCCTGCTCCAGCTGCCGTTCAACAACCTAAAATATCTGCGCTTGATTATGATTTAACTTCATTTGAAGTTGAAGATGATACCTTTGTTGATGAAGAGCGTAACAATCAAGAAATAGATTTTGATCTGACTGCGTTTGCATCTGATAAAACCAAAATAGCTGAAAAACCAGTGGCTGAAAGCATTGATGCCTTAGAAAGCTTCGATTTTAATTTTGACCTATCCAATGAAGACGATCAGCCTATTAAAGAATCTTCTATAAGCGTTAGCGAACAAAAAATTACCCCCGCCAACGAACTGTCTTTAGATAATTCCTTAGATTTTGACAGTGATGATTTTGATTTTAGCTTTGACCTTGATGAAGATAGCCCAGGATCTAATAACCCAAATGACCAATTCGCTGTTTCTGATTTAACCGATATGGATGAGCTGGAAACTAAACTGGATCTGGCAAAAGCTTATGTTGACATGGGCGACATGGGGGCTGCACGAGATATTGCGAGCGAAGTATTAACTAAAGGCACCGATGCTCAAAAGACAGCGGCTCAAGAATTGCTTGATGATCTCAGTTAAAATCAGCAGAGATGCCCATAAAAAAAGCCCGATAAGGGCTTTTTTTATGGGCATGACAAAAACAAATGGTTTTAGATGGCATAGATGCTGCTTCTGTTAGGGTAGCTTGTCAATATATTGACGCGTCAACTTGTCATGCTTTGTTTCGTTGACTATCTTTAATTTTGACACTTAGCACAAGCAGGCTCTCAGTATATTCGGAAGAGCCATTGCAACCAGTTCAATTCAAGGAAAACTCATGTTTGATAATCAAACTATTTTAATCACTGGCGGCACGGGCTCTTTTGGTAAACATTTTACCAAGACTATTTTGGCTAACTATCAACCTAAGAAGTTAGTGATCTATTCCCGAGACGAGCTTAAGCAATTCGAAATGCAGCAACAATTTGACGCGCCCTGCATGCGTTATTTTATTGGCGATATTCGCGATCAAGATCGATTGAGGAGAGCGTTAGAAGGCGTCGATATAGTGGTTCATGCCGCGGCACTCAAGCAAGTGCCGGCTGCCGAGTACAACCCTTTTGAATGCATTAAAACTAACGTTTTGGGAGCACAGAACCTTATCGAGGCCTGCCTGGATACCGATGTTAAACGGGTGGTCGCTCTTTCCACTGATAAAGCCGCAGCCCCGATCAATTTATACGGCGCGACTAAGCTGTGTTCAGATAAATTATTTGTCGCCGCGAATAATATTAAAGGACGTAGAGATATTCGTTTTAGCGTTGTGCGATATGGCAACGTGATGTGCAGTCGTGGTTCAGTGATGCCATTCTTTCAGGACAAACGCGCTTCTGGTGTACTGCCAATCACAGATCCTGCGATGACTCGCTTCAACATAAGCCTTCAAGAGGGGGTTGATATGGTGGTATGGGCTTTGGAGCATGCCTGGGGTGGCGAGATATTAGTGCCGAAAATTCCTTCTTATCGCATTACCGATGTTGCCTTGGCGATTGATCCCAGTTGCGAACAAAAAATCATTGGCCTGCGTCCTGGTGAGAAAATTCATGAAGAGATGATTACCGCCAGTGATAGTTTTAACACTGTCGATTTAGGTCAATATTATGCAATTTTACCGGCTGGTGGACATTATTCCATTGACGACTACTGCACAAAAACTGGCGCTAAGCCTGTTGCCCCCGGATTTTGTTACAACAGCGGCAGTAATGAGCGGTTTTTGACAGTCGATGAATTGAGCACTTTAGTGAAAAGTCAGTTGGATTAGGTAGATAGTTTATGATCCCTTACGGTCGCCAAACAATTAGTGAAGCCGATATCCAGGCGGTGATCGATGTGCTGCGTTCGGACTATTTAACACAAGGCCCGTCAGTTCCCTTGTTTGAAAAAGCTGTTGCCAATTATTGCGGCGCGCAGTATGCATTTGCTGTTAACAGCGCTACCTCAGCCTTACATATAGCTTGCCTGGCACTTGGAGTCGGCAAGGGCGATAGCGTTTGGACCAGTCCGATTACTTTCGTGGCAAGTGCTAATTGTGCGCTGTATTGTGGTGCCGACGTTGGTTTTGTCGACATCGATCCTCGCACTTACAACCTTAGTACCGAAAAGCTGGCGGAAAAATTATCATTGGCAGAGCAAACTGGACAATTACCCAAGGTGGTTATTCCGGTGCATTTATGTGGGCAACCCTGCGATATGGCCGGAATTTACGCGCTAAGTCAATGCTATGGTTTTAAGATCATTGAAGATGCTTCGCATGCCATCGGCGGGAAATATCAAAATCAACCAATCGGCAACTGCTGTTATAGCGACATCACTGTATTCAGTTTTCATCCGGTCAAAATAATTACCACTGGCGAAGGTGGCATGGCGCTAACCAATGATGCAGAGTTGGCCGAACGGTTGGACAGACTGCGTAGTCACGGCATTACGCGTGATCCGGCACAGATGACGCATGCGCCTGATGGTCCTTGGTACTACCAGCAGCTTGAGTTAGGTTTTAATTACCGGATGACCGATTTGCAAGCAGCACTGGGTTTGAGCCAAATGCAGCATTTGGACGAATTTGTCAGTAAACGCCATGCACTTAGTCAACGTTATGACGCATTGCTGGCTGACCTGCCAATAATTACTCCATGGCAACACCCAGACAGCTATTCCGGGCTGCATTTATATGTGATTCGATTGCAGCTGAACGAGATCAATGCGTCTCATCGTGCAGTGTTTGATGCATTGCGCGCCGCTGGAATTGGCGTCAACATTCATTACATTCCAGTTTATCGCCAGCCTTACTACGAAAAAATAGGTTTTAAGGCCGGATATTGCCTCGAAGCAGAAAAGTATTACGCTGAAGCGATCAGTCTGCCGATGTATCCGGCACTAACAGAAGCGCAGCAGGAATATGTAGTTATTAAATTACAAGAGGCGTTAATCCAATGAATATCGCCATCATTCCTGCCCGTGGCGGCAGTAAACGCATCCCCCGTAAGAACATTAAAAATTTCTGCGGTAAGCCGATGATTGCCTGGGCTATTGAGATTGCCAGAGCTTCAGGGCTGTTTGAGCATATTGTTGTCACAACAGATGATGCCGAAATTTTAGAGCTTGCAAAGGCGTGGGGGGCGGAAGCTCCTTTTGTCCGACCGGCAGAACTAGCTGACGATTACACCCCCACTGTTCCCGTAATCGCACATGCTATTGGTGTTTGCCAAGCGTTGGGGTGGCAAGTCGATCAGGTCTGCTGTATCTATCCCGCCGTACCGTTTATGCAGAGTGCCGATCTTGTGGCAGCGCTGCACAGGTTAGAGACAGGGGATGCTGATTATGTCTTTCCGATTGCCGCCTATCCTTCTGCTATTCAGCGCGCGCTACGGCAATTGCCGAACGGTTTGATGGAGCCGTTTTATAGTCAATATGCTTCTACTCGAACCCAAGACCTTGAGCCGGCTTATTACGATGCCGGACAATTCTATTGGGGACGAGTACAAGCTTGGTTGGAGGGAAAAAACATTCATCAACACGGCATGGGCTTGGTGATTCCCAGTTGGCGCGTGGTGGACATTGATAATGCAGAGGATTGGCAGCGGGCTGAATTGATGGTTGCGGCGTTTAATGGCGCGAATCGTCCTGTCTAGCGACCTTTAAAAAAATAATTACCGGAGATAAAGATGGTTGAAAAATTTAAAACGCCGCAAGAGGCGTTCTGGGCAGGCGAGTTTGGTGCCGACTATATTGGCCGAAACAACAGCCCGCATCTTTTGGCATCCAAACTGAATTTTTTCTCGAAGGCGCTTAAACAGGCGGGTCCGGTAACATCCTGTCTTGAGTTTGGCGCGAACATAGGGATGAACCTGAAGGCGCTGCAACTGCTTTATCCGGATATTCAACTGCAAGCCGTCGAAATCAACCACGATGCGGCAACGCAGCTTAAAAATCTGATTGGAGAAAGCAATGTATTTGAAGGCTCCATCTTTGAATATCCGGTAGTCGATAAAGTAGATCTCGCATTGATAAAAGGTGTATTGATTCATATCAATCCGGACATGCTGGACAGCGTTTACGAAAAACTGTACCAGGCGTCCAACCGGCTGATTTTGGTATCCGAATATTACAATCCGGCACCGGTAGCCATTCCCTATCGGGGGCATGCGGATCGTTTGTTCAAGAGGGATTTTGCCGGTGAAATGCTGGACAAATACCCTGACTTGAAGCTGGTGGACTACGGTTTTTGCTATCAGCGCGATCCGGCTTTTCCTGGGGACGATGGCACTTGGTTTTTGCTGCAAAAGGCTTAAGCATGCATGACGACTGCATGGATGCAGGAGGTAGAGCAATGCAGGAGCAATTGCCGAAGGTTGCTTTCCGTGTCGATGCTTCGGCTCAGATCGGTACCGGACACTTCATGCGCTGCCTGACGTTGGCGTATGAATTAACACAGCGCGGAGCGAAGATTCGTTTTGTCAGCCGTCATCTGCCGGAATACTTGGCTAACCTGCTGGCAGCAAAGGGCTATGAGTTGGCAATGCTTGATAGCGCTGAAAATGATGCTGACTTAGGTGAGCTGGCTCATGCGCACTGGCTGGGTTGCAGTCAGGCGCAGGATGCGAAGGATGCTATTAAGGCTTTGTCCGATAGCGTCTGGGATTGGCTCATCGTTGACCACTATGCATTGGATTCCCGATGGGAGTCCAGGCTTCGGCAAACCGCCCCGAAAATCCTGGTGATTGACGACATTGCCGATCGTCAGCATGACTGCGACATACTGCTCGACCAGAATTACTATGCGGATATGAACACTCGGTATGCGGGCAAAGTGCCCGATCATTGCCGGCTGTTGCTTGGCCCGCGCTATGCGTTGTTGCGCGAAGAGTTCCGGCAACTCCGCGAACAGCTCGAACCCCGCACAGGTTCGGTTCACCGCATTCTGGTCTTTTTCGGCGGTATGGATGCCGACAACTATACCGGCCGAGCCATCCAGGCGCTGACTGATATTGGCGTTGCGGATATGCAGGTGGACGTGGTGATTGGCGCACAGCATCCATGCCGTGAAGCAATCGAGGCGGCATGTCTTCGCCATCATTTTACTTGTCATGTGCAAACGAGCCGGATGGCCGAGTTGATGGCGGCAGCCGACTTGTCGATAGGCGCAGGAGGCGGTGCAACCTGGGAACGTTGCAGCCTCGGCTTGCCGGCGATAGCCATTAGTACGGCTGAAAATCAGCGCAAGCAGATTGTTGATGCTGCGTCAGAAGGATTGGCGTACGCCCCTGATTTAAAACATGATCTTGTCATCGGGCATCATCTTAGCTCCCTGATCGAAAATAGTTGCCTGAGGCGACTGATCTCCCGCAATGCTATGCAGGCTGTGGATGGCCGGGGCGTGTTGCGTGTCGTTGCCGGTATGGGCTGTAGCGGGATTGTGATGCGGACTGCAATGGCGGACGATTCGGAGAGCTTGTTTGGTTGGCGCAATCATCCGGCGATCAGGGCGGTTTCACGAAGTTCCGGTCTCATCAACTGGGGAGATCACAGCCGCTGGTTTACTTCGCTGTTGAGCGATTCGAATAGAGTGCTGCTTATCGGTCAGCGAGACGGCGTTCCGATTGGCGTTGTGCGGTTTGATATTCAGCATCATCAGGCGGAAGTCTCCATTTATCTGGTGCCCGGCATTACCGGTTGCGGACGCGACCTGTTGCACAGTGCGGAAATGTGGCTCGCCCAAAATCGCCTGGAAGTTAACATCCTCCGTGCCGATGTGCTTGAGGGGAACGAGCGTTCACATCAACTGTTCCTATCCTCTGGGTATGAAGTTGAGTCCACTTCCTATTTTAAGAAGCTTCAATAAAATGAATAACGTAGTCAAGATTGCCGGGAGATCAATCGGGCGGGGCCATGCTCCCTTTATCATCGCCGAGATGTCGGGCAACCATAACCAGTCGCTTGAGCGAGCGCTGGAGATCGTGGACGCGGCCGCCCAAACCGGTGCGCATGCGCTGAAAATCCAGACTTATACTCCGGATACGATGACGCTGGACCTGAACGAGCGCGAGTTTTATATCAGCGATGCCAAAAGTCTGTGGGCGGGGGCGTCTTTATACCAGCTCTACGGTGAAGCCTACACGCCGTGGGAGTGGCATAAACTCATTTTCGACAGGGCGCGTGAGCGAGGTATTATCGCGTTCAGTACGCCGTTCGATGACACGGCTGTGGATTGTCTCGAAAGCCTGGATGTGCCGTGCTACAAAATCGCGTCTTTCGAAAACACCGATTTACCGTTGATTCGCCGCGTGGCGGCTACCGGAAAACCGTTGATCATTTCAACCGGCATGGCGACCGTCGCCGAGCTCGATGAAACCGTGCGCGCGGCACGAGGTGCAGGTTGCAAGGACTTGGTCCTGCTTAAATGCACCAGCACTTATCCTGCCACGCCCGAAAACACCAATATCCTGACCATCCCCCATATGCGTGAGCTGTTCGGCTGCGAAGTGGGGCTTTCCGATCACACGATGGGAATTGGCGTGTCGGTGGCCGGTGTCGCGTTGGGCGCGACCGTCATTGAAAAGCACTTTACGCTCAACCGTGCCGAGGGCGGCGTGGATAGCACATTTTCAATGGAACCCGAGGAGATGGCGCAGTTGGTGCTGGAAACCGAACGCGCCTGGCAGGCGTTGGGGCAAGTGAGTTACGGCCCGACTGAGGCCGAGCAGAAATCTCTCCAGTTCCGCCGCTCACTCTATATTGTGCAAGATCTGGAGGCCGGTGATGTGCTGACACGCGACAATGTGCGCGCAATCCGGCCGGGCTTGGGATTGCCGACCAAATACCTGGAACAACTGCTGGGTAAGTCTATGAAACACGACGTAAAAAAGGGAACGGCGCTGGGCTGGGAGCTGATTAAATGAGTGTGGCAAGTACCGATTCAAGGCCTTTGCGGGTCCTGATCGTGGGCTGCGGCAATATCGCCGGCGGCTTTGATCAGGGGCGCACGGCGGGATATTTTCCGTATACCCATGCGGGTGCTTACACTCGTGATGGACGCTTTGATTTGGTTGCATGCGTTGAGCCTGACGATAAGCGGCGTAGCGAATTCATGGCCGTTTGGGGCGTACCCGCCGGTTTTCGTTCGATTGAGGAGGCATTAGGTTCCGGCAATCAGTTTGATGTGATCAGCATCTGTTCGCCGACGGATTGTCATGCCCATGACCTGGAAACGGCTTTGCGTCTGAAGCCAAGGCTGATTTTCTGCGAAAAACCGCTGACAACATCGGTCGCAGAAACCCAAAGGCTGGTCGCGGAATGTGCGCGATTGAATATTCGGTTAGCGGTAAATTACACGCGTCGCTGGGATGCCGAGGTTTCAACGCTTCAAGCCGATATGCATGCGGGCCGATGGGGGCAACTGCGCTCAGTCGTGGGTTATTACAATAAGGGCATAGCGAACAACGGCTCCCATATGGTGGATCTTTTACACTTGCTGGTCGGCCCCATGGATATTGTTAATGTCGGCAAACCCATTGATGATTTTTTTGCCAATGACCCGACGTTGCCGGTTTGGCTGGAGGGGCCTCAAGGAGTGCCCGTGCAGCTTGCTTGCGGCCACGCTAAGGATTATGCCATTTTTGAGCTTCAGTTGGTTTTTTCGCAGGGCACGCTGACGATGGAAGAGGGCGGGCTGTTCTGGCGCGAGCGCCGTGCCGTCGATAGCGAAACATTCAAAGGTTATCGCACCCTTGACGCGGGCGTTCGCCGGGCGGGGCAATACCCAGGCGCGATGCTCAAAGCGGTCGACAATATTTACCGCGCCATTAAACAAGGCGAGCCGCTGGCCAGCACGGGTGAATCGGCACTGGCCGCACAATGTGTCTGCGAGCAAATCAAGCAGAACGCCAGACAAGACCTATAACAGATAAGGACGAGCAGTATGAGTAATCCGAAACTCGCGCTGTTTGGTGGCCCCAAAACCATTCAAACGACTTTTAAACGTTACAACCCGATTGGTGTAGAGGAAGTTGAAGCCGCTAAGCAGGTCATCGAAAGCGGCGTGCTTTCCCAATTCCTGGGCGTATGGCATGAGGACTTTTATGGCGGTCTCAAGGTCAGGGAATTTGAACGTCAGTGCGCCGAATATTTTGGGGTAAAGCATGCCGTCACGGTCAATTCCTGGACGTCGGGACTGGTCGCTGCGGTGGGTGCGATTGGCATAGAACCGGGCGACGAAGTCATTGTGACGCCGTGGACCATGAGCGCAACGGCAACCGCCATCCTGCATTGGAATGCAATCCCGGTGTTTGCGGATATTGATCCCGAGACTTTTAATCTGGATCCAAAGTCGGTCGAGGCAAACATCACTCCCTACACCAAGGCTATTATGGTGGCGGATATTTTTGGTCAATCGGCCGACATGGATGCGCTGATGGCGATCGCGGCCAAACACGGGCTCAAGGTCATCTCCGACACCGCGCAAGCGCCCGGCGCTCTTTACAAGGGCAAATACGCAGGCACCCTCGCCGATGTCGGCGGCTACAGCCTTAATTATCATAAGCATATCCACACCGGCGAGGGCGGGATACTGGTCACCGATAATGACGAGATCGCCGAGCGGGTGCAGCTGATCCGCAACCATGCGGAAGTGGTGGTGGGCGACAAAGGTGTGACCAATCTGTCGAACATGATCGGGCATAACTTCCGGCTTGGAGAGATTGAATGCGCGATCGGCATTGAGCAGCTCAAGAAGCTCGATCGATTTGTCCAGTCACGGCAAGCATTGGCGAATAGGTTGACCGAGGGATTGCATGGCTTGCGCGGCCTCCGGACGCCGGTGGTTAAACCGGGCTGTACTCATGTTTATTACGTCTACCCGATGGTGTTGGATATTGAGGCATTAGGCGTCAGCCGGGAGCGCATTCACGCCGCTCTTCAGGCAGAAGGCGTTGCGGTGAGCAAGCACTATCAGAATATTCACCTGTTACCGCTTTACCAGCGCAAAATAGCTTACGGGTCTATGGGGTTTCCTTGGACATCGGATATTTGTCGCCGCGATGTCGATTACAGCAAGGGCATCTGCCCGGTGGCGGAACAACTGAACGATTCAACCTATCTGGGGTTCGGCATGTGCGTTTACGATCTCACCGAGGATGATGTCGATTTGATTGTTACGGCATTCCATAAGGTCTGGAACAGCCTCGAACTATTGGATACATGAATAACTCCGGGATCGTAGCCATCGTCGCTCATGATGCGGGTGGGGCGGAAATACTGGCCAGTTATGTCGCGCAGAACAATATCCGTTGTAAATTGGTATTAGAGGGGCCAGCAGTCAACGTTTTCAAACGCCGGTTTGGAGATGTTGAGATATGCACTCTGGAAGAGGCTCTATCGGCCTGCGATTGGTGCTTGTGCGGAACAGGGTGGCAATCGGATTTGGAATGGCGCGCAATTGAACAAGCGCATCATACGCAAAAGCGAGTCGTCGCCTTTTTGGATCATTGGGTTAATTATCTGCCGCGCTTTGTGCGTAATGGCGTTCAACATCTTCCTGACGAGCTATGGGTGGGCGATGTTGATGCGGAACGGCTGGCGCGAGAACATTTCCCTGACATCCCCATTCAGCTTGTGGCTAATCCGTACTTCATCGAGCTCAAGCAAAAAATTGCCGGCCTTGAAATGAGCAAAGGTTCAGATCATGGGGGCGGCAAAAAAGTCTTGTTTGTCAGCGAGAATATTTCAGATCACGCCCGTTTGCAGTATGGCGATGAGCGTTATTGGGGATACACTGAATTTGAAGCCATAGAATACTTTTTGGAAAACATCCAAGTACTCGGCGGTCTTGTTGATAAGGTTGTGATCCGCCCGCATCCTTCCGATATTTCGGGTAAGTACGGTTGGCTTTTGGATAAATACGCAGGCATTGTTCAATTGAGTGACGGCAAGCCGTTGATCGAAGAAATTGTCGATGCTGATGTAGTGGTTGGTTGTGAGAGCATGGCTTTAGTCATTGGCTTATTGGCACAAAAGAAGGTGGTCAGCTGTATCCCGCCCGGCGGACCGGTTTGCCGCCTTCCGCAAGTAGATATTCTGCATTTTCGAGAACTGGTGGGTAAATGAATCGCTGGGAAGTTAATTTTAAAGAGGGCAAACAAGATTGGGATGCTTTTGTGTCGACATCACCGCAACGGAGCATATTTATTTACAGTAAGTTTTTGGATTCCTTGTTGGCTAATTATGATTTAGTGACCTGCTACGAAAAAGGCAAAATTGTTGCGGGGGCGGTGTTGATTTATTCAGACTCTGGTTACCCCATTGATGCGCCCTATCCTTTTACCCAATTTCAGGGCATTTTATTGGCTGATAACGCCAGTCAGCCGGTGCATTCCCAAATTACGCATGAGTTCAAAATCGTCGAATATTTTATTGGCCGAATAACTGAATACTACAAGCAATGCTGTTTTTGCCATTCCTGGAGACTAAACGACCTCCGTCCGTTTTTGTGGCATAACTATCACGAGCCGGACAGAGGGCAATTTAAAGTAGACCTGCGCTACACCGGGGTTCTGGATTTAAAGAAATACGATAATTTCGATGCTTATCTGTCATCAATAAGGTCGTGTAGAAAGCAGGAATTTAAAAAGGCATCTCAAATACTGACGTTGGAATTTAGTGATGATGAGGGCATACTTGATCGCCTTCATGCTATGACTTTTGAACGCCAGAGTATAGAAAGAAGTCATCATGATTCAGCGCTGGTTAGGACCATTTGTAATCATGCCATTACCGGTGGCTACGGAAAAATGAGCGTCGCCTTGTTGGATGATGTACCGGTATCCGCGGTTTTATTCCTTTACGACGATAGAACGGCATATTATTTGTTTGGTGCGAATGATCCATCTCACAGGAACACCGGTGCGGGCAGTTTTTTGCTGTTACACATGATAAAAGATGCGTTTGAGAATGGAATAGAGGAAGTTGATTTTGTGGGCGTAAATTCGCCTAGTCGTGGTGATTACAAAGTCAGTCTTAACACAGAGTTAAAAAACTATTTCATCACTTCTTTTACTTCTTCATAGACGCAGGTGGTTTTTGCCGATAGTAGCGGCGAGAGCGATGTCGATTGAAAGTGTTCTGCGCAAAAACGCCCATCTGTTGCCGCTATCCTTGACCAAAAATCTGCGCTTCGCACTGTTCCGTTTTCAATGTTTTCAGCAAGGGGAGAATGGCGCTAACACGTCGTATAAATCGACACGATAAGGGTGATTTTTCTTGTGGCCGCTGTCTAGAAATTCGCTACTTGTATCACTAGGGTAAGCTTTCTCGCTTCGCTATTATCAGCAAGTGAGGGCTCTATTGAGCCTCTTCTGTAAGGCTCGCTTACTGAAAACGGCTCATTTTTGTTGGGCATTAACAGGTCATGTAATTTTGTAAAAAAATAATTAAAGAAACTTGTCCATACGCCGATAACCCTTATGAGTTTGAATAGAGCAGTTTTTTAGCAAACTGTATTTTTTAGGTATTTTGTGAGGATAAGAACATGGCAATGGTAATTAACACAAATATGGGCTCCATCAACAGCCAACGGCAGTTGACCTCAACTAACAATAACCTATCTACCTCCATGGAGCGTTTGTCCTCGGGTTTGCGGGTTAACTCAGCAAAAGACGATGCAGCGGGGTTGGCGATTAGTAATAAAATGACGTCCCAGATCCGCGGTATGACCGTTGCGACTAGAAATGCTAATGATGGTATTTCCCTGGCGCAAACCGCTGAATCGGCCATGGGAACAATGACTGAGACCATGCAGCGTATGCGTGATTTGGCCGTGCAATCGTCTAACGATGCCGCAGTCACGTCATCAGATAGGGAGAAAATCCAAACAGAATTTAAGCAGCTTAATGATGAGTTGGCTCGAATCATTACCAACACTCAATTCAATGGTAAATCAATTATCAATGGTTCTTTGGCTGGCGGCTTGGTGATCCAGGTAGGTGCCAACACGACTGCTGATAACCATATATCCATCGATATTGCTAATTTGTCAGGTACGATAGCTTCTGTTACTGCTGGCAGTATAGGAAGTAATGCGGGGGCAGGCGGGGCTTCTGATGCTATTAATGCATTAGATAATGCGATTGCAGCCATAGACACAGCAAGAGCAACATTGGGTGCTATTCAAAACCGCTTTACCACTACCATTGGTAACTTGCAGTCATCTATAGAGAATCAGTCAGCAGCCCGTTCACGGATCACTGATACTGATTTTGCTGCGGAAACCGCCAGTTTGAGCCGGAACCAGATTTTGCAGCAAGCGGGTACCGCGATGTTGGCGCAGGCTAATCAGTCAGGACAAGGCGTGCTTAGTCTGCTCAGGTAGGCTTTATGACGATAACCGGGGAGGCGCCTGCCTCCCTTTTTGAGCGTATAGAAATTAGGTTGGCGTCATGAACAGTGAAGCTATTAATGTTGATGTGCCAACATTTTTTCAGGCAGATGGTTTGGCTGCTTTTTGCTGTAATTCATAGACTATTGGTGACAAATAGCTATTCCCTAAAGTACTGTCTTTCTCGGTAGTACACCACAATATATTCAAATACAGCCTATTTAGCCTCCTTTCGGGTTTGATAGGACTGATGCTGTATCAATTCGGGTTTCAGTGTGGGGTCTTTCTGAAGACGCATTGATGTTCCTATATTAAGTCGCAAAAGCGGCACACTCAGATCAGTCACGATAAGCGAGTAAGGTTCGGGCATAGTGTAGTGCTTTAGATAACGCTGAATTCTTTGGCTAATTTATCTTCGGCTGCCCGGCGGGCGATATATGATGGCCCCTGCATTAATATTGCTAGGGGGGGGGTAAGCTTTTCTCGCTTCACTATTATCAGCAAGTGAGGGCTCTATTGAGCCTCTTCTGTAAGGCTCGCTTACTGAAAACGGCTCATTTTTGTTGGGCATTAACAGGTCATGTAATTTTGTAAAAAAATAATTAAAGAAACTTGTCC